>OKKN01000441.1_pt1 | contig 11786 bp, 10 predicted proteins | sample 1614621 | NCBI WGS metagenome assembly OKKN01 (sample SAMN04436956, study PRJEB24849) | human gut metagenome | biome: human gut; feature: NICU; material: stool | host: Homo sapiens | place: USA: Saint Louis, MO | collected 2010-01-12 | reverse complement strand
GCGCTGCATTGCCGGTAATAATCCAGCGCATCGGCAAAGCCATGGATTTTGGCGGCTCTTCGCCTTTATGGTGCAGGCGCAGAAAGAGGGGTTACGCAATGTGCTGATCGTTCACGGCAAAGGCCGCGACGACCAGTCCCACGCCAATATTATCCGCAGCTATCTGGCGCGCTGGCTGGAAGAGCTGCCGGAGGTGCAGGCCTTCTGCGCCGCGCTTCCGCATCATGGCGGCAGCGGCGCCTGCTATGTCGCGCTGCGTAAATCGGCGCTGGCGAAGCAGGAGACCTGGGAGCAGCACGCCAAGCGCAGTCGTTAGCGCAGAAGCAGCGTCAGCTCGCGGGCGGCTTTTTGCAGCTCCGGCAGCACGCGCTCGATCATCTCGCGGGCCGTCATCTGGCCCGCATGCACCCCGACGTTGAGCGCCGCCTGGACCTGCCCCTGAGCGTTAAACAGCGGGACCGCGAGGGAGCGCAGCCCCATCTCCAGCTCCTGATCGTTGAGGGCATACCCCTGCTGATGCACCCGTTTCAGTTCGGCGCGCAGCTTCGCCACCGAATCCACCGTCTGTGGGGTATAGCGGATCATGGTCACCCGGGCCAGCATATCGTTGAGCTTCTCCTCCGGCTGATGGCTCAGCAGCACCCGGCCCATCGAGGTCGCCCACGCCGGAAGGCGACTGCCGATATCCAGGTCGATGGTCATAATCCGTGAGCTGGAGGCGCGGGCGATATACAGGATATCGTCGCCGTCGAGGGTGGCGATGGAGCAGGACTCATTGAGCATTTCGCTCAGATGCCGCAGCACCGGCTGCGCCGAACGCGCCAGCGGCGTCGAGGCCAGCCAGGCGTGGCCCAGCGCCAGGATCCGCGGCCGCAGCTGGAAATTCTTACCGTCTTCGGCATACACGAACCCCAGCTTGCTCAGGGTATACAGGCAGCGGCGTACCGCGGCGCGCGGGATGCCGGTCTTCTGACTGATCTGTGAGATAGACAGCAGGGGCCGCTGCGGCGTGAACGCCTGAATCACCTCCAGACCCCGCGCCAGGGAGGCCATAAAGTTAGGATCGCCTTTAAACGGATCGCCGTCGCCGGTCAGTAAATCGTCTGGATGCTTGTCCATTTCTGTTCCCCATACTTGCCATCGATCACATTCTTTCGCTAAAGATAACCGATGTTCGATTATCGCACCATATTTCGATTATCGCCCTTGACCGACATCGTTAAGCGGGTCACATTTTGTGCGAACAACGAATAAAAGTGCGATTACCGCACATCACTGGAGCGATCTGATGATTGATAAAAGCGTATCGACGCTGAGCGAGGCCATCGCCGGGATCCACGATGGGGCGACTATTATGATCGGCGGCTTTGGCCCCGCCGGCCAGCCGACCTTTCTGATTGACGCCCTGATTGACCAGGGCGCTCGCGACCTGACCATCATAAATAACAACGCCGGCAACGGGGAAGTGGGTCTCGCTGCGCTGCTCAAGGCGGGCCGGGTGCGCAAAATGATCTGCTCCTTTCCGCGTCAGGTGGATTCGCAGATTTTCGATGATCTCTACCGTCGCGGCAAAGTGGAGCTGGAGCTGGTGCCGCAGGGCAACCTCGCGGCGCGGATCCAGGCGGCCGGCGCCGGGCTGGGGGCAGTGTTTACCCCCACCGGCTACGGCACGCCGCTGGCGGAAGGCAAGGAGACACGGGAAATCGACGGTCGCCACTACGTGCTGGAGTACCCGATCAAAGCCGATTTCGCGCTGATTAAAGCTCACCAGGGCGACCGCTGGGGCAACCTGGTCTATCGCAAGGCGGCGCGCAACTTTGGCCCGATCATGGCGACAGCGGCGAAAACCACCATCGTAGAGGTCTCGCAGCTGGTGGCGCTGGGCGACCTCGATCCGGAAAACATCATCACCCCCGGCATTTTCGTCCAGCGCGTCTTCTCGCTGGAAAACCTGACTGCCGCACAACGCGCCTGAGGAGCCCGACATGCAAAAACTGACCCGTGACGAAATGGCCCAGCGCGTGGCCCGCGATATTCCCGAAGGCGCTTACGTCAACCTCGGCATCGGCCTGCCGACCCGCATCGCCAATTACCTGCCCGCTGACAAAGAGGTGTTCCTGCACAGCGAAAACGGCCTGCTGGGGATGGGGCCGAAACCGCAGCCCGGGGAAGAGGATCCCGAGCTGATCAATGCCGGTAAAGAGTATGTCACCCTCCTGCAGGGGGGCTGCTATTTCCACCACGGCGACTCCTTCGCCATGATGCGCGGCGGTCATCTCGATATCTGCGTGCTGGGGGCCTATCAGGTTTCCGCCAGCGGCGACCTCGCCAACTGGAGCACCGGTGCGCCGGATGCGATCCCGGCCGTTGGCGGGGCGATGGATCTGGCCATCGGCGCCCGCCAGGTGTTTGTGATGATGGACCACCTGACCCGTGACGGTGAGTGCAAGCTGGTGGCGCAGTGCAGCTACCCGCTGACCGGCGTCGGCTGCGTCAGCCGGATCTATACCGACCTGGCGGTGATCGACATCACCGACCGCGGCCCGGTGGTGCGGGAAATCTTTAACGGCCTCTCTTTTGAAGAGCTGCAGCGCATCACTCCGGTGCCACTGACCTTTCAACAACTGGCGGAAAGCGCGTAAGGAACCTATGATGAATCAGGCATTTATCTGTGATGCGGTGCGTACACCCTTTGGCCGTTTCGGCGGTGCCCTGGCGACGATGCGCGCTGACGACCTGGCGGCGCTGCCGCTGAAAGCGCTGCTGGCGCGGAACCCAGGACTGGATCCCTCGCGCATTGACGATGTGATCTTTGGCTGCGCCAACCAGGCCGGGGAAGACAACCGCAACGTGGCGCGGATGGCGCTGCTGCTGGCCGGCCTGCCGGAGAGCGTGCCCGGGAGCACCATCAACCGCCTGTGCGGTTCCAGCCTTGACGCGATCGGCGTCGCGGCGCGGGCGATTAAAAGCGGGGAGACGCAGCTGATGATCGCCGGTGGGGTGGAGAGCATGTCCCGCGCGCCGTTTGTGATGGGGAAAGCGGAGAGCGCCTTTAGCCGCAGCATGCAGATGGAGGATACCACCATCGGCTGGCGCTTTATTAACCCGCAGATGAAAGCCCTGTACGGCGTGCATTCCATGCCGGAGACGGCGGAAAACGTCGCCGATGAGTTTGCCATCTCCCGTGCCGATCAGGACGCGTTCGCCTTACGCAGTCAGTTGCGTACCGCCGCGGCGCAAGAGGCGGGGCGTTTCGCCGATGAGCTGATCGCCGTCCAGGTGCCGCAGCGCAAAGGCGAGCCGCTGCTGTTTAGCCGCGATGAGCACCCGCGCAGCACCTCGCTGGAGGCGCTGGCTAAACGGATTGGCGTGGGCGTAGCAACCGTTGATCGGGTGCTTAACGCCGGTAACGCCTCCGGGGTTAACGACGGCGCCTGCGCGCTGCTGCTGGCCAGCGAGACGGCGCTGTCGGCCAACGATCTTCAGCCGCTGGCCCGGGTGGTCGGCGTGGCGACGGCGGGCGTGGCGCCGCGGATCATGGGCTTTGGCCCGGCGCCGGCGGTGCGCAAGGTGCTGGCGCAGACCGGCCTGACATTAGGCCAGATGGATGTCATTGAGCTGAATGAAGCCTTCGCCGCGCAGGCGCTGGCGGTGACCCGTGATTTGGGCTTACCGGACGATGCCGCCCACGTGAACCCTAACGGCGGGGCGATTGCGCTGGGCCACCCGCTCGGCGCCTCCGGCGGCCGGCTGGCGATGACCGCGGCTTATCAGCTGAAACGGACCGGCGGCCGCTACGCCCTGTGCACCATGTGCATCGGCGTCGGACAGGGGATCGCCCTGATTATTGAACGCGTTTAAGGAGCCAGAATGAGTTTGTTGACCCCGATGCTGCGCAGCAGTCCGCTAACCGACTGGTTCAGCGACGCGCAGCGGGTGCAGGGCATGCTGGATTTTGAAGCGGCGCTGGCGCAAGCGCAGGCCGCCTGCGGGATGGTGCCGCCGGAAGCGGTCGGGCCAATTGTCGCGGCCTGCCGCCACGAGGCCATCGATTTTGCCGCGCTGGGCGAGGCAGCGGTGGGAGCCGGTAACCTGGCGATCCCGCTGGTGAAACAGCTGACGGCGCAGGTAAAAGCGCAAGATCCTGAGGCTGCGCGCTACGTTCACTGGGGCGCCACCAGCCAGGACGCCATCGACACCGGACTGGTTCTCCAGCTGCGCGGGGCGCTGGATGCCGCTGAGACTCTGCTTGAGCAGCTGTTGGCGGCCCTGGCTCTCCAGGCGGATCGTTATCGCGATACCGTGATGCCGGGCCGGACCTGGATGCAGCACGCGCTGCCGGTGACCTTTGGCCTGAAGCTAGCGGGCACCCTCGACGCGCTCCTGCGCTGGCAGCAGCGGCTGCGCGAGATGCGTCCGCGACTGCTGACGCTGCAGTTCGGCGGCGCCGCGGGCACTCTGGACGCGCTAAAAGAGAAAGGGCCGGCGGTTGGCCTGGCGCTGGCGCAGATCCTCGGTCTGTCGCTGCCGGATACTCCGTGGCACAGCCAGCGCGATCGGCTGCTGGAGGCGGGCGCCTGGTTCGCCGGCGTCTGCGGCACGCTGGGGAAATTCGCTAACGACTTTTCCCTGCTGATGCAGACCGAAGTGGCTGAGGTGGGCGAGCCGGTGGCGGAAGGTCGCGGCGGTTCGTCGACGATGCCGCATAAGCGCAATCCGGTGGCCTGCGCGGCGATCCTGACCGCCGCCCAGCGTACGCCGGGGCTGATGGCGACGCTCTACGCCAGCCAACTCCAGCAGCATGAGCGGGCGCTGGGCGGCTGGCAGGCGGAGTGGGAGACCCTGCCGGAGCTAATTACCCTGGTGGGCGGGGCGTTGGCGCAAAGCGAGGCGCTGGTGCGCGACATGCAGGTTTTCCCGCAGAAAATGCGCGCCGATCTCGATATCACCCATGGGCTGATTATGGCTGAGGCGGTGACTCTGGCGCTGGCGGAATTCATTGGCAAAGCCGAGGCGCATCATCATATCGAGGCGCTGTGCCGCCAGGCGCTGGACCGTCACTGCCCGCTGGTCGATCTGCTCGCGGCTGACCCACAGGTCAGTCAGTATCTCTCTCGTGAACGCTTAACCACGCTGCTGGACCCGGCAACGGCGACCGGCAGCGCCGAACGCTTTGTGCGCCAGGTGCTGGCGCGTTATCAGGAGCAACGTGATGAATCTTGATTATCAACTCGACGGGCCGGATGGCGCGCCGGTTATCGTCCTCTCCAATTCGCTGGGCACCACCCGGGCGATGTGGCAGCCGCAGATCGAGGCGTTAACCGCCCATTTCCGGGTGCTGCGCTACGACACGCACGGCCACGGTAAAACGACGAAAAATGGCAAAGTGACCCTCGCCCAGTTGGGTGAGGATGTGATTGCGCTGCTCGATCACCTGAATATCGACCGCGCCTGGTTCTGCGGGATCTCGATGGGCGGTTTGACCGGCCTGTGGCTGGGACGCTTTGCGCCGGAGCGTTTTCATGGTCTGGCGGTCGCCAACACCGCGGCGCGCATTGGCGATCAGGCCAGCTGGCTGTCGCGGGCGCGGGCCGTACGTCAGGAGGGGATGGCGGTGGTGGCCGCCGGAGCGGCAGACCGCTGGTTTACCCACGCGTTTCGCCAGAAGGCGCCGGAGGTGGTCGAGGCGCTTTGTCACCAGCTGACCCATACCGATGCTGAAGGCTATGCCGCCTGCTGTGAGGCGCTGGCCGCCGCCGACCTGCGGGGCGAAGTGGGGCAGATCCCGCTGCCGACGCTAATCATCGCCGGGGAAAGTGACCCTGTCACCACGGTCGGTGACGCTCATTTCCTGCAGCAGCAGATCCCCGCCTCCGAGGTGGTGGTTCTGGCGGCATCGCATCTGTCTAACATTGAGGCGCCGAAAAGCTTTACTTCGGCGCTGCTGAGCTTTTTCCAGGGGGAACGCCATGGATGATAAACAGCGCTATCAGGACGGGATGGCGGTACGGCGCAAAGTATTGGGCGACGCCCACGTCGACCGTACGCTGCAGCATCTGACGCCGTTGAATGATGAGTTTCAGGACTTTATTACCCGCTATGCCTGGGGCGAGACCTGGACGCGTCCGGGGCTCGATCACCATACCCGCAGCATGATCACTATTGCCATGCTGATCGCTCTCAATCGCGAGGCGGAGCTGAAGATGCATCTGCGCGCGTCGTTTAACAACGGGGTGACCCGCGATGAACTGAAAGAGCTGATCATGCACTCTGCGCTGTACTGCGGGCTGCCGGCGGCCAATGCCACGATGCATCTGGCGCAGCAGGTGTTTGACGACATCGACGCCGCGCAGGGTTGAGTTGTCGTCCGAGTAGGATTGCCCGGCAGTCGTTGTAGGCCGGGTAAGGCGCAGCCGCCACCCGGCGAAATGGCGGCACAACCGGAAATGTCCCAGTTCGCACTATGTTTGGCAGGGCTACAACTTCTATGTTAATTCCGGTCAGATTGCGCTCCCGGTTGATCTTCTGCGTTCTGTCTCTTATGGCGCAGGGAGCGCACAGGGGGCGGCCAGTCGCCGCCGCCCCCTGTACCCCCGGGCTCCGGCCAGCAACATCGCCGCTGCGCGGTACCTTCGACTTATCCCTGCAGGCTTCGGGTCGGGCCGAGGCAGCGTCCGTGCAAAACACGGCCCTCAGCCCGCATCCATGCGGGCTGCCCCGGCCTTCCGGGAACGTCTCAGCGATTTTGAGGCCGCCAGCTCCAGCAGCGCATGGACCTGACGCCACGGCGTATCGTAGCCGATGGTGACGCTGGTGGTGAGGTTGACTCCACCGTCGGCGCTTTCGGCGCTGAGATTAATAATTTTCCCGCTCACCACCACCGCGTTCGGGACGGTAACGATGTAATTTTCGCGGGTGAGAATTTTGGTCGCCAGCACGCCAATCTCGCTGACCTGACCCTCATTATCGGCGAGGCGGATCCAGTCGCCTTTGCGCAGCGCCCGAGAGTAGATCAGCACCAGGCCGCTCATCGCATGGGTCATCACCCCGGTTGACCCGAGGGTCAGCATCAGGCCGAAGAACACGCTAATGCCTTTGAAGGCGAGGGAGTTGGCGCCGGGAAGGAACGGGTAGGCGGCGGAGAGGGCAAACAACCAGATGACCACCGAGATAAGCCGACGGGTGGCGCTAACGGTCTCCGGATGAATGCCGGGAACCTGAATGCGGCCGGCGGCGACCTGGTCGAGAACCACCTTCACCAGGCGAATGATAAGCCAGGTGAGAAGGAAAATAAGCACCACGATCATCAGCCCCGGCAGGGAGGCGACAATCGACAGAGAGAGGTCGCGGATCACCCCCAGCGACCAGTCGCCCAGCGATTCGCTCCACACCCGCGTCCAGGGAAACAGGCTGAAGGCCCAGCTCAGCCAGAGATAACAGGCCAGCATGCCGAGAAGGATGACCAGCACAGCATAGAGTCGAACTTCAATATTGCCGAGATAGCGCCGCCAGTGCTGCGGTATGGCGCTACGTTTTTCGAGGATCCGCAGCAGGAAAAAGCGTCGCACCCGCCGCCAGGCGCGGAAGGCGCCGTAGTAAAACAGCGCCAGCAGCAGCGCCCCGGCCAGGGCTTTACCGGCGGAGATGAACAGATAGCGGTTGTTGAACTGCTCCTGGAGGCTGGTGCGCTGGGCTTCCATACGCGCCAGCACCCGCTGGGCTGCCTGGTCGAGGGTTAAATCATCGCCCTCGTCGAGATCCGCCTGGCTCAGCAGCAGCACCGGTTTGCCGTTCATCAGAAACAGTCTGCCTGGCTGACCATAGCGGATAACCGGCACGACCCGCAGCGGCTGGCGAATATCATCTTCGGTGAAGGCGCGCAGGGCGCTACGGGTGCGCAAAACGCGCTCTTCGGGCGTGGTCTGGCCAAAGGTGGCCTGCAACATGACGACAGGTTGGTGGAAAATCGTGACCGTGCGTGCCTGCTCGCGCGCGGTTGGCTGCTGTCGCGGTTCGGCGGCCAGCGCCGGCTGGAGCACCAGCAGCGCCAGCGCCCAGAGGATAACGATGCTCATCCTGTTCATTGAGGCACCTGAGATAACAATTATTGTTATTTTTCAGCAAAAACGGAGGGCTTGTAGTTGAGCATAGCCTGGTGCGAAGTGAATTCAAGCTGGATAAACGCGGACATAAAAAAGCCGTCGCCCAAACGGCGACGGCCTGATATCAGCGTCAGAGGATAGCGTTAGCCGTGCTGTTTACAGCCCGCGCACTGCTTATTCTGGATCTGCTGGAAGAAGTCGTTGCCTTTATCATCGACGAGGATAAACGCCGGAAAATCTTCCACTTCGATTTTCCAGATAGCTTCCATCCCCAGTTCCGGATAGGCCACGCACTCGAGGCTCTTGATACTCTGCTGGGCGAGCACTGCCGCCGGGCCGCCGATGCTTCCAAGGTAGAAGCCGCCGTGTTTATGGCAGGCATCGGTCACCTGCTGGCTGCGGTTGCCTTTCGCCAGCATCACCATGCTCGCGCCGTGGGACTGCAGCAGATCAACGTAAGAGTCCATGCGGCCGGCAGTGGTTGGGCCGAGGGAGCCGGAAGCGTAACCGGCTGGCGTTTTTGCCGGGCCCGCGTAGTAGATCGGGTGATCTTTGACGTACTGCGGCAGCGCCTCGCCGTTGTCGATAAGCTCCTTCAGCTTGGCGTGGGCGATGTCGCGGGCCACGATAATGGTGCCGTTAAGGCTCAGGCGGGTGGAGACCGGATGTGCCGACAGCTGCGCCAGGATCTCGCTCATCGGCTGATTCAGGTTGATGCTTACCACTTCGCCTTCGCCGGCCTGACGCAGATGTTCAGGAATATATTTTCCCGGATTGCTCTCCAGCTTCTCGATCCAGATACCGTCGCGGTTAATTTTGGCTTTGATATTGCGGTCGGCGGAGCAGGAGACGCCCATGCCGATCGGGCAGGAGGCGCCGTGGCGCGGCAGACGGATCACCCGGATATCGTGGGCGAAGTATTTCCCGCCGAACTGCGCGCCGAGGCCGAGGTTCCGCGCTTCCTGCAGCAACTCCTGCTCCAGCTGCACGTCGCGGAACGCCTGACCGTGTTCGTTACCTTCGGTCGGCAGACCGTCGTAATAGCGGGTCGAGGCCAGTTTGACGGTCTTCAGCGTCGCTTCCGCCGAGGTGCCGCCGATCACAAACGCGATGTGGTACGGCGGGCAGGCGGCGGTGCCGAGAGTGCGCATCTTCTCAACGAGGTAGTTTTTCAGCTTCGCCGGGGTGATCAGGGCCTTGGTCTCCTGGTACAGATAGGTTTTGTTGGCGGAACCGCCGCCTTTCGCCATGCACAGGAACTTATATTCTTCACCGTCGACGCTATAGAGATCGATCTGCGCCGGCAGGTTGGTGCCGGTGTTAACCTCTTTATACATATCCAGCGGCGCGTTCTGTGAGTAGCGCAGGTTATCTTCGGTATAGGTGTTGTAAACGCCCTGCGCCAGAGCGGCTTCATCGCCGCCGCCGGTCCAGACGCGCTGGCCTTTTTTCCCCATGATAATCGCGGTGCCGGTATCCTGGCAGGTCGGCAGCACGCCCTTGGCGGCAATTTCCGAGTTGCGCAGGAACTGCAGGGCGACATATTTATCGTTATCGCTGGCTTCCGGGTCGAGCAAAATCGAGGCGACCTGTTGCTGATGGGAGACGCGCAGCATAAAGGCGGCGTCGTGGAAGGCCTGCTGAGCGAGCAGGGTCAGCGCCTGCGGCTCTACTTTCAGGACCTGCTGGCCGTCAAATTCGGCGACGGAGACGTGCTCTTTGCTGAGCAGGTAGTATTCCGTATCGTCGTGCGCCAGCGGAAACGGATCCTGATAAACAAACGGTTTAGTCGACATAGTCACTTACTCCATAAAGATAAAAACCGCCGGGGTAGTCCCGGCGGTTATGAATCAGAACATCATGGACATCCACGGATAGCCAATCAGCAGCAGGGCGGCCAGGAAGATGGCGCCAAAGATGGTGCCGAGGCGCCAGTAATCTTTGGTCGGCAGGTAGCCGCTGCCGTAGTAGATTGGGCTTGGGCCAGTACCGTACGGGGTGATGATCCCCATCACGCCCAGCGAGGTGACCATCAGCAGGACAAACACTTCCATATTCATTCCCGGGATAGTCGAGGCAATGGTCAGCATGGCCGGCAGCAGCGCGGTGGTGTGCGCGGTGGTGCTGGCAAACAAATAGTGCAGCAGGTAGAACGCCAGCAGCAGGACGATGGTCGCCATCCCCGGGGAGATGCCGCTCATCAGCGCGCCGCCCTCTTTACCCAGCCAGGCGATAAAGCCGGTGGAGGAGAGGCCGTCGGCCAGTGCCACCAGGGTGGCGAACCAGACAAAGGTGTTCCATGCCGCTTTGTTGTTGGTGATATCGCTCCAGGAGAGCACGCCAGTCCACAGCATCAGCACGATAACCAGCAGGGCAGCCAGCGCCGGTTCGATCCAGTCGGCGGCGAAGATCCACATCATCAGCGCGAAGCAGACGAATACCAGCAGCAGAATTTCATTGCGCGACAGTTTGCCCAGTTTTTCCAGTTCACGCGCGGCCCACAGTGGCACTTCGTTATTGACTTTCACTTCAGGCGGGTAGAACCAGTAGGCCAGCAGCGGCATAGCCAGAATCAGCAGGATACCCAGCGGCAGGAAGGCGATGAACCAGGTGCCCCAGGAGATATTGATGCCAACAATGCTTTTGACCAGCGCCAGGGCCAGCAGGTTCGGGGCCAGAGCCGACAGGAACATCGAGCTGGTAATACAGGCGGCGGTGATCGCTACCCACATCAGATAGGAACCGATTTTACGTGCGCTCGGATCGTTTGGCTTTGAACCGTACAGCGGCGGCAGGTTAGCGATAATCGGGTAGATAGTCCCCCCGCTGCGTGCGGTGTTAGATGGCGTAAACGGCGCCAGCAGCAGATCCGCGAAGGTGATGGCGTAGCCGAGCGTCAGGCTGCGACGGCCAAGATATTTCACCAGAATCAGCGCCAGGCGGCGGCCGAACTGCGTTTTATCGTAGCCGGCGGCGAACATGAACGCGCCGAAGATAAGCCACACGGTGGAGTTGCCGAAGCCGCTCACCGCCCACTTAAAGGAGGCGCCAGCCATTTTGAAGCCTGGCGCGGCCATCTGATCCGGGCTGAACAGCAGCCACTGGCTGCACAGGGCAATAACTACCACGCCGGTGATACCGATAACGGCGCCGGGCAGCGGTTCAAAAATCAACCCGACGATCACCCCGACAAAGATAGCGAAGTAGTGCCAGGCGTACGGCGGCAGGCCTTCGGGGACCGGGACGAACAATAACAGCACGGCAACGATAATCGGCAGCGCCATCATCAGGAGAGGTTTTTTATTCGCAGTCGTTGGCTTGACTGCACCGGCAGGCGGTATGGTTGTCTTTTTCTCTTTCATAATGAGTATCTGCAAGTTGTTGAAAATAACGTTTACGCTAGCGTCTTGCTCAGTGGTTTCTTTAATTACAAAAGTTACTTTAGTTTTTATTTTGCGTTACTGAGTATCGACAGGGCGCTTATTTAACGCGTTTTATGAGGCGTTAAATTAAATTTGTTGGTTATTTATATATTGCGCTTTCAATGGCCGTTGCAATTGATCAAGATCAATAAAAGCCGGTGATTTTACTATTTTTTTTATTATCAGTATAACCCTATATGATGAGGTGTTATTTTGGCGAAAATATCGATAGATGTTAAAAGAAAAATGAACAATAAATGCT
>OKKN01000438.1_pt1 | contig 11889 bp, 10 predicted proteins | sample 1614621 | NCBI WGS metagenome assembly OKKN01 (sample SAMN04436956, study PRJEB24849) | human gut metagenome | biome: human gut; feature: NICU; material: stool | host: Homo sapiens | place: USA: Saint Louis, MO | collected 2010-01-12 | reverse complement strand
AAACAATTGGGGCAATTTATTGTTACCTTGTTTGGCATCACATTTTTGACATTTTCGTAATCAGCCGCTGGGCAATCTCGCCGCCGGCGCCGTTGACCACGTTAATCACCCCATCCGGGATACCCACCGCTTTTGCCAGCTCCGCCACGCGCAGCAGCGTCAGCGGCGTATATTCGCTCGGCTTGAGGACGATGGTGCAGCCGCAGACCAGGGCCGCCGCCAGCTTCCAGATGGCAATCATGATGGAGAAGTTCCACGGCACGATGCCAACCACCACCCCAAGCGGCTGGCGGCGGGTAAAGGCGGTATATTTCTCCCCGGCCATCGATGGCAGCGAGACATCCAGCGTTTCACCGGTGACTTTCCCCGCCCAGCCGGCGAAGTAGCGCAGGAACGCCACCGACTGGTCCAGCTCGAGCATCCGCGCCAGCGTGATAGTTTTGCCGGAACAGAGACTTTCCAGCTGCGCCAGCGCTTCGCGATGCTCTGCCAGCGTGTCCGCCAGCTTCAGCAGCAGCGCGCCGCGCGCCAGCGTCGGCATCTCGCGCCACTGACTAAACGCCTGGCGGGCGCTCTCCATAGCGCGATCCGCCTGGTCACTATCCGCCGCGGTGACCTCGGCAATCGCCCGCCCGGTCGCCGGGTTGATCACCGCGAACGGCGCGCCGCGGCCCGCCTCACGTTGACCGGCAATAAACTGCCCGTGCGGCTGGCGTAAGAAGGCGGTCACTTCCGCCAGTAAGGTTATCTCGCTCATCGTCAGCACCCGTTTTTCAGCAAAGTTAACCCATCACAGCACGGCTTCCCGCCGCAGCCTATCGTTCTAAAGAACGTCATTCTTCCGGACGATATTCAACGCCCGCGCGGCGTGCTGTGATGAGGGTCTTGAGCCAGGCAAGACCACAGGGTAACGCGATGAACATCAAGATCGATGCGCTGAACTACTACGGCGCGACGAAGAAATATCACCTCCATTTCCCGGCGCTACGGGAAGATATTGAAGCCGATGTGGTAATTATCGGCGGCGGCTTCTCTGGCATTAACACCGCCCTTGAGCTGGCGGAACAGGGGATCACCAACGTGGTGGTGCTGGAGGCGCGCCATCTCGGCTACGGCGGCACCGGGCGCAACGGCGGCCAGGTGATGGCCGGTATCGGCCACGATATCGAAGCGGTAAAAAAGCACGTCGGCAAAGAGGGGCTGGAGACGCTGTTTAAAATCGCCAACCTCGGCGCGGGCATCATTCGCGAACGCATCCGCAAATACAACATCGACGCCGATTTCGTGCCCGGCTACGGCTATCTCGCCTATAACCAGCGACAGCTTAAAACGCTGCGCCAGTGGGAGAAGGAGTTTAAAGCCGCTACCCCGGATGAAGAGATCGAACTGTATACCGGAAAAGAGGTGCAGCAGGTGGTGGGCTCCGAGGTCTACTGCGGCGCGCTGAAACATATGGGCGGCGGCCAGATCCATTCACTCAATATGCTGCTCGGTTCGGCGCAGGCCGCCCACTCGCTGGGGGTCAAGATTTTCGAATCCTCGCCGGTGGTGGAGGTGAGTTACGGCAAACAGGTGCGGGTACGCACCGCGATGGGCAGCGTCAAAGCCGCCAAACTGCTGTGGGCCTGCGACAGTTTCCTCAACAATATGGAGCCGGAGATCTACAACAAGACGCTGGTCACTTACTCCTACCAGGTGTCGACCGAGCCGCTCTCCGATGAACTGATCGAGCGCATCAGCCCGCTGCGCGGCGCCTTCAGCGATATTCGCCCGGTAATTAACTACTACCGCGTCACCCGGGAAAACCGCCTGCTGTTCGGCAGCGCCACCCGCTTTGTGGAGTATACGCCGAACGATTTCGCCGCCTGGAACCGCACCTTGCTGGCGGAGGTCTTCCCCTATCTCAGGGATGTGAAGATCGATTTTGCGTGGGGCGGGCCGATGGCCTGTAGCGCCAATCTGTTCCCGCAGATCGGCACCCTACGCGATCACAACAACGTCTTTTACGTCCAGGGGTACTCCGGCTTCGGCGTCACCCCGTCGCACATCGTGTGCAAAATCCTCGCCGAAGGGATCAACGGCGGTTCCGACCGCTATCGCCTGCTGAGCAGCATCCCCCACGCGACCATCCACGGTCGTGACAGTCTGCGCTTGCTATTAGTCACGGCCGGAAAACTGATGCATCAAACCGCCGGTTTCTGGAAAGGCCGGAGTTAACCAGGAGAACGCTATGCACGCTTTTAAACTTAAACACCCGGTACCTGATCTGCAGCCGATCGGCAGCGTCAGCCTGCTCGGCGCGACGCCGACCGCCGGCGACCCGCAGGTAGCGGGCGCGATGATCTACGGCGAGCCGCAGGACGCCTTTACCTGCGGACTGTTTTCGTCCACTGAGGGGAGCTTTACCATGACCTATCCGTTTACCGAGCACGCCACCGTGCTGGAGGGCGAAGTGGAGCTGACCGTCGCCGGCGGCGAGCCGCAGCGCTTTGCGCCGGGTGACAGCTGGTTTGTTAAACAGGGCACCGAAGTGGAGTGGAAAATTCTGACGCCGCGCTTTGTGAAGCACTACCTGGCGAACGTCGAGACCCGCTAACAAACTGATAATGCCCGGCGGCGCATTACGCCTTCTCCGGGCTACCAAATCGCACAGCGCTGTAGCCCCGGTAAGCGGCAGCGCCACCGGGGGGGTTGAGGCCAAATTAAAGGCAGGCCGCACGGACCGTAGGCCGGATAAGGCGCAGCCGCCATCCGGCAGAAACAGGCGCAACGTGGCAAGACGGATGGCCCCGGTTTTCGGGGTCATATTGTTTATCCGCCGCGACATTCATCGACTGCGTCACAGAATCATGCGCCGCCCTCCACCTTCCGGACGATATTCGTTGAGCAGGATGCCCGCCTAAATTATGACTATCCGGGAGTGGCGCTGGCTATTCCCTGCCCTACCCCATTATTGTGCAGAGGTTGACTATGTTTAGTAACAGACTCGCCAGCCATCTTGAGCGCGGCGTCGTCGGCTTCCCGACCACCCTCGCCAGCTCCGTCGGGCTGATCATGGCCAGCCCGGTGATCCTGACGGTCACCAGCGGCTTCGGCATGGGCGGTGATACCTTCGCGCTGGCGGTGCTGCTGGCCTTTATTATGATGCAGGCGCAGGTCACCACCTTTGCCGAGGCGGCGACGCTCATTCCCACCACCGGTTCGGTGTACGACTATATCTCCTGCGGCATGGGCCGCTTCTTCGCTATCACCGGCGCGCTGTGCGCCTATCTGATCGTCCATATCTTCGCAGGGACGGCGGAGACGATCCTGGCGGGCATTATGGCGCTGGTGAACTTCGAGTCGATTAACGCCCAGATGGCCGCTCACCAGAATACCTGGATGGTGGGCGTCGGCATGGTGGTGATTTTCGGCTTGCTCAACGCCATCGGCGTGGAAATCTTCGGCAAGGTCGAAGTGGTGCTGACCTTCGGCATGTGGACCACGCTGACCATTTTCGGCCTGTGCGGCATTTTTATGGCGCCGGTCACCCATCTGTCCGGCTGGTTCGGCACACCGCTGAACGTTAGCGATATCAACGGCCTGTTCGGCTATATCGGCATGGCGATGTTTATGTTCGTCGGTTGCGAACTGGTGACGCCGATGGCGCCGGAGATCAAACAGGCCCACCGCACCATACCGCGGGCGATGGCGCTGGGCCTGCTGGGGGTCGCCAGCTGCATGTTTATCTACGGCGCGGCGATCAACCGCCAGGTGGAGAATACCGTGCTCGACGCGGCCAACAACGTCCATCTGCTGGATACACCGATGGCGATCCCGGCCTTCGCCGAACGGGTGATGGGCCACGCCGGCCAGTACTGGCTGGGGGTCGGGCTACTGTTGGCCGGCTGCGCCACCATCAATACGCTGATGGCCGCCGTGCCGCGTATTATCTACGGCATGGCGCTGGACGGCGCGCTGCCCCGTTTCCTGACCTGGCTGCATCCGCGCTTTAAGACGCCGGTGATCGCCATTGCCATCGGGGTGGCGATCCCCTGCCTGCACGCCTGGTATCTGAACGGCGATCTGGACCGCATCGTGCCGCTGATCCTCGCCGCGGTCTGCGCCTGGGGCGTCGCCTATCTGCTGGTTACTCTGTCGGTGGTGATGCTGCGCATTCGCCGCCCGGACCTGCCGCGCGCCTACCGCTCGCCGTGGTTCCCGCTGCCGCAGATTATCTCCAGCGTCGGGATCATCATCGCTATCGTCAATATCACGCCGCCCGGGATGGACAGCCGCCAGGTGCTGGTGCCGTTCGGCATAATGCTCGGCCTGACCGCCGCTTACGCCCTGTTCTGGACGGTGTGCGTGCAGCGCGTCAATCCGTTCAAGCCGCTGGTAGTGGAAGAGGTGGTGGAGCGCGCCATCAACAATTATGAAAAACAGACCCGCGGGGAGATGACGCCAGATGTCCTCCGTCCCCTGGTTTGAAACGCCGTTAATGAACGCGGTGCAGCGCGATCTGGCGGGCTGGCCCAGCGAAAAGCTGAGCGAACGCAGCGCGCTGCTGCGCTTGAACGACGCCACCGCCGTCACCTTCAGCGTGCGTCAGAAGCGGCTGTTTATGGCCAGCATTCACAGCTGCGAGTTTGTCGTCGAGGGGCCGGTGACCCGGCCCGTGAGCGGTAACATTCGCGCCCATCAATCCGGCTGGTGGAAACGCCAGCCGATCCGCTTTATCGGCGGCAAAGGCAGCGAGGAACTCGCCAGCTATCTCAACGGTTTTCCTAATCTCCAGCAGACCTTAAGCGAGCTGGATTACCGCCGCTTTTCGCTGACCTTTGATAGTAGCGGCTGGCGCTGCAGCATTGAACCCTGGGCCGCCAGCGAAGTGGTCTGTAAAATGCCGCCGCTGCGCCGTTATCTGCGGCTGGAAGCGCAGCAGCGGATGCTGCTGCTCAGCGTGCTGGCGATGGTTAATCAGGCAGTAAGTCAATGGATGCGCGGTGAAATCGCAGAAGAGAAAGCATTGACTTCCCCGCCATCACCGCGGGGAAGCTGAGGTGGTTTATAGCAGGCCAAACTGCTGCGCCAGCCGATCGATGGCCTGGCGCTGGAACTGCGCGAACGTGGCGCGCGGCTGCTGCTGTTGAATAAATTCCAGCAGCGGATCCTGGACCTCGGTGCGGATGCCGCTCAGGGCTTCCATCACCGCCAGGCCGCAGAACGGCACGTAGGACTCGGCGTAGCCGCCCTCGTGCACCATCACCAGTTTCCCGCCGCACAGGCGATCCGCCGCCTGCTGGACCTGTTCGGTCATCGCCCGGAAGCTATCGCTGTGCAGCTGCATCCGCGCTAATGGATCCATGGCGTTGGCGTCATAGCCGCAGGCGATAATAATCAGCTCCGGCTCAAAACGCGCCAGCGCCGGAATAACGATAGTTTCCAGCGCATAGCGCCAGCTGTCATCCCCCGCCCCGGCCAACAGCGGAATATTGATGTTGTAACCTTCGCCCGCGCCCACGCCGCGATCGTCCTCGCCGGCGTAGCCCGGCGGGAAGCAGCCGTCCTGATGCAAGGAGATAGTCATTACGTCGTCGCGCTGCAGGTAGATATGCTGGGTGCCGTTACCGTGGTGAACATCCCAGTCAATGATCGCCACCTTGCCCAGCCCCAGCTGCGCTTTCGCTCGCTCGACGGCAATGGGAATATTGGCGAGGAAACAAAATCCCATCGACTGGTCCGGCAGGCAGTGGTGTCCGGGCGGGCGCGACAGCGAATAGGCGTTATCCAGCTCCCCCTTCAGCACCGCTTCCACCGCCGCACAGGCCAGCCCGGCGGAAAGACAGGCGATTTCATAACTGCCCGGCCCCAGCGGCGCCTCTTTGCCGAGCATGCCGCCGCCGTTATCGCTTATCGCCTTGAAGCGCTCCAGATAGCTGTCGGGGTGGATCCGCCGCAGGTCCTCAAGGCTCGCCGGCGCCGCGCTGCGCAGCGCCAGCTGCGGCGTCAGCCCGGAGACATCCATCAGGTTTTTCATCCGCCGTTTGGTCTCTGGCGATTCAGCATGACCGCCGCCGGCGGGCGGCTGTACCCACCCGCCCACCGGCAGCGTCACCGCGTGCAGACCGGTACTGTGCCAGAAACAACGTTCATCAAAGAAGAAACCGGTTTTTCTTTTCACTCTATCCTCCCGTGGGCTAAGCCTTCCCGGCGGCGGACGCCGCCACAATTAAAATCAGTGACAGCAGCGCGCAGACGCCTGCCGCCGCCAGCAGCGGGTCGGCGCTGGCGAAGTGTTGCAGTAAGGCCCCCGCAAGCGCCGGGCCAGCCGCCATGCCGCCGCCGATCACCAGATTGATGCTGTTCATTAGCCGACCGCTGTTATCGAGCCCGGCCACGCGGGCGAGAATAAAGGGCAGCACGAAGGTCCAGGTGAACTTAAACAGCAGCGCCGCGATGGCGTAACGCACCAGCAGCGGCTGGCCGATCAGCAGCCCAACGCTGACGATCAACAGGCCGTAGCCCAGCCACACCGGTAAACGATCGGCCCGCCGGGTGCCGCGCAGGGCCGCGCCGCCGGCGCCGATAATGCCGCAAACCGTCGCCGCCGCCAGCACCAGACCGACCTGCGTCGGGCTCAGCCCCGCCGCGCTGCCGATGGTGCCGATAAAGGTCCACACGGCGCTGAGGCTGATATAGAAAGTGAGCACCGCCAGCACCGCCAGCGCCTGACGCCACAGCGCCGTCGGCTGCTGGCGGGAGACTGAAAGCGGTTGAAAGCGCGGAGGGAAAGCGGATACCAGCGGCAAACAGCAGAGCATGATGGCGGCGAGGATCAGATACACCACCTTCAGGCCAAAGGTCGCGAACAGGCCGGGCAGCGCCAGCAGGCCAAGCATCCCTAACAGCAGTTGCCCGAGCACCCAGAAGGCGTAGACCCGCGACGGGTTCGGCGTTCCGGCCGCGCAGCTGATGCACAAAATCATCAACGTGCCGCCCGCCAGCGAGGCGATAAAGCGCGCCGCCAGCAGCGTCTCGTACTGGGTGACCACCGCCGAGGCGAGGTTGGCGGCCAGAAACACCACCCCGGCCGTCAGGGCAACCCGCCGCCAGTCGAGGCGGCTCATCCACCACCACGCCGGGAGCGTCGCCAGGCTCATCGCCCCCAGCTCCGCTGAGAACAGCCAGCCGATCTGCCCGGGTTTTAGCTGCCATTCGCTGGCCAGCTGCGCCGCCACCGCCGGCGCGGTCATCAGAATACCCGGCGCAATAGCGGCAAAAATCACGATCGCCGCCAGCAAACGCAGGGACACCATCAGCCCGGCGGGCCGGGAAAGCGCATTTTCAGTGAGAGGTGTACTCGACATCGTAGGGCGTGCTCCGGTCAAAAAAGCCTCCCCCCGGAGGATCCTCCAGGGAGTGATACCCACAGGCATCAGGAAAACGCCGTGCTGTCACGGCGCGCGCGGGATGCGAAAGTCAGATTACAGATGCAGCGTACGCTGAGCGGCCGGCATCCAGGTTCGGGAAACCAGTTCGGTACGATTGACCACTTCGGTCTTGGCGAAAATATTGCGCAGGTGCGTTTTTACCGTCGAGAGCGAGATATCCAGCTGGCGGGCAATCAGCTTATTGCTGGCGCCTTCGCGCACCATGCCGACGATTTCCCGCTCTTTCGCCGTCAGGATGGCAGGCAGATCATCTTCTTCCTGCAGGCAGTCGCGAATGGCCAGCTCTACCAGCGGCAGCACCGCCTGGGCCCGCTGGCGCTCTTCGCTGGAGAAAGGCACGTCGCGCATCAGCGAGATACCGGCGACGATCCGCCGCTCGCGGCGGATAAAGATCTCGGTCATGTCGCGCACGTTATTCGGCAACATAAATTCATGATAGTAATGCCGGTTGCGGTCGCAGAGCCGCGGCGTCATCGCCGCCACGGTGGTGTTCTGGTGGCTAAAGTGCGACGGCAGAAGCGGATCCAGCGGCTGGAAGTTTTCCAGATATTGTTGGTGCGTATTATCGGAAATATTATGCAATATATAGTTTTCGGGTTTTAAACGATTATTTACTCGATAAAACACCGCTGAAGTTAGTGGAATTAACTGGGAAATAGTCTGTAAACAACGGGCTATTATCGCATCATTACGGCTGGCTTTTAACAAAGCAGACATGATAGGGCCTCCCCGTCGAGATGATGGTACATGACACATGGATGACTACTGATAATTGAAGCATACATTTCACATTTAAGTAACACAATCATTAACATATTAACAATGTGATAGCCGTTACAAAATTTTCAGCAATACATTGTTATATAAAGCATTTAAAAAACACCCCGGCCATGCTTTACGATAGCGGCGTTAAAACATAAACAAATAAGATTAACACCCGGCGTACCTGCCCCTGGTGATAAAAAAACCCTATTCCCGACGCGTGATTCTCATCCTAAAGAACGATGGATTTTTGTTTTTTTTCACTTATACCCTTAACAGGATGCATTTAATTTTCGCCGCGGCTTAATCATGTGATTACGCCTGACCCGCTGTTGCCAAAATAATATCAACAGTACCGGTCATTAACCGAGGATAAGCCGATGCTGAATATCGCCGCCCTGCGCCAGCAGCAAATTCCGCTGGCCGCTGAGCCGCGCTCGCCGGTGCCGTTTCATATTCTGATGAAGCCGATTGGCCCCGCCTGCAATCTCGCCTGCCGCTATTGCTATTACCCGCAGGACGAAACGCCGGTCAACAAGATGGATGACGCGCGGCTGGAGCAGTTTATCCGCCGCTATATTGCCGCCCAGCCCGCCGGCGCGCGGGAAATCAACTTTGTCTGGCAGGGGGGCGAGCCGCTGCTGGCCGGCCTGAGCTTCTACAAAAAAGCGCTCGCCCTGCAGGCGCGCTATACCCCCGACGGCGTGACTATCAGCAACAGCCTGCAGACCAACGGGACGCTGATCAACGACGCATGGTGCCGACTGTTCCGCGAACATGGTTTTATTATCGGGTTGAGCCTCGAAGGCAACGAAGCGCTGCAGGACTACCATCGTCCGGATAAACGCGGCCGATCGACCTGGTCGGCGGCGCTGCGCGGCATTGACCTGCTCCATCAGCATCAGGTGGACTTTAATCTGCTGGTGGTGGTGCATAACGAGATGGCGGCCCACGCGGCGGCGATTTATGACCGGCTGGTCAGCCTCGGCGCGCGCTATCTGCAGTTTCAGCCGCTGATGAGCGAAGGCGCGGCCCTGCGCGAAGGATACCAGCTCAGCGCCGATAACTGGGGACGTTTTATGGTCGGCATCTGGCGACAGTGGCGGAAGCGCTGCGATAGGGGGCGGGTGTTCGTTATCAATATCGAACAGGCGTGGGCGCAGTATTTCACTCATACCAGCGGCAGCTGCGTGCACAGCGCCCGCTGCGGCAGCAACCTGGTGATGGAGCCCGACGGACAGCTCTACGCCTGCGACCACCTGATCAACGCCGAACATCGGCTGGGCCGCCTCGATGAGCAGACGCTCGCCGCCGCGGTCGACGCCTCGGTGCAACTGCCGTTCGGTCAGCAGAAAAGTCTGCGCCGCGAATGCCAGACTTGCTCGGTAAAAATGGTCTGCCAGGGCGGCTGCCCGGCGCATCTCAACGCCGCAGGCAACAACCGCCTCTGCGGAGGCTACTACCGCTTCTTTAGCGACATCCTCGCGCCAGTACGCCCCTTTTCCCGCGACCTTAATGGCCTGAAGGCCTGGCGGGCCGCGTTTGTTGGGACTGCGCATACTGCGTAGCGCCTTACCCTGATGATATCCCCCTCTGAACAGGAGAGTCAGTCGTGAACAAAAAAGCCATGGCCGCGGCGGTCAGCATGATCCTCGCCGGCGGCGCGCACGCCGCGCAGCAGGAGCGTCCAAACGTCATCGTGATTATCGCCGATGATATGGGCTACTCGGACATCAGCCCCTTTGGCGGCGAGATCCCCACCCCCAACCTGCAGGCGATGGCCGAGCAGGGAATGCGCATGAGCCAGTATTACACCTCGCCGATGTCGGCCCCGGCGCGCTCAATGCTGCTCACCGGCAACAGTAACCAGCAGGCTGGGATGGGCGGCATGTGGTGGTACGACAGCACCATTGGCAAGGAGGGCTACGAGCTGCGGTTGACCGACCGCGTCACCACCATGGCCGAGCGCTTTAAAGACGCGGGGTATAACACCCTGATGGCCGGTAAATGGCACCTCGGTTTTGTTCCCGGCGCCACGCCGAAAGATCGCGGCTTTAATCACGCCTTCGCCTTTATGGGCGGCGGCACCAGCCACTTTAACGACGCGATACCGCTGGGGACCGTTGAAGCCTTCCACACCTACTACACCCGCGACGGCGAGCGCGTCTCCCTACCGGATGATTTTTACTCCAGCGAAGCCTACGCCCGCCAGATGAACAGCTGGATTAAAGCGACGCCGAAGGAACAGCCGGTCTTCGCCTGGCTGGCCTTCACCGCCCCTCATGATCCCCTGCAGGCGCCTGACGAGTGGATTAAGCGCTTCAAAGGCCAGTATGAGCAGGGTTACGCCGAGGTCTATCGCCAGCGCATCGCCCGCCTGAAAGCGCTGGGAATTATCCATGACGATACCCCGCTGCCGCATCTGGAGCTGGATAAAGAGTGGGAGGCGCTAACGCCAGAGCAGCAGAAATATACGGCGAAAGTGATGCAGGTGTATGCGGCGATGATCGCCAATATGGACGCGCAAATCGGCACCCTGATGGAGACGCTGAAACAAACCGGGCGCGATAAAAATACCCTGCTGGTCTTTTTAACCGATAACGGCGCCAACCCGGCGCAGGGTTTCTACTACGAATCTACCCCGGAATTCTGGAAGCAGTTCGATAACAGCTATGACAACGTCGGCCGCAAAGGATCATTTGTCTCCTACGGCCCGCACTGGGCCAACGTCAGCAACGCCCCCTACGCCAATTATCACAAAACCACCAGCGCCCAGGGCGGCATCAATACCGACTTTATGATCTCCGGTCCCGGGATCACCCGCCACGGTAAAATCGACGCCTCGACGATGGCGGTGTATGACGTGGCGCCGACGCTATATGAATTCGCCGGCATCGATCCGAACAAGTCGCTGGCGAAGAAGCCGGTGTTGCCGATGATCGGCGTCAGCTTTAAGCGCTATCTCACCGGCGAAGTACAGGAGCCGCCGCGCGGCAACTACGGGGTTGAACTACATCATCAGGCGGCCTGGGTCGATGGCGAATGGAAGCTGCGACGGCTGGTGCCGCGCGGCCTCACCGCCGGCGACGCGCCGTGGCAGCTGTTTAATCTACACGACGACCCGCTGGAGACGCATGATGTCGCGGCCGAACATCCCGATCGGGTCAAAGTCATGAGCGAGGCCTACGAGGCATTTGCTAAGCGCACCATGGTTACCAAAGCGCAGGGCAAAATGATCGACTACGTCGGCATCGACAGCAAAACCGGGCGCTATCTGGCGGTCGACCCCGCCACCATGAAGCCGGTGCTTGCGCCGCAGGCGATCCCTGTGAGCGAGATCCATTAACCACCACGGCTATCGTTCTTCCGGGCGATAGCCGGGACCTGACGCGCTTTTTAAGGTAATCGGAAACCCCATTACAGGAGAGTGCGGATGGCGAGAGTCGTGGTGATAACCGGTGGCGGAACCGGAATTGGCGCCGCCTGCGCGCGGCTGATGCGCGCCGCGGGCGACCGGGTGTTTATTACCGGACGGCGCGAAGCGCCGCTGCAGGCTGTCGCCAATGAGACCGGCGCCACGGCGCTGGTGGGCGATGCCGCCGACGGCGAGGTGTGGCGCCAGCGGCTGCTACCGGCGATCCTCGACCAGACCGGCGGGATTGATGTCCTCATCTGCAGCGCCGGCGGGATGGGC
>OKKN01000436.1_pt1 | contig 11948 bp, 10 predicted proteins | sample 1614621 | NCBI WGS metagenome assembly OKKN01 (sample SAMN04436956, study PRJEB24849) | human gut metagenome | biome: human gut; feature: NICU; material: stool | host: Homo sapiens | place: USA: Saint Louis, MO | collected 2010-01-12 | reverse complement strand
ACTCAGTTGGGTGTCCAACTTTTGGGGTGCAGTCCATGCGCTTGCGCGGGCCTACGCTGTTTGAGCCTGCGAAAGGACTCGTAGGCCGGATAAGGCATTTATGCCGCCATCCGGCACAACCGCGGGTACGGCGTCTGATGTGTATCGCCCGGCGGCGCTGCGCTTGCGCGGGCCTACGCTGTTTGAACCAGCAGAGGACTCGTAGGCCGGATAAGGCGAAGCCGTCAGGCAAACGTCGTGAAGAAAGGCATTACTCGGCGGCCGTTTTCCCTTTGCCGGGCAGCCTGAATGCTTCGCCATAGGGCTTCGCAATGCCCATACGATATTGAGTCTCTTTCGCCGCCTGGTGGAGGTCGGCAAACTCCTCTTTCGGCGCCGGCGGACGTTGCGCCTTTTTCAGACACTGATTGCGATGGTGACGGATCCACTCTCGGTCCTCATCGTCCAGACAACGCTGCATCACCTCAATCCATCTGGATGCCGCCCGACGGTAGAGCCCGCATGCCTCTAACCGCTCAGCAATACTGTCCCTTATTCTCATCCACCTCGCTCCTCTGATGCTTTCACGATATCTCATGGTATTCCGACGCGTGAGTCGGAATACCATAGTAGTGTTAATTTATGACAAAACTATTCCTGTGCGGCGCAAGGAATATATTCATTATAATAATCGCTGTGCATAGCAAACCGCATTGGCGGTAAATACTTCCAAAGAGCTCCGGAATTATATGCCGAATGCCATCATCGATACCGCCGGGTATCGACGGTTGTACCTATCAATATCTATTTAATTTATTAGATTTTCGTCAACAAATACCTTGCGATAACATCCATTCTCTGTACAGCGAAGCTTCATAACGAACGTTCGGTCTGCTCCAGCAGCTTATTTCGAAAGATAAATAAGCAAGCTTCATTAAAATTATCTAACCCCAACCGCTCATAAAGCGCAGTACGCTTGCGGTAAAGGCTTTTTAGTGACGTATTGAGATTGACGGCCACCTCCTCCATGGTCATCCCCGCCATGAGTAAACGTAACATTAACTGTTCAGACAAACTTAAGCGCAGATCGTCAAACCACTCTTTGGTCAGACGCTTGCTATTCATCTCCAGAAAAAGGCCAAATAATGTCGCCATATCCGCGGGTGATAATGACATGTTTAAAAACGATTTCAGGCTCAGTAAATGCTCTTCCCGATGGCGCATATCGAGGACGATACAACATATTCGCTTTCTGGATTTCGCCGCTGCCAGCACGAGATAATCGTAATGGCAAAGCGGCGAGCGGCTATCAACCAGCAGAGAGACTTCATCAACCTCATTATCTAAAATCGCTTTTCCGCTAGAATCTAACTGAATGATATCAGGAAAAAAATTCTTAACACCTTGAAAAAGATAGTAATCCTGGGTAACCAATATCATTAAAGTTGCCACAAATCGTCCCTTTAACATTTAATCAACAAATTCTCGTCAACCAGACGTTTTCCCTCCCCCTATGGAACGCTTCGCATGGCGGTGAAAATAACGAGACCTGTGATTTATCATTAGCGCGGCATCTGAATCTGGCTGTGAAAACCCTCCTTACGTTCTGACAGGAAATAAACAGATTGATTATAAATAAAAAAAATCCACAGAAAAGATGCTTTTTTTGCTATTGAGAATTTTTGTCAGAAATCATCTTAAATATTGCCTAAAAAACTCTAACCCCAACTAAATATAAGTCACACCGCCATTTTGAAACAAAATTCCACCTGACTTTCTTTTTTATTTATATCAGTAGGTTAAAGAAATCAACTTGAACACTTCCGTTCGAATGAAGTCGATTTTACAGAATTATCTTAAAACGCAGACCATAGTTTATCCATATTTATCGGTTGCCGTATCGGGTATAAATTACCCATTCATTTATCAACAGGAGATATGTTTATTAGTTTGCAATAGGTCATTCACCTGCAGTGCCAGTCAGCTAAAGGGACCATCCTCATCCTTTAACTCACCGTCAAAGGACGGTCGTGTTGTGCAATGGATTCTTGATGAACATATGGCAAATAGAAATGGAAAGATCACCTTATTCAAATACGTTATTGTTTAATCGCAACACGAAACTCTCGCTATCAATCGGCTTGCTTTTGCTCTTCCCGGCGCTGGTTCAGGGAGCGGATTCGCTCTATGACCAGCAAATCTTGCAAGCGCGCCAAGGTCAGTACGCCCCCTTTCTCAGTTACCTTCAGCAGTACCAGCTGCGGCATGCCTTAACCCCTTCTCAGGTGGCGGACTGGCTGCAGGTGGCCCTCTGGGCCGGTCAGGACGATGAAGTGGTGAAAGTCTGGCGACGCTACCAGGTCTGTATGCCGCTTCCCGCACGGGGCACCGCCGCCGCGGCGCAGGCCCTGCGCAACCAGAAGCAGTGGCTAACCTCGCTCACCCTCTGGCAGCAGGCGCTCAGCCAGGCCCCTGGCAGCGACGACTATCGTATCGGCTATATCAAAACGCTCGCCGATGCCCGCAAGGACGGCGAGGCGCTCAGCGAAGCGCGTCGCCTGGTGGCGGAGCAGGCGAGCGTTGCGCACCTGCAGACGCTCTCCTATGTCTACCTGCGGCTGGGCAAAAGCTGGGACCAGCTGTTGGTGGACACGCAGATCCTCGATCGTGATCCGCAAAACAAAACCGCGCTGGCCAGCCTGATGGCGACCCTGACCCGCAACCGGATTGATTCCCCTGCTCTCGGCCTGGCGAATAGCGTCGAACTGACGCCTGCGGAAAAGCGTAACTTGCAGCTGAACGCCGCCGCCGAACTGGTGCGCCTTGCCGATACCCCTTCCCGCGAAGAAAAGGCGCGTTACGCGCTGGCCCGCACGGCGCTCACGCAGTATGACGCGATGATCGCCGCCTGGCACCCCGACCCACAGGCTGCGCCCGACATCATCCGGGCGCGTATTGATCGTCTGGGCGCGCTGTACGCCAGCGCCGAGTACGCGCAGGTCATCCGCGAATACCAAAGCCTGATCGCCCAGCAGCAGACCGTTCCCGACTGGGCCATCGGCTGGGTCATCTCCTCTTTTATCGCCCTTAAGCAAATTGAGCCTGCGCTGACGCTTATCCACCAGCATCCTTCGTGGCTGACAAGCCAACAGAATGAGGAACACGAGCTTTTCTACGCTCTGCTGGACACCGGTCAGTACCCGGCGGCGCAACGGTATGTCGCCCGCCTCACCAGGAATGCGCCCTACATCCGTCGTCTCTACGGCTCGCCAACGCCGCAGCCGAACGACGACTGGCTCACCGCACAGTCGCTTAACGTGCACTATTTAGCGGCTACCAACGACCTGCCGCAGGCCGAAGCCCGAATGCAGCGCCTGGCGGCGACGGCCCCTGGAAACCAGGGCCTGCAGATAGACTATGCCGCCCTTCTGCAGGAGAGAGGATTGCCACGGGCAGCCGAACGCCAGCTAAAAGCGGCGGAGTCTCTGGAACCCGCCAGCCTGCAGCTGGAGCGCCAGCAGGCCTGGGTCGCCCTCGATCTGCAGGAGTGGCGGCAAATGGATCTGCTGGCTGACGACGTCGTCGCCCGCTCGCCACGGGATCTGAACACCCAGCGCCTGGCCAGAGCGCGCGAGATCCATCATCTCTCCGAGCTGCGCCTGAGCGTTGGCAAAGGGCTGCATTCCGACAACCCGGTGAGCGGCACGCACGACCTCAGTTTTGAGACGGCGATCTACAGCCCGCCGCTAGCCGACAGCTGGCGGTTGTTCGGCGGGCACCGCTTCGCTGAAGGCAATTTTGAAGAGGGGAAAGGCAGCCGTCGCCAGCTGTTTGCCGGTATTGAATGGCGTCCGCGCGACTACTGGGGCGAGCTTGAGCTCTCCAGCGTCAATTTTCACGGCGAGAACAAGCCCGGCGTCCGCCTTTCCGCCGCCCATGACGTTAGCGATCGCTGGCAGCTGGGCGGCGAACTGGAGCGGATTTCGCAGCAGACGCCGCTGCGCGCGTTACGCAACGGCGTCAGCGCCAACCGCGGCGAAGGCTAGCTGCGCTGGTCTCCAAACGAACGCCGGGAGTACCGCTTCAGCGCGGCCGCCAGCCGGTTTACCGATCGCAACCGCCGCCAGGAGTACACCCTCTCCGGTAAAGAACGCCTCTGGCAAACCCCATGGTTAACGCTGGATTTGCAGCCCGGTCTGTCGGCCAGCGCCAATAGCCGCACCGACACCGCCTACTACAGTCCGGCACGGGACCTCGCCGCCACCGCGGCGCTGGCCGTCGATCACACGCTTTACCAGCGCTATGACACCGTCTGGAGCCAGCAGTTACTGGCCGGCGGCGGCAGCTACTGGCAAAAAAATCACGCCGCCGGGGCGATCACGGTGCTGGGTTACGGGCAGCGCCTGCGCTGGAACAACGTCGTCGACACCGGGGTGATGCTGAACTGGGATAAGCGCCCCTACGACGGCAAACGTGAAAACAACCTCGCCATCACTCTTGATGCAAATATACGGTTTTAAGGATGACCATGCTGAACACGACCCTGCGCAACGGCCTGATGCTTCTCATCTGGCTGTGCCTTATCTTCAGCGTGCGTGCTGAGGAAGTCCCCTTCCTCGCCCCGCAGCAGCGCCCCCAACTGGAGGCCAATCAACCCTGGCCGGCGGATCGCTTTCTGGTGCTGGCCTACCATGACGTCGAAGACGATGCCGCCGACCAGCGTTATCTTTCGGTGCGCACCAGCGCACTCAATGAGCAGATCGCCTGGCTGCTGCATAACGGCTACCATGCGATTAGCGTTCAGGACATTCTCGATGCACATTATGGCTTAAAGTCGCTGCCGCCCAAGGCTTTTCTCCTCAGTTTTGACGATGGTTACAGCAGCTTTTACACCCGCGTATGGCCGCTGCTTAAAGCCTGGAACGTCCCGGCGCTGTGGGCGCCGGTGGGCAGCTGGGTGGACACTCCCGCTGGTCAGCCCGTTAATTTTGGCGGCCTGATGACGCCGCGCGAGCGCTTCGCTACCTGGGAGATGGTGCGCGAGCTCAGCCGCTCGCCGCTGGTGGAGATCGGCGCTCACACCTGGGCCTCGCACTACGGTCTGCCGGCCAATCCGCAGGGCAGCCGCGAGCCTGCCGCCGCCAACCGCGGCTGGGATAAAACCACCGGCCGCTATGAAAGCGACGCGCAGTTTACCCGGCGAATGACCGATGACGTGCAGAAAGTAACGGCGAAAATCCATGAGGTTGCCGGGAAAACGCCGCGCGCCTGGGTGTGGCCCTACGGCGCCGCCAGCGGCAGCACCCTGGCCATCGCCAAACAGCAAGGGTATCAGCTGGCGTTTACGCTGAACGACGGCCTGGGCAACGTGAAGGATCTGGACAATATTCCACGCCTGCTGATCGCCGGTAACCCGTCGCTCAAGGCCTTTGCCAGCGCCGTGACCCAGATTCAGGAAGCCGATCCTGTTCGGGTGATGCATGTGGATCTGGACTATGTCTATGACCCCAATCCCGTCCAGCAGGCAAAGAATATCGATAAGCTGGTGCAGCGCGTCTATGACATGAAAATCAGCCACGTCTTTCTGCAGGCCTTCTCCGACCCGCAGGGCGACGGCACGGTCAAGTCACTCTATTTCCCCAACCGCTGGCTGCCGATGCGCGCCGACCTGTTTAACTTCGTCTCCTGGCAGTTGCAGACCCGCGGCAATGTGAAGGTTTATGCCTGGATGCCGGTGCTGGCCTTCGATCTTGCCTCAGACCTGCCGCGCGTTCAGCGCTGGGATCCGCAAACCGGGAAGGCGTTACTTGCCCGCCAGCCGTACGTCCGTCTGTCGCCCTGGGATCCCCGGGTTCGCCAGCAGATCACCGACATCTACGAAGATCTGGCCCGACACGCCAGCTTCAGCGGGATCCTGTTTCACGACGACGCCGTGCTGACCGATTTTGAAGACGTGAGTCCGGAGGCGGTCGCCGCCTGGCGGCAGACGGGTATGGCGCACGATGCCGCCCCGGTGCCCCAACGTCCGCAAGAGCGCCAGGCATGGATGCGTTTCAAAAGCCAAACCCTGACCCGCTTCACTCTGGATCTACGCCAGGCAGTGCAGGCCATCCGCGGCCCGCAGGTGAAAACGGCGCGTAATCTCTTCGCCCTGCCGATCCTGGAGCCGCAAAGCGAAGCCTGGTTTGCGCAGAATCTGGATGACTTCCTTGCCGCCTATGACTGGACGGTCCCCATGGCGATGCCGCTGATGGAGTCCGTGCCGATCGACGCCAGCCAGGCCTGGCTGACGCGGCTGGTGCAGGCCGTCGCCCGCCACCCGGGCGCGCTGAAGAAAACCATCTTTGAACTGCAGGCCAGAGACTGGAATCGACGCCAGCAAAACGCCATTCCCGACCAGCAGCTGGCGGACTGGATGCGTTTGCTGCGGCTGAACGGCGTCAAAAACTACGGCTACTACCCTGACGATTTTATTAACAACCAGCCTGATATCTCTCGTATCAGGCCGCAATTTTCTTCCTGGTGGTACCCTGACCATGACTGATCGCATTATCGCATTGTGCATTTTATGCCTCGTATTCGGGCTGCCGTTAGGTGTCGCAGCGGTATTTACCGGCGAGCTTATCCTCGACTTTGTCTTTTTCTGGCCGCTGTTTATGTCAGTGTTGTGGATCACCGGGGGTCTCTACTTTTGGTTTCAGCTGGAACGTCACTGGCCGTGGGGGGAGGATACCCCGCCGCCGACGCTGCCGGGCAATCCACTGATCTCGATCCTGATCCCCTGCTTTAACGAGGAGAAAAACGCCCGGGAAACCATCAGCGCAGCGCTGGCCCAGCGTTACGCCAATCTTGAAGTGATCGCGATTAACGACGGCTCTTCGGACAACACCGCCCAGGTGCTCCAGCAGCTGGCGCAGGAGGAGCCGAGGCTGCGGGTGATCCATCTGGCCGCCAATCAGGGAAAAGCGGTGGCGCTCAAAGCGGGCGCCGCCGCCGCCCGCGGCGATCTGCTGGTCTGCATCGATGGCGACGCCCTGCTGGACCGGGATACCGCGGCCTGGCTGGTCGCGCCGTTGATCCATTATCCGCACGTCGGGGCGGTCACCGGCAATCCGCGGATCCGCACCCGATCCACGCTGATCGGCCGCATTCAGGTTGGGGAGTTCTCGTCGATCATTGGGCTTATCAAACGGACGCAGCGGATCTATGGCCGGGTCTTTACCGTCTCCGGCGTAATCGCCGCCTTCCGGCGCCAGGCGCTGGCGGACGTCGGCTACTGGAGCCCGGATATGATCACTGAAGATATTGATATCAGCTGGAAGCTTCAGCTCCGCCACTGGGACATCTTTTTCGAGCCGCGAGCGCTGTGCTGGATCCTGATGCCGGAGACCCTCAAAGGGTTATGGAAGCAGCGTCTGCGCTGGGCCCAGGGCGGCGCCGAAGTCTTTCTGGTCAATCTGCGCCGCCTGTTTCACTGGCAGCATCACCGGATGTGGCCGCTGTTTCTGGAGTATGCCTGCTCCACGCTGTGGGCCTTTGCCTACGCGATCACCATTCTGCTGTTTATCCTCAGCCGCCTGATGCCGCTGCCTGACAATCTGGCGGTGCATAGCCTGTTTCCACCGGAATTCACCGGCATGCTGCTCGGCCTGATGTGCCTGCTGCAGTTCGTCGCCAGTCTGTATATCGAGCGGCGCTATGAGAAAAAGGTCGCCAAATCGCTGTTCTGGGTGATCTGGTTCCCGATGGTCTACTGGATGATCGGCCTGCTGACCACGCTGGTCGCTTTTCCGAAAGTGATGGTGAAACGTCAACGTTCCCGCGCGCGCTGGGTGAGTCCGGACCGGGGAAAAGGAAGCCTGTGATGAATGAAAATACGCTCATCTTAACCGAACATCGGGTGCTGCCCCGGCTGGTCGACGCCGGCTTAACGCTGCTGGCCTGGCTCGGTTTTCTGTTCTTTCTGTACGCCAATTTGCTGATGCAGTTCATCGCGCCGCCCTCTCCGCGCTGGGAATCGCTGATGGACTCCCTGAATACGGCGCTGGTGTATCTGCTGATTGCCGCGCTGAACGGCTGGCTGTTGATCCTCTGGTATCACTACAACCGGCGCCGCGCCCGTACCCGGCGTCATACCGCGGTGCTCGCTCTGCGCGACGATGAGCTGGCGAGCAGCTTTAACGTCGCGCCACAGATTATCTCGGAGATGAGCCGCTATAATTTGCTCACCGTTTACCACGATCAAATCGGGCAGATTATTGATTTAAAAAGCCACGCGTTACCGCCGCCGCAGGAAGAGAGCGATGACGCATGAGAGCAAGGCCGCCGTCGGCGGCCTGGACAGGTAATACGCCGGGGATTAGCCGCCGGCTTTTTTGATGGCGGCTTCCAGCGAGGCTTTGTCTGCCAGCCCCGGGAAGACGGTGATGCTGGCTTCCGTGGCGCCGGTGGTCGGCATCACGATCACGCCCGGCGTGCCGCTCAGACCAATCTCCTGCGCCAGATCGTTTATGCTCTGCAGCACCGGTTCGACGTCGGCGGCCTTCTTCGCATCGAAGCCGGCTTTCTTCGCCTGCTGCTGGATATCCGCCGTCGTCAGCTTGCCTTCGTTATGGCCGGTAGCGTAAATCCCGTTATGGTAGGCCAGATAGGCATCCGCCCCTTTCTGCTGATAGATCTGCAGGCCGGTTTTTGCCGCCTCCAGCGAGCTTTCCCAGCGGCCGCCGAAAATCGGCCACTCTTTGAAGGCGAAGCGGGTCTGCGGGTGCGCTTTAATCACCTGCTCCATCACCGGCGCCAGACGGCTGCAGTAGACGCACTGGTAGTCGAAGAATTCGATCACCGTGACTTTGCCGTTGGCCGGGCCGTAGGTCGGGGTATTTTTATCCTGGGTCAACACGGCGGCGTTCTTCAGCACCGCCTGAGTGGCCGCGCTGGCCTGCTGCTCAGCCTGAATTTGCTGCAGTTTCTGGCTCGCCTGCAGCAGGACTTCCGGGTGAGCGACCAGATAGTCGGCGGCGATTTTGCCGATTTTCGCCTCCTGTTCCGGGGTGAAAGTCGCCGGCGCGTCAGCGGCAGAGGCCATCGCCGGCAGTAAGACAGCGCTCAGCAGGGCGACAGAGAGGTATTTCTTGTGGCCAGACATAGTGGGGATCCTTGCGATAAGTGAACGGCAGGTGAGTCTGGGTGACAAAATATCACCCTTTTTCGCCGAAGCCTTGCCCAACGGCGCCTTGATTCGTAACTTTATTTTTCAGGCTCTCTCTTTCCCGCGCGATAGCGCAGGTCTGCGCCAGTGGTCAACGCGGCCCAGGCGGAGTACCCTGCGCAGCGGTTTTTCTTGCTCTTTTTTCAGGTGGTTTCTCTCGATATGTATGCATTTCTTCAACAATGGGACATGGCAGTGATTATGCTGCAGATTGTCGCCATCGACTTACTGCTGGGTGGCGACAATGCCGTGGTGATCGCCATGGCCTGCCGCAAACTGCCGCCGCAGAAACGCACCAAAGCGATCATCATCGGTACCGTGGGCGCCATCCTGGCGCGCGTTCTGCTGCTGGCGATCGCTTTGTATCTCCTGTCGCTGCCGTGGCTGAAAATAGTCGGCGCGCTGCTCCTGCTGTGGATTGGCATCAAGCTGGTCAGGAATGAGGAAGAAGAGAGCGAGGTTAGCAGCTCTGGCAGCCTGTGGCGCACCGCGATCACCATCACTGTTGCCGATGTGATTATGTCGCTGGATAACGTACTGGCGGTAGCTGCTGCGGGGAAAGGGCACATTGCGCTGGTCGCCCTCGGCGTGGCGATCAGCATTCCGGTTATTGTCGCCGGCAGCAAGCTGGTGCTGGTCCTGCTCACCCGCTTTCCCGCGGTGGTGCTGCTGGGCGGGATGCTCATCGGCTGGATTGCCGGGTCAATGCTGGTCAGCGACCCTACCATTCGCCAGCTGTTTCCCAGCGCCGGCGAGGGCACCGCGCGCCTGGCTGGCGCCGTCGGCGCGCTGCTGGTGCTATTCACCGGATGGCGCCGCCGCCCACGGCCGCAGGCGAAAGACTAATCTTATCCACGGCGCCGTCTACCCCGACGGCGTCAAGTTTCCGCCACTTTTCTTCCCCGTCAGGGCGCATTTGCCCTACGCTTTATACTGACGCCTGTTCCAGGGAATATGTAACCACCGCACTGAGCATAGATGAGATAAAATCATGGAATTGAAGGATTATTATGCCATTCTCGGGGTGCAACCAACCGACGATCTGAAAACCATCAAGACCGCCTACCGCCGCCTGGCGCGCAAATATCACCCCGACGTCAGTAAAGAAAACGATGCCGAAGCCAAATTTAAGGATCTCGCCGAAGCCTGGGAAGTCCTGAAAGATGAGCAACGGCGCGCCGAATACGATCAGCTCTGGCAGCATCGCAACGATCCCGGCTTCGGTCGCCAGCGACAGACCCACGAGCAGAGCTACAGTCAGCAAGATTTCGACGACATCTTCTCCTCCATGTTTGGCCAGCAGGCGCATCAGCGTCGTCGTCAACACGCGGCGCGCGGCCACGATCTGGAGATCGAAGTGGCGGTGTTCCTTGAAGAGACGCTGGCCGAGCAGACGCGCACCATCAGCTATAACCTGCCGGTGTACAACGTGTTTGGCATGATCGAAAGCGAAACGCCGAAAACGCTGAATGTGAAGATCCCCGCCGGGGTAGTCGATGGTCAGCGTATCCGCCTGAAAGGCCAGGGGACGCCGGGGGAGAATGGCGGCCCGAACGGCGATCTGTGGCTGGTTATCCACATCGCCCCGCATCCGCTATTCGATATTGTCGGTCATAACCTGGAGATCGTCCTGCCGCTGGCGCCATGGGAGGCCGCGCTGGGCGCGAAAGTGACGGTGCCCACCCTGAAAGAGAGCATTCTGCTGACGGTGCCGCCGGGCAGTCAGGCAGGGCAGCGACTGCGTATCAAAGGGAAAGGACTCGTGAGCAAAACCCACACCGGCGATTTGTTCGCCGTTATTAAAATAGTGATGCCGCCAAAACCAGATGAAAAAGCGCGTGAGCTCTGGCAACAATTGGCCGCCGCCGAAGCCAGCTTCGATCCGCGTAAGACATGGGGGAAAGCCTGATGGCTACAGTAACAGTGACGTTTACCATTACCGAATTGTGCCTGCGTACCGGGGTGTCGGAAGAGGAGCTGACGGAGATCGTCGGCTTAGGGATGATTGAGCCACACCAGCCGCAGGCGGACACCTGGCTGTTCGACGACAGCGCGGTGACAATCGTGCATCGCGCGGTACGCCTGCGTAACGAGCTGGAGCTGGACTGGCCGGGAATTGCGGTGGCGCTGACCCTGCTGGATGAGAACGCGCGGCTAACCCGCGAAAATCGCCTGCTGCAGCAGCGCCTGGCGCGCTTCCTCGCCCACGGATAGGGGTGCCATCCCGGGTCGTGGCGTTCCGTCTTCGCGCCGGGTGGCGGGTACGCCTTACCCGGCCTACAAATGACATCGAGCCCACCATTGCACTGGATCCGTAGGCCCGCGCAAGCGTAGCGCCGCCGGGCATGGCCCCAGCCAGGGAGCCGCCTGTTTGCCGGGTGGCGGCTACGCCTTACCCGGCCTACAAATGGTACTGGACCCACCATTACACTGGATCCGTAGGCCCGCGCAAGCGTAGCGCCGCCGGGCATGACCCCAGCCAGGGAGCCGCCTGTTTGCCGAATGGCGGCTACGCCATACCCGGCCTACAAACTAAGCGCAGCGCAAGCCGGGGAGTTTCCCGGGTCGCGCAAACCGGGAATAGCGCTTAATCCGGTAACGAACCGGCGAGATTACGCGCGGAGACGCTCTCGCTCACCGGCGCGGGCGGCTCCGGCGCCTTAGCCGGGGCGGCTGCTGGCGCGGCTGCCGGGGCGGGAGAGGCCGGCTGGATCTCAAGGAACGAGGCCAGCATCTTACGCAGCGTTTCCGGTTTAGTATC
>OKKN01000404.1_pt1 | contig 12773 bp, 10 predicted proteins | sample 1614621 | NCBI WGS metagenome assembly OKKN01 (sample SAMN04436956, study PRJEB24849) | human gut metagenome | biome: human gut; feature: NICU; material: stool | host: Homo sapiens | place: USA: Saint Louis, MO | collected 2010-01-12 | reverse complement strand
GATATTAAAACTGATGATATATCTAAACCTTTGTATGGTAGAGGAGCAGTTATGGAAGTAAATTCAGCTCCTGGAATAAGAATGCACTTGTATCCTAGTGAAGGAAAACCAAGAGATATAGGTGAAGCTATATTAAATATGCAATATAATGGAGTACCTAGTAATATACCTGTTATATCTATAACAGGTACTAATGGAAAAACGACAACTACTAGGTTGATATCTCATGTATTGCAACAAATGGGACATAAGGTGGGAATGACATCAACTGAAGGGATATATGTTGATGGGAAATGTATAGATAAAGGTGATGATACAGGATATAACAGTACTAAAACAATACTTGAAAACAAGGATGTAGAAGTTGCTGTATTGGAGGTTGCTAGAGGAGGGCTTATAAGAAAAGGGTTAGCCTATGATGTAGCGGATGTGGCTGTTATAACTAATATTACAGAAGACCATTTAGGAATTGATGATGTAAATGACATTGAACAATTAGCCTTTGTAAAAGCATTAGTAGGTGAAGCTGTTAAAGAGGATGGATATGTTGTCATTAATGCGGATGATAAATGGAGTAAAAATATATTAAGTAGATTTAAATCTAAAAAGATTTTCTTTTCTAAAGATAGCGATAATCCACTAATTATAGAAAATATAAAATCAGGTGGAATAGCTATATATATTAACCCAGTTTGACTGTCCGGTCAGGAAGGAACCAAACGCCATCGCGCTGTCGCCGACGAAGGAGGCAAATGCGGTGCCGGAGGTCAGAACAAAAGAGGTGAAGCCGACGCCAGAGTTGGCGACAAAGCTGGCGAAGCCGCTGGCTGCGCCGAACAGATTAAAGCCACCGGAGATATACTCCATTTCGTTCAGTGTTAACTCTTTCATTGCAATTCCTTGTAGTGATTATTTCCCAAAGGGGCAAGAGCCCCGGCGAAAGGTAGCATCGCAGGACCGTGCGGCGCGAGTGATGCCCGATGCGTACTGGCTCAATTTTTCCTCATTTTTTGATATGAAAGATAGTGGGAAAGCGACGGGGGAGGGGAGGGAAGTATGAAATGAGAAAGAAAGCGATGATGAAACAGGAAAGAAAAAGCCCCGTAAATACGGGGCCTTAGAGCGTACTGGAGTGCGTAATTATCTCACGTAAGCCAGCAGACTATGTGAATCCGGCACCATAAAGTCAACGGACATCATCACGGACAGCGCGGTGATGGCGACGATAGAAAAGACGAACAGCTTACGCGCCCAGACTTTATCATCGGCCACTTTATAGCCACGCAGCGCCATGCCCAGCCACCAGACGCTGACCGCTGCCGCCACGACCAGGTATTTATACCCGGCGTAGCCGCCCAGCGAGAGCATCAGGGTTGCCACGGCAAAGGCGACGATGTACAGCGTAATATGGTTTTTGGCGACCGAAATGCCTTTCACCACCGGCAGCACCGGAATATTCGCCGCCTGATAATCCTTAAAGCGGAAAATCGCGATGGCGTAGGAGTGAGGCATCTGCCACAGGCTAAAGATAGCCAGCAGGATAGCCGCACCGCTGTCGAAATCACCGGTGACCGCGCAGTAGCCAATCACCGGCGGCGCAGCGCCGGAGAGTGAGCCAATCAGCGTGCCGTAGACGGAGTGGCGTTTCATGTACAGGCTGTAGACGCCGACATAAACCACGAACCCCATCACCCCCAGCCAGCAGGCCAGCGGGTTAGCGCCGAACCACAGCAGCATGAAGCCAGCAATACCCAGCAAGGTGGCGTACACCAGCGAAGCTTCTGGCGAGATCAGCCCTTTGACCAGCACCCGGTTTTTCGTCCGTTCCATCTTACGATCGATGTCCCGGTCGATGTAGTTGTTGAATACACAACCCGAGGCGACCACCAGGGATACTCCAAGGAGCGTCCAGACGAACAGCGGATAGTCGATGTGGCCTTTGGAGGCCAGCAGGAAACCGCCGATCACGGAGATCAGGTTGCCAAAAATAATGCCTGGTTTCGTTACTTGCAGGTATTGCTTAAACATACTCGCCGCTCTTAGTGCATCATCATGTTGTAGTTCAGGTTCCACATAATCCAGATGGAGCCGACAACCACGATCGCAATGATGATTACGGTGAAGATAAATGCGGTCAGGTTCCAACCTTCATCGGACTTGCTGTTCATATGCAGGAAGTACACGAGGTGTACCACGATCTGCACCACAGCGGTCACCAGAATGGTGCCAAGGATAACCGCATGCGAGGCGGAGCCACTCATCACCATGGCGAACGGAATGACCGTCAGGATGATGGACAGGATAAATCCTGTCATGTAGCTCTTCACGCTGCCGTGAGAAGCGCCGCTATGATCGGTAGAATGACTCATTACATCGCCCCCATCAGATAGACAACCGAGAACACGCAGATCCACACGACGTCCAGGAAGTGCCAGAACAGGCTCAGGCACAGAATACGCGTGCGGTTAGTGCTGGTCAGGCCACGACGTGAAACCTGGAACATCAGCACCGCCATCCAGATAAGACCGGAGGTCACGTGCAGACCGTGGGTGCCGACCAGCGCGAAGAACGCGGACAGGAAGCCACTACGATCCGGACCAAAGCCTTCCATGATCAGGTGATGGAATTCATAGATTTCCATCCCGATAAATCCGGCGCCAAACAACCAGGTCAACGCCAGCCAGGAAACCACCTGGCTTTTGTTGTTTTTGTACATGGCGATAGCCGCCATGCCGTAGGTGATGGAGCTGAACAGCAGCAGTGCGGTTTCAACCAGAACGAACGGCAGTTCGAAAATATCTTTGCCCGTCGGTCCGCCGGCCGTGCCGTTCACCAGAACGGCATAGGTAGCAAACAGCGTAGCGAAGATAATGCAGTCGCTCATCAGGTAGATCCAGAAACCGAATACCTTCATCGGTCCTGTATCATGGTGCCCGTGTTCATGCGCGTGGGCAGTATGCGCAAGAGTATCAGTTGCCATTTTTCAGCCCTGCTTTGTTAATCTCATCGAAATGCTGTTTTTCCAGTTTTTCGACTTCTGCAACCGGTACGTAGTAATCCACGTCCTCGTCAAAGCTCTTAATAATCCAGGTCGCTACGATGCCGATGAAGCTGGCGATCGCCATCCACCAGATATGCCAGATCATGGCGAAACCAAATACCGTAGCGAAGGCGGCAATCACGATGCCGGCGCCGCTGTTTTTCGGCATATGAATTTCTTCATAGTGAGCAGGCTGTTTGTACGCTTCACCTTTCTCTTTCATTTCCCAGAAGGCATCACGTTCGTGAACCTGAGGAACGATAGCGAAGTTGTAGAACGGCGGTGGAGAAGAGGTTGCCCACTCCAGCGTACGGCCACCCCACGGGTCACCGGTCAGGTCACGGTTCTGATCGCGGTCGCGAATAGACACGTAGAACTGAATCAGCTGGCACAGAATACCGCAGGCGATCAGCGCCGCACCGCAAGCTGCAATAACCAGCATCGGGTGGAACTGCGGATCGATCTGCTGGCTCAGACGACGGGTCATACCCATGAAGCCCAGCACGTACAGCGGCATAAACGCCACGAAGAAGCCGATGATCCAGAACCAGAAAGCGCGTTTGCCCCAGGTTTCGTTCAGGGTGAAGCCAAAGGCTTTCGGCCACCAGTAGGTCAGACCTGCGAAGCAACCGAACACTACGCCGCCGATGATAACGTTATGGAAGTGCGCAATCAGGAACAGGCTGTTGTGCAGAACGAAGTCCGCGCCCGGTACCGCCAGCAGCACGCCGGTCATCCCACCTACGGAGAAGGTCACGATAAAGCCGATAGTCCACATCATCGCCGAGTTGAAGACGATGCGACCCTGATACATGGTGAACAGCCAGTTGAAGATCTTAACCCCGGTCGGGATCGCGATAATCATGGTAGTAATACCGAAGAAGGCGTTTACGTTCGCGCCAGCACCCATGGTGAAGAAGTGGTGCAGCCAAACGATGAACGACAGAACGGTAATACAGACGGTTGCCCATACCAGAGAGGTGTAACCGAACAGACGCTTACGCGAGAAGGTCGCGGCGATTTCGGAGAAGACCCCGAACACCGGCAGAACCAGGATGTACACTTCCGGGTGACCCCAGGCCCAAATCAGGTTGATGTACATCATCATGTTGCCACCCATATCGTTGGTAAAGAAATGGGTGCCCAGGTAACGATCCAGGGTCAGCAGCGCGATGGTGACGGTCAGAATTGGGAACGAGGCGATAATCAGGATGTTAGCGCACAGAGATGCCCAGGAGAATACCGGCATCTTGAACATGGTCATGCCCGGGGCGCGCATCTTGATAATGGTCACGAAGAAGTTAATACCGGTCAGGGTAGTACCGATACCGGAGAGCTGCAGCGCCCAAATCCAGTAATCAACCCCTACGCCAGGACTGTACTCAATTCCCGACAGCGGCGGATAGGCCAGCCAACCGGTCTGCGCGAACTCACCAACGCCCAGAGACAGGTTAACCAGAATCACGCCCACAACGGTGAACCAGAAGCTCAGGTTGTTGAGGAACGGGAAGGCTACGTCGCGCGCGCCGAGCTGAAGCGGAACCACCAGGTTCATCAGACCGATAACAAACGGCATCGCCACGAAGAAGATCATGATAACGCCGTGGGCGGTAAAGATCTGATCGTAGTGATGAGGCGGCAGGAAGCCGGCTTCCCCGGCCGAAGCCAGCACCTGCTGGCTACGCATCATGATGGCGTCAGCAAAGCCACGCAGCAGCATGACGATTGCCACGATAACGTACATGATACCGAGACGTTTGTGGTCGACAGAAGTCAGCCACTCGTTCCATAGGTAGGACCACTTACCGAAGTAAGTGATGGCTGCCAGAAGCGCCAGTCCCCCAATGATAATCGCAGCCACCGTTACCACGATAATAGGTTCGTGGTAGGGCACTGCATCCAGTGTAAGTTTTCCGAACATCGTTTTCTTCCTCGGCCCCTTAGTGAGCGGTTTCCGCGTGGCTCATGTCCATGCCTTCCATCCCGTCGTGAGCAGCGTGCTCGCCTTCAGGTTTAGACATGTTCATGCTCTCGTGAGACATGAATTTGTTCACAACATCTTTGAACAGATCCGGTTTCACGTTAGAGAAATATTCCACTTTGTTGTATTCGCTAGGCACAGCCACTTTCTCGAACGCGGCCATGGAGTCCATGGAGTTCGGAGACTGTTTCGCTTTTGCAACCCACTGATCGAAAGTCGCCCGATCCGGGGTGGCAATCGCTTTGAACTTCATACCTGAGAAGCCCGGGCCACTGTAGCTAGCGGAGATACCGTCATAAGTACCAGCTTCGTCAGCAATGAGGTGCAGCTGAGTCTGCATACCGGCCATTGCATAAATCTGGCTACCTAAGCGCGGAATAAAGAACGAGTTCATCACCGAGTTAGAGGTCACTTTGAAGTGTACCGGTACGTTCGCCGGGAAGGCGATTTCGTTAACGGTAGCAATACCCTGTTCCGGATAGATAAAGAACCATTTCCAGTCCATCGATACGACTTCGATGGTGATTGGCTTCTCGTCATGGACAAGCGGTTTGCTTGGCTCCAGTGCGTGAGTGGTTTTCCAGGTCAGAACGGCCAGGAACAGGATGATCAGAATAGGTACCGTCCAGACCACAGCTTCCACTTTGTTGGAGTGTGACCAGTTCGGGCTATACTTCGCATCTTTATTGCTCGCGCGATACTTCCAGGCAAATCCTACTGCCATCAAGACGGCGGGAATAACGACAATCATCATCAGGCCGAAGGCCGTCAGAATCAAAGAGCGTTGCTCCAGTCCAATCTGTCCTTTTGGGTCAAGGAGTGCAGAATCACAACCACTGAGTAATACAGTACCTGCGATTAATGACATCCATCCCAAACTTTTATTGTATTTCCTGAGTCTCATTGAACGACCTCAATTCCACGGGATCTGGTGGCGTTTAAAGTGTATGGGCATTTTACGGTAAGGTTGCATTACTGTAAACATGATTGGATCTCTGTCAGTTCTGTGTTAGCGGCTTCTGCTTGGTTTGTCACATATGTAACGTAGTGTTACTTAATCGCTTGCAAAGCCTGATTTTCGCGGGATTGATAACGAAAGGGATAAGAAAAGGAGTGCTTAGCGGCTAATGGGCATAACCACCCATAAATTAGAACAATTGTTTAACATTTAATTATCAAATAAAAGACATTGTGAAAACGAAAAATAAAATCCCCGGAGCTGAATCGGTTAAATTATTTAAAGAATCGAACGAAAACTGTCAATAATTTCCAGAAATCAAAAACGCACAAAACAACAAATAGCGCGGCGGACAATATAAAAGCGTTAATAAGCCGTTATAATTACGTTTCGTAATTACAACGGCTAATAATGATGCTGGATCCTTAAATCAGGCGGGTTTTACGCAGCGCCAGATAGTCAAGCAGGCCGCCGAACAAAATCCCGCCGACGGCGGTGAGCGCGGCAACCTCCAGCAGGCCGGACAGGAAGGAGAACGACGTATAATCCAGCGCGTTGAGGATCAGCAGCGCCAGCCACACCGCGAGCAGCAGGCAGCCCAGAGTCAGGATCCCCAGCGCCAGCGCATAGGCCTGCGGGAACTCACTACGCGGCATAAAGCTTGCGGTGCGTTGGGTATGCTCAAGCGTTTGCCGGCATAGCAGCAATAGGGCAATCCCCGGCACCGCCGCAACGACAGAGAAGAGATAGAAGGTCGACCAGCCGTGAGCCTCGACAAACCAGCCGGCAATCGGCCCAACGTATACGCGACCGACCGCAGAGAGCGCCGAGAGCAGCGCGAACTGGGTGGCGGAGAACGACTTATTACATAGCGTCATCAGCATCGCGACAAATGCCGCCGTCCCCATTCCCCCGCACAGGTTTTCAAAGAATACCGCGGTCGCCATGGAATAGAGGTGCTTATCGGTAATCGACAGCAGCCAGTAGCCGGCGTTAGAGACCCCCTGCAGCAAACCGAAAATGAGCAGTGCCCGAAACAGCGTCAGTCGCTGCATCAGGACGCCGCCGTACAGGGCGCCGAGAATGGTGGCGAACAGGCCTAAGGTTTTGTTCACCATTCCCACTTCGCCAGCGTCAAATCCCACGCCGCGGATCAGGAAGGTGGTGGTCAGGCTCATGGCAAACGCATCGCCAAGCTTATAAAGGACGATGAGCAGCAGAATCAGCCAGGCGTTGTTGCGGCCGAAAAAATCGCGCAGCGGTTCGGCTACCGCCTGCTCGAGCGATCTGGGAACCGGGATAACGTCGCTCGGTTCGGGCGCCAGCAGCGTGGCGATAATGCAGGGCACCAGCAGCGCCGCCATCAGCCAGTACATCCCCTGCCAGCCGAGATAGCGGTCGGCAAGCCACAGGGCCAGTCCACCGGAGACCAGCATCCCCAGGCGATAGCCCAGCACGCTGATCGCGGCGCCGGCGCCACGCTCTTCTGCTGGCAACACGTCGGTTTTCCAGGCGTCGAACACAATATCCTGCGACGCCGAGCAGAAGGCGATCACCACCGCCAGCGCCGCCATCCAGCGTAATTGGGTGACCGGCTCAAGAAAGCCCATCGTCGCGATCGCCAGCAGGAGTAATACCTGGGTGGTCAACAGCCAACCGCGACGACGCCCAAGAAACGGCGGCGTGTAGCGGTCCATCAGCGGGGACCAGAGGAATTTAAAGACATAGGCCTGGCCGACGAGCGAGAAAAAACCGATCGTTTTCAGATCGATATTTTCCACCGTCATCCAGGCCTGCAGGGTACCGGAGGTGAGAGCCAGCGGCAGACCGGAGGCGAAACCAAGGATCAGCAAAATGGCTGATTTCGGCTGCTGAAAAATGCGTAAGTAATGACTGGACATAGCATAAAGCACGAACCCGGCGGAGGCCGGGTTCGCGATAGCATTAACGCGCGTTTTGCTTGATGAAATCGTGGATGCTGGTGTCCTGCGCCATATCGGCGATGGTATCGGTCAGGACGCTGTTGACGGCATCAGCGATGTTTTTGTTCGAGGCCTGGAAGGCGCCTTCAACGGAGTAGCTGGCGCGGTAGTTTTTGGTCATTTTCGTGCCGTTTGCCGCGGTGGCGATGATGGCGATATCGGCTTTGGTGGCGATGTTATAGCGCACGTTACCCTGAGAGACGTCAGCATAGAGTTTGTTGACGATGATCTGCAGATCGACCGCGCCGTTCGGGCCAATCATGTAGCCGCGAGACGTCATCTGTTTCTCCAGCACTTCCTGCAGCAGGAAGCGCAGATCGCGGGAGGCGGTGAGAGTGACCAGCTGATTGTCACGCGTCACTTTCGCCAGCGCCTGGTCCGGACGCTGATCGGCGCCGTTGATGCTGACGGTCACGCCCATCAGGCTTGGATCCTGCTGCGGCAGCGTGATTTTCGGCGATACTTCAATGGTGGTCGGCGGCGTGGCGCATCCTGCCAGCATAAACATGGCGACCAACGGGAAAAGAATCTTCTTAAGCATGTTCAGGTCTCAACGCATGGTGTTGTTATAAGGAAAATTACCGCCATCATAGCATTGCCAACGGCAAGGGGAAGTGGCAACGCGTGTAAATCCATCGTGCTGGCGGTTTTCTGAGCGTCCCGCCACGGTTAATGGCTCGTTCCCCGACGGATCTGGCGACCAGAGCCAGTAAACGTGATACTTTTGAATGAAAATATCAGAACAATGCTAATTTTTTGTTGTTTTCTCCTAATGGAAGCGGTAAAAGCGGCTAACATTTAAATGGAGTGGCGGCATCTCAGCGTTGTCGGAGGAGAAAATTCATGATGATACGTGAACAGATCGAAGCAAAACTTAGAGCAGCGTTCGACCCGATGTATCTCGAAGTCGTGGATGAAAGTTATCGTCACAACGTCCCTGCGGGCTCTGAAAGTCATTTTAAAGTGGTGTTAGTGAGCGATCGCTTCACTGGCGAGCGTTTCCTCAATCGCCACCGTATGATCTACGGCACGCTAACCGAGGAGCTGTCGAATACGGTGCATGCCCTGGCGCTGCACACCTACACGATTAAAGAATGGGAAGCATTACAGGATACGGTATTTGCTTCGCCGCCGTGCCGCGGCGCAGGGAGTATCGCTTAGAAATCCCATTTGCAACCGCTGGCGCTTTTCCAGTATGTTGCTTGCAGATTTAGCAAAAACGGCCTACGGGCCGTTTTGTTTTGCCTGGAAAATGCGCAAAGTCAGCGCTTTTGCGGGCAAATTTGAGCGGGAAATGTGAAAAATGCCGCAGCATCAGGCGACAACCGTTCTCGACTCACAAAAGTGATGCCGCTATAATGCCGCGTCTTATATATGAATGTCTTCGGGATGATTCTGACGACAGGGAATGTGTTTCTGATTTGAAGAGGGCATCCCGGTTCTGCGAAGCCACCTACACGCGCTTCCAGAGTTGACCGAGCACTGTGATTTTTTTGAGGTAACAAGATGCAAGTTTCAGTTGAAACCACTCAGGGCCTTGGGCGCCGTGTAACGATTACTATCGCCGCTGACAGCATCGAGAATGCTGTCAAAAGCGAGCTGGTCAACGTAGCGAAAAAAGTTCGCATTGACGGCTTCCGTAAAGGCAAAGTGCCGATGAATATTGTTGCTCAGCGCTATGGCGCTTCCGTTCGCCAGGACGTGCTGGGCGACCTGATGAGCCGTCATTTCGTTGACGCGATCATCAAAGAAAAAATCAATCCGGCCGGCGCGCCGAACTACGTTCCGGGCGAATACAAACTGGGCGAAGACTTCACCTACGCGGTAGAGTTCGAAGTGTATCCGGAAGTTGAACTGCAGGGTCTGGACGCGATCGAAGTTGAAAAACCGGTTGTTGAAGTCACCGACGCTGACGTTGATACCATGCTGGAAACTCTGCGCAAGCAGCAGGCGACCTGGAAAGAAAAAGAAGGCGCGGTTGACGCTGAAGATCGCGTAACCATCGACTTCACCGGTTCTGTTGACGGCGAAGAGTTCGAAGGCGGCAAAGCCTCTGACTTCGTACTGGCGATGGGCCAGGGTCGCATGATCCCGGGCTTCGAAGACGGTATCAAAGGCCACAAAGCGGGTGAAGAGTTCACCATCGACGTGACCTTCCCGGAAGAGTACCACGCAGAAAACCTGAAAGGTAAAGCGGCTAAGTTCGTTATCAACCTGAAGAAAGTCGAAGAGCGTGAACTGCCTGAGCTGACCGAAGAGTTCATCAAACGTTTCGGCGTGGAAGATGGTTCCGTCGCTGGCCTGCGCGCTGAAGTGCGTAAAAATATGGAACGCGAGCTGAAAGGCGCTGTGCGTAACCGCGTGAAGTCTCAGGCTATCGAAGGTCTGGTTAAAGCCAACGAGATCGACGTTCCGGCTGCCCTGATCGACAGCGAAATCGACGTGCTGCGTCGTCAGGCTGCTCAGCGTTTCGGCGGCAACGAGAAACAGGCTCTGGAACTGCCGCGCGAGCTGTTCGAAGAGCAGGCTAAACGTCGCGTCGTTGTTGGTCTGCTGCTGGGCGAAGTGATCCGCACCAACGAGCTGAAAGCTGACGAAGAGCGCGTAAAAGCCCTGATCGAAGAGATGGCTTCTGCGTACGAAGATCCGTCTGAAGTCGTTGAGTTCTACAGCAAGAACAAAGAGCTGATGGACAACATGCGCAACGTGGCGCTGGAAGAGCAGGCTGTTGAAGCCGTGCTGGCGAAAGCCAAAGTGTCTGAAAAAGCCACTTCCTTCAACGAACTGATGAACCAGCAGGCGTAATTTCGCCGCTATCGTTTAAGGTTCGAGCAAAAACCCGTTGCCGAAAGGCGGCGGGTTTTTTTTTAAGATAATGATAGCCACAGGCACGGTGCGAAAACGCATTAACCATGATAGCGTTACAGCAAAAGCTTGTTATGCTTGAAATATGGCAACACCATCCCCATTACCGGGGGAGGCAACTGCATCCGCAATCGCACGCGTATTGAAGAGGCGGTGACGCATTCAGCGGATAGAAACTGTGGCTGATAATCCGTCCGTAAGGTTACAATCAGTGCAGCAGGTATTTTAAAATTACTCCAGGAGACGGAAATGTCATACAGTGGCGAACGAGACAACTTTGCACCCCATATGGCCCTGGTGCCGATGGTCATTGAACAGACCTCACGTGGTGAACGTTCTTTTGATATCTACTCCCGTCTGCTTAAGGAACGCGTCATTTTTCTGACCGGCCAGGTCGAAGACCACATGGCAAACCTGATCGTGGCGCAGATGCTGTTTCTGGAAGCGGAAAACCCGGAAAAAGATATTTACCTGTACATTAACTCTCCGGGCGGGGTAATCACCGCCGGGATGTCGATTTATGACACCATGCAGTTCATCAAGCCGGATGTCAGCACCATCTGTATGGGGCAGGCCGCTTCTATGGGCGCGTTCCTGCTGACCGCCGGGGCGAAAGGCAAGCGCTTCTGCCTGCCGAACTCCCGCGTGATGATCCACCAGCCGCTGGGCGGCTATCAGGGACAGGCGACGGATATTGAGATCCACGCCCGTGAAATCCTGAAGGTGAAAGGACGCATGAATGAGCTGATGGCGCATCATACCGGCCAGTCTCTTGAGCAGATTGAGCGTGACACCGAGCGTGACCGCTTCCTGTCTGCTGCGGAAGCCGTGGAGTACGGGCTGGTCGACTCTATTTTGACCCATCGTAATTGATGCCCAAGGCGCAAGGGTGCCGCTTTACGCTTCATCCTTCTCGCCACGTCTGTGCGAGCGGTTGGCTTTTATTCGGCCGCTTGTCTGGCAGGCTTGCGGCCGGTGGCTTCGCTACCGGCTCGATGTAGCGCGAAGGATTTTGTGTATATACTAATGAAGGGCGGCACAACGCTATATGGCGGCTTGCGCCTGAGAATGGCATTTGCGTCGTCGTGTGCGGCACAAAGAACTTAAAAAGAGGTTTGGACTCATGACAGATAAACGCAAAGATGGATCGGGCAAATTGTTGTATTGCTCTTTTTGCGGCAAAAGCCAGCATGAAGTGCGTAAGCTGATCGCCGGGCCATCCGTGTATATCTGCGACGAATGCGTTGATTTATGTAACGACATCATTCGCGAAGAGATTAAAGAAGTGGCACCGCACCGCGAGCGCAGCGCGCTGCCGACGCCGCACGAGATTCGCCACCACCTTGATGACTACGTCATCGGTCAGGAACAGGCGAAGAAGGTGTTGGCGGTCGCGGTATACAACCACTACAAGCGTCTGCGCAATGGCGATACCAGCAATGGCGTAGAGCTGGGTAAAAGCAACATCCTGCTGATCGGGCCGACCGGTTCCGGTAAAACGCTGCTGGCGGAAACGCTGGCGCGCCTGCTGGATGTGCCGTTTACCATGGCGGACGCCACTACCCTGACCGAAGCCGGTTATGTGGGTGAGGACGTCGAAAATATCATTCAGAAACTGCTGCAGAAGTGCGATTACGACGTGCAGAAAGCGCAGCGCGGCATCGTTTATATCGACGAAATCGACAAAATTTCGCGTAAATCCGATAACCCGTCGATTACGCGCGACGTCTCAGGCGAAGGCGTGCAGCAGGCGCTGCTGAAGCTTATCGAAGGGACCGTTGCCGCCGTTCCGCCGCAGGGCGGGCGTAAACATCCGCAGCAGGAGTTCCTGCAGGTTGATACCTCCAAGATCCTGTTTATCTGCGGCGGCGCGTTCGCTGGCTTGGACAAAGTGATTTCCCACCGTGTGGAAACCGGCTCCGGCATTGGTTTTGGCGCGACGGTAAA
>OKKN01000381.1_pt1 | contig 13461 bp, 10 predicted proteins | sample 1614621 | NCBI WGS metagenome assembly OKKN01 (sample SAMN04436956, study PRJEB24849) | human gut metagenome | biome: human gut; feature: NICU; material: stool | host: Homo sapiens | place: USA: Saint Louis, MO | collected 2010-01-12 | reverse complement strand
CCGGCGTCGCCAGCGGATAAATACCGGTTTGCGATCCGCCGATGCCGACGGATCCCGCCGGTACCAGTACGCGCGGCTCGGCGCGACGCGGCATCGCCAGCTGCTCCGGCAGGCCGCCAAAATACGGAAACCCCGGCTGGAAACCCAGAAACCACACCATATACTCCACCGAAGAGTGCAGTTCGACCACCTGCTTTTCGCTCAAACCGCTATGGCGCGCGACGTCGCCAAGATCTGGTCCCGCCTCGCCGCCGTAGATAACCGGGATACTTATCTCACGGGATTCCGGCTCCAGCGCATCGCTCTCTTCCCACCAGCGCTGCAGCTTGTCAATCGCCTCCCACGCCATCTCCTGCGGACGACGCAGCACAACGGTGATGTTGTTCATCCCCGGGATCACTTCAACCACCTCTTCGCGATCGGTCAACCGCTGCGTCAGTCCCCAGATACGTTTTTGGCTCTCCAGGGTCACCGGAGGCTCAAGCTCCAGGACCACCGCCGTTTCACCTAACAGATAACAACGCGCTCGCTGCACTTTCTTCTCTCCCGTCAGGCAGGGTTAGGAATATCAATAAAGGTAACATCCAGATCGGTCGTTTCCGTCAGCCATTCGCTGAGGGCGCGAATGCCGCCCCGCTCGGTGGCGTGGTGGCCGGCGGCATAAAAATGCAGGCCCTGCTCGCGGGCAGAGTGAATAGTTTGTTCCGACACTTCGCCGGTGATAAAGGCGTCCACGCCAAAGCGCGCCGCGGCGTCGATAAAGCTCTGGCCGCCGCCGGTACACCAGGCGACGCGGCTGACGGTGTCCGGCCCGGTATCGCCGCACCACAGCGGCTTGCGCCCCAGTCGCGCTTCGATCCACGAGGCCAGTTCGAGGCCGGAAACCGGCATCGACAGCTCGCCCCACGGCACCAGCGGTTCGATTTCGCCGAGCACGTTAATCCCCAGCAGATGCGCCAGCTGCGCGTTATTGCCCAGCTCCGGATGGGCATCCAGCGGCAGGTGCCAACCATAGAGATTGATATCGTTGGCCAGCAGGGTTTTCAGGCGACGGCGCTTCATGCCGCGGATCACTGGCGATTCGTTTTTCCAGAAATAGCCGTGATGAACAATCACCGCATCCGCCTGCAGACGGACGGCCTCATCCAGCAGCGCCTGGCAGGCCGTCACTCCGGTGACGATCTTGTGCACCGTTTCGCGTCCTTCCACCTGCAGACCATTAGGGGCGAAGTCACTGATGGCCGCACTATTGAGCTTGTCGTTAATCAGTTGTTCCAGTTCGCTATTTTTCATCGCCACTCCAGCAGATAATCAGGTTATACAAAGGCATAACATAACCATATCCATTCGGGTCGTCGATAGTCCGCTACCGGCACTGACCATGACTTTTTAACGAATCCCGCAATTTGTCTATTCATCCCGCCGCGCATTAGTGTATATTTATGCACTAATAAAGCATATTAAATAATCAGAAAGCCCCTCAAGCCATGAATATGACTGATAAATCGCTATTCATGCAGAACGATCGACTTTCGCTTTACGCCAGGAAACACACTTCATATGCAGACAACATCATCGCAACCGCGGGCGATCTACTACGTCGTGGCGCTGCAAATCTGGGAGTATTTTAGCTTTTACGGCATGCGCGCCCTGCTGATCCTCTATCTCACCAATCAGCTCAAATATGACGATAACCATGCCTACGCCCTGTTCAGCGCCTACTGTTCGCTGGTCTATGTGACACCGATCCTCGGCGGCTATCTGGCCGATAAGCTGTTAGGCAACCGGATGGCGGTCATGCTCGGCGCGCTGCTGATGGCCATTGGCCATCTGGTGCTCGGGGCCAGCGAAACCGCTCCGCTTTTCCTGTACCTGTCGCTGGCGATCATCGTCTGCGGCTACGGGTTGTTTAAATCCAACGTCAGCTGTCTGCTGGGCGAGCTGTACGAACCCGCCGATCCGCGTCGCGATGGCGGCTTTTCGCTGATGTATGCCGCCGGCAATATCGGCTCGATTATCGCGCCGATCGCCTGCGGCTACGTACAGGAGGAGTATAGCTGGGCGATGGGCTTTGCCCTGGCGGCCATCGGCATGGTCGCGGGGCTGGTGATTTTCCTCTGCGGCAACCGTCATTTCCAGCATACCGCTGGCGTCAACCGCCAGGCGCTGTGCGCGCGCCGCTTCCTGCTGCCGAACTGGGGCTGGCTGCTGGTGTTGCTGGTTACCGCCCCGCTGCTGATTGCGGTACTGTTCTGGCAGGAGTGGTCGGTGTATGCCCTGATCGTGGCCACGGCCATTGGCCTCGCGGTACTGGCGCGGATCTACCTGCGCGCCGAAACCGATAAACAGCGCAAGGATCTGCGCCTGATCGTCGTCCTGACCGCCTTCAGCCTGCTGTTCTGGGCCTTCGCCCAACAGGGCGGGAGCTCCATCAGCCTGTATATTGACCGCTTCGTTAACCGCCATATCATGAGCTACGAAGTCCCTACCGCTATGTTCCAGTCAATCAACGCCTTCGCGGTGATGCTCTGCGGGATGGTGCTGGCGTGGCTGGTGAAAGAGAGCGTGAACGGCAATCGCACCGTGCGCATCTGGGGGAAATTTGCCCTCGGTCTGGGCCTGATGAGCGCCGGGTTCTGCATTTTGACCCTCAGCGCCCGCTGGTCGGCGGCCTATGGTCAGTCGTCCATGCCGCTGATGGTGCTGGGTCTGGCGGTGATGGGCTTTGCCGAACTGTTTATCGACCCGGTCGCGATGTCGCAGATCACCCGCATTGAGATCCCGGGTGTCACTGGGGTGCTGACCGGTATCTATATGCTGCTCTCAGGGGCCATCGCCAACTATCTGGCCGGCGTTATCGCCGACCAGACCTCGCAGGCGTCATTCGACGCCGCCGGAGCGGTGAACTACTCCATTGACGCCTACATTACCGTCTTCAGCCAGATCACCTGGGGCGCGCTGGCCTGCGTCGGCGTGGTGCTGGTCATCTGGCTGTATCATTCGCTGAAAGTCAGGACCCGCCGTCTGGCGGTGGAGTAATTCCTTTTCTGGCGGCCTCCCAGGCGGCCAGCGTCTCCTGCCGCGCCTGCTTGTGATCAACTATCGGGCGCGAATAGTCCAGCGTGATCCCTTGTTTATCCGCCCACGCCCACGGCTGATGCAGGGCCTTCTCCGGCACCTTTGCCAGCTCCGGCAGCCAGCGACGTATAAACACCCCCTGTTTATCAAACTTTTCGCCCTGGGTGGTGGGGTTAAATATGCGAAAATAGGGCGCGGCGTCGGTGCCCGTTGAAGCCGCCCACTGCCAGCCGCCGTTATTCGCCGCCAGGTCGCCATCAATCAGCTGGCTCATGAAATAGCGCTCGCCCGCCCGCCAGTCGAGGCGCAAATCTTTCGTCAGGAAGCTGGCGACAATCATGCGCAACCGGTTATGCATCCAGCCGGTGGCGTTCAGCTGGCGCATGGCGGCATCAACAATCGGAAAACCGGTCTCCCCGCGCTGCCAGGCCTGCAGGGCGGCCTCCTCTGCGCGCCAGGCGACCTTATCTGTCCAGGCAGTAAATGGCCGTCCTTTACAGAGCTTCGGATAGTAGACCATCAGATGGCGGTAAAACTCGCGCCAGATCAGCTCGTTAAGCCAGGTGGCGCCGGCTCCGCCGTCCAGCGCGGCGGGATGTTCCGTCAGCAGACGATGCAGGCACTGGCGGGGGGACAGCACGCCGATGGCCAGGCAGGGCGACAGGCGACTGGTCCCTTCCACGGCCGGGAAGTCGCGCTGCCCCTCGTAATCCGCCGCCGCTTGCTGACAAAACGCGCGCAGACGCGCCAGCGCCGTTTTTTCATCCGCGGCAAACAGCAGCCCGTCAAACGGCGTTTGCGGGTAGTTAAGCTCAGGCAGCGGCGGCGCCTGGCGGGCAGGCGCCTGGCGCGGCTTCGGGGCCGCCACGCACGCCGGCAGTCCGTCCCGCAGACGGCGAATAAACGCATTTTTAAACGGGGTGAAGACTTTATACATTTCGCCGCCACCGGTCAGTACGCTGCCGGGCGGCAACAGGACGCTGTCGTCAAAGCCCTGGCAAATCACGTCGCACAAGGTGTTCTCAACGGCGGCATCGCGCTGGCGTTCATTGAATTCGTACTGATAGTTGTAGAACAGGTGACTGACCTGATGCTGCTGGCAAAAATCGGCCAGCCGTTCGACGCTGGCGGTAAAATCGTCCGCCTCTTCTACCCACAGCGGTATGCCCCGTTCCGCCAGCGCGGCATGCAGACTCTGTAAATGGCTGGCGATAAAAGCGGCCTGCCGTGGCGCCAGGTGATGTTCACGCCACTGCCCCGGGGTGGCGATATACAGCGCCAGCACCTGCGCCTGCGGATCGCGGCAGGCGGCAGCCAGCGCCAGGTTATCGTGAATGCGTAAATCCGTGCGTAACCAGACCAGATGGGTGGCCATATCACTCCTTATTATCCGTCAGCAATACTCATCTTATGATCTAAGCCGGCAAAAATAGCGCGCTCCGGCAAAATACGCACCTGCCAATTCCAAGGCGGCGCATAAAAACGAGTGTAGACAAGCGGCGAAAAAAAACCGCCGGGGCAACCCGGCGGTCTTGTTATTTTCTTCGCAGCAGGAGGATTAATAGAAATCGTGAGCGGCTTTCTCCGCCTGCGCCATCCACACCGGCTGCTCGCTGGTTTTCGACCACACCCGGTGCAGCCAGCTGTAGTAGCGGGCGCGATCTTTCCAGAACAGCATCACCGGCAGCGCTGCGACGCCAGCCACGACGGCGAAAGCACGACGCAGCAAAATAATATGAGCAGGATAAGTTTTGTACAACGCCATCATTTCTCTCCCCTTTGTCAGGCCGGCAAGCAGCGCCGGTAAAATTAATCATGTTTGTCTGAGCAAAATAATACCGCTCTGCTTGTAATTTTACTACTCATCCGACCACTAAAAAGCACGTATTTATACTTAATTTACATTCGCCACGTAAATTAGTTACGAAAAAGTTAAATTAATACTAACCATCAGTTAATTTGTGCCTTTGTCATTTTTATACTTTTTTTACACCGCACCCGCGGATTTTTGCGAAATCTTTGCGCCGTAATTTCTATCCTCCAGGTAAATCGAAAACACACCCGGAGGTGGATTGTGACTGCAGGCGTACTCACTGGCGTTGGGCTGGTGTTCCTGTTACTGGCTTATCTGGTTTATGCCTTGATACATGCGGAGGCATTCTGATGGCTGCCCAGGGATTTTTATTATTAGCCAGCTATCTGCTGGTATTGCTGGTGCTGGCGCGCCCGCTGGGGATGTGTCTGGCAAGAATAGTGAATGACATCCCGCTTCCCGGCCTTGCCGGGGTCGAGCGCGTCTTGTGGCGCGTGGCCGGGATCCGCGCCGAAGAGATGGGCTGGCTGCAGTATTTGCTGGCGCTCCTGCTGTTTAACGCCCTCGGCGGCCTGGCGCTGTTTGCCCTGCTGATGCTCCAGGGCGTGCTGCCGTTTAACCCGCAGCACCTGCCGGGGCTGTCATGGGATCTGGCGCTCAATACCGCGATCAGCTTTGTCAGCAATACCAACTGGCAGGCTTACGCCGGCGAAAGCACCATGAGTTATCTCAGCCAGATGGTCGGCCTGACGGTGCAGAATTTCCTCTCCGCCGCCACCGGCATCGCCGTGGTCTTCGCCCTGACCCGCGCCTTCGCCCGGCAGAAAATGTCGACCCTCGGCAATGCCTGGGTCGATCTGACGCGCATTACCCTGTGGCTGCTGCTGCCGCTCTCTCTGCTGGTGGCCCTGTTCTTTATTCAGCAGGGCGTGCCGCAGAATCTGCAGGCCTACCAGCCCTTTACCACCCTCGAAGGGGTGCACCAGCTGCTGCCGATGGGGCCTGTCGCCTCACAGGAAGCGATTAAGCTGCTGGGCACTAACGGCGGCGGTTTCTTCAATGCCAACTCCGCCCATCCGTTTGAAAACCCGACCGCGCTGACCAATCTCGTGCAGATGCTGGCGATCTTCCTGATCCCGGCGGCGCTGTGCTTCGCCTTCGGCGAGGTGGTAAGCGATCGGCGTCAGGGACGCGCCATCCTGTGGGCAATGACGCTGATCTTTATCCTCTGCGTCGCCGTGGTGATGTGGGCGGAGACCCGCGGCAATCCGCATCTGCTGACGCTGGGTGCCGACAGCAGCCTGAATATGGAAGGTAAAGAGAGTCGCTTCGGTATTCTCGCCAGCAGTCTGTTCGCGGTGATCACCACCGCCGCCTCCTGCGGCGCGGTCAATGCCATGCATGACTCCTTCACCGCGCTGGGCGGCATGGTGCCGATGTGGCTGATGCAGATTGGCGAAGTGGTATTCGGCGGGGTCGGCTCGGGCCTGTACGGCATGCTGCTGTTCGTTATGCTGGCGGTATTTATCGCCGGGCTGATGGTCGGCCGCACCCCGGAGTACCTCGGGAAGAAAATCGATGTCCGGGAAATGAAAATGATCGCCCTCGCCATTCTGGTCACCCCGACGCTGGTGTTGCTCGGCACGGCGCTGGCGATGATGACCGACGCCGGCCGCGCCGGGATGTTCAACCCTGGACCGCACGGCTTTAGCGAAGTGCTGTACGCCGTCACCTCGGCGGCCAATAACAACGGCAGCGCCTTCGCGGGCCTGGGCGCGGCGACGCCGTTCTGGAACCTGCTGCTGGCGTTCTGCATGCTGGTCGGCCGCTTCGCCGTCATCATTCCGGTGATGGCCATCGCCGGCTCGCTGGTGGCGAAGAAAATTCAACCGGCCAGCCCCGGCACCCTGGCCACTCACGACGCCCTGTTTATCGGTTTACTGATCGGCACCGTGCTGCTGGTGGGCGCCCTGACCTTTATTCCTGCGCTGGCGCTTGGCCCGCTGGCTGAACACTTTTCCTTACTTTGAGCGATGCGGAGCACCCTGTTATGAGTCGCAAACAATTAGCCCTGCTGGAGCCGACGCTGGTGCGCCAGGCGCTGCTGGATGCCGTGAAAAAACTCAGCCCGATGGTGCAATGGCGCAATCCGGTGATGTTTATCGTCTGGGTGGGCAGTCTGTTAACCACCCTGCTGGCGATCGCCATGGCTGGCGGCGCCCTGACCGGTAGCGCCACCTTTACCGCCGCCGTCAGTATCTGGCTGTGGTTTACCGTGCTGTTCGCCAACTTTGCCGAAGCGATGGCGGAAGGCCGCAGCAAAGCCCAGGCCAACAGCCTGAAAGGGGTGAAAAAAACGGCCTTCGCCCGCAAACTGCGCGCCCCGCAGCATAACGCGCCGGTCGACCACGTGCCGGCGGAAGATCTGCGCAAAGGCGACGTGGTGCTGGTGGAAGCCGGGGATATTATCCCCTGCGATGGCGAAGTCATCGAAGGCGGCGCCTCGGTGGACGAAAGCGCCATTACCGGCGAGTCTGCCCCGGTGATCCGTGAATCCGGTGGCGATTTTGCCTCGGTGACCGGCGGGACACGCATTCTCTCCGACTGGCTGGTGATCCGCTGCAGCGTGAACCCGGGAGAAACCTTCCTCGACCGGATGATCGCCATGGTGGAAGGCGCCCAGCGCCGTAAAACGCCGAACGAGATCGCCCTGACGATCCTGCTGATCGCCCTGACGCTGGTGTTCCTGCTGGCCACCGCCACCATCTGGCCCTTCTCGGCGTGGAGCGGCAATGCGGTCAGCGTTACCGTACTGGTCGCCCTGCTGGTGTGCCTGATCCCGACCACCATCGGCGGGCTGCTGTCGGCCATCGGCGTCGCCGGGATGAGCCGTATGCTCGGCGCCAACGTGATCGCCACCAGCGGCCGTGCGGTGGAAGCCGCTGGCGACGTCGATGTTCTGCTGCTGGATAAAACCGGGACCATTACTCTCGGCAACCGCCAGGCCTCAGCCTTCCTGCCGGCGCGCGGCGTGGAAGAGCGAACCCTCGCCGACGCCGCCCAGCTCTCCTCGCTGGCGGATGAAACCCCTGAGGGGCGCAGCATCGTGGTGCTGGCGAAACAGCGCTTTAATCTGCGCGAACGCGATCTGCAGTCGCTGCACGCCACCTTTGTCCCCTTTACCGCGCAAACGCGGATGAGCGGCATCAATATCGATCAGCGCATGATCCGCAAAGGGTCGGTGGACGCCATTCGCCGCCACGTGGAGGCCAACGGCGGCCACTTCCCTGTCGATGTCGATAAGCAGGTGGAAGAGGTCGCCCGCCAGGGGGCCACGCCGCTGGTGGTCGCCGAAGGCGAAAAGGTGCTGGGGATTATTGCGCTCAAAGATATCGTCAAAGGCGGCATCAAAGAACGTTTCGCCCAACTGCGCAAAATGGGCATTAAAACGGTGATGATCACCGGCGATAACCGCCTGACCGCCGCGGCGATCGCCGCCGAGGCCGGCGTCGATGATTTCCTCGCCGAAGCGACGCCGGAAGCCAAGCTGGCGCTGATCCGCCAGTACCAGTCGGAAGGTCGGCTGGTGGCGATGACCGGCGACGGCACCAACGACGCGCCCGCGCTGGCTCAGGCCGACGTGGCGGTAGCCATGAACTCCGGCACCCAGGCGGCGAAGGAAGCGGGCAACATGGTCGACCTGGATTCCAACCCCACCAAGCTGATTGAGGTGGTCCATATCGGCAAACAGATGTTAATGACGCGCGGCTCGCTGACCACCTTCAGTATTGCCAACGACGTGGCGAAATATTTCGCCATTATTCCGGCGGCGTTTGCCGCGGTCTATCCTCAGCTGGCCATGCTGAACGTGATGGGCCTGCATTCGCCCTCATCGGCGATCCTCAGCGCCGTTATCTTCAACGCGCTGATCATCGTCTTCCTGATCCCGCTGGCCCTGAAAGGCGTCAGCTATCGCCCGCTCTCCGCCTCGGCGATGCTGCGCCGCAACCTGTGGATCTACGGCCTCGGCGGTTTGCTGGTGCCCTTTATCGGTATTAAAGCCATCGACCTGCTGCTGACCCTGAGCGGTCTGGTGTGAGGAACAAACTATGTCATTGATTCGTCCAGCACTTGTGCTATTTATTCTGTTAACGCTGCTCACCGGCGGCGTCTATCCTCTGCTTACCACCAGCCTGGGACAATGGTGGTTTAACTCACAGGCCAACGGCTCGCTGATCCGCCTGAACGGTGAAGTGCGCGGCTCGGCGCTGATTGGCCAGAACTTCACCGCCGCAGGCTATTTCCAGGGCCGCCCGTCGGCCACCGCGGAGACGGCGGATAATCCCATGGCCTCTGGCGGCAGCAACCTCGCCGCCAGCAACCCGGCGCTGGATAAAGCGGTGAGCGAGCGCGTGCAGGCCCTGCGCGCCGCCAACCCGGACGCCGACCCGCGGGTGCCGGTCGAACTGGTCACCACCTCGGCGAGCGGTCTCGATAACAACCTGACTCCGGCCGCCGCGCTGTGGCAGGTGCCCCGGGTGGCTCAAGCGCGCCAGCTGAGCGTTGAGCAGGTAACCCAGTTGGTGAATCAGGCCACACAAACCCCGCTGCTGAGCTTCCTTGGCCAGCCGGTGGTCAATATACTGCAACTCAATATGGCGCTGGATGCCCTGAAGGATAAGTAAATGAGTGACGAGCCGCTGCGCCCGGACCCTGACCGCCTGCTGCAGCATACCGCCGCCCCGCATCGCGGCAAACTGAAAGTGTTCTTTGGCGCCTGCGCCGGGGTGGGGAAAACCTGGGCGATGCTGGCGGAAGCGCAGCGGCTGCGCGCCCAGGGGCTGGATATTCTGATTGGCGTGGCGGAGACCCACGGCCGTAAAGAGACCGCCGCGATGCTGCAGGGCCTGAGCACTCTGCCGCCGCGGCGGCTTGCCCATCGCGGGCGGTACGTCTATGAGTTCGATCTCGACGCCGCCCTCGCCCGCCGTCCGGCGCTGATTCTGGTGGATGAGCTGGCGCACAGCAATGCGCCAGGCTCCCGCCATCCAAAGCGCTGGCAGGATGTGGATGAACTGCTGGAGGCCGGGATAGATGTTTTCACTACCGTTAACGTCCAGCATCTGGAAAGCCTGAATGACGTCGTCAGCGGGATCACCGGCGTGCAGGTGCGGGAGACGGTTCCCGATCCCTTCTTTGACGCCGCGGACGACGTGGTGCTGGTGGACCTCCCCCCTGACGATCTGCGCCAGCGGCTCAGTGAGGGCAAAGTCTACATCGGCGGCCAGGCCGAGCGCGCTATCGAAAACTTTTTCCGCAAGGGCAATCTGATTGCGCTGCGCGAGCTGGCCCTGCGCCGCACCGCCGACCGCGTCGATGAGCAGATGCGCGCCTGGCGCGACCGTCAGGGCCAGGAGAAAGTCTGGCACACCCGCGATGCGATCCTGCTCTGTATCGGGCACAACACCGGCAGCGAAAAGCTGGTGCGCGCCGCCGCCCGGCTCGCCGCCCGCCTGGGCAGCGTCTGGCATGCGGTGTATGTCGAGACCCCTTCCCTGCACCGGCTGCCGGAAGGCCGGCGGCGGGCTATTCTCGCCGCGCTGCGTCTGGCCCAGGAGCTGGGGGCCGAAACCGCCACCCTCTCCGACCCGTCGGAAGAGAAAGCGGTCCTCCATTACGCCCGCGAACATAACCTCGGCAAAATCGTCATTGGCCGCCAAAGCAAACGCCGCTGGTGGGATCGCAGCGGCTTCGCCGATCGTCTGGCTCGCCATGCGCCGGACCTCGATCTGGTGGTGATCGCCCTCGATGAGAAACCCTTCCCCCTTGCCGCACGCGCCAGCGACAGCCGTCCGGCGCTGGAGAAATGGCGCCTGCAGCTGCAGGGCTGCGCGGTGGCGGTGGCGCTATGCGCCATCATTACCCTGGTGGCCATGCAGTGGTTGATGGCTTTCGAAGCCGCCAACCTGGTGATGCTCTATCTGCTGGGGGTGGTGATCATCGCCCTGGTCTATGGCCGCTGGCCGTCGGTGCTGGCGACGGTGATCAACGTCATCAGCTTCGATCTCTTTTTTGTCGCCCCGCGCGGGACGCTGGCGGTGTCGGATGTCCAGTATCTGCTCACCTTCGGCGTGATGCTCACCGTGGGCCTGCTTATCGGCAACCTCACCGCCGGCGTGCGCTACCAGGCGCGGGTGGCGCGCTACCGTGAACGCCGTACCCGCCATCTGTATGAGATGTCTAAAGCGCTGGCGGTGGGTCGTAGCCAGCAGGATATCGCCACCACCAGCGAGCGGTTTATCGCCTCCACCTTTCAGGCCCGCAGCCAGCTGCTGCTCCCGGACGCCCAGGGAAAACTGCTGCCCTTAACCCACCAGCCAGGGCTGACCCCGTGGGATGATGCCATCGCCCGCTGGAGCTTTGATAAGGGCCAACCTGCCGGCGCCGGCACCGATACCCTGCCCGGCGTGCCGTATCAGATCTTGCCCCTGAAGAGCGCCGCCCGCACCTGGGGACTACTGGTGGTGGAACCGGAGAATCTGCGCCAATTGATGATCCCGGAGCAGCAGCGGCTGCTGGAGACCTTTACCCTGCTGGTGGCCAGCGCTCTGGAGCGCCTCACCCTGACCGCCAGCGAAGAGCAGGCCCGTCTGACCAGCGAGCGGGAAAGCCTGCGTAACTCGCTGCTCGCCGCCCTGTCGCACGATCTGCGTACTCCGCTGACCGTGCTGTTTGGCCAGGCGGAAATTCTGACCCTCGATCTGGCCAGCGAAGGTTCAAAACATGCCCCGCAGGCCAACGAAATCCGCCAGCATGTGCTCAACACCACCCGGCTGGTGAACAATCTGTTGGATATGGCGCGGATCCAGTCCGGCGGCTTTAATCTGCATAAGGAGTGGCTGACGCTGGAGGAAGTGGTCGGCAGCGCGCTGCGCATGCTCGAGCCAAGCCTCGGCGGCCAGCATATTCAGCTGGATTTACCCGATCCCCTCCAGCTGGTGCATGTCGACGGGCCGCTGTTCGAGCGGGTGCTGATCAACCTGCTGGAAAATGCCCATAAGTATGCCGGCTCCCGGGCGAGCATCGGCATTCGCGCCGAGGCGGACGCCCGGCAGCTGTCGCTGGAGGTATGGGATAACGGTCCTGGGATCCCGGCAGGCCAGGAGCAGACTATCTTTGATAAATTCGCCCGCGGCAACAAAGAGTCGGCGATCCCTGGCGTCGGGCTGGGCCTTGCCATCTGTCAGGCCATCGTCGACGTCCACGGCGGGACCATCTCCGCCAGCAACCGGCCCGAGGGCGGCGCCTCATTCCGTGTTACACTGCCGGGAGAAACGCCCCCTGAACTGGAAGAGCTACCTGAGGAATTGTGATTAACGTTCTGATTATCGAAGACGAACACGCTATCCGACGCTTTCTGCGCACCGCGCTGGAAGCCGACGGCATGCGCGTATTTGAAGCGGAAACCCTGCAGCGTGGGCTGATTGAAGCCGCCACCCGTAAGCCCGACCTCGCGATCCTCGATCTCGGCCTGCCGGATGGTGACGGCATTGATTTTATTCGCGACCTGCGTCAGTGGAGCCAGATGCCGATTATCGTCCTGTCAGCGCGTAGCGAAGAGCATGACAAAATTGCCGCCCTGGATGCCGGCGCCGATGACTACTTAAGTAAACCCTTTGGCATCGGCGAGCTGCAGGCCCGCCTGCGCGTCGCGCTGCGTCGCCACGGCGCGGCGCAGGCCGATGAGCCGGTGGTGCGCTTCGCTGACCTGGAGGTCAATATCCCCGCCCGCCGCATCCTGCGCGGCAGCGAAGAGATCCACCTGACGCCTATCGAGTTTCGCCTGCTGGCGGCGCTGTTGAATAATCCCGGCAAAGTGCTTACCCAGCGCCAGCTGCTGAATCAGGTGTGGGGGCCTAACGCCGTGGAGCACAGCCACTATCTGCGGATCTATATGGGTCATCTGCGACAAAAGCTGGAGGCCGATCCGGCACGGCCGCAGCATTTGCTGACCGAAACCGGGATTGGCTATCGCTTTATGCCCTGAATCCCGCCTCTGCAGTACCAGAGGCTGGCGATTTTCAGCCCTTCAGAGAGCAGCAGAAAGCCTGCCAGGATCGCTACATGCCGGACGCCGGCAGCCTGAATCAGCCACAGGCCCAGCGATAGCGAAGGCTGCATAAACAGCAGCCTGAGCGGCGCCTGCCCCCAGGCCAGCCACAGCGCATAGCGGCTCTGGCGGAAAAAAAGATCATCGATAGCGGGATGCTGATAATCAGCAGAACATTCAGCGGGTACAGCCAGACCGCCGCGGAGCCCCAGGTGTGCAGCAGCTGGAGATAAGCCAGCAGATCGTCGTAAAAAGGGAGGCGGCGGTGGGCAATATTCCACCATAAGAATTGCAGGACGAAAAAGAGATCCATCCACGCCCAGAACAAAAACAGGGACTTCCGTTGTATTTTCATCGCTATCCTTGCGAAAAAAATCAGGCCCGCAAGGGGCCTGATGGTAGTGCGTTGTTAAGCGTTCTTCAGCACTTCGCTGACAATCTCTACCGCTTCTTTTTCAAT
>OKKN01000377.1_pt1 | contig 13530 bp, 9 predicted proteins | sample 1614621 | NCBI WGS metagenome assembly OKKN01 (sample SAMN04436956, study PRJEB24849) | human gut metagenome | biome: human gut; feature: NICU; material: stool | host: Homo sapiens | place: USA: Saint Louis, MO | collected 2010-01-12 | reverse complement strand
GCCGCGCCACGTTGCAAAATGACATGGTTGAGGTGCGCGAGCGCTTCCAGCGCTATCAGCTGACTCTTGAAACCCGCCCGCGCCACGGCATGAAGCTGTTCGGCAGCGAGGTGTCAATTCGCGCCTGCCTGACCGACCTGCTGTGGGAGCTGACCCAGCAAGGCGATATCGCGCCGCCGATCGGCGCCGAGGCCTTTGCGGCGGAGGTGCCAGCGCTGCTGGAGCCGGTGCTGCAGGAGACGCTCACGCGGCATCATATTCGCCTCACCGACGCCGGCGAGCGCTTTGTCTGCCTGTATGGCGCGGTGGTGGTGCGCCGCGTCAGCGAAGGCTACCCGCTGGCCGATTTCAGCGCTGAAGATGTGGCGCAGAACGTCCGCGACGCCGCGCGCGAGCTGACGGGCGAGCTGCAGCGGCTGGCCGGGAAACCTTTATCGCCCGCCGAAGAAGAGTGGCTATGCGTGCATATCGCGGCCCGTCAGGTGCAGGATGTCGATCCGGAAACTATCAGCGCCGACGATGATGAAGCGCTGGTCAATTACATCCTGCGCTACATCAACAGCCAGTATAATTACAACCTGCTGGACGACGCCCAGCTGCATGCCGATCTGCTGACCCACATTAAAACCATGATCACCCGGGTGCGCTACCAGATCATGATCCCCAATCCGCTGCTGGATAACATCAAACAGCACTACCCGATGGCCTGGGATATGACCCTGGCCGCGGTCTCCAGCTGGGGGAAATATACTCCGTACACCATCAGCGAAAACGAAATCGGCTTTCTGGTACTGCATATCGGCGTTGGGCTGGAGCGCCACTACAACATCGGCTACCAGCGTCAGCCGCAGGTGCTGCTGGTGTGCGATACCAGCAATGCGATGGTACGGATGATCGAGGCGATCCTGCAGCGTAAATATCCGCAGCTGGAGATCGCCGCTACCATCTCCCAGCGCGAGTACGAACAGCGGGACGCGATCGAGGCGGATTTCGTTATCTCAACGGTGCGGATCGGCGAAAAAGACAAGCCGGTGGTGACCATCGCGCCGTTCCCCACCGACTATCAGCTGGATCAAATCGGCAAGCTGGTGCTGGTGGACCGTACCCGTCCGTGGATGCTGAATAAATACTTCGATGCCGCCCACTTCCGGGTGGTGGATAAGCCGATGGATCAGCAAACGCTGTTCGCCGAGCTGTGCCAGCAGCTGCTGGAGGAAGGCTTTGTCGATGCGGAGTTTCATGCTTCGGTGGTGGAACGTGAAGCGATCGTCAGCACCATGTTGGGGGATGGCATTGCGCTGCCGCACTCCCTGGGGCTGCTGGCGAAAAAGACGGTGGTTTATACCGTTATCGCCCCGCAGGGCATCGCCTGGGGCGACGAAACCGCCCATCTCATCTTCCTGCTCGCTATCAGCAAGCGCGAGTATGAAGAGGCGATGGCGATCTACGATATTTTCGTGACTTTCCTGCGCGAGCGCGCCATGAGTCGCCTCGCCGCGACCCGCAGCTTCGATGAGTTTAAAACGGTGGCGATGGAGTGCGTCAGCCGGTTTTGAGAGGCGTTTTCCAGATTCGAGTGTAATTCAAATGTAATGCTATACTGCATTACAAAATTCCCCTTTCCGGAGGCATAATGGCCACGCTCAATGTTCGACTGGACGATAAACTCAAAAAAGAGGCTTATGCCGTGCTGGAGAAACTCGATATGACACCAACGGAGGCGGTACGCCTGCTGTTTCAATACATTGCGGAAAATGGCCGCATGCCGGTGAAAAGTATGACCATCAGTGATGGCGAAGCGGCGTTATTACGCACCGTTCGCGAACGGCTGGAAAACCCACGGCCAGGGGTTAAGGTGAGTCTGGATGACCTATGAACTGGAGTTTGATCCACGAGCCTGGCGCGAATGGCAGAAGCCTGGCGAGACGGTCAAAAAACGGTTCAAAAAATAAGCTCCAGCAGATTGTGCAGAATCCGCGAATTGAGTCGGCCAGGCTGAGCGATTTACCGGATTGCTACAAAATCAAGCTTAAGGCGTCAGGTTATCGGTTGGTGTATCAAGTACGAGATAGTGTGGTGGTGGTTTACGTTATTGCCATTGGCAAAAGAGAGAAAGCGGCCGTTTATCATCAGGCGAATAAACGGCTCTAAACGCTATCGCAAATGATGTACGACCTGGTTACTGCTGCCGCGCCAGATCAGCGCCGGATCTTTCAAATCCTGCACAAACTTACCGTCAACCAGCACGTTAATCAGGTTCACCACCTGCATTTGCGCCTCATTCAGCTCATCAAGTTTATAGCCGGTCCAGACCCAGATATCTTTGCCGGGGCATTCGGCGCGCACGCGCTGAACCAGCTTTAAAATATCCGCGACGTTCTGCGGATGCAGCGGATCGCCGCCGGAGAGCGAAAGCCCCTGGCGTTTGATGCGGGTGTCGTTGAGGTCGGCGATGATACGGTCGGCCATCTCAGTGGTAAACGGCATACCGGAGTTCACCCGCCAGGTGCTTTTGTTGTAGCAGCCGGGGCACTCGTGGACGCAGCCGGAGACAAACAGGGTGCAGCGGGTGCCGGGGCCGTTGACGATGTCGACGGGGTAGTACTGGTGATAATTCATTTTCGCTTCTCAATTAACGCCAGAGCGGCGTTGGCTGCGCTCGCTCACCCCAGTCACGTACTGAATGTACGCTCCTGGGGATTCCTTCGTTTGCCGCCTTGCTCTGACGTTAATTGCTTTGCGAAAACGGAGGAATGCGGCCATTTCCCGGGTCGCGGCGTTCCGCCTTACCCGGGCTACCGGACGGTGCAAAACAGTAGCCCGGATAAGGCGCTGCGCGCCGCTATCCGGGAAAAGCGCATTGGTCTTTAACCGATTTGCCCATTGCCCAGGTGCTTAACGCGGCGCTTCACTTCTTCCTGCTTGCCGGCGTTGAACGGCCGCGCGTCCGGGCTGCCGAGATAACCGCACACCCGGCGGGTAACGGAAACGCGGGCGGCGTCGTGGTTACCGCATTTCGGGCAGGTAAAGCCCTTGCTGGTGCACTCGAACTCGCCGGTAAAACCGCACTCGTAGCACTCATCGATCGGCGTATTGGTCCCGTAGTACGGCACGTGCTGATAGCTGTAATCCCACACGTCTTCCAGCGCCTTGAGGTTATGCTGGATATTCGGGTACTCGCCGTAGCAAATGAACCCCCCGTTGGCCAGCGGCGGGTACGGCGCTTCGAAATCGATCTTGTCGTACGGGTTGACCTTCTTCTCCACGTCGAGGTGGAAGCTGTTGGTGTAGTAACCTTTGTCGGTTACCCCTTCCACCACGCCAAACTCGGCGGTGTCGAGACGGCAGAAGCGATCGCACAGGTTTTCGCTCGGCGTGCTGTACAGGCTAAAGCCGTAGCCGGTTTCTTCCTTCCACAAATCGACGGCGTCGCGCAGGCGCTGGACGATGGCCACGCCTTTCTCACGCAGCGCCTCGCTGTCGTACATATGCTGGTTGCCGTACAGCGCATTGATGGTTTCATGGATACCGATATAGCCCAGAGATATGGACGCTCGGCCGTTTTTGAAGATCTCGGAGACGTCGTCGTCGGCTTTCAGCCGCACGCCGCAGGCGCCTTCCATATACAGGATCGGCGCCACGCGAGCCTTCACTCCTTCCAGGCGGGCGATACGGGTCATCAGCGCTTTGCGCGCCAGCTGCAGGCGCTCGTCCAGCAGCGCCCAGAAGGCGGCTTCATCGCCTTTCGCTTCCAGGGCGATGCGCGGCAGGTTGAGACTGATCACGCCGAGGTTATTGCGTCCATCATGCACCTGCTCGCCGTTCTCGTTTTCCCATACCCCGAGGAAGCTGCGGCAGCCCATCGGCGTTTTAAACGACCCGGTGACTTTCACCACCTGATCGTAGTTGAGGATATCCGGGTACATGCGCTTGCTGGCGCACTCCAGCGCCAGCTGTTTGATGTCGTAGTTCGGGTCACCGAACTTATGGTTCAGGCCGTCGCGGATCGCGAACACCAGTTTCGGGAACACCGCGGTTTTGCGATTTTTACCGAGGCCGGCAATGCGGTTGCGCAGAATCGACTGCTGGATCAGCCGCGATTCCCAGCTGGTGCCAAGGCCGAATCCGAAGGTGACGAACGGCGTCTGGCCGTTGGCGGTATGCAGTGTGTTAACCTCATACTCCAGCGACTGGAAGGCGTCGTAGCACTCTTTTTCGGTACGGGCGCGGGCATAGCCTTCGGCATCCGGGATCTGCCACTCTTCGGCGATTTTGCGATGCTTTTTGAAGCTTTCGCTGACGAACGGCGCCAGCACTTCATCGATGCGGTTGATGGTGGTGCCGCCGTAAATATGGCTGGCGACCTGGGCGATGATCTGCGCCGTCACCGCGGTGGCGGTAGAGATAGACTTCGGCGGCTCGATCTCCGCGTTGCCCATCTTAAAGCCCTGGGTCAGCATGCCTTTCAGGTCGATCAGCATGCAGTTGAACATCGGGAAGAAGGGCGAGTAATCGAGGTCATGATAGTGGATCATGCCGCGCTCGTGGGCCATCACCACATCGTGGGGCAGCAGGTGCTGCCGGGCGTAGTGCTTGGCGACGATCCCGGCCAGCAGGTCGCGCTGGGTCGGGATGACTTTACTGTCCTTGTTGGCGTTTTCGTTGAGCAGCGCGGAGTTGGTCTGCTCGACGAGGCCGCGGATCTCCTGATTGAGGCGGCCGCGCTTCTCACGCTGGCTATCGCGGTCATGGCGATACTCAATGTAGGCGCGCGCCAGCTGCTTATAGGGGCCGGACATCAGCTGGTTTTCCACCGCGGTCTGGATCTCGTTGATGTCGACCTGGGCGCGGCCCTGCATTTGTTGGCTAACGACTTCTGCGACGGTGGCGCAATAGTCTGCGTCATCGACTCCCGCTGCTTTAGCTGCACGCAGAATTGCTTCCTGAATGCGCTCTGAGTTGAACGGCACTTTACAGCCATCACGTTTCATCACATGCGGTGTCATGATCACTCCATATATAGAACAGGTTATCCACAGAGGCGGAGGTTATCCCGAAGGCGCTGCACGCTACGGCTCGTGCTGTTTACCTTCGGATCCGGCCCGTTTTATCCACATCTCATCACCGCCAGACATCGACAAGATATGGTGACATAATAGACGATTAATACAACATGTTGGGCCGAGGCGCATTTTAAGTTCTATATGTAGTGATTTGCATCAAAGATGTTTGCGATTTTATTGACCCAGAACAAGGTAAAAAGGTGAGAGTACGGATGATGGGCGCTGGCGATAAATGTAAATTTAGGCGCTTAAAATATAAGCAAAAATCGAGCCCGTTCAGGCATGAAACGGGCAAATATTCAGGCAATCAACGTATCGTTAAGCAGATCGACCAGCAGTAGCAGGGCATAGCGAGCCTGCTGCGGGTCAGCGGGCAGCGGCAGGATGGCGCTGGCCATATCGCCAAGGGCGTGCTGTTCCGGCGTCAGAGCAATAATGGTCACTCCCTGCGTACGCGCCTGCAAAGTAGCGCTTTGCAACACAGGGTTGGCCTCGGCAGTGGCCAGCACCAGCAGCAGATGATCGTCATTGAGGGTGCTGGCGGTCAGCCGCATCAGCGCCGCATCCTGACAGAGATTAATCGCGATGCCGGAGGGCAGTAGCTGATGCTGGAGCAGCGCGGCCAGCGTCACGTCCTGGGCGCCAAGGGCGAAGCAGTGTACCGCACGGGCGCTCAGCAGGCGCGATTTACACTTTTCCACCGCCGCTTCCGCGGTATGGCCGAGCTGACGAGTTAGGGTAACGCCAAGGCTGCTAAGTTTGTCGCGCCAGGCGACGGGCAGGGCGGCGCTGTCCGGCGTAAGCCAGCTGGCGCGCCGTTCGCTGGCCTGCGCCAGCTGTTTACGCAGATCACGAATATCATCGCAGCCCACTGAGCGGGCGAAGCGGGTAATGGTGGCAGGGCTGACCCCCGCGCTGGCTGCCAGCTCGTCAATAGAGGCGCTGGCGGTAAAGCTTAGATTTTGTAGAATAAAGGTGGCGACGCGCGACTCCTGGGCACTAAAGCGGCGCATTCCTTCCTGCAGCTGACCTACGATATCCATCCTCATGTTCCCTTTGGCAAAACCCGCATTTGAAAATATTTTTCAATTATCGACTGTCTCTCTTTATAGCACCCACGCCGCATATTTCCTATGGTCAGAGCAGTAAAGGGTGACACCTTGGCGATAAAAATGCGCAAAAATTGAGCCTCGATCACATCGGTGAAAATTATTTTCATATAGCCTTCACTATCACACAATATTAACAATATAGTCGTCCAGGCCCTGAGGGCTGAAGCGATAACACGTAAAGGGGAAGCGCAATGCCACGAATCGTACTCTGTTGTGCCGCAGGCATGTCGACCAGCATGCTGGTGAACAAAATGAAAGCAGAAGCCCAGCAGCGTGCGCTGGCGCTGGAAATCTATGCGGTGGCGGTGGCGGAATTTGAACGTGAATTGCCACACGCCGACGTCATCCTGCTTGGGCCGCAGGTTAAATATGAAGCCGGGCGCCTGGCCGCGCTGGCCGCGCCGCAGGGCAAGGCGGTGGCGGTGATCGATATGGCTGACTACGGCATGATGCGCGGCGCCGCGGTGTTGGATAAAGCGCTAGCCCTGCTCGAACACTAATTTTCTCATCCCGTTTTTCATCATCATCACGTGCGGTCCTGGCGATCGCGCGCGGCGCTCTGTATGCCGAAAATCCGAAAAGAGGACACTATGCAAGCACTGAAAATTGCCGTTATCGGCGGCGGCAGCAGCTACACGCCGGAGCTTATTGAAGGGATTATCGTTCGTTACGAGCAGCTTCCGGTTACAGAGCTGGCGCTGGTAGATGTCGAATCCGGCCGGGAAAAGGTGGAGATCATCGCCGCGCTGACCCGGCGGATGCTGAAACATAAAGGGCTGGAGCAGGTGGCGGTCAGCGTCCACTTTACGCTCGATGAGGCCATCCGCGGCGCCAGCTTTGTGCTGACCCAGCTGCGTGTCGGACAGCTGGCGGCGCGCGCCGCCGATGAGCGGCTGGGTCTCAAGTACCACCTGCTGGGCCAGGAGACCACCGGCGTCGGCGGTTTTGCCAAGGCGCTGCGGACGATCCCGGTGATCCTTGAGGTGGCGCGCAAAGTGGAACAGCTGGCGCCGGAAGCGTTCATTCTCAACTTTACTAATCCGGCGGGGATCGTCACCGAGGCGGTCAGCCGCTACAGCAAGGCGAAGATCATCGGCCTGTGCAACGTGCCGATCAACATGCAGCACATGATCGTCGGGATGCTGGGCGCCCAGGAGTCCGAAGTAAAACTGCGCTTTGCCGGGCTCAACCATATGGTTTGGGTGCATAAGGTGCTACAGGGGCGCGAGGATGTCACCGGCAAGGTGATCGACATGCTGTGCGACGGTAAGGCGCTGTCGATGAACAACATTAAAGAGCTGCCGTGGCCGGCGGAATTCCTGCGCGCGCTGAAGGCGATTCCGTGCCCCTATCATCGCTATTTTTGGCTGACGCCGGCGATGCTGGCGGAAGAGATCGCCGCGGCGAAAACCAAGGGCACCCGCGCCGAACAGGTGATGAAAGTCGAGCAGGAGCTGTTTGCGCTGTACGCCGACCCGCAGCTGGAAGAAAAACCGGAGCAACTGAGCTTTCGCGGCGGCGCCTACTACTCGGAGGTGGCCGTCGAGCTTATCAACGCGATCTACAACAACCTGGGCGCGGAGATGGTGGTGAATACCCGCAACAACGGCGCGATTCATGGCCTGGATGATGATGCGGTGGTGGAAACCAACAGCATTATTGATGCGCAAGGGGCGCGGCCGCTGGCGTTCGGCCCGCTGCCGCCGGCGATGAACGGCCTGACCCAGCAGGTGAAAGCCTTCGAGCGGTTGACGATTGAAGCCGCGGTACACGGCTGTCGCGAAAGCGCACTGCTGGCGCTGGTGACCAACCCGCTGGTCGGTAACGTCACCGATGCCCAGGCGCTGCTGGATGAAGTATTAACCATCAACCGTCAATGGCTGACGCAATTTAACTGACCGCTATTTCCCCTCGGGAGCACACCATGTCGAATACAAGCTGGATTGAACGTTACGTCATGCCGGCGGCGCTGAGAATCGCCGGGCAAAAGCACGTCCTGTCGGTGCGCGACGGCATCATTCTCAATATGCCGTTTATGTTGATTGGCTCATTCTTCCTGATTTTCGCCTACCTGCCGATCCCCGGCTATGCCGACATGATGAGCGGCCTGTTTGGCGAGGTCTGGCGCGATAAAATGCTGTACCCGGTGAAAGCGACCTACGACATTATGGCGCTGATTTCCAGCTTCGGCATCGCCTACCGGCTGGCGGAGAAGTATCGCACTCTCGATCCGCTGAGCGCTGGAGCGATGTCGCTGGTGGCCTTCATGATGACGATCCCGCAGAACACGCTGTTTACGCCGGTACACGGCGCGGCGGAGGTGATTAAAGGGGTGATCCCGGTGAGCATGGTCGGCAGCCAGGGGCTGTTTGTCGCCATTGTCATTTCGCTGCTGTCGACGGAGATTTATCGTTTGGTCGCCAGCCGCAATCTCGTTATCCGCATGCCGGACGGCGTGCCGCCGGCAGTGGCGAAATCATTCCTCGCCCTGATCCCCGGCTTCTGCGTGCTGGCGGTGGTGCTGGCGCTGCGCCTGGCGGTCGAGGCCTCGCCGTTCGGCGACATCAACAGTATGATCGCCACCCTGATTGGTATTCCGATGCACCACGTCGGCGGTACGCTGCCGGGCATGATTATTTCAGTCATTTTGATTGGTATTTTGTGGACCCTGGGCCTGCACGGCGACGCGATCGTACTGGTGTTTATCCAGCCGGTATGGCTGTCGAATATGTCCGAGAACCTGACGGCCTTCCAGAACGGTCAGCCGATCCCGCATATCATTACTCAGCAGTTTTACGATCTGTGGATTGCCCCCGGAGGTACCGGCGCGCTGCTGGGGCTGGTGATTTTTATGTTGCTGCGTAGCCGTAGCCAGCAGATGAAGCAGCTGGGGAAAATTGCCGCGCCCGGGGCATTGTTTAACATCAGCGAGCCGATGGTGTTTGGCATCCCGCTGGTGATGAACCCGTACTTTTTCCTGCCGTTTATTTTAACGCCGGTGCTGCTGGTGATCGTGTCCTATACCGCCATGGCGACCGGGCTGGTGGCGCCGCCCGCCGGAATCGCGCTGCCGTTCACCACGCCGATCTTCATCAGCGGCTATCTGGCGACCGGAGGGCATATCTCCGGCACGGTGCTGCAGGTGGTGAATTTAGCGATTTCGCTGGTGGTCTACTATCCGTTCTTCCGCGCCTGGGATCGGCTAAAGGCCAAAGAGGAGCACGCCTCGGCGCAACCCCAAGCGAGCGCTGCGATTGCTGATGCCGACCGCGCATAACTTCCAGCCTGACGAATCGTAGCCCCGGTGAGCGTTGCGCCACCGGGGAAAAGCGTTATCCCTGCAGCCACCATATCGCTTCGAACGGCCGCAGCGTCAGCCCGGTCGGGCGCGGGGTGGTCTCGGCATAGTTGCTGATGATCATCTTCCACTCGCCCGGGGCCTCAGCGGGCTGCCAGGCCTGCAGCTCGCGGCTCAGGTTAGCGGCGACTACCAGCGTTTGCCCCTGCCACTGACGACGATAGCACCACAGCGACGGATGCTCCGGCAGCAGATCCTCGTAATCACCCCAGGTCAGTAGCGGCAGGGTTTTACGCAGCGTAATCAGCTGCTGATAGGTATAAAACACCGAATCGGGGTCCGCCAGCGCCGCCTCGACGTTGATCTCCTGGTAATTATCGCCAAGGCCGATCCACGGCTCACCGTCGCTGAAGCCACCGTTCTCGCCGGCGTGCCACGGCATCGGCGTGCGGCTGTTGTCGCGCGACTTGCTGGCGAGGATCGCCAGCAGTTCGTCCGGGCTTTGCCCCTGCGCCGCACGTTCGATAAACATATTGTGGCTTTCGACGTCACGGTAATCGCTGATGCTGCTGAAGTGCGGATTGGTCATGCCGATCTCTTCGCCCTGGTAGATATAGGGCGTGCCCTGCATGCCGTGCAGCACCATCGCCAGCATCTTCGCCGCCGTCACCCGGTACTCGCCTTCGTCGCCAAAGCGCGACACGATGCGCGGCTGATCGTGGTTACACCAGAACAGCGCGTTCCACGCCCGATTGTGCATTCCCTGCTGCCAGTGGCGGAACAGCGCCTTCAGCGCCACATAGTCCGGGCGGGCGAGGGTCCATTTCTCTCCGCCGGGATAATCGACTTTTAAATGGTGGAAGTTAAAGGTCATCGACAGCTCGCGGCCGTCCAGCGCGGCGTACTGCTGGCAGTGCTCCAGCGAGGTGGAGGACATCTCGCCGACGGTCATCAGGTTACGCGGGGTGAAGACATCGCGGCTCATCTCCTGCAGGAACTCATGCACCCGCGGGCCGTCGGTATAGAAGCGGCGGCCATCTCCGTCCAGATCGCAGGGAAAGGTCTGGTCTTTTGAGATCAGGTTGACCACGTCGAGGCGCAGACCGTCGACGCCGCGGTCAGCCCAGAATTCGCAGACCTTTTTCAGCTCGGCGCGCACCGCCGGATTCTCCCAGTTGAGATCCGCCTGCTCAATGGCGAACAGGTGCAGATAATACTGCCCGCTGTCGGCGTGCCACTGCCAGGCGTTACCGCCAAATTTAGAGCGCCAGTTGTTCGGCAGGGCGTCCGGTTCGCCATCGCGCCAGATATAGAACTGGCGGTAGGGACTCTCCTTATTCAGCGACTGACGGAACCATTCATGTTCGGTCGACGTGTGGTTCAGCACCATATCCAGCACGATGCGGATGCCGCGGGCCTTTGCCTCCGTCACCAGGGCGTCAAAGTCGGCCATCGTGCCGTAGGAGGGATCGATGGCGGTGTAGTTCGCCACGTCGTAGCCGTTATCCACCTGCGGTGAGACGTAGAACGGCGTCAGCCAGATGGCGTCGACCCCAAGCTTTTGCAGATAGTCGAGGCGGGAGGTGACGCCGCGCAGGTCGCCGGTACCGCTGCCGGTGGTATCCTGAAAACTCTTCGGATAGATTTGATAAATAACGCCGTTTTGCCACCAGTGGGGGAGATGATTCATAGTACTTTCCTGCTGCAACGAGGGGCGCCAAAGGCGCCCCGAAAGAAGAAGTTAGACAATCTGCAAGGTGCCCTGACGGTACTTGCGCTGATACACCACGCTGGTGAGGATAATCGGCACCACCACCGCGATAGCCATCGCCATGGCGTACACCTGCCAGTAGGTAGGCTGGATGGAGAGGATCCCCGGCAGGCCGCCGACGCCGATGCCGTTCGCCAGCACGCCGTTCAGGCCGCACAGCAGGCCGGCGAGGCCAGAGCCAATCATTGCGCACAGCATCGGGAAGCGGTATTTCAGGTTGATACCGTACATCGCTGGCTCGGTGACCCCGAGATAGGCGGAGATCGCCGCCGGTACCGAGATTTCACGTTCATTCTGCTTGCGGCTGGCGATGATGATGCCGACCACCGCCGACGCCTGGGCAATATTCGACAGCGCAATCAGCGGCCACACCGGGGTGCCGCCCATGCTCTGGATCATCTGCATATCGATAGCGAGGGTGGTCTGGTGGACACCGGTAATCACCAGCGGCGCGTAGAGGAAGCCGAACAGCGCGGCGCCGATCGGCGCGAAGCTGCCGGTTAACAGATGGCGTACCGCGAAGGCCACGCCGTCGCCGATCAGGCGGCCGAACGGACCGATAATGGCGTGCGCGAGGAACACCGCGAGGATCAGCGAGCAGACCGGGACAATCACCAGATAGAGGTAGTCAGGCACGATGCGCTTGAGGCGCGTCTCGATAAAGCCTAAGGCCAGGCCAGCCAGCAGGGCCGGGATCACCTGCGCCTGGTAGCCGACTTTGGCAATGGTAAACAGGCCGAAGTTCCACACCTCCGGCACCTGCTGGCCGAGGAGATAAGCGTTCATCAGCTGCGGGGAGACGAGGGTGACGCCAAGGACGATCCCGAGGATCGGCGTGCCGCCCATCTTCTTCACCGCTGACCAGCAGATCCCCACCGGCAGATAGAAGAAGATCGCCTCGCCAATCAGCCACAGGAAGTCATAGATGGTTTTCAGCGACGGGTGCATCTGGGCCAGCGTCTGGCCATTGCTCATGGGCAGGTCGCCGATAACGTTGCGGAAACCGAGGATCAGACCGCCGCTGATCAGGGCCGGCAGCAGGGGAAAGAAGATCTCGGCGAAGTGCGAGATTAACTGTTCATGCCACTTCATATTTTGCCGCGCGGCCTGCTTGACCTGCTCTTTGTCGGCGGAGGTCTGGCCGGTGGTCGCCAGCAGGGCCTTGTAGTAATCGCCCACCTCGGTGCCGATGACCACCTGGAACTGGCCGGCGTTAGTGAAGCATCCCTTCACCATGCGCAGCTGCTCAATCTCTTTTGGTCTGGCGATGGCCGGGTCGTTCAGCACAAAGCGCAAACGGGTAATACAGTGGCTGACGGTGGCGATGTTACCGCGCCCGCCCACCAGTTCGATCAGTTTATCGATGTCCTGCTGGTTTACTTTGCTCATGATGAAGCCTCAAAAACAGAGGGGAGAGATGCCGTTTTTACCTTGAGGGCATCCTAACCGTTCCGCTTAATTTGCAAAATGGGAACGTTCCCGAAACCCGGCGACGATCACATAAATCGCCCGAGCGAGATTAATTGAGGGCGGCGGGAATCACGATCTGGCGGGGATCGACGCTGCCGGCGATCTGCTCGATCAACTGCCGGGCGGCCCGGCGTCCGGACTCGGCATAGCCCGGATCGACGGTCAAGATTTCCGGGTGGAGAAACTTCATCAGCGGCGTGCTGCCGACGCTGGCGAGCTGCAGCGCATCGCGACCCTGCTGCTGGAGGTACTTGCTGGCGCCGAGGGCGAGGGTATCCGTCGCGCAGACCAGGGCGCTGGTTTCAGCCGTCAGCACGCTGGCGACGGTGTCATATCCCTGCTTCATGCCCAGCCCCGGCAGGGCGGCGGTGGGCGTCAGACGATGCTTTTTACAGAAGGCGAGGTAGGCCAGATGGCGGCGTTCGCCGGTGGTGACGTCGCTGTGCGGTACGCCAAGAAAACTGATGTGGCGGTGTCCGCGATCGTAGAGCCGCTGCATCAGCAGCGTGATGGCCCCCTCGTCGTCATAGCACACCGAGGCGAAGCCGGGAGCGTCGCGGGCCATCAGCACCAGGGTGTCGCGCCAGGGGGCGAGCATCGCTTCGTCGATGCCGGTAAAACCGAACAGCACCACGCCGTCAATATTGCGCCGGGCGAGCATGCCGAGATGCTCCTCCACCAACGCCGGGGAGAACTGGCTCTCCATCATAATCGGATCGTAACCCTGCTCATAAAAGGCGGGCAGCATGGTCTGCACGGCAAGGTTTTCCGACAGCGAATCGAGACGGGTGACGATAATCGCCACCACTTTATCGC
>OKKN01000341.1_pt1 | contig 14693 bp, 10 predicted proteins | sample 1614621 | NCBI WGS metagenome assembly OKKN01 (sample SAMN04436956, study PRJEB24849) | human gut metagenome | biome: human gut; feature: NICU; material: stool | host: Homo sapiens | place: USA: Saint Louis, MO | collected 2010-01-12 | reverse complement strand
AAAACTAGAAGTTGAAACGTTAAAGTCTGCCGTACCAATGGGAGTGATTAACATTGTTGAAGGTGTTATTCCTTTAGTTATGAATGATATTGTCCGAGGAGTCATTGCTACAGCGATTGGCGGCTTCGTGGGTGGCGCAACAACAATGATCTTAGGGGCAGATGCGACAGTTCCATTTGGCGGTGTTTTAATGATTCCAACAATGAGTAAACCGCTGGCTGGCATTATTGCAATTGTTGTAAACGCTGTGGTTACCGGTTTAGTTTTAGCTATTATTAAGAAAGATGTAACTGAGAAAGATATGGAAGCGTTAGTAGAAAAAGAAGAAGAGGAGATAAACTTGGAAGATATTCAGATTTTCTAAACAAAATGAAAAAGCGCAACAAAATTAATGCAATTTATATTGCCTGTCAGAGATGTGTCAACGTCTGAATATAACGAGTTAGAAAAATTTTCAAAAACATCAACCAAATAATCAGATAGAAAGAGTTGAAAATTAGAATGAACAAAGTTGAATTTTCTCCGTCACTAATGACGATGGATTTGGACAAGTTTAAACAACAAATCACCTTTTTGAATGATCATGTTGCTTCGTATCACATAGACATTATGGATGGTCACTATGTGCCAAACATTACATTATCTCCGTGGTTTATTGAGGAGTTAAGAAAAATTTCGAAGCTCCCAGTATCTGCCCATTTAATGGTTACGAATCCAAGCTTTTGGGTACAACAACTAGTAGATATCAAATGTGAATGGATTTGTATGCATGCAGAGGTTTTAGATGGTCTAGCATTTCGCCTAATTGACCAAATTCACAATGCTAATCTTAAAACAGGGATCGTCCTTAATCCCGAAACGCCTATTGAATCAATCTTTCCATATATTGAATTGTTGGATAAAATCACAATCATGACCGTTGATCCAGGCTTTGCTGGCCAGCGATTTATTGAAGGAACACTTGATAAAATTGTTGCTCTTCGTAATTTACGTGAAGAAAAAGGGTATCGTTATGTAATTGAAATGGATGGCTCATCGAATAGAAATTCATTTAAGCGAATTGATGCTGCAGGACCTGATATTTATATTGTTGGTAGAAGCGGATTATTTGGATTAGATGAAGATATTGAAAAAGCTTGGAAAATGATGAGTAGAGACTATGAAGAAATGACTGGGAAAAAAATTCCATAAAACATTTGACTGTTTGTTAAAAGAATAGATAAGTTGTATAAAGTCAAGCCTAGAAAAGAATTTTGTTCATTCTTATCTGGGCTTTTTTGATGCAATAAATAAGCGTCAATAGAAGAAAATTACTTGTTATTCTATTCTAGGTGAAAACGTTCAATCTTGCGAAGTTACGGTTTGTTCACAAAAAAGTTACTTTTATTAAATAAAACTAAAGAAGTAACAAAAACTTCGCTTTTTTCAGTTATTTCAAGTAACATAGAACGTATCTTAAAAGAAAAAGTTTGGATGATTCGATGCGTAGAGTAAGAAAAATAATTTATAAAATCATGCTACTTTTGTTTGTTGGTTTAGTTGCTGGTCTTGGCTATCTTGGCTATAAAATACATCAAAATGTTGAAACGGTAATGACCTTTGAAAAACAAGTAGAAGCAGAAGTCAAAAAAAATAAAATACCTGAATACAAAACATTAGCTTTAGCGATTATCTATACAGAATCTAAAGGGAAATCTGGCGATATTATGCAGAGCAGTGAAAGTGTTTATGGACAACAAGAAGTGATTGAAACACCAGAGGAAAGTATCGCACATGGCGTCAAATTTCTCGCGGAAGCGTTAGCGAAAGCAAAAGAAGCTGGCTGTGATGAGTGGACAGGCGTACAAGCATATAATTATGGACTGGATTATATTCAGTTTGTTAAAGAACGCGGCGGGAAACACACGACAGAGTTAGCAGAAGAATATTCAAGAGAAGTCCTTTCACCGTTGCTAGGAAATGACCAAAATACGAAATATCGTTATTATCGTTGGCAAGCGTTAGTTTACAATGGTGGTTACCTTTATCAAAATGGTGGCAATATGTTCTATGCGGAAATTGTCAAAATGAATCGTTGGTTTATTGAAAAGTTAAATTAAAACGAGAAAAGTCTAAAGAATTCTTTCAACTTACAGGAATTTTTTAGGCTTTTCTTGCAGTTTCATGAAAATGCAAGTAAACTAGAAGGGATGTAACTGATTAATTGAAAAGGTAGGGAAAGAGCTGGATGTTGAATAAAGTCGACCTGAAAAAAGGGTTAAGTACAGAAGAAGTTGCCAAGCAGAAAGAGTTAGGCCTTCAAAATAATTATGAGGAAAATGTAGCAAAATCTACAAAAGATATTATTTTTGATAACGTCATGACGTTATTCAACTTTTTAAACTTTGCAATCGCTGTTTGTTTACTATTTGTCGGAGCGTATTCCAATCTGGCTTTCTTAGCGATTATTATTGTGAACATGTCAATCGGGATTTTCCAAGAAATTCATGCCCGTAATTTAGTTCAAAAATTATCTATTGTGGCAAAAGAAAATGTTCATGTTGTTCGAAATGGCGTACAACAAGAAATTGATACAAAAGAACTAGTTATGGAAGATATTGTTATTATCTCTGCAGGGGAACAAGTTCCTTCTGATATGGAAGTTATTGACGGTAAAGTCGAAGCGAATGAAGCGTTGTTAACAGGTGAATCAGATTTAATTGAAAAGGAAATCGGCGATACCTTGCTTTCTGGAAGTTTCATTGTTAGCGGACAAGCCTATGCCCGTGTTATCCACGTTGGTGCCGAAAACTATGCTGTGAAAATCACCCAAGAAGCCAAAGTGCATAAACCAATTCAATCAGAGTTAGTCAATTCGATTCGTAAAGTCTCTAAATTTACAAGTTGGGTGATTATTCCTCTAGGGATTATTTTATTTGTTGAAGCTTTTTGGTTAAGAGATGCTGGCATTAAAACATCTGTTGTTGCTTCTGCAGCTGCTTTGTTAGGGATGTTACCAAAAGGATTAGTACTATTAATTAGTATTGCGCTGACAACAGGTGTCATTAAGTTAGCCAAAAAACGTATTCTAGTACAAGATATGTACTCAATTGAAACATTGGCCCATGTGGACACTTTGTGTTTAGATAAAACTGGAACGATTACAGAAGGTAAAATGAAAGTGCAAAAGGCGATTATCTTGCATGACAAATATGAAGAACTCTTCCCGCAGATTATCGGAAGCTACCTATCTGAAAGTACGGATAATAATATTACAATGCAAGCAATTCGTGATCATTATGAAGTATCCAATCGATTTGGCGCAAAAGAAGTCTTGGCTTTTTCTTCTGAACGAAAATGGGGGGCTATTGAATTTCCAGAAATTGGGACAGTTTATTTAGGGGCTCCTGAGCGTTTGGTAGACGATAGTCGGTTGCCAGAAGCTGTTTTTACAGCACAAGAGAATGGTTATCGCGTCTTGATGTTAGCCATTGCGGAACAACAACCGTTAAACGAAACCAAAATGCCTTATTTAGAGCCATTAGCAATTCTAGAAATTGACGATCCAATTCGCCAAAATGCCAAAGAAACACTGGCTTATCTAAAAGAAGAAGGAATCGACTTAAAAGTAATTTCTGGTGATAATCCGGTGACTGTTTCAAATATTGCTCGTCGTGCTGGGCTACCCGGTTATGAGTCTTATATTGATTTGTCGACCAAAACGACAGAAGCAGAAGTGCGTGAAGCGGTTCAGCAATACACAGTGTTCGGACGTGTATCGCCTCAGCAAAAACGAACCATTGTACGTGAGTTGAAAGACACAGAGCATGTGGTGGCGATGACCGGCGATGGGGTCAACGATGTTTTAGCGTTACGAGAAGCGGATTGTAGTATCGCTATGGCAGAAGGAGATGGCGCTACTCGGCAAATTTCTAATCTAGTTTTGCTAGATTCTGATTTTACAACGTTACCAGATGTCTTGTTTGAAGGACGGCGTGTGGTAAATAATGTAACTCGAGTTTCCAGCGTTTTCTTCATTAAAACGATTTATTCGTTTATTCTCTCAATCATTTGTGCCTTAACGGCCATTGCGTTCCCGTTCATTCCGATTCAAGTGACCTTGATTGATTTAGCAATTGAAGGGTATCCTGCTTTCTTCTTATCTTTCGAAGGGGACAAACGAAAAGTTGTCGGGAAGTTTTTACCAACGGCTTTGAAAAATGCGTCTGTTAATGCGCTTTTAGTTGTAGTGAATATCATTGCTGTTTATCTGATTGGACAAAATCAAGGATTTTCTTCTTTAGACACCACGACGTTAATGTATTATTTATTAGTTGGAATTAGCTGTATGGCTGTTGTTCGAGCATGTCTGCCTTTAAATCCATTACGCATTTTCTTGGTTTTCAGTACCATTATTGGTATTTATGTAGCAGCTATGTTATTCCACAACATTTTAGAAATTGGTTTCTTAACTTCGCAAACAATGGGTCTCTTCTTTATTATGATGGCCATTAATATTGTAGTGCGTGTAACAATTGGTTTCGTACAAATGAAACGTGCTGGAAAAACAATTAAAGATTTATAAAAAGCGGAGGTTGAGCTAAAAGCATTCGTCTCCAGAAATGCAGTTCTTCTTTAAATCTTGAAGGAAGTCGGAGCAAGTTTGATGTTTAACTGATTATTTTAAGAGTTAGTGTCTGGGGCAGGAGTCAGGATGACTTTTGTCCTAGATACTTTCTTTTTTTGTTGAGTTGAAACAAGATACTTGAAAAACAGAGATTATGTGATACAATAAATCATGTGTAAATGTGTCCATTGGAATTCGCACTGAAATGACAGTGCGTTTTTTAAACGGTCAATCACATGAGTTAGCACAATGCTATTCTTAGGAGGTGAGGACAATGGCACAACGCATTCCTCAGGAAGTCATTGAGGAAGTTCGTCACCGAACGAATATAGTAGATATTATTGGGCAGTATGTCCAGTTAAAAAAATCCGGTAAAAATTATATGGGTTTATGTCCGTTTCACGAAGAACGTTCCCCTTCATTTTCAGTAGCAGAAGACAAACAAATTTTTCACTGTTTTGGCTGCGGGAAAGGTGGAACTGTTTTTAATTTCTTGCAAGAAATTGAAGGCATTAGTTTTCCAGAATCCGTGAAACGTGTTGCAGATTTGGAACATTTATCTGTGGACTTTGATTGGTCAGAGCCGCGTGAAGTAGCGGATACCCCAGAAAACCAACAAAGACGGAGTTTGTTACAACTGCATAGTAAAGCCGCAGAACTTTACCATCATATTTTAGTGAATACTAAAATTGGCGAACCCGCATTAAACTATTTATTAGAGCGGGGGTTAACACAAGAACTAATTGAGACCTTTCAAATTGGATTTGCGCCGCAAAAACGTGATTTCTTAAGTCAAGTTTTTAAAAATGAACAATTGGATGAAACGCTTTTTGAGCCTTCTGGGCTGTTTGTCCAAAGAGATAACGGTACGTTTTTGGATCGTTTCTATCAACGAATCATGTTTCCAATTAATGATCCCCAAGGCAATGTCATCGCCTTTTCTGGTCGCTTGTTAAAAACAGCTGATTTTCCAGGGGATGAGATGCCTAAATACTTGAATAGTCCTGAAACAACACTTTTTAATAAGCGAGAAACGCTGTTTAACTTTGATAAAGCCAGAAAAGAAATTCGTAAAGAAAATACAGTCTTGCTTTTTGAAGGATTCATGGATGTTATCGCTGCTTGGCAATCAGGCGTAAAAAGTGGGGTGGCTTCAATGGGGACTAGTTTGACCAATGAACAAATTCGGCGTTTGGAACGGGTCGCTAAGGAAGTAGTTATTTGTTACGATGGCGATAATGCCGGTGTTCAAGCCACAAACCGTGCGATTCAATTATTGCAAGAAAACAGTCATTTTGACTTGAGTATTGTCAGCATCCCTGAAAAGCTGGATCCTGATGAATATGTGCGGAAATATGGCGCAGAAGCTTTTCAAAATTTAGCCAATCATGGCCGAGAAACAGTTTTTAGTTTTAAAATGAACTATCATCGGTTAACTAGAAACATGAATAACGAAAAAGAACAATTGGATTATGTGAACGAATTGTTACGGGAGTTAACCAATGTTCAATCTCCCTTGGAACGTGATCGTTATTTAAACCAAATTGCTCAGGAATTTCAACTTTCTGTTCATAGTTTGGAAGAGCAATTCAATCAATTGAAGCAAGAGCAACGTTCAGTCCAACGACAAGAAAGGCAACAATTTTATCAAGATGAAATGATGCCACCACCAATGGAAGAACCTGTTTTTGAAGAGAATCACGTCCAGAACAAGTTACCGTTAACCCAAGTTCAAAAAGCAGAACGTTCTTTATTATTTCGTTTAATGAATGAACAAGGAGTACGGCAAACCGTTCAACAATTGCCAGATTTTTCATTCGCTCATGATGAATACCAAGAATTATATTTCTTGCTAGAAAGTTATGCGACACTGCATCAAAGTTTCGACATTGCCGATTTTATTAATTTCTTGCAAGATAATCAAACCAAACAATTAGCAATTGAAATTGCGTATCAGAATTTATCAGAAGAAAGCTCTGAGCGAGAAGTTGCCGATTTATTACATGTAATTGCCTTATCAAGTATTGCAGAGGCAATTGAGCAGAAAAAGATTCAACAGCAAGAAGCAAAACGAGTGGGCAACCAACAGCTTGAAGCCGAATTAACAATGGAGATTATCCAATTGGCTCGACAGCTTAAAGCTCAATGAACATTTACTTAAGCAATATAATGAATAGAACTAAGCGTTTTGTTCATTTTATTTTGATAAGTCCCAGTGATTTATCAGTTATTTCAAGCGTGAACCGAAAAATGAAGGGGGCCTTCTTTCATGGAAAAAGAAACAAGTAAAAAATATGAAGCTGCAGTGGCAGCATTTATCAAAGAAAACAAGCCTAAAGGAACAGTGGTTTATGATGATTTAGCGAATCAATTAGCCACACCGTATACTTTGGATGCAGAAGCTATGGAAAAATTGATCCAAAAAGTTGAAGATGCTGGTATCAGCGTGGTCGATGAAAATGGAGACCCAAGTGAACATAGCTTGAAAAAAGATGAAAAAGAAGCGGAAAAGGCCCAAGCAGAAGACTTATCTGCGCCAACAGGTGTTAAAATTAATGATCCCGTGCGTATGTACCTAAAAGAAATTGGGCGCGTTCAATTATTAACTGCCGCAGAAGAAGTTGAATTGGCACTTAAAATTGAAGAAGGCGATCAAGAAGCAAAACAACGTTTAGCAGAAGCTAACTTACGTTTGGTTGTTTCAATTGCCAAACGATATGTAGGTCGTGGTATGCAATTCTTGGATTTAATTCAAGAAGGTAATATGGGCTTAATGAAAGCTGTTGAAAAATTTGATTACCGTAAAGGATTCAAATTCTCTACGTATGCTACTTGGTGGATTCGTCAAGCGATTACGCGGGCAATTGCGGACCAAGCTAGAACGATTCGAATTCCTGTTCACATGGTTGAAACAATCAATAAATTGATTCGGATTCAACGCCAACTATTGCAAGATTTAGGTAGAGAACCAACGCCAGAAGAAATTGGTGCGGAAATGGATTTACCAACAGAAAAAGTTCGTGAAATCCTAAAAATCGCACAAGAGCCAGTCTCTTTAGAAACACCAATTGGTGAAGAAGATGATTCACATTTAGGTGATTTCATTGAAGACCAAGATGCTACCAGTCCTGCTGAACATGCAGCTTACGAATTGTTAAAAGAACAACTAGAAGATGTTCTGGATACTTTAACAGACCGTGAAGAAAATGTTTTACGTTTACGTTTTGGTTTAGATGATGGTCGGACACGTACGCTAGAAGAAGTCGGAAAAGTTTTCGGTGTCACTCGCGAACGTATTCGTCAAATTGAAGCAAAAGCGTTAAGAAAACTAAGACATCCTTCTCGTTCAAAACAATTAAAAGACTTTTTAGAATAAACATACCGTTTAGCGGCTCTTTTCGTGCATGCGAGAAGAGCCGCTTTTGATTTTTAAAAAGTCTCTAAATGTCATTGCTAGTTATTGGAAGAAGGCGCAAGTTGTGGTAAATTAGAAGTAATGGAATATTAGCAGAATGTGAGGCGGAAGAATGACAAAAAAATGTCCGAAGTGCGGGAACGAATTCGATGCAGAATTAACGACCTGCCCAACATGTGGCTATTCACTAACTGACACAACAGTTGATAAAGAAGAAGCGGAAACGACTTCAACAAATATAGATTTTGAAACACAGGAAAATGAACAACACGAAGATCAATTAAATGAGAATATTGAATGGTCTGAGTTAAAAGATATGAGCTTAGGCCATGTGATGGAACTGTTTGGCGAATCACCAGAAGAAGAAAGTAATGATGACAAAAAAGAAGAGTCAACAGAAGATAACTTAATAGTCTCTGATTCAGAGGATGTTTCTGGTCTAGAAACATCGCTTCAAGAAGGGGCTAGTGAGGAGACTCATGATTCGGTGGAGGAGTCGACACCAGCGACAGAAGAGACGCCTACTCATTCAACAGAAGAAAAACTAGCAACGGACGAAGCAGTTAATTTAGAAGAAACAACGGAAGAAACAACTATTGTTGAAGCAGAAACAGCTGAGGTATCTGAGACGGTGAAGTCTGAAGAGGAAGCTTTAACAGAGATTTCAGGAACTGAAGTTATCTCTACCACTTCTGAAGAAGAAATTTTTTCACAACCACCGATAGAAGATCAAGATGTAACACCAAACGAAACTTTGCAAGCTTATATTCAAGCGCATCGAGCAGGTACAGAAATGTCTGAAAATCCATCAGAAGAAACAGCAGAGACCCAAGAGTTAGAAAACAGCGGTGAGGCAGTATTAACCCAAGCCGAAACACCAACTGAATCCATTTCAGATTCTGAAGAAGGGTTAACAAGTGCAGCATCGCTAGAAGCACCGAGTGAAGCTGATGCAACCGAGGAAAAAGTTTCAGATTCAGGTGTGATACCACCGATGAATGAAACTGGGAATGCTCAACCAGCGCCTGCTCCGAAGAAATCATCAAAAAAAGTGGCTTTCGTTGCGCTTGCGGTTGTTTTATTAGCTGGAGGTAGTGCTTGGGCGTATCATGATCAAACGCAAAAAGCTGCCGCACAAGAGGCGGCGGCACTAACCAAGAAAACAGATACGCTGAAAGATGAACTAGCAGCCTTTTATACCACGAAGGAGCAAGTTTTTATTAAACCCGATATGGTGACTGTTAGTCCAGAAAAACTCTCAAAACAAGTCGCGGAAATTAAAGATTCAGAAGAGTATTCTCAATTAAATAAACAAATTCAAACATTGAAAGAGAAGCAACAAACCATTCAACAAATCAACCAATTATTTGAGGCGCCGATTGTCAATGGCAATGAGTTGAAACCGGCGATTCTAGCTGCTGATCAACCAATTTCCGTAAAGAAATTAACAGGAAATGATCCATTTGACCAATTGATGAACCAAGCAATCGATCAAGCGAACCAACAATACAACCAATTACAAAAAGCTAAAAAAGCGGTTGAGGTCATTTATAAAGATGGAAAAACTACCAATCAGCTGAATCGAGACACGTATCAAGCGGCTAAGGCAGAAGTAGATAAAGTAACAAGTGATAAGCTGAAAAAAGAACTGGTCAAACAAGTCACGACAGCTGACCAAGCGTTAACCAAGGTTGAAGAAGAACAGAAAAGAATTGCAGAAGAACAAGCTGCCGCAGAGCAAGCAAAACAAGCAGAAGAACAAGCGAAACAAGCAGAAGAACAAGCGAAACAAGCAGAAGAACAAGCGAAACAAGCTGCTGCCGCAAAAAAAGAGAACGCTAAGAAGGAAGAAACAGCAAAAACAGAAGCGAATGGCTACACGGCGCCGAATAGTGACGGGGTTTACACTAGTCCGCTTTATGCGCCAGATGCTGCCGATATCGCTGATAGTAGCAATCCAGCGTGGACATGGGCACCAGGTGTGAAAGAAAAAGTCTTAGACACAGTGATTGCTCGTGGCTATGTGGTTCCTGGCGGATATTCTTTAGAACCTGCCAAAATTGTGAATGGCGAAGGTTACTACAATCTTTATGCAACAAACAATCAATCAAAATTATTAGAAGGTACTACAGAGAAAAATGTTCACATGTATTTAGTTACAATCAATGCTAAAACAGGTTGGTTCAAAGGGAACGCTTCTCGTAATGCAGGGCAATAAAAGAAAATAGAAACAATCGAACAAAAGCGGAAATCTTTTGTTCGATTGATTTTCCTTGAGGAGTTAATGATAAATGAGAGAATTACTAGCAACAACATTTACCGGCATTGTGGTCGATGAAAATGAACAATTTTATTTTGTTCAAAAAAATGGCATCACATTCCGTTTAAAAAAAGAAGAAGGTACGCATGCCATAGGAGAGGCTGTAGAAGGCTTTGGTTATTTAAATCAAAAACAAGAGCCAGCACTGACAACTACAATTCCTACTGTGCGCATTGGTAGCTATGGCTTTGGTACTGTCACAGGAACGAGACGTGATTTAGGTGTCTTTGTGGATGTTGGCTTACCAGATAAAGATGTCGTTATTTCGTTGGATGAATTACCAACCATGCGGGAACTTTGGCCTAAAAAAGAAGACCGAGTAATGGTTACTTTAAAAGTGGACAGTAAAGACCGCATTTGGGGCGAATTAGCAGATGAAAAAGTCTTTAAAGCAATGGCAAAACGTGGGAATGCTGAAATGCAAAACCAAAACTTAACCGGGCATGTGTATCGTCTGAAACTTGCAGGAACGTATATTTTAACTGATGATTTATACATTGGATTTATCCATCCTTCTGAACGATTCCAGGAACCACGTTTAGGTGAAAAAGTAGTGGGGCGTGTGATTGGCGTGCGGCCGGACGGCGTATTGAATCTTTCATTAAAACCAAGAAGTCATGAAGTAATCAGCGATGATGCGTTAATGATTCTAACTTTCTTAGAAAGAGCAAACGATCACCAAATTCCTTTCACCGATAAATCAAGCCCTGATGAAATTAAACAAACCTTTGGCATTAGTAAAGCTCAATTTAAACGCGCCTTAGGCCATTTAATGAAACAAAAATTAATTAAACAAGAAGATGGTAAAACAATTCTAATTGGCTCGTTGGAACAATCAAAAGAAAAAAATTAAGGTAGCTAATTGAGAATATCTTGCAAATTACAGTTATTTCTTTTATAATTATTTTAATTTGATTGATAAATTAAGTTTCTTAATTTGTAATCATTCTAAACAAGGAGCTGTAATAATGGATTCGACTGCTGCTTTAAAAAAGACAAAAAAACAATTACATGAATCAGGCTTTAAATTAACACCACAACGGGAAGCAACCGTACTTGTATTATTGGAAAATGAAAAAGATCATTTATCAGCAGAAGAAATTTACTTCTTGGTAAAACAAAAAAGTCCGGAAATTGGTCTAGCAACAGTCTATCGAACGCTAGAAATTTTAACAGACTTAAAAGTCGTTGATAAAGTGAGCTTTAACGATGGTTTAGCTCGCTATGATTTAAGAAAAGAAGGCGCCAAACACTTTCACCACCATTTGTTATGCTTAGAATGTGGCACAATTGAGGAAGTGGAAGAAGACTTGCTTGGTGAAGTAGAGCAAATTGTTGAAAGTCGGTATCATTTTTTAGTCAAAGATCATCGCTTAACTTTTCATGGTATTTGTCAAAGTTGTCAAAGTAAACATTAAAAAAACTGCCTTGCATTAATTTATGCAAGGCAGTTTTTTATTCATTGGAATTATAAATTAGCGAATTTTTCCAATAAGCGAATCATTTGGCAAGTAAAACCATATTCATTGTCATACCAAGCCACAGTTTTCACTAATTGGAAATCGCCAGCTGTCGTTACTTCTGTTTGCGTTGGGTCAAAAATCGAACCTTCTGTCGTGCCGATTATGTCTCCAGAAACAATTTCACGATCATCATAACCGAAAGAAGGGTTATCAATGGTGTGTTTTTTCATTGCTTCATTTACTTGATCAGCTGTTACTTTTGTTTTTAAAATGCTAACTAATTCTGTTAAGGATCCATCCACAACGGGAACACGTTGGGCATGGCCTTGTAATTTTCCATTAAGTTCTGGAATAACTAAGCCAATTGCTTTAGCAGCACCAGTTGAATGGGGAATAGTATTGTCTGCAGCAGAGCGTGCCGCACGAAGATTTCCGCCACGAACAGGGCCATCTAATAGCATTTGTGTTGATGTGTAGGCATGGACAGTTGTCATGGTACCAACTTCAATACCGAATTCATTATTTAAGAAGTAAGCCATCGGTGCTAGACAGTTTGTCGTACATGAGCCGGCAGAAATGATTTTATCGTTGGCATCAAGTGTATCATCATTGACGTTATAAACGATTGTTTTCATTGCGCCTGCAGGAGCAGAGATAACCACACGTTTCACACCTGCATCTAAATGAGCTTGTGCTTTTTCTTCAGAGGTATAAAAACCTGTACATTCAAGGACAATGTCTACTCCGTTTTCTTTAACCCAAGGGATTTTACTTGCATCTGGTTCTGCGTAGACACGGGTTTCTTCGCCGTCAACAACAATGCCATTTTCAGTGGCTGTCACGGTGCCAGGATAGGTGCCATGCGTAGAGTCAAATTGTAATAAGTGAGCCAACATTGTTGGGCTAGTCAAATCATTGATAGCCACAACTTCAATATCATCAGAAACTTCTTTTATTCGGCGAAAGGCTAAACGACCAATTCTTCCAAAACCGTTAATTCCTACTTTGACTGTCATAACAAAAATTCCTCCTTTAGATGTTTGTGTTTCTTTGGACCCTTGCTGAAAAAGTGATTTTCTTCAACTATCTATAGTATGAACCTCTAAAATTTTTTTGTCAAAAGACTGATAGCGAAGCGACAAAAAGAAAGCGAAAGATTCATGAGAAATTTTGCTTTTTCCAACGATAACTAACTAGAATTGCTAGACAAACGGTTGTTTTCCCGATACAATAATAAAGACTTTCGAATCACGCTTTTTGAGGTGATTAAAGATAGTAGAAGTAGAATAGGAGGACAAATTATATGTCCATGTTTTTAGATCAAGTGACGATTGATGTCAAAGCTGGTAAAGGCGGCGACGGAATGGTTGCTTTCCGTAGAGAAAAATATGTACCAGACGGGGGTCCCGCTGGTGGTGATGGCGGTCGCGGTGGCGACGTTGTTTTAGTTGTTGAAGAAGGATTACGCACATTAATGGATTTCCGGTTTAATCGTCATTTTAAGGCGACACCTGGAGAAAATGGTATGAGTAAAGGAATGCACGGTCGTGGTTCAGAAGATTTACTTGTCAAAGTTCCGCCAGGTACAACAGTTCGTGATGCAGAAACTGGAGCCTTAATTGGGGATTTAATTGAGAATGGTCAGACCTTAGTAGTAGCAAAAGGCGGACGCGGTGGTCGTGGGAATATTCGCTTTGCTTCCCCAAGAAACCCTGCACCAGAAATTGTTGAAAACGGCGAACCTGGCCAAGAACGTAAAATCGAATTAGAATTAAAAGTTTTAGCAGATGTTGGCTTAGTTGGGTTTCCTTCTGTAGGGAAATCAACGTTACTCTCTGTTATCTCGTCCGCTCGTCCGAAAATTGGTGCCTATCATTTTACGACATTAGTTCCAAACTTAGGGATGGTGACTACTAGTGATGGTCGAAGCTTCGCTGCAGCAGATTTGCCAGGCTTAATTGAAGGAGCTTCTCAAGGTGTCGGCTTAGGAACACAGTTCTTACGCCACATTGAACGGACGCGTGTTATTTTACATGTCATTGATATGAGTGGCATGGAAGGACGCGATCCTTATGAAGATTATTTGGCAATCAATAAAGAATTGGCTTCACACAATTTACGTTTGATGGAGCGACCTCAAATTATTGTTGCCAATAAAATGGACATGCCTGAAGCAGAAGAGAATTTAGCGAAATTTAAAGAGCAACTTGCGAAGGAACGCACCGATGAGTATGCCGATGAGCTACCTATTTTCCCAATTTCTGGGGTTACTCGTAAAGGTATTGAACCTTTATTAAATGCAACAGCTGACTTGTTGGAAGTAACGCCTGAATTCCCATTATATGAAGATGAAGTGGTAGAGGAAGAAACCGTTCGTTATGGCTTCCAACCAGAAGGTCCAGAATTTACGATTGATCGTGAACCAGATGCTTCATGGGTTTTATCTGGTGAAAAATTAGAAAAATTATTTGAAATGACGAATTTCGATCATGATGAAACAGTAATGCGTTTTGCACGTCAATTACGTGGTATGGGTGTCGATGAGGCATTACGAGCACGTGGCGCGAAAGATGGCGACATTGTTCGGATTGGTAATTTTGAATTTGAATTTGTCGAATAAGCATAGAACCAGTTCACTCAGTGAACTGGTTTTTTATTTTAAAATTAGTATTAAATCACCGAATAGATTGAAATAATATTTTTAATAGCTTATAATTTTAAATGTAACAAAATAACAAACGAAAGGAGCGAAATTGAAATGGAAAACAATCAAGCAATTGTTCCTAAGTTTTCAGTTAAAAGTGCCGGTTTTCTTTTTAGTATGGGGCTCTTATGTGGTGTCCTGTTGCCGAGTGTTTTATTATGGACTTTCAGTCTGCCGTTTACTAT
>OKKN01000332.1_pt1 | contig 14949 bp, 12 predicted proteins | sample 1614621 | NCBI WGS metagenome assembly OKKN01 (sample SAMN04436956, study PRJEB24849) | human gut metagenome | biome: human gut; feature: NICU; material: stool | host: Homo sapiens | place: USA: Saint Louis, MO | collected 2010-01-12 | reverse complement strand
ACCTGATAGTAAAAACCAATGATTTACACCGATTCTATCAGCAAAGAACCCAGAAAGAATTAATCCAATTGGCATAGCAAATGACATAATACTTCCGGTCAAAGAAAATACACGTCCTAAATATTCAGGCTTAATTTTCTCCTGAAAAAGAGCTGTTTGCACACCGCTATAAAATGGCACCGAAAGCCCCATTACTGCACAGCAAGCTACAAATATAACAAATCCACTTGTAAGAAGTAATCCTGAAACGACTAAACTGGCCCCCATTATAAAGAATGAACCAGTTATTAGTAATACACGCTTTTCGAAGCTCCCTAATCTTCCTAACAATAAGCCTCCTGCTAACATTCCAGATGCAAAGGAAATTTCCGTAATAGAAATATGCACAGGTGTTCCATTAAAGTATTCCATGCTTATTAAAGGAAATAGTGCATTAATTGGCATATAAACAAAAGTATATAGTGTTCCTAAGAGTAATAAGGCAAACAATCCTTTGTTTTGTCTCAGAACGACAATTCCTTCTTTCATTTCTCTTATGAAATTTGGTTCCAAACTTTGCACTCGATCACCCAGCTTAGGTATACGTACAATTGCTACCGTAATAGATGCAATCACAGCACCCAATACGTCGATGGCAATAATAGCATTTAATTCCCAAACAGAATATAACAATGCTGCAACCGCTGGACTAACAATATAGCTTATAGACTGCAAAGACTGACTATAGCCTGCGCATTTCGTAAGCTGCTCTTCTGGTACTAAAAGTGGCGTAACTGCATTGAGTGCTGGGGTATGAAAAGCTGTTCCAACGCTGCGGATAAACAATACTACCATAACCATCCAGACAGGTAACTCCATATACAATGCAACAATAGCCAGCACTGCCCCAGCTGCTGCGATAATTAAATCAGCACCAATCATTATCTTCTTCCTATCATGACGATCCACTAATACACCTATGGCAGGTCCAAAGACAGCATAGGGTAAAAAACCTACTAGTGAAGCCATAGACAAGACCATCGCAGATCCTGTTTTTTCTGTAAGGTAAAAAATAATCGCCATTTGCAGGATAGCACTAGTGATTAAAGAAACTGCCTGCCCTGCCCATATTGTATAAAACTTAAGTTTCCAATTGTTGTATTTTTCCATTGATATTATCTCCTGCATATTATTTTGCTTGAATTTCTATATTGAATAGCATTCTAGGCAATAAAAAATGCAGGCCAAAATCCACAATGTGGCTTTTGGTCTGCATACATACAATTTGGAAACATTCATATTAAAGACATAGTTAAATAAAGGTATAGTTTAATAACCTATATCCTCACCGTAACTAATGAATGCTCAATATCGTATAAATAAGCACAACAAAAAAGCCTATCATCGGGGATAGATTCTGCTTTTTTTATTGCCAGCTTATCTTAAACGCATTGAGGCTGTCATAGTTTCGGTTCCTCCTAAATTCTTATTTGGATCATCATATATTTTAACACAACAAGTCGTTTTAAGCAACTTTAAAATTAAAAAAATCCAATATTAACCGCCAAAGGGTGTTAGCCCTTAATTGGCGGTTAATATTCTATATCTCTTCGTCAATCTCAATCCCAGACTTGAATTCAACGGTGAGCTTATCTTCATATATCGTTACTTTTTCAATAAGCCGCCTTACCAACTGCTCATCATATTCCTCCAACTCTGCGGATTGTTTATTCAAGAAATCAGTCATTTCAGCGATTCGTTGCCTTTTTCCTTCTCGCTCTGCATTTTCAACAAGTGCATTTTGCTTCAATTCTCGAAGGCGGTAAATTTCATCAGCCACATCTTCATAGTCATTCTTGGATTTTGCTTGAATAAGAAGCTGTTGTTGTAATTCTTCCAATTTGCTATCAATGTCATCAGTGGCATTATCATTTTCTCCATTAAATACAGTAGCTATATTTTTCTGTAGCACCTTGAGGAATGGGTCTTTGTTAGCCAAAAGTTCGTTAATAGCCTTAACAACTGCTTTCTGCAATGTTTCCTCATTTATGGTAGGGGCAGTGCATTCAGACCCTTTTTCCTCCAATCGGCTGACGCATCTCCAAACAATAGATTTGTAACCTCGGTTATTCCAATGTACTCGTCGATAAATATCACCGCAATGTCCGCAGTAAACAATACTCGATAAAGCATACTTACTGCTGTAAACTCGCTTTTTACAGCCCTTGCCACCGCGAAGATTTGCTCTTCGAACCATCTCTTCTTGAACCTGCATAAAAAGGTCTCGTGGAATGATAGGCTCGTGGCTATTTTCTACATAATATTGGGGAACGATGCCGTTATTCTTGACTCGCTTTTTAGAAAGGAAATCAACCGTATATGTTTTTTGTAGAAGGGCATCACCGATGTACTTTTCATTCTGCAATATCTTTTTCAGTGTTTCCGGTCTCCATTTGGCTTTGCCTGCCGCTGTAAGGATACCGTCAGCTTCTAGTCCTCTTGCTATCTGTAAAAGACTAGCACCTTCAAGGTACTCTCTGTAAATCCGTTTAACAACCTCAGCACCCTCTGGGTCAATCACCAGTTGCTTGTTTTCATCCTTGGTGTATCCAAGGAAACGCTTATGGTTGACCTGGACTTCGCCTTGCTGATATCGATACTGAATTCCCAGCTTAACGTTCTGACTTAAGGATTGACTTTCCTGTTGGGCAAGGGATGCCATGATGGTCAGCAATACTTCACCCTTAGAATCCATGGTGTTGATATTCTCTTTCTCAAAGAATACCGCGATGTTTTTATCCTTTAACTGCCGGATGTATTTAAGGCAATCTAACGTATTTCTGGCAAATCGGCTGATGGATTTTGTGATGATCATGTCAATATTTCCAGCCATGCACTCTTCAATCATGCGGTTAAATTCATCACGCTTTTTGGTATTTGTACCTGTGATACCGTCATCCGCAAAAATATCCGCCAATTCCCATTCCTTGTTCTTCTTAATATAATTTGTATAATGTTCAATCTGAATGTCATAGCTTGAAGCTTGCTCCTCACTATCCGTTGAAACACGGCAGTAAGCGGCCACTCGTATTTTGGGTTTGCTTTCACTATTTTTATTATTTCCGACTCGTTTAATTGCCGGAATGACTGTTACATTCCTACTCACTGCCACTTGTTATACCTCACTTTCTATCAGACTGTAGGCATATTCCGCCTGCTTGTATGGATCTTCATATTTTTGCACCAGAGGTTTTGATTTGAACTTTACAGGGTAATCCCTTACCGGTTCATCTTTAGGCTCCCATATCCTTCCGAGCTTTTCTGCTCGTTTTCGTTTTTCTACTCTGGCTTTTTCAAATGTCTCTTCATCAATAATTGGAGGGTAGAATTCATCGCCCAAGTAATGCTTGTTCTGCAACATCTTACTTGCTGTGGCATGGTAGCAGTCTATCCCAGCTTTTTTAGTAGCACCCTTCAAAGAAAGTCCTGCCAAGTATCCTGAAAATAATTCTTTTACTTGTTCTGCTGCTATTTCATCTACAACAGCCTTTCCATCTTCAATTCTATATCCATAGGGTGTGTGACCCATCTAATTCACCAACCTTTCCTTCAATGTGATTCCACATTTTAATTCAAATCCAACTTCCTCTCGTGAAAATACCATAATCTTTTCTACGTAATTTTCAAACAGCTCATCCTCATAGGCTGTAAGCATTTGGGACTTAGTTGCAAACTTAAGCAGACGGTCAACCTCTTCAACTTTTGTAAAATTCCCATTGACGGAACGAGTAAGTTGATCCTTTTCGACAAGAAGCCTTTCTCTTTCTGCTTCCAATGAATTCTTTTCTTTATTAAACAGAGCAGGTTCCAGATATCCTTTGGCCATTAAACCCGTCAGCATCTGACTCTGCTCCATGTTGTTTTCAATCTTAGTTTCCAACTCTTCAATTCTACGAAAACTCGCTACATTATTCTGGTTACGTAACCTATTCAAAAGTGGTCTTAATATGAACTTCTGACCGTAAATGAGTTTATTCATCATCGTAACAAAAGCAGTCTTTATATCTTCATCTCGAATGAACTGCATAGAACATTCCGTTATATTGCCTATATGCTTACTACAGCACCAAGCAACATATTTTCTTCCAGATGAATGAATTCGTCTTTTAAAGGTACTGCCACATTCCGAGCAAATAATTTTGCCAGAAAAGGAATATCGGTTTTGATATTTACTGTTGCGCTTTTCGATGCCTTTTTCCTTTGCTCTCTGATTGAGAACGACATCTACAGCTTCAAAATCTTCATGGCTAATAATTGCCTCATGATGGTTTTCTACTAAGTACATATTTTTCTCACCGTAATTGGTGTGCCTGTTAAAATGGCTGTCAGTATAGGTCTTTTGCAAAAGTACATCACCAGTATATTTTTCATTAGTCAAAATTCCTCGAATGGTAGTAGCCGTCCAACGGCCACCTCTTTTTGAAGGGATACCCTTTTGATTAAGATCATTTGCAACTTTCTGTGTACCTTTACCCGATAACACTTCTGCAAAAATATACTTTACAATTTCAGCCTGCTTAGGAATTACTATCATTTGACCATCCATGTTTTGATAGCCATAGGGTGGATAGGAAATTTTAAAGGTTCCGTTTTGAAATCGTCTTTGAATGGCCCACTTCGTATTTTCTGAAATGGAAATCGATTCGCTTTCTGCAAGTCCGCTTAAAATAGAGAGCATCAACTCGCTTTCCATTGATTGGGTATTGATATTTTCCTTCTCGAAATAGATATAAATCCCAAGGTCCAACAGTTTACGAACCATCTCCAAACAATCCGTAGTGTTTCTTGCAAACCTACTAATGGACTTTGTAATAATTAAGTCAATCTTCTTGTTTTCACAATCTGATAGCATTCTAAGAAGTTCTGACCGGTTTTCTTTTTTGGTCCCACTGATCCCCTCATCATAATACAAGCCAACATATTCCCATTCTGGGTTTGCCTTTATGTAAGTCTCATAATGGGATTTTTGTGCTTCTAGGCTCACTAACTGTTCATCACTGTCCGTAGAAACACGACAGTAAGCAGCTACTCGTAATTTGGGCTTGATAATTGATGTACCCTTATTCCCATCTATTTTTGTTATCTTTTTCATCGACTCACCTCCTTTTTGGTAGGTCACATATTACCTCTGAACGCCCAGTATATCAAGGAATATCGGGCATTATCTGTGCTAACATAGGTGAGAAAGTTTCGCGGTTTAATAGCATAATTTTGTTGAACTCTTCCTTTGAAATAAACCCCTTATCAAGCATTTGATGTAGCAACTTTTCTGCCCTATAATAATCAAATTCTCTTTGAAGAGCCTCGTCACTTAGATATTTCCTTTTTGGATTTAATAGTATATCTTGTTTATCTGTAATTTTAGTAATCTGCATATAGGTAACCTCCATTTCTACAGGGAGACCCCTGCACCTATATGCAAAAATCCCTAATGATTCGAACCCCTAAAGAGCAAAAAAAATGACCCGAAGAGCTATTACACTCCTCAGGTCATAGATAAAAGTATTAATCATACTTTATAAACGCATCTGTAAAACCAGCCTTTTTCGCTTTAGCAAGCTGGGCCTCTGCATTGGCTTTTACGGAATAAGCACCGATTTGGACACGGTAGTATTTCTTTTTCTCTGTTTCTCCAGATTTAGCTCCTTCATTTAAGAGACTTTTCACATCGTCTCGAAAGGTATCCATGCTCTTTCCATGCTTTGTAAACCAGTTTTTAGGATCACTATGATTACTTGAAATTCCTCTTTGATAACCTTCATAATGTCCAATGATATCTTTTTCTGTTAGATTATAAAGCTTACATAAATACACACACAGCTCTATAGCTTCTTTATAAACAGCATTAAAATACAAGGCATCAGCCAACCCATCCTCGCAAATTTCAAAACCTATATGAGTATCATTGGCACTTCCTCCTGCATGCCACCCCCTATGATCCCATGGCAGAGTTTGATAGGTGGCAATTGATCCATCCTTAAGCTTTCCTATAAAAGCATGTACACAAACTTGTCTTCCATCAGGTCTATCCTGATTCCAGTGATTGTTGTATTGATTTACACCTAATAGTCCATCATCTGGCCCGACATATCTACGTAGATATGGATTGTTAGCACCGGTACTATGAACCATTATGCCTTTCGGTTTAATCTTCTTTCCTGCTTTATAACATGCATTATTAGTTAGAATAAGTTTTCTCAGATTCATTTCTCCTCATCTCCTTTGTTATGAAGCTGACCTAGAACATCTTTCAATTTCTGTGGAATTGGTAAACCAATATGAGCAGCATTTTCAAGTATAGATATTCCTTCGTTAGATAGATAAAAAAAGATGACCGCTGTTCGAATAACAGAGCCATCTCCAATTACACTTTTATCTATTATGTGCCCAATTGCAACCAGTGAGAATATGAGTATCTTCTTGAAAATACCTCTGAATCCTATTTCACTGGATAGCTTTCTATCTAGAACAGCGCACATCAGACCAGTAATATAGTCAATGATAACAAATATTACAAGTGCATATAAAAATCCATCCCAACCTCCAAGAAAGTATCCTAGCCCACCACCAATTGCAGCTATAGCAGCTTGAGTCCAGTTCCATATTTCTTTCATTGTTGACCTCCTTTTTTGCTGAATAAAAAAAACGACTACTACTTAAGCAGACGTCTTTGTGTTAATTTGAAAAAATAATATAAAGCCTTAAAATTCTTAAAGCGTTTTATTCATAACCCCTACTACTACTTGTTCGGTCTTTTGTTATCCTACTTATATAGTCACTGAGCCTACCCTTGCCTAGTTTTCCACCACTATCTACAGTGAAATCGGTATAGAAGCCCTCCTTGCCAAAACGGTGAGTAATTTCAGTTATAAGTCCAAGGCTAGTAGAACCATCACTATCAATTATAACTGCCTCATCACCAAGGATAAGCTGAGGTCTGAAAGGTCCTGTAAAGCTTTCGATTTTTCCTACATACTGAAGACTCTCAGCAATCTGTTTAGCATATTTCTCAACATCGGCTAGACTCGTTCCTTCTGGTACATTTACATAGAGAGTCTTATTACCTTGAAGATTCCATCCCGTATATGTCTGAACATCTTGGTATACCTTAATGCTAAAGTCTTGATTGTGTACACACACCCGTCGATACGCCTCTTGATCATCCCTAATGATGGTTCTGCTAAAGATATCCTTATCCCTTTGGAACTCATACCTCGAATTTCTCGTAAACCCAGCAAATGTAGTGGAACCAATTACTATAGTTCCATCGATATTTTCTTTTATTTGCCAGTTATCAAAGGCTTTCAGAACTTCCATAATTCCATCAAGAATGCTCATATTATGGTCAAATCGGTATCCTGCAGATAAATTAGTATTCTGCACCAGCATTTCATCTGAACTGATGTTAGCTTTATGAAGGATATCTTTAAGCGTCTGGTGAAGAATCTGGTATGGATAGACATTATCTTCATCAAAACTTTGATCTCCAAGTGCCTTACCGATAATATTTCGTCCTTCCACACTAATGGATTCTCCAAGAAGTATAAAATTGCTTCTATCTACATAAAAAGTCCCCATTTGATAAGGTTCGCTGTCTCCGATGCTAAACTCAAATACAACCTTACTACCTGGGGACAAAAGGCTGGAATTTTCAGATATGGCTACATTGCCTTCATACTCTGGATTTTCATTAATTGGGTTCTCAAGATCTAGAGTAAAGGATGCAATCGGTGTATCCATAGAACAATTAATACTTCCAGAGTTAAGATATCGGTCCATTTCAAACATATATTCATGAATTAACAGTTTCTGAGCTTGAGAAGTACAGTAGCACCCAACAATCCCAAAACCTGATAGAGTTTTTAGTTCTAAATTGCTTAATTCATTATCACCACTTGGAGTTATAGAAACGGAGTCCTGCCATATAGGTGTTAAAAAATCACCGTTAAACCTATTACTGGGTTTGCCGTATAATAAGCCGTTATTTACAAAAAAGAGTTGACCTTCAGTCTTTGGGAACTGAATAAAATCTGGATATTGCCCGGTACCTATGATGTCATCATTCTCAAAAACAAGCTGCATAACATCACCTCCACAGTACTAATATTTGGGTTATTCATCATCTTTCTTTGCTTCTTTAGATGTTTGTATATCTACATCTTCCACCATAGGAAGCTCTGACAAATCAATATTTCCCTCGCATAAATAACAAGAAGTATAATCTAATTTGGATTTGATGTTAAGAATAGCACCACAGCTACCACAGACTAAAGTTCCTACTCGCCATTTATTCATCTTATTTCTCTCCCTTAATAATCAAATATTCAAACTTCATACACCCTCGGAATAATTTACTGTGAATGTTACGTCTAGCACGAATTGGTCTGTTTTATGAATCCCTTCCGTTTTATAAGATGCAGTGACTGATTCTGTATCTGCAGGTGGTGTTTCCAATACCACATATACCTCAGAATTATCAACATAAAAAGATCTAGCTGAACGGTCAATTCCACAATAAAATATTGGGCTTCCATCTGTAATGATATTATCTACACTTGTAACCCCATGGGTCAGATCAGATAGTGGGGAAAAATATTCAACCCCATCTGATAACAGCTTAATAAATTTAGCATCGGCTATGTTGGAGCCGCTAATGAGGCACACCCCATCTCCCACAAGTCCTCCACCATATAAGGACATAGTATTTTCATAAGTACCAGAATAAATCAATGTAAATATCCCCTCAACCAACTCATAAATTTTATAATTTCCAGATGAAAAGGTATAGATTTTTCCTTTGTATTCGCAGACTACAATTCGATTAGCAGAGTCGTATACTTCTTGAGTAATTGTTTCATTTTCAGTGTCGATAGAGACAATTACCATCCCATGGTATCCTGATAATACTGCATGATTTCCATCTGATGTAATGAAGTTGTTTTGGAAAGTGTACCTCCCGGAAGCACCTGCCTGAGAAGTTCCTATGCGATAATACTTACCATCATTGTCTTTCTTAGCAAGCCTAACATAACCAGCACTATTATCTGCATAAATTAAGAATTGATCATCCTGTGTCATAACACCTGTTGAAGGAGTGATATCTCCAAATCTTGAGGGAATAGACTTTGCTTGGTCAGTTGAAAAATCTATCCACACATTTGCAGGAAGTACACAAATTTGCTCGTTGTGCAGAAAAATCGGCTGGCTGGATGATCTTGAGCTATAGTTTGGCTTATCAGGTATGGAGCCAACAGATGGACTAAAAGATCCATATTGTCTAAGGTACCCTCGATGTACCTTACCATATTGCACCTTATACTCACCATTACCAATCCACTTGTTCTCCCAAGGTGTTGGATACACCACACTAGGGTAAGAACTATATCCGCTACCACCATTACTGTGGTTAGTACCACAAGACAATACAACCCTTGGCTTTCGTTCAATCGAATAGGATGCTGGAACCGAATTAACCTTAACATCTACCAAAGGTGTTTCAATATATGGGCTGGGGAGTAGAAACTTAGTCTTTACATTATCTCCGGTACCAAGAGGCACATTTTCATAGAGCACCTTTCCTATAAGTGAACTTTCCGGAACCACAATGGAAGCAGCATTTGCAACCTGTATTTCTTTTATAAACATATTGGCATCTGCTATTTCGAACCTAGCTTTATATGTTTCTGTTGCCTCAGAGGCATTATAAGAGATTCTGGTGGCTGATTTTGAAGCAGAATAGTAATCACAAATACCTGCTGCATTGATTGAATCTGCATCCAGTGGCATCGGATTTCTGCCTACTCTAACGTAGGATGTGATATATCCGTAGTTTAATATGTCTGATATAGCGCTTGACGTCGACCGACTAAATTCTAGTGGTGATGTAACCGAAATCTTACAGTAGAGCGTCGCGTAAATGGTAACAACATCTGTATCGGTTTTTGTGAAATTAATAGGATTTCCCTCGGCGTCTTTAAGCAGAGCGTGGGTAACCAACCGATTGTAGCCTCGGATGCCAACTTCCGTGATAGTTTCACCTACTGCAGTACTTGGTGATAGTTCGATTTTCTCTTTGATATAACCTGAATCTCCCGAATAAACCTCTTCCACACGGGTAGAGCTGATCTGAGCAATCTGGGAAAAGAGCGAAGTTCTAGTGGGCGAGAGTTCTCCAGTACCACGTCCGTAACAAATATAATCAAAAGGACTTCTCCTATCTGAGATAATCTGAGTCCACATGGAATTCAGTACAATATTATAAGCAGTACCAACTAAGCGCTCTTGACCGGTGCGTATATCTTTAGCAAACATTTCAAATTTATTATGAAGCTTGACGCTTGCGTTAAAATTCATGTTATTCCTCCTTGCTATAATGGATTTGTCCCTACTTTTATCAAATCAACTGATACAAGTGACAGTCCAGCAGATAGCTTCTCCACCTTTCCATTCAAATCGGTAAATGTACAACGGATAAAGCTAACATTTGTTAGACTCAGTTTTGGTATGACAGTTTCTGATGCAGAAAGTGGTTCACCAGTTGCAAGAACTGAGAAACTCCCAAACTCTGGCTTGCAGCACTCAGAATAGAATGAGTTGATTCCACCAAGTCCATCATAAGTAATGGTCCAGCTTCCTATACTAATCAGCGGGTCGGCAGTTTCCAGCTGCAGAATTCTGTTGCTTGACTTTGACACCGAAACAATCTTATTATTTGATATCGTAAAAGAAGAAGGACAATTGGGAACATCATTTATATCCGTGTCATACTCTATCTCAATCAAGTAATCATCCACCCTTTTTGCACGAATAATAGAAGGATTAAAGTTGATAATCACTTCAAAGGGGCAGAAATTTATCTTGCCAAATGCAAGGCTTGACTCCACACACTCCGTAGCTTTAAGATCGATGTATTTTATTGGAGTTAACTTCACTTCGTTTAAGATAAGAGTGGCATGAACATTTTCAGGGATCAGTGCCATTCCCGACCAATTCCTTTGAGTGATTATCCACTGAATGTTACGATTTGATCTCTCTATGCAAAAGCCAATCCTATAATCATTCGTCAAAAACAAATTCAAGTGTACCGCATTCGATACAGATGGTAATTGTCTGGCTATTTCCCAAATAATTGTCCCATCTGTTTGCCTACAGTAATTTCTATACCAGACTGATCCATCCTTTTTTACATATCCCACCACTATACCTTGGTCAAGTTCAGCTGAATACTGGTTTCGCCATGCTCTAATGGATCTAACGAATACAACATCTGAATCTAGCATCGCTAAAGTTGTAGAGTCATCCCAATGCTGTCTCCAGAGCACACCATCTAAGTCTACCCAGAAGATCCATGGTTTCTCCTCTGTTACTAGCCTCCATGTACTGCGGTAGCGATGCCAGTCGCCATCAAAAGCCAAAGCAACTGAAGAACCGTTCCCTAAAGTGAATTGTTCCTTCCATCCCACTTTAAATGTATCTGGGTATTCCCTTATCGCTGTAGAGACAACTCCGTTATCAACATGGATTTCATAGATTCTATTAGGCTGTCCGTATGGTTTAAACCGTCTAGGAGCAACTCCAATATCCCCAAGACCAGACTTTTCCCTAATGGTTTCCACGGTCCAATAATCTGAATCCATGATAGTACTTCTAGCTCGGCTCACTTGAATACTCATTTTTGGTGATGCCTTATTAGCAGGTGTTTGCTGGTTACTTTTAAGCTTTTCATTCATTAAGGAGCTTATGCTTCTCACAGCATCACCTCCTCCTTAATAACTATCTTGAGCTTTCCCTGAAATAAGCTCTTATCCATATCACCATGTGCAAAATTGATTCTCTCCCATGAAATACTCTCATCGATGTACACCATATACTTCTTGTTAAGAAAGGTTAATAGCAATGGAGTGCCCTGATCAACTAAACTGTTTAGCATTTCTGCCTGGTTGAACGTTGATATAATTGTACCTTCCATTCTTCTTAGTGGGTTACCAAGAATTTGAACATGAAAACTTCCGTCCAATAAACGATTCACTTGCTTATTTGATGAGTAAGTTATTGGGGAGACATCCTTAAGAATCTTTGACAGAACTATCCCTGAAGATGTTTCTAGCCTTATCATCTAATTCGTGCCTCCCTTCTAATTTGATCCATTATAATTTCCACAACACCAGTTAATTCTTTATTGTTGTTCACTCCTCTAACTTCAATAATTCCGGTATGCTCAACAATTGATTTTGTCTCAGTTCCTAATCCATTGGTATTGCCTTTCATGTTGAGACTTGTGTCCACATTAAAGTCAGTAGGAATCGATGACTGCATGTCATGTGCCACTTTACCCATTACATTTTCAAATCCAACTCCAATACCAAGTCCCATGTTTTCACCAATTCCTGCAAACACAAGAGATGGAGAGCGAATTCCAAGTAGGCTTTTTGCACCATCTACAATACCTGAGAAGAATCCATTTACTTTATCTCTGATCCAGCTACCCATAGACTTGATACCTTCCCAAAGACCCGACACTATATTCTTTCCAATTTCAAACACAGAGGCAACTGCTTTTCCAAGGCCTGTTACAATAGCCGCTACAATTTGTGGTATTGCTGCTACAAGTTGTGGTAACGCTTTAATCAATCCAAAGGCTAGTTGAACTGTTATTTTAATTCCCATATCGATAATAGCTGGTAAACTATTTGTAACGAAGTTAATAATGGTCGAGATTATCTGAGGTAATGCCTCAATAAGCTGAGGAAGAGCATCAAGTAAGCCTTCTGCTAGGCCTTTGATAATAGCAAAGGCGGCCTCTAGGACCTTATCCATATTATCAATAAGACTCTGTACTATTGTAATAACCGCTGCTACTGCTGCAGGAATCAACTCTGGCAAGGCTATACCTATTCCTTCCACAAGCGCAGTAACCAATTGAACTGCTGCATCGATTAAAAGCGGCAGGTTGTTGATTAAAGTTTCAACAATCGTCATAATAGCATCAACAACTGCTGGAATAAGCTCTGGCAACAGGCTAAGGATTGTTTCCAGCACCTGGCTAAATAATTCAGTTACAGTGCTAAGTAGCATGGGTAGCAGATCACCAATTGCTGAAAGAATTGCTCCAGTTGCAGTTGGTAGTGCAGTTACGATATTTTCTAAGACTGGTACAATGTTCTTAACCACTGCCTGAAAAGCATCAACTAGATTCTGTGTCAAGTTGGTCATATCGGCATTAGCATTTCCCAGGCCTGCTATGAATGAGCCAAGAGCTGCTTGCATAAGTCCAATTGATCCCGATATAGTTTCTGTTGACTCTTTAGCAAAGTTTCCCGCGTACTGCTCTGTTTTTTCAAAGAACATTTGCATAGCTACCTCTGCCTTTTCAGCATTTGTTGCAGATGCCCATGTGAAATCCAGTCCCTTAGCAAGTGCATATGCTTCAATATTAGTTGCATTCATGGCAACACCAAGATTATCCATCATCGTGAAATTACCCTTCGCTGCACCTGCTACAGAATCAAGTGCTGTCTGCATATCAATCCCCATTACAGATGCCATATCCGCTGCCCTCTGCATTGCTTTTTCCGTCAGCTCAAGGCTTTTTTGTTGGTCTAGTCCAGAGCCTTGAAAGAGAGCACCCATTTTATTGGCTATGGCCAGATATTCACTTTGAGATACACCAAGGTTTTTGTAAGCTTCCTCACCAGTTTTCTGAATAGAAGAAGCATATTTTCCAAATACCGCTTCAGAACCACCAATATTTTGTTCCAGTTCACCGAATTGCTGAACAACCTCTTTACCAAGCTTAAATGCGGCTGCACCAGCAGCAACAGCTACTGTACCCATGGCTGCACCAATACCTTTTAGAGTCGCTCCAAACTTTTCAAATCTACTCCCCGCTTCATCAGCAGATTTAGCTGTATCATCAAGCGTATCACCTAGTTCCTCTGCTTCATTGGCGGACTCTTCCAGCTCTTTTTCCATCCCATTAAGTTCTGCTTTTGCGTTGTTTAGTTGGATTACCCAATTCTGAGTACGACGATCATTCTCGCCGAAACTCTCTGAGGCATTCCTTAAGGCAGCTTCAAGGGTGGATATTTTCTCTTTTTGTGCTTCGATTGACTTGTTAAGGACTTCATTCCTGGCAGTAATTGCAGTAATGCTTTTATCATTCTTATCAAACTCTGAGGATACAAGTTTCATTTCACTACCCAGAACTTTGAAAGAATGATTTATATCTGAGAGAGCCTTTTTAAATTCCTTTTCGCCCTCAATACCAATTTTAAAGCCGAAATTATCCGCCATGCTACCACCTCACTTTTTTGCAAAATAAAAAGACACTTCTTTTACAAAGTGCCTTACAAATGCATTAATTAATACTTTATTCACTTATGTTAGCAAAAGGGATCTTTCCGTATTGCCTTTTGAAATCATTAATCAGTCTTTTCTCCAATAATACTGCATTTTCATCATCCTTGCATACATACCAATAAACCAATAATTCTCGGCTGTTAGCATACTGCCACAGGTATCTTCCTCCCCAATGTGCAGCTTTGTCGTTCATATTTCCAAAATTAAGCAAGGTTCTAATCCTAGTTTTTAAATCTGTTGTATAAGGTTTACCATTAGCTCTAACACCACCGGCTCTGCCGATATAAAGAATGTCTGCTCCCTTTACCCACTTATCTTTCAAATCCTCAATCGGTATATTAGGGTCATTCTCCTTATAATGTCCTCCTGTCCCAGGATAGATGAAGCTTTCTAAATTGAATGTAGGTGGAATTATTACAAAGTAAACTCCACTCTTTTTTGGAATCTTTAACATTTCCTCTCTTGGCGATTCTAAATAGTCCTTAACTCTAACATAATTTAAGGATGGGGACATTTTATGGATCAAGCAGGGATTATTCGCGATCTCCTTAG
>OKKN01000305.1_pt1 | contig 15836 bp, 14 predicted proteins | sample 1614621 | NCBI WGS metagenome assembly OKKN01 (sample SAMN04436956, study PRJEB24849) | human gut metagenome | biome: human gut; feature: NICU; material: stool | host: Homo sapiens | place: USA: Saint Louis, MO | collected 2010-01-12 | reverse complement strand
AAAGATGACGTAAGGTATGACGATTTTTTTTGCTATTTACGTATAAAAAAAGTAGTATTCTTTGTGAAAGTAAATATAAGTAAACTTGTTAGGTGAGGCTCCTAAACAAATATAAGCTATTGCGCAGAAACGTCGAAAGACGCCAATGTGTAAAACAGGAATTGTCGGATTAAGGCTTTTCATAAAATAGCTAAGAAGGAATTCTTTACGTTGTTTAGTGCTAAAACTCAGACGATGAGATTGATTGTGTGAGACACCAGACTTGTTAGTTTTTTTGCTAACGTTTGGTGTTTTTTTTAGGTTATTTACTGTGGACTCTCTCGTCTCAAACAATTACTTGATGAAGGGAGAGCTATACATGATAAAAAAAAGAAAGATCGATTGGCTATTGTTGCTACCTTATTTGGGAGTTAGTCTAATCGGTCTTTTAATTGTCTTCAGTGCGAGTTCCTATCGCCTGATGGCTGAAGGAGAAAACCCGTTAACATTATTTAGTAAGCAAGCGATTTTTATTGGGCTGAGTTGGTTACTTATTGCGTTCATTTTTCATGTGAAAAGCAATGTTTTGACAAAGGGGATACTAGCAAAAGGATTGCTAGTGATCGGGTTAGTTAGTCTGGTGCTGGCAAAAATAGCAGGCGTCAGCATTAATGGTGCACAGAGATGGGTGTCTATATTAGGAATCCAATTCCAGCCATCGGAAGTGACAAATGTTGCATTAATTCTTTATTTAGCTTACTTTTTCCGAGTGAAACGGACACGACATGAAATGTTGGTTCCTTGTGGCCTTGTCTTACTTAGTGGATTATTGATTTTGCTCCAGCCAAAGGTAACGGGTGCAATTATTATTTGGGGGATCGCATTAATAATCATAACTACTGCGCAATTACCGTATCAGTTGTCGGTGATTCTCTTTCTAACGATTTTTATGGGGATTGTTGTGACAGGCGGCATGATTCTTTTTCTGGGTAGTCATCATCTATTGCCTGAATTGTTCGCTCATACTTATGATCGTATTCGATTAGTCAGAGATCCATTTTTAGATCCTTATGGAAAAGGATTTCAAATGAGCAATTCCTATTATGCTCTTTATAATGGCGGCTTCTTTGGTCGAGGTCTAGGAAATAGTATCACCAAAAAGGGCTACCTACCAGTTGCCGAAACGGATTTTGTGTATTCGATTTTGGTTGAAGAGTTAGGCGTGATTGTTGGGTTATTCGTATTGGCGTTGCTTTTTTTGATTGCGCTTCGTCTATTTGTATTGGCATCGAAAGAAGTCAACCAGCAAGTTAGTTTGATTTATTTCGGTGTGGGAAGTTTGTTATTGTTCCAAACAAGCATCAATATCGCAAGTATTTTAGGTCTGATACCCATGACGGGCGTGCCTCTGCCTTTTATTAGTTATGGCGGAACTAGCTATTTGATTCTTTCTGCAGCTCTTGGTATCTGCTTAAAATTATCTTCGGAGGTCCAAACACATGATGAAACGTTTGAGCAACGAATTTAATTATTCTCTATTTTTACCGCTTTTATTGTTTTATCTAATTAGTATCGGTATTCAATCATTGGCAGCTGAGCTGGATGGTGTCGATGTGAAAAGTGTAATGATGAAACAGATTCTTTTTTGCTTGCTTTCATTAGCGGCAATGGGGATAGTGAGTCGCATTACAACGTCTTGTTTATTGAAATATGCCCCGCTTTTTTATGTTCTTTCATTGGGCTTGATGGCTCTTTTATATTGGTTTCATGACCCTGCTATGTTTGCGGTGACAAATACGAAACGGTGGCTGCGAATCGGAGGCTTTTCTTTTCAGCCTTCAGAATTAATGAAGCTTAGTTTCATTCTTTTTATGGTTCGACTAACATTGATCGACGAAATGAATCAGCCGCAACGAAGCTTGAGAAATGATCTTGGCTATATAGGGAAAATCTTACTATATAGCTTACCGACGTTTTTACTGATGTTTATGCAGCGAGATTTTGGTACAAGTTTAGTCTTTATTGCGATCTTAGGGGCGCTATTTGTTATTTCTGGGGTTCACTGGAAAATTCTTGTTACGATCACCGGCGCAGTAGCAGCTTTAGGAAGTACGTTATTGATTTTAGTATTTAGCGAGTGGGGAAATAAACTGCTTTATTGGCTGCATTTTAAGACGTATCAATTAGATCGGGTTCGAGCGTGGGTCGATCCCTTTCAATATCGCGATTCCATCGCGTATCAACAAGTACAGAGTCTTTATGCGATTGGTTCTGGCGGATTATTTGGACGAGGGAAAGGACAAGCGTCAGTTTATGTTCCTGTTCGGGAATCGGATATGATTTTTACAGTCGTTGGAGAGAGCTTTGGATTTATTGGAGGAACCTTGGTTATTTTTCTCTATTTCTACTTGTTTTATCAAATCCTTTACGCAGCAATCAATACGAATAATAAAGCGAACTTATATATTGCCGCCGCTTTTGTTTTTAGCTTACTGTTCCAAATTTTTGAAAATATCGGAGCGGCAATCGGCATACTGCCGTTAACGGGTATCCCATTGCCGATTTTGAGTCAAGGGGGAACATCCTTAATTGTTTTAGGTATAGGTTTTGGGATCATGATGGGGTTTAAGAAAAATTGAATGGAGAGACAAACATGAATATGCGAAAAGCCTTTTTGCTAAGTAGCGTGAGTGCGTTGCTCATAGTATTTCTTTTTACCATGGCAGTTGTACTGAATGTGCAATGGCTGACTCATTTAGATCAGCTATTCATTCAATATCGATTGCCTGATATTTTGGCAGTAACAACTTTTGTGGGTGTGATTGCTAAATTCGCTACGATTGGTCCAATACTTGTAGTTTTTAGCCTCATTAGTATTTTTTTACTGCGAAGCAATTTTAAAACGTTGACTATTTGGTGTCTTGGAAATCTGATTCTTATAAGTGGAATAGGATACTTGCTGAAACAGCTCATTCAACGATCGCGGCCTGATCAAATACAATATATCTCACGCTCATCATATAGTTTTCCTAGTGGGCATTCGCTTTTGGTCATGACGTTCGTGTGTTCCGTATTACTGATTTATTTTTTTATAGAAAAGAAGCCGCCGTTAATAATAAAATCGTTATTAATCTTTTTACTGATAACTATTACAGGCGGCAGAATTTATTTGGGCGTACATTTCTTTAGCGATATTATTGCTGGACTCTTTCTTGGTGGAGGAATTACTTTTGGCACAGCCAGTCTTTTTTACCCCTATTTACGACAAAAGAGTTCAGTGCAGGATCGCAAAGTTAAATTTATGACATGGCAAAAGGTGTTGTTAAGCATCTTGGCAATGTTAGTTGTACTGGCTGCGGGTGTAAGTGTTTTTGCTTTAAAAGTTTACCAGGGTTCACAAAAAATGGCGGATTCAATGTATTCTCCGATTGAACGAGAGAAAAAGCAAAAGTCACCAGCAGCTTCCGAACCGATAAGCATTTTAATTTTAGGAATTGTAAACGATGCGAAGAGAAAGACAGATTTTCGAGCGAACACAATCATGGTAGCTACTCTGAACAATCAACTGAATAAAGCAACGCTTGTGAGTATTCCGCGAGATTCCTTTGTTGAAATTGTGGGTGCGGACTATGAGGACAAAATCAATCATGCGCATTCGATTGGAGGACCAGAAATGATAATGGATACAGTAGAAAAATTTTTGGACATTCCGATTCATCATTATGTCTCGGTAAATATGGATGGTCTGCAGACATTAGTAGATGCAGTCGGAGGTGTTACTGTAGATAATGATTTTGCCTTTTCAGCTGAAGGGATTGACTATCCCAAAGGAAAACAACATTTGAACGGTTGGGAAGCCTTGCAATATTCACGGATGCGATACGAAGACCCAACCGGAGATTATGGTCGCCAAGGAAGGCAACGCGAAGTAATGGAATTATTGATCAATAAGCTGCTTTCGGCGAAAAGTATTTTTAGTTATCAGAAAATTTTAGATGGAATTGGAGAAAACGGAAAGACGGATCTAACCTTTCATCAAATGCAGACTATTTTGACTGGTTATCATTCTTGTCTGACGGAGATTGATAGTCAGCAGGTACAAGGAGAAGGCTTTATCGGTGATGGATTCACATGTGAAGAGGGTATTTCTTATCAAAAGATTCCACAAGAAGAATCGGATCGGGTAAAGAAGCTCTTGCATAAGCAATTAGCTTTAGAAGAAAGTAAACAATGATTCATTTTAGTGATTTCATCTATTTGAATTTTAAATTTATTGATCTAAATTTTCTAATTAAAAAATAATTTGCGCTATAATAGCAACAGGAAGGCGGGAAATTATGCTTAGTCAAATAGGTTTATTACTTGTAGTTGGAGTGTTGGCAGGAATATTAGGGTCAATCTTGGGAATCGGCGGAGGAATTATTTTAACGCCTTTTTTGACGTTAGTGATGGGCTTGGACATTCAGTATGCAATCGCTGCTAGCATTGTCTGTGTAATTGCAACAAGTTCTGGTGCAACGATCGCTTATCTGAAGGATGACATGCTGAATTTACGAGTCGCGATGTTTTTAGAGATTGCGACAACGATCGGAGCCATTGTTGGCGCCTTGCTTTCGGGAGTGGTTCCGACGGGGTTTCTATTTATTTTGTTTGGTGGCTTTTTATTGTTTTCCGTATTGAATATGATTCAAAAATTACGCGGTAAAACAGATAAAACGATCAATAAATCGGTAGGCGATTCGCTGGCTGAAAAGTTAAAGCTGAATGGTTCATACTATGATAAGGTGCTGGATAAACAAATTAATTATCAAGTAGAGAAGGTGCCAGGAGGCTTTGCTATGATGTTTGGAGCTGGAATTGCTTCAGGATTATTGGGTATCGGAAGCGGTGTTTTTAAGGTAACGGCAATGGATACCATCATGAAAATGCCCTTAAAGCCATCAAGTGCCACCAGTAATTTGATGATGGGTGTGACAGCGGCGGCTTCTGCGATGGTTTATTTTTTCAGTGGGGCCATCTTGCCACAAATTGCGGCGCCGTTAGCCTTGGGTGTGTTAGTTGGGGCAACGGTAGGCTCTAGGATTATGACACGACTTAAACCAATTGTGATTCGAATGATTTTTATCCCAATTCTATTGTTTATGGGACTTCAAATGGTTCTGCGAGGATTCGGGGTGATTCTGTAATGGAAAACAAAGAGGAAATGTTGAAAATCGAACGTTCTATCGGTTATATTCTGAGAATTGGAGTAATTGTTTCTGCTACGATTATTCTGATTGGCATGATTTTATTATTCTTTCAACCAGCTACCGATCAAGTGCCAATGAATAGTTTGACACTGATTATGCATGAATTGGTTCAATTAAACGGAGAAGCGTTTGTTATGTTGGGGCTTTTTTGCTTGATTTTAACACCCGTCTTACGAGTAGTGGTATCAATCTTTGCATTTGCGAAGGAAAAGGATTATTTGTATGTTTTCATTACGATCATTGTGCTGATTGTCTTAATTATCGGTATGAGTTTTGGTTTAGTCAAAAAATAAATAGCAAAAAATCCGACGAACAATACATGTTGGTCGGATTTTTACTAGCTTTTCCGTGATAAAATTTGGCTGGTCAGACGTTCTAATTTTTCTTTTGTGTTGAAATAGTTGTCTGGTAGTTTTCGGATATCCTTTAGTGCTTGTTCAGTATACTCGGTTGCCAGCTGCTGTGCGTAGTCTACGCCACCTAATTCTTGAACCAAACGCTGTACCTGCAAGGTATCTTCAACAGTCATCTGCTTTTGTTTTTCTAAGTAAGGACGTAATTGACTGTTATCTTGATTGAGCGCATAAATCAACGGCAGGGAATAAACGCCTTGACGTACATCCTCTAGGACGGGTTTACCTAATGTGGCAGCGTCTGCTTGATAGTCCAGTAAATCGTCCATAATTTGAAAGGCGATTCCGATGTTATGACCAATCATGCCAGCCTTTTTAGCAAAGCGTTCACTATTGCCGCTTTCAAAGGCACCAACTGAACAGCTTAAGGCAAAAAGTTCTGCTGTTTTTCCTGAAATATTCTCCAAATACTCTTCAACAGTTTGATCAAGTTTGTAACGATCATCCATTTGTCCTAACTCGCCATCGAGAATTTTTTCCATACTGCGAGAGTTCAGCTGCAGACTCTTTAGTGAGGTTGAGTAGTCAGATAATAATTTAAAACAGCAGATAAATAAATAATCTCCAGCGTAAACGGCGGTATCGTTACCAAAGGTGGAACGAATCGTCGGTAATCCGCGGCGTAATTCAGATTCATCCACGATATCGTCATGAATCAGGGTGGCCGTATGGAGCATTTCGATGGAAGCCGCTAAAGAGGTGGCTTTCTTTTCATCTCGTTCTGGACCAAATTGAGCAAACAGCAACTGGTAAGCAGGGCGCAAAAGCTTGCCACCAGCATGGATCATATCCAACACAGCCGATTCGACTTTTTTATTTTTTAATTTCACCACATCCTCCATTAATTGGAGGGTCGTGGTTAACTGCTTAGCAAGATCAGGATAATCTTGCCACATGGGATGAAGTTTCATTTTGGCTATCCTTCTAATCCTTTTTCAGATTTTTTTTCGATTCATAATCTAATTGGAATTTTTGCAATGCACGTACGTGAACTAACAAATAATTACCGGCGATACCAATGACGATACCGGCAAGAATGCCAAGTAGGGACATAACTGGCAAATAAAGCATAACGGTCCAAGATTGCGCGATCCAGCTGGCGACGAAGAGCTGGCCAACGTTATGGAGAAAACCGCCGGCAGCGCTGATTCCGATGATGCTAACACGTTTAGGTCCAAGACTCTTCACTAGAAGCATACCGAAGTAGCTCAACAATGATCCGCTCATGCTATATAAAAAGGTTGAGATGGTTCCGCCTAAGAGGGTTGTTAGAATCAGACGCATCCAAATCAAACGAAAACTGTCTCTTTTGGGCATCGTAAAAATCGCAACGATGGTGATTAAATTGGCGAGTCCTAGTTTTGCCCCAGGCGCGAAGGCGAAGGGGGAAGGAAACATATTTTCAATCAACCCCAAGATGACACCCTGGGCTACTAGGAGTGCTATGTAAATTAATTTTTGTGTTTTATTCATAGTAAAAGCAGCTAGTAGATGACACTGCCGGGTTCCCCTCCGTCTGAGGATTTGATTTCAATTAATAATTTGTGAGGCAAACAAACAATCGTTTCACCTGATTGGTCGATCCAGCCGCGACGTACACAGATTTGGTCACCGCAGTTCGCTTCTTTAATCCGAATTCGACCTTCTTTGATTTCAATCAAATTATAGTCGCCATCCTTATCTTCGTAGCGATAAGTGTAGCTCTGTGACTTATCTGAAAGATCAAAGGTCTTGATTTCTTGTCCATCAACAGAAAGAACCGCCTCTTGCATTGGACTGGCAGTGCGATTGAGACTAAAGACCACAACGGGAGCAAAAGAGAGCACGACTAGAATGAGAACGATGATGCCATCCCAAGGCCGCAGCAAACTATTTTTTGCAAAATCCTTCAGCTTCAAATTATACACCTCATTTATCCTCACTTGAGCATTTCATACTAATGTTTGCTTCTTTTTCTTATCATAACATAAAGAAAGTTCTAAAGAGAAAATCAAGCCCTTTAGAACTTTCCTTCACTATTCGTCAAATAAATTTGACTTATTTTTTTCCGTAGATTGATCTTGGTGTTCCATACCACCATTTTCCGACAGTTCGTTGAATCCAAGGAATCACCCAGCGATCAAGACCAAGCGCTCGACCAGATCCGTTCATCAAAGCAAACGCTACGAAGATAAACCAAATGTTTACCCAGAAGAACATACCAGATAGACAGAAAACTACGGTTAAACCAATCGTTGCAGCACTTGCTAACCAAGTGAATAGTCCGAAGATTAAGGCTAATGCAATACCAATCTCAACAAAAGTCATAAATTTTTGCATAAATAATGCGACGTCTCTATTTGGCATCATGAATTCCATGATATTTGAAAACCAGTGAGGCATTTTTTCAAAAACCGGCATTGGATTTTCACCAAAAGCATAACTGAAACCAAAATGTGTCGCAGCAGTAGCAGCCGCGTCAGTCGCGCCGCCAGCCACTCCAGTTGCTGCGGTCGTTGCTTCAGCTGCGTGTGGTCCAGCTGCGGATGCGCCCGTTGTTACTTGCTCTTGCAACCAAGGGAAGGGGAAGACAACATTGTCAGTAAACCATGAGCCGCTTCCAAACCAAGAGCTTGGATTCAAATAGCTGCCGTCGCCGACAACTTTTTTTGAGGCTTCGATTAGCCACATAGAGCCATAGAAGACCCGTAATGGAACACTCCACAATACGTTTCCGTAACGAGAAGAATGTCCGCGAGTTACGTTGCGGTCGTTCTTGATGTGGAAAAATTCGTGCATCATGTATTGGAACATGTAGTAGCCTGAACGAATCGTAAAGAAGTACAGCAGATTGACTAAATGTTTAACCACGATCGCTAAGAAGCCTGATAGATGGATTTTATCCATCAAATTAGCAACGCCCCATTTAGAGCCAATTGAAACCATAAATCCTTGATAATTACTCTTAAATTCGTGTTTCGGTGTGTTCTTGATTTTCGCTACAATATTAGCAGCTGCTGTATGACCAGTTTGTTCAGCAGCTTGAACTATTTGCGGGGTTGGCTTGCCATCGTTGTTTTCTTCGTAATGAACCAAGTCACCGATGATATAGATATCTTTGTCCTCATAACCCTTTGCTTGCATGTATTCATTGGCGTACAAGCGTTGACCGCGGGCAGTTTCCAAACCGAAATCTGCCGCATCGGAGGTTCCCTTGACACCAGCAGTCCAAATCAAAGTGTTTGTTGGAATTTGCGAACCATCTTTTAGGACGATGTAATCAGCAGTTACCTCAGTGATTGGAGCACCTTTCTTCAGTTGAATACCTTTTTTCATCATGAAACGCTCTGCTTTTTCCGCGTCTTTACGGTCTAGCATATTTAGGATAGTAGGAAGGGCTTCAACAACCATCAGAGTAAACTCTTCAGGGCGTAATTTGTGTTCCTTAGCTAAAACAGTCTTCCATTCCATTAATTCGCCGATCATTTCGATTCCGGTAAAACCAGAACCACAAACCACAAAAGTGAGCATAGCACGGCGTGTAGCTTCATCGGGCTCCAAGGCAGCTTTTGCTACGGTATCTTCAATGTGTTTTCTGATCTTAATTGCATCTTCCATTGACCATAAGGTAAAGCCGTGTTCTTTAACACCAGGTGTACCAAAATCATTTGGTTCGCCGCCCATACCGATGATTAATTGATCAAAAGGGTATTTGCCTAATTTGGTTTTGACGATTTTTTTCTCTTTATCGATACCAATAACAGTATCTGTAACTAATGAAACATTTTTCTGACGAGCAAATAACCGCTGTAAATCGTATTGGACTGCGTCTGGTTCTACGCGTCCGCCAGCTACTTCATGTAATTCGGTCATCATTGTATGGTAAGAGTGACGATCGATCAAGGTGATCTCAACATCATCTTTTTTTAGCTTTTTGGCCATGAACTTCGTTGCTGAAACACCTGCATACCCTGCACCCACAACAACAATTTTCTGTTTTGCCATTGATAATCCGCTCCTTCTAAATGATAATGACTGCACAATTATAATAAATTGATAATACCTGAACAATCGACTACATTATACATATAGTTCATTTTCTTGTCTATAAGAACTATTCTAAAGTAATATTAACGGTTTTCTGATAATATGATTAAAAAACAATAGTTATATATAGTATTTGATGTACAAAAACGTAGGGATGTTTTAGAATGATTTTGTTTAAAGAATCACAAAAAAACAAAAAGGTGGAGTTTAATCATGAAAATGAAAAAAATCGTATCTGGATTTGCAGTGGTAGCTTTTTCTACACTAGCGTTAGCTGCTTGTGGCGGAAATGATGATAAAGATACAGCAGCTAGTTCTTCAACAAGCTCTTCTGAGGCAGTTAAACCAGCGGAAAAAGTAGCAGGTGGGGATTTAAAAGATGGTACCTACAAGCTTGAAGAAAAGAATTATGCAAACGGCTACCGTGTTGTTTTTGATATGACCGTTAAGGATGGAAAGATCACGAAATCTAACTACGATTATCTAAATGAAGACGGGAAATCTAAAAAAGATGACGCGGATTACGAAAAGAACATGAAAGAAAAAACAAAAACAGGTCCTAAGGAATACATTCCAGAATTGAATAAATCTTTAGAACAAACACAAAATCCAGATGCAGTTGAAGTAGTAACAGGTGCCACTCATTCAAGTGAAAACTTCAAAAACTATTCTCAACAATTAGTCCAAGCAGCTCAAGCTGGCGATACGAAAACAATTGAAATCGACAATGGCGCTGATCTGAAAGACGGCACTTACAAGTTAGAAGAAAAGAATTACTCAAATGGCTACCGTACAATCTTCAGCATGACTGTAGCTGGCGGAAAAATTACTGAATCTAACTTTGATATGGTAGACAAAGACGGGAAATCTAAAAAAGATGATGCAGACTACGAAAAGAATATGAAAGCTAAAAGCGATATTGGTCCAAAAGAATATATCGAACAATTAAACAAAGGTTTAGTTGAAAAAGGTGCTCCTGCAGACGTTGAAGTGGTAACAGGCGCGACACATTCTTCACACGCATTCCAAACATACGCTGCACAATTAGTAAACGCAGCTGAAAAAGGCGACACAATTGCAATTCAAGTTGATAACATCGTCACTAAATAATAATTCCTTTATTTTAGGGAATCTTAAAAGAGCTGGGGTTTCCCCAGCTCTTTTTTGCTAGTTTTGCTTTTGGTAGTTTATATGAATCAAGGTCAGGTTAACAGAGGATAGTAAAAAAAGGTTGAACTGTTTAGCAAAATAGTATGCGTGCCGAAAATCTGACTCATTTTTCAAGGGTTTGGAAAAATGATTTCATTCAAATGAGGCAGCTTTCAGTCCAACTTTTCGCAGTTATTCATAAATAATCGATAGTAATCAGGAATTTAGCTGTTTTTAAATAAATCAACATAGAAAATTTGTCTTAAACACGCTATGATAAGGTGACAAAATTTTGAATACAAAGGAAGTAGCGAAGTGAAGAAAAGAATAGTGATCATGGTTTTCGGGTTATTGATGGTTCTGCTGACAGCTTGCGGCAGCAACAAACCAAAAATAAATGAAAAGCCATATGAGGATAAGCAATTTTTAATGGGTACATATGTCCAAATGCGTATTTATGATGATGGAAAGGAAGCTGCTCTGAAACCGGCTTTCAAGCGAGTGAAGGAGCTAGCAGATAAGATTACGGTTAATCAAGAGGGGTCAGAGATTGACGCAGTCAATAAAGAAGCTGGGGTAAAGCCAGTCAAAGTGACAGATGACATGTTCTTTCTATTAAAGGAAGCTTATAAATATAGCCAAGATTCAAAAGGCGGATTCGACATGGCGATTGGTCCAATTACATCGATGTGGCGGATTGGTTTCCCCGATGCGCGTAAGCCGGCTCAAAATGAGATTAATCAAGCCTTGAAGCTGGTTAATTATCATGAGGTCGAATTCAACGATGAGAATAAGACTGTCTTTTTGAAAGAAAAAGGTATGAAATTAGACTTAGGGGCAATTGCAAAAGGCTATATCACCGATGAAGTCGTCAAGGTTTTGAAAGAAAACGACGTAACGACGGCGATTATTGATCTTGGAGGCAATGTTTATGTTATGGGTCATAGTCCGCGGGGAAATCAAAAAGAAGATTGGACAGTCGGAATTCAAGATCCGAATCAAGCACGGAATGTTGTTTTAGGAAGTGTGCCAGAAAGTAATATGTCACTGGTAACATCTGGTATATATGAACGCTATCTAGAGGCGGATGGGAAGACTTATCATCATTTGTTCAATCCAAAGACTGGCTATCCTTTTGACAACGATATCGCCGGTGTAACTATTGTTTCGAAAAAATCACTCGACGGCGATGGCTTATCTACTGCGGTCTTTTCGATGGGGGTCAAAGAAGGTCTGAAATATGTAGAGGGCTTAAAGGATACAGAAGCGATCTTTGTTACGCGAGACGATAAGGTTTATGTCACAGCTGGATTGAAGGATATTTTTGAATTAAATAAAGAGGCTGGCTATAAAATGGGCAATGATAAGGATCTGAAATAATATGACAAGAAAGATTTTTTTTGATCTAGTAGAAATTCGAACGAAATTGGCAAGCTTCTTTCCTTTTTTAATTGCTGTGCTGTTTACGAATACGTATTTCCATTTGTTTCATTGGGGGAAGACGCTCTTTTTCTTCTTTGGCATGATTGCTTTTGATATGGCGACGACGGCGATTAATAACTATATGGATTTCCGCAAAGCCCATTCAGAAGAGTATAAATATCAAGAAAATATTATCGGAAAAGCTCAACTTTCGAAGCGAACGGTTGTAATGATTATTTTTGGATTGATTGGGTTTTCGGCCATTGTTGGGATCACATTAGCGATTCAAACTGGCTGGCTGTTGCTGGTGATGGGCTGTGCCTGCTGTTTTATCGGAGTCTTTTATACCTTTGGTCCGATCCCATTGTCTCGCATGCCGCTGGGCGAAGTCTTTAGCGGTGTGACGATGGGGCTGGGAATCTTTGCTATCACGGTTTATTTGAACACGTATGATAAGAAGCTTTTTTTCATGGAGCTGGATTTGCAACATTTTGCGATTACTGGGAGTACAACGGCGGCGTTGGCGGTTGTCTGGGCGTCAATTCCATTAATAGCCACAATCGCAAACATTATGTTGGCGAACAATCTTTGCGATTTGGAACAGGATATTGAAAATCATCGCTATACATTACCTTTTTATTTAGGCAAAAAGAATGCGGTGATCTTGTTTAATCTCTTAATGTATGGTTCTTATCTGGCGATCGTGATCGGTCTAATCACGGGTATCTATCAATGGCCGATTCTGATAACGTTCTTGAGTTTGCTAAAGGTTTATCCACAAACCAAAGCGTTTACTAAAGAGCAAATTAAACACAAGACCTTTGCAATGTCGATTAAAAATTTAGTCGCCTTTAATGGCAGCTATGCATTAGGACTATTGGTCACATTGTTTTGGCAGCTCATCTGATAAATCGAATGTCCCGCCCCTATAATTATGAGGCGGGTCTGCTTGTTGAAAAAATAACGAACGAGGGATTATTTATGGATAATACGAAGAAGCTAAAAGCCACGCAGCAAAAAATGACCAAAGAACATTTCTATGAACTTGTGCAAATTCGTACAAAGTTTGCCGGAGTCTTTCCTTTTGTGATTGCTGTTTTATTTACTAACACGTATTTTCATTCCTTCCATCCGGGAAAGACTCTTTTTTTCTTTTTCGGGATGTTTGCGTTTGACTTGGCAATCACTGCAATCAATAACTATATGGATTTTAAAAAAGCTCATTCGGAGATTTACAAATATGAAGAAAATCTGATTGGACGAGAAAATTTGTCGGAAAAACAGATACAGCGTTTGATTATAGGACTAGTGGGTTTCGCGGCAATTGTTGGATTGATCTTAGTCGTTCAAACTGGCTGGATGCTGTTGCCAATGGGAGCAGCGTGTTTTTTTGTTGGCGTGTTTTATACGTATGGTCCGATCCCGCTTTCGCGCATGCCTTTAGGTGAGATTTTTAGCGGAGTTACTGAAGGGCTGGGAATTTTTGCTATTACGATTTATCTAAATACCTATGATCAACGCCTTTTTTACATGGAACTGGATTTCAATCATTTTGCGATCACTGGCAATACTATGGCGGTACTGGCAGTGATTTGGGCAGCATTACCGCTAATCTTGACAATCGCCAATATTATGCTGGCAAATAATATCAGTGATCTAGCACAGGATATCGAAAATCATCGGTATACATTGCCCTTTTATATTGGGCGAGAGTGGAGTGTGAGGCTGTTCAATATTTTGATGTACAGCTGCTACGGAGCAATCCTTGTTGGTTTGATCATTGGTATTTATCAATGGCCGATTCTGCTGACATTTATCAGTCTGTTTAAAGTAGTACCACAAACTCAAATTTTTACTAAAGAACAAATCAAGCACAAAACATTTCCGATGGCGGTGGAAAATCTGATCGTATTTAATAGCTGTTACGCGTTGGGACTATTAGTAACCATGATTTTACAATTTATATAGAAGAAAAAAACCGGTGATCCGAAATCACCGGTTTATTTTTATCCTAATTGAATCAGAAAAACGATTAAACTAATCAGACCTAACCCTGTCACGATTGCAAAAAGCAGCTTATCTCGTTTGGTGGTAAAAACTGGTCGATGATAGGTATGGCTGTTCCACAGCCAAAAGACCATGCCTAAGACGTAAATGCCAATACAGTAAAGCAGGTTTAGCGCTCCTGAGGAATACAGCATATAAATTCCGTAAATGATCCCGCCAATGGCTAGAAATTGCTGCCCTTTATGTTTTTTTCCTTTGGCAATTTGCCATAAGAAAGCAGCAGACAAGACGTAAGGGACGAGTACCATCGTTGTGGCTGTATCTGTCACAGCCTGGAAGGCATCCATTGCCCAACGAGAGATCATGAAGACGATCTGCATGATAACACCATTTAATACTAAGGCGTTAACTGGCGCATTTTGTTTGTTGGCTTTTCCAAGGAAAGCTGGGAACATTTTGTCCTGTGCTGCATCAAAGGAAATCTCTGCAGCCAAAATTGTCCAAGAAATCCATGCGCCTAAAACGGAAATAATGACACCAATATCAATCATACTAGCTGCCCAAGCACCAGAAGAGGCTCGAAGGACACCGCTTAAAGAGGGACTTGGAAGATTAGCCAATTGCTCCTGCGGTAATGATCCAAAGCTTAGCATTACGATTAATACGTAGATTGCTAAGGTTGTTGCATACCCAATCAAGGTTGCTCGCCCGACATCCCGTGCACGTTTTGCTCGCCCAGATAATACTACCGCGCCTTCGATCCCAACGAAAACCCACATAGTTTGCAGCATCGCATGTCGAACTTGAGTTGGGACAGAGCCTAATTGTTTACCGTTCAACATCATATTTTTAGCGAAGACATCGATTGAAAAAGTTTGATACTTAAAATGAACGAACAAAAGAAAAATCGCCATTAAAATCGGAATAACTTTTGCACTGGTAGCGATCGTATTCAAAATGCTGGCAGTCCGAATTCCGCGAGCGACTAAAAAGATTACACCCCAAATCATGAAGGTTCCTAAAAGCAATCCGATTTGTCCACCAGAGCCGCCGATGGAGGGGATGAATTTGCTTAACGCATCTAAAAATAAAATGACAAAGGAAACATTTCCGATAATATTGCTTAGCCAATAGCCCCAAGCGGAGTTAAAGCCAATATAATCGCCAAATCCGTCTTTGGCGTAATAGTAGATTCCGCCGATAATTTCAGGTTCTTCCTTTGAAAGTGTCTGAAAAACCTTAGCGATGAAGAAAACACCGACACCGGTAATCAGCCATGCGAGCAAAGATGCAACAACGCCAGCGGATTGTGAAATACTGCTAGGTAGATTGAAGACGCCGCCGCCAAGCATTGAACCGATAACGATCATACTTAAGCCCAATAAACTTAATTCTTTCGTATGCTTATCAGGTGGTTGATTCTGTTCCATAAATTTACCTCTATTTTAGATTCATGTTTTTTATCTCAATAAAAATATTTTCGCTAAACGTTTCAAGAAAGTGGAAAGCTGAAATTGAATTTTTTGAGACACACTTCTTCTATCTAAGCATACTCAGTTGAAAATAACCATTAGGAGGGAATAAAACTAAC
>OKKN01000304.1_pt1 | contig 15852 bp, 9 predicted proteins | sample 1614621 | NCBI WGS metagenome assembly OKKN01 (sample SAMN04436956, study PRJEB24849) | human gut metagenome | biome: human gut; feature: NICU; material: stool | host: Homo sapiens | place: USA: Saint Louis, MO | collected 2010-01-12 | reverse complement strand
ACCCAGATGGATGCCTTTGAGGCGCCCGCCACGCTGCTGCGTACCAACCAGCCGGACGGTTTTGACTGCCCGGGCTGCGCCTGGCCGGATAAAGAACATAAATCGACCTTCCAGTTTTGCGAAAACGGCGCCAAAGCCGTGACCTGGGAGGCGACCACCAAACGGGTGACGCCCGCATTCCTCGCGGCAAATACCGTATCTTCCCTGCTGGCAAAAAGCGATTTTGAACTGGAGGGCTACGGCCGCTTAACCCATCCTTTGGTTTACGACCGGGACAGCGATACCCTGCGTCCGGTGGCGTGGGAGCAAGCCTTCGCCCGTATCGGCGAGATCCTCCGCGGCCTGCAGCCGGATGAGGTTGAATTCTATACCTCTGGCCGAGCCTCCAACGAAGCGGCGTGGCTGTTCCAGCTGTTTGCCCGCGAGTATGGCACTAACAACTTCCCCGATTGCTCCAACATGTGTCATGAATCCACCAGCGTGGGCCTGCCACAGTCGATCGGCATTGGTAAAGGCACCGTCTCCCTCGACGATTTTGACCAGACCGAGCTGGTGATCTCCATCGGCCATAATCCGGGCACCAACCACCCGCGGATGATGGGCACCCTGCATGAGCTATCCCGCCGCGGCGTGCCGATTATCGTTTTCAATCCGCTGCGTGAACGGGCGCTGGAGCGTTTTGCCGATCCGCAGAACGTAATGGAGATGGCGACCCGGCGCTCGACGCCGATCGCCTCGACCTACTACCAGGTACGGGCCGGCGGCGACGCGGCGGCGCTGAAAGGGATCGCCAAAGCGCTGCTGCAGCTGGAGGAGGAGCAGGGCAATGTGCTCGACCACGCGTTTATTGCCCAACATACCCAGGGATTCACCGCCTTCGCCGATGACCTCCACGCCACCCGCTGGCAGGACATCGAACAGGAGTCTGGCCTGACGCGCGAATCCCTGAACCAGGTTGCGGCGGCTTACGCCAAATCCAGGGCCACCATCGTCACCTACGGTATGGGCATCACCCAGCATAACAAAGGCACCTCCAACGTGCGTCTGATTGCCGACCTGCTGCTGATGCGCGGCAATATCGGCAAGCCGGGGGCCGGGATCTGTCCTTTGCGCGGTCACTCGAACGTCCAGGGTAACCGCACTGTCGGGATTAGCGAAAAACCCTCCGCGGCTTTCCTCGACAGCCTGCAGCGGGTGATGGGGATTACGCCGCCGCGGCATCATGGCCACGATGCGGTAAAAGCCCTGGAGGCCATGATCGCCGGCGAAGCCAAAGCGCTGATCTGCCTTGGGGGCAACTTCGCCGTGGCGATGCCGGACCACGAACGCGCCTTCCCGGCGATGCGCGGCCTTGAGCTCAGCGTTCACGTCGGCACCAAGCTCAACCGCTCACATCTCCTGACGGCGAAAGAGACCTTTATTCTGCCGTGTCTGGGCCGCACCGAGCTTGACCTGCAGGCCAGCGGCCGGCAGTCGATCACCGTCGAGGATTCGATGTCGATGGTGCATGCTTCGTCGGGCAAGCTTAAGCCCGCCTCGCCGATGCTGCGCTCGGAGCCGGCGATTGTCGCCGGTCTGGCGAAGGCCACCTTGCCCGCCAGCAAAGTGGACTGGCAGTACCTCGTGGAAGACTACGATCGCATTCGCGATCTGATCGAACAGACCATTCCTGGGTTCGAGGATTATAACCAGCGCATTCGCCATCCTGGAGGCTTCCGCATGCCGCTGCCGCCGACCGAGCGCATCTGGCCTACCGCCACCGGTAAAGCCATGTTCTCGGTATTTAAAGGGGTGCATGAGAACGTGGTGGTGGAGGGTGAGGACGTGATGCGCCTGGTGACGCTGCGCAGTCATGACCAGTACAACACCACCATCTACGCGATGGATGACCGCTACCGTGGCGTCTTTGGCCGCCGCGACGTGCTGTTTATGAACGAGCAGGATATGGCCGCCCAGGGTCTGGAGCATGGCGATCGGGTGGATATCCATACCGCGCTGCCGGGAAGCGCGCTGACGCTGGAAGATATCACGGTGGTGGCCTACGGCATTGCGCCGGGAACCGTCGGCGCCTATTATCCGGAAGCCAACGTGCTGGTGCCGCTGAACTATCTCGATGAAGAGAGCGGCACCCCTTCGTATAAGTCGGTTCCCGTTCGCCTGACGCTGCGCTCGAAAGAGATCCGTCCGCTGGCCGGCGGGCGCTAAAAAGGTATAGCGCAGAGCGGCGTCGCGCCGTCCTGCGCCCCGCAGCACCTCGTGATGTCCTCGCTTGAATTTATCGCTAGCGAAACTAACATTCTGGTAACCTGTGCGCGGCCCCGGGGGTGAACGGCGGGGTTCAAACGGGAAAGAGAATGGATATTAAGCAACTCAAGTATTTGATCGCGCTCGATCAGACGCGCCATTTTGGCCAGGCGGCGGCGGCCTGTCATATTACCCAGCCGACGCTCTCTATGCGCATTCGTAACCTGGAAGAGGAGCTGAACCTGACGCTGATCCAGCGCGGCCAGCGCTTTGAGGGGTTTACCCCGGAGGGAGAGCGGATCCTGGCCTGGGCGCGGGCGGTGCTGGCCGCTCATGACGGCCTGGCGGCAGAGGCGGCCATCTGTCGCGGGCAGATGGTCGGCCAGCTGCGGGTCGGTATGGTGCCGCTGGCGAGCCTCAATCCGATGCAGTTGATTAAACCCCTGGCGGAGAAATATCCGGCGCTGCAGTTCAGCCTGTTGTCGATGACCTCGGAGCAGATTATCGATGGCGTCAGCCGTAATCAGCTGGATCTGGGGATCTGTTATCTGCAGCATCTGGATGAAGGTCAGTTCAAGATTGCTCGCTTGCCGCAAACCCGGATGGGGCTCCTGCACGATAAACGCCATTTCGACTTCAGCGCCGGGACGCCGGGATGGGAGACGCTGGCGACGCTGCCCCTCGGCTTTCTGACCAAGGGGATGTATTACCGGGAATCGATTGAAATCAGCTTTAAGGCCAAAGGGCTAACGCCGAGGTATGTCTTTGAAAGTGATTCGACGTTTCAGATTATCCAGGCGGTGCAGGCGGGGATCTGCTGCGCCATTATGCCGCTTAACAACGGCCTCGAAGCGCTAAGCGATAATCTTGAAATTCTGCCGATCGCCGAAACCCATGTTGATTCACAGCTGGCGCTGATTATGCGCCAGCAGGAACCAGTCTCGACCCTGGCGGAAAAATGCTTCGCCGAGGCGCAGGGGATATTTGGCTGAGGCCGGGCCGCCGACCTGGCGGCTTGTCACTAAAATGCCTAAACGCCCCTCTGATGGGAAAGTGTCAATATAGCCCCGGTGATGCTGGACCGTTGGTAAAAGTGGTATTGCGGCGCCGCTTAATGCTGTCCAGAAGTTACAAGCCTTAATGACAATTTTTTATCCCTTCTGCAGTACACATCACAAATATTAACTATGGCAACAGTCGTCATTCACTTAACAAGTAGGGAAACCGTATGGATATGGAAGCAACCGTCATGGAACTCATCATTAACGCCGGTGAGTCCCGCAGTCTGGCGATGCAGGCGCTGCAAGCCGCCAGAAAAGGAGTGTGGCAGGACGTTGATAGGCTGATGCAGGACGCCGCAGATGCCGCAAAACGCGCGCATGATGTACAAACCATGCTTATTGGTATGGATGAGGGCTGTGGCAAAGTACCGGTTAATCTTATTCTGGTACATGCCCAGGATCATATAATGACCTCTATGCTCGCGCGGGAGTTGATCGCGGAGCTTATTGAGGTTCAGCGCCAGCTGCAACATCGCAACTGATAAAATATGTCGCCGCCGGCACCCTGGGCGGCGACCGCCATCAGATATTCTCCAGACGAATGCCCCGCGTTCTCGGGCCGAAGATCCCTACCGACAGCATCACCATCAGCATACTGACGACGATAAAGCTAATCACCCCCGGCGTGCCGGCGTATTGCAGAATAATGCCGATCAGAATGCTGGTCACCGCGGTCGAGAGCCGGCTGAACGAGTAGCAGAAGCCGACGGCGCGGGCGCGAATATGGGTCGGGAAGACCTCGGCCTGGTAGGCGTGGTAGCTGATGGTCAGCCAGGCGTTGGACCAGGTGATCATAAACCCGCAGATCACCAACAGGATCGGACTGTTTTGCAGAGCGAACAGGGTGCCGAAGATAACGGTCATCAGCGCGGAGAGGACAATCTGCCACTTGTTTTCAAAGCGATGCACGAAGCGGGTGCAGAACAGGCAGCCCAGCGGATAGGCGAGGGTGATAAAGAAGGCGTACAGCAGGCTATGGGTGATGCTGGCGCCCTGACCGGAGAGCAGCGCCGGCAGCCAGTTGCCAAAGCCGAAGAAACCGATCGCCTGGAAGAAGTTCATCACCATTAGCATCAGGGTGCGCTGCCGATACTGCGGCGCCCAGATTTCGCGGAAGGTGCCGCGTTTGACGACGCTCTGTGCCGCATGCGCATGCTTTGGCGACGGCGTCAGGCCGCAGCGGGCTTCCATCTCACACATCACCGTATGCGCGTCATCATGCCGCCCTTTGCTTTCCAGCCAGCGGGCTGACTCCGGTAGCTTTTTACGGATAAACCAGATCGCCAGCGAGAACAGTGCGCCAAAGATGATCACCCAGCGCCAGCCGCTGAGGCCGAACAGGGTGGTCGGCACCAGCATCCAGGACATCAGCGCCACCGCCGGAACCGAGAGGAACTGGATGAAGAAGGCAAAGGCAAAGGCTTTATTGCGCAGATGGGTTGGCACCCATTCGCTGAGGTAAGTATCAATGGTCACCAGCTCAATGCCGAGGCCGATCCCCACCAGAAAGCGGAAGAAGATCACCCCTTCCGCGCTACTCTGCGTCGCCATCAGCAGCGAAAAAAGACCGTACCAGGCGAGCGCCACCATAAAGGTCAGGCGGCGGCCCAGTTTGTCCGCCAGCGGCGCCAGCAGACTGGCGCCGATAAACAGCCCCATAAAGGTGGCGGAGGCGAAGGCCGCCTGGTCGGCGATGCCGAAGATGCCCGCCTGTCCGGTGTGGAAAATGCCCTCCGCCAGCAGGCCCGCGCTGATATACCCGGTCTGGAAGAGATCGTAGAGCTCAAAGAAGCCGCCAAGTGAGAGCAGGGTAATAAACGACCATAACCCAAATGAGGCGGGCAGCGCATCAATGCGTCCGGTTAAGCTGGCGTGCGGTTGTCCTGGCGAAGCATAGGGCGTTTCGCCGAGAACCTGGGTGGTAGACATGGTGTTGTGTTCCTCAGGAAGAATGGTTTGCCTGCTAATGTTAATTGATTGTTAATAGTTTTAAATTTTTAATCCTTAGCCTTAGCGACATTCTTTAGCGTAAGATCGCGCTGGGGAGACATAAAGATGATATTCATGCTGGTTTTCGCCGCATCCTAGCGACGGAATTGAAGTAAATCACCGCTGACGGCATTTTAGTCGCCTGGCGATGTCACGCTACGCAGGACCCGCGAAAGACAAACTAAACGAATCGTCACCGGCGGCGTTTTCGTGCTTTACCCATCATTACCCCAGGCTATAATGTGCCCACTTTTATTCAGGAGTCATACGTTGGACAGTCACCCTTATTGCGATTTTCCGGCAAGCTAACGCGATCATTTCGCTGCTTGCCATCCCGGCGGGCAGCAATCTCTCAGTTCCGGATTGCCTCCCTCAATAATTTATGCGCCATTGAGCGCGAGAGGCAGCGTTATGTTTATGTTTTCCAGACCCTTATTTCCTCCACCATCATCCACCCGCTAATCGCCCGGCGCGGCTGAGCGCTACATCTGTAATTTTTGGCTTTCTGTTTTCTGGAGGAAGGCGCGATGGTATTTCCTTATATGACACATTTACTCGCGGCAATGTTGTTGGGGGCGCTGATCGGCGCGGAAAGACAGTGGCGACAACGTATGGCCGGTTTACGCACCAATGCCCTGGTGGCCACCGGCGCGGCGGTGTTTATTCTCAGCGCGATGTCGGCCTCGCCGGACAGCCCGGGGCGTATTGCAGCGCAGATCGTCTCCGGTATCGGCTTCCTTGGGGCAGGGGTGATTATGCGTGATGGCATGAACGTCCGCGGCCTCAATACCGCCGCCACGCTGTGGTGTTCGGCCGGGATCGGCGTACTCTGCGGCCTGGGACAGTTCTGGAACGCGACGGCGGCTACGCTGATTATTCTGTGCGCCAATATCCTGCTGCGCGAGGCGGCGCAGCGCATTCATGCCTTGCCGGGGGCCGGTGACGAAGAGAAACGCTATGTCTTACGCGTCACCTGTCTGCGCGAACATGAAAATGCCGTGCGTCAGCTGTTGCTGAATATTGCGCAGCAGCAGCGGTTTACCCTGCAGGGATTGCAGTCGGCGGCGGCGGACACCGCAGACCATCTGGAGATTTGCGCGCAGCTGATTAGCCATAAGCAGCACCAAAAAACGCTGGCGCAAATTATGGCGCAGATGGGCGTTCAGCAGAACGTCACATCGGTGCACTGGCGTGTCGGAGAGGCGTAGGGGCTGGCGGCGGAGCAGCGGAAATGGCCGCTCGTCGCGCGATTCGCCATCCCGCGGGAAAGCGGCTAGAATGGCCTCCTCGCAGGAGGTTATAAGAATGTTAAATAATGGATGTGTACCCTCGGAATCTGGTCCCACAGAGGTGACGGCTGATTTTCGTTTTACCCGCGTGATGGCCGAGCAGGCGGCGCGGGCGCGTCTGACGCTGGACGACGATCAGCTGTCACTCATCGCCCGCCTTGACGCCCTCGGTCAGCAGTTGGTGTCCACGACAGGCAGGCCGCAGGGGGTGTACGTCTGGGGACGTACCGGGCGAGGGAAAAGCTTTATCCTCGACCACTTTTTCGCCAGCCTGCCGCTCGCCGCCAGGCGGCGGGTCCATTTTCATCACTTCTTCCGCGAACTGCACCAGCGGCTGAATGCCCCCGGAGCGCCCGACCTGCAGACGGTGATGAGGCAGATGACATCCGGTTGCCGCCTGCTATGCTTCGACGAATTTCATCTGCACGACCCCGGCGACGCCATGCTGATTAAAGCCTTGCTGGAACACCTCTTTCAACACGGTATCGTGCTGCTGGCCACCTCAAACTACCCACCGGAGATGCTGCTGCCCAATCCGCTGTATCACGATCGCTTTTTACCGTCGATCGCGCTGATCCGCGCCCATCTAACGGTGGTGGCGCTGAACGGCGAGGAGGATTATCGCGAACGGCATCTGAGCCAGGATAACGCCTTCTGCAGCGGGCGGATGTGGGTTAATCCGAATGCACAACAGCGTCAGCTGTATGACCTGCCGTCGCTGCCTGGCGAACCGGTTTCGCTGACGGTAGGCTATCGCACGCTGCTGGCGGCCGCGGCGTCGCCCGCGTTGCTGCACTTCACCTTTACCCAGCTTTGTCAGGCCGCCACGGCGGTGATGGACTATCTGACGCTCTGCGAAAGCTATGCCGTCTGGCTACTGGACGAGGTGCCGCCATTGGCTACGGTGGGGCCGGCGGCCCAGCAGCGCTTTATCAATGTGATTGATGTGCTGTATGAAAAGCAGATCCGCCTGCTGCTGGTGACCCGCTGCGACCTGGAGACGCTGGTGGCAGGGGTGGAACTGGAGGATATTCAACGAACGCGGAGTCGCCTGCAACAGCTGCCGCGGGCGGTATAAGGAAAACGCCCCGGCGGGAGCCGGGGCGAGGGGATTACAGGTCGAAGCGGTCGAGGTTCATCACCTTGGTCCAGGCGGCAACGAAGTCATGCACCAGCTTCTGCTGCCCGTCGGCGCAGGCGTACACTTCCGCCAGGGCGCGCAGTACCGAGTTGGAGCCAAACACCAGATCCACGCGGGTGGCGCTGTACTTCGCTTCGCCGGTTTTACGGTCGCTGCCGGTAAACAGCTCCGCGTTATCATCGGCCGCTTTCCAGACGGTAGCCATATCAAGCAGATTAACGAAGAAGTCATTGCTGAGCACGCCGACGCGGTCGGTAAACACCCCGTGTTTGCTGCCGTCGTAGTTCGCGCCCAGTACGCGCAAGCCACCGACCAGCACGGTCATTTCCGGGGCGGTTAGCGTCAGCTGCTGCGCTTTATCGATCAGCAGGGTTTCCGTCGAGACACCGCCTTCGATACGGCGATAGTTGCGGAAGCCATCCGCCAGCGGCTGCAGCAGATCAAACGACTCGACGTCGGTCTGCTCAGGCAGAGCGTCGACGCGGCCTGGGGTAAACGGCACATTGACGCTGACGCCGGCGGCAGCGGCTGCCTGCTCAACGCCGACCACGCCGGCCAGCACGATAATATCGGCCAGCGACGCTTTGCCGGAGGCGCGCTGGATCGCCTGCAGGGTCGGCAGCACCCGGCTGGCGATGGCGTTAACCGGCCAGTCTTTCTGCGGGGCCAGCGCCAGACGCGCGCCGTTAGCGCCGCCGCGTTTATCGCCGCCGCGGAAGGTGGAGGCGGACGCCCAGGCAACCGAGACCAGCTCACTGACCGACAGGCCGGCGCCGGCGATGGCGGTTTTCAGGCTGGCGATATCTTCCGCGCTCGGCTGATGGGTCGCTGCCGGCAGCGGATCCTGCCAAATCAGATCTTCTTTCGGCACTTCCGGCCCGAGGTAACGGGATTTTGGCCCCATATCACGGTGGGTCAGCTTGAACCACGCCCGGGCGAACGCCTCGTTAAAGGCCTGCGGATCGTTGAGGAAGCGGCGGGAGATTTTTTCAAACTCCGGGTCGAAGCGCAGGGTCAGGTCGGTGACCAGCATGGTCGGTTTGCGCTTTTTCTCCGGGTTAAACGGATCCGGGATAATCTCCGGCGCGTCTTTGGCTTCGAACTGGATCGCGCCAGCCGGGCTGCGGGTCTGCACCCATTCGTATTTGAACAGGTTTTCGAAAAAGTAGTTGCTCCACTGGGTGGGCGTCTGCGTCCAGACCACTTCCAGACCGGAGGTGATGGCGTCCGCGCCTGCGCCGCTGCCGTAGCTGGAGTGCCAGCCCAGACCCTGCGCTTCCAGCGGCGCGGCTTCCGGCTCGGCGCCGACGTGGCTGGTTTCTGCGGCGCCGTGGGTTTTGCCCAGCGTATGGCCGCCGGCGATCAGCGCGACGATCTCTTCATCGTCCATCGCCATATTGCCGAAGGTGGCGCGAATGGCCGCCGCGGCGGACAGCGGCTCGCCGCTGGCGTTCGGACCTTCCGGGTTGACATAAATCAGACCCATTTCGGTGGCGCCGATGGCCTGTTTCGCCAGGCATTCCGGATGACGGTGGGCCAGCCACTCTTTCTCATCGCCCCAGTCGACGTCGAGATCCGGTTCCCAGACGTCTTCGCGACCGGCGCCAAAGCCAAAGGTGCGGAAGCCGGCGTTTTCCAGAGCGACGTTACCCGCCAGCATGTAAAGGTCGGCCCAGGAGATTTTCTGGCCATATTTCTGTTTCACCGGCCACAGCAGACGGCGGGCCTTATCGAGGCTGACGTTGTCAGGCCAGGAGTTCAGGGGGGCAAAGCGCTGCTGTCCACGACCTGCGCCGCCGCGACCGTCAACGGTGCGGTAGGTACCGGCGCCGTGCCAGGCCATACGAATAAACAAGCCAATATAGCTACCCCAGTCTGCCGGCCACCACTCTTGCGAATCGGTCAGCAGCGCTCTGAGATCAGCCTTCAGCGCGGAGTAATCGAGCTTTTTAAACTCTTCCCTGTAGTTAAAATTCTCACCCAACGGGTTGGAGCGATTGGAGTGCTGGTTTAACAGATCGACACGCAGCTGGTTCGGCCACCAGTCGCGGTTGGCGGTGCCGCTGCCGGCGCTCTGTTTTGGCGTCTCGGCGTGGAAAGGGCACTTCCCGGCGGATGCATTGTTGGATGGGTCGTTAGACGTGCTCATATCAGGCTCCGTTTGCTTTTGTGAATGCCGTTACGATATACACTGCTACCAATAAGCGATATTTGAATGAATCTACGGATTTAATAGCTATTTCCGTTCAATGAAGGGTTAGGCAACCTCCTGGTGGGACCGTGTCGGCCTGGAGATTGAGATTAACCTCATTAGTAACCATAGCCGTAACGAGGCGGCAAAGGAAACGATCCGCGTCAAGCTGGGCGAAGGAATGCTAATTGTTTGAGATATGACAAGTTTTACTACGAAACTCGCATTAGCGCTGCCAGTAGGGCGGCGATCCAAACACGTCGGCAAAATAGTCAATCACTGTCCGCACGTTGAGAGAGGGATGGCGGGTATAAGGATAAATCGCCGCGATATACGATGGCGTGTGGCTGATGGCCGCCGAATAGCGATCCATCAGCGTGACTAATGTCCCGTTGTGCAGCGCTTCGCTGACCATCCAGTCGGGAAATAACACGATCCCCATCCCGCCGATGGCTGAAGTGAGCAGGGCATCGGCATTGTTCGAGGTCATGAGCGGGGTCAACGGATAGTGCACCCATGCCTCTTCGCGCTGGCGAAACAGCCAGCGGTTGGCTCCCTGCGAACCGCCATACACCAGCGTGCGATGTTGATGCAATGCCTCCGGCGAAGTCGGGCTGCCGTACCGTGAAACATACTCCGGGGAGGCGGTCAGGTAATAGCGCTGGCTGCCAAACACTCTGGCGTGATAGCCCGCGTCCGGCAGGCTGCTGATGCGAAAAAGGATATCCGTCGCATCGCGATGGGGATCGATAAAATCGTCGGTCAGCATCAGGTCAAACTGCAGTTTGGGATGCCGGGCCGCCAGTTCCGGAAGCCAGGGGGCGATATGCCGCTGACCAAAATAGACCGGCGCATTGATCCGCACCAGTCCGCCGGGGACCTGTGCCCGATCCTGTAACGCCCGTTGCGCGTCGGCGTACTGTCCCAGCAGTTCCCGGGCGGACGCTGCGAAAAGGCGTCCTGCTTCGGTCGGTACCACGGCACGGGTGTTGCGGTAGAACAGCTGCTGCCCGAGGGCATCTTCCAACTGCTGGATGGTTCGCGAGATCAGCGAGGGAGAGACCCCTTCGCGGCGGGCCACTACGGAAAAACTCTGGTTATCGTAAACCGCGATGAAAAGCTGAAGGGCGCGAAAATCGACGCTGCTGGCATCGGCCATCTGTGCAATTCCTGCAATAGTGTTTTCTGCATTATACCGTTTATCGCATCAGCACGCTGTTTTATCCTCAGCCGCCTGTTGTACAGAGGAGGCGCAGTAATGGCGTTATTATTCATTTTATTAGTGATTGCCGGCGGCATGGGATTATCGGTCGAGGCCGGCCTGCTGGGGCCGCTGGCGAGCCAGGTGGGGGATCTGTGGGCAACCATGAGCATCTTTGGGATTGGCGCAGTGTTAACCTTTTTTCTGATGCTCTTTTTCAGCCCGCGTAGCAGCCCGTCGTTCTTTTCTCTGCCCGGCTGGCAACTCACCGGCGGTCTGTTGGGGGCGGGGTACGTGGTGATCTTGACCATGGCGACGCCGGTGATTGGTATTGCCATGACCATGATCGGCATCCTGGCGGGTCAGGTGGCGAAAAGCCTGGCGATCGACCATTACGGGTTATTCGGCAGCCCACGGCGCAAAATCGATCCGCGGCGCGCCATGGCGCTGATGTTGATTATGGCGGCGTTACTGCTGGTGGCTCTGGGTTAAGGAGGGGAAATGGATACGATAGTGATCATTCTGGCACTGTGCGGCGGCGCATTGCTTAGCGTCCAGGCGGCGATAAATGGCCGTCTTGGCAGCCAGGTGGGGGTGCTGCGCAGCGCCTTTTTAACCTTCGCCACCGGCGCGCTGGTGACGGGATTGCTGATCCTGTTTTTTGCTCCAGCGACGTCGGTAAACCTGCTACAGGTGCCTAAGTGGCAGCTGCTGGGCGCTTTTTGCGGCGTGCCCTACATCGTCATTATGGTGCTGGCGGTGCAGCGGATAGGCACCGCTACGGCTACCGTGGCGGTGATCTTTGGCCAGCTGACGATGAGCCTGCTGATCGACAACTTTGGCTGGCTGGGCAATAGCACGATGGCGTTCTCGCCGGCGCGACTGGCGGCGGTGATATGTCTGGCCCTCGCGCTGTACTTAATCTACACCTCAGGGAAGTCGGCTACCTCCCACGAGGCGGCCCGCGCAGAACAGTGAGCTGCGCCGACGCGTCGGGCATCGTGAATATAGCCTGACGCGTCACGGGCAAGGTTAAGAATAACGATCCCTCTAACATGCTGAAACATTTCTGCCAGATCATTAGCAACCTTTCAGTAGGGCTGGCGCTGCGATAAGGCTATGCTTCCCGGCCGTTACGCCGTTGGCTTTTCCAGTGATTCAGGTGATGTACCGCTAATGCCCCTTTTGAGAGACGAAATTCGCGACCACTCCGCGGAAGAGATGCTGTTTATCCGCCGGGCCGCAATTGCTTTTCTGCTGGTGGTGGTCTGCTTTGGCGTGCTGATCGTTAACCTCTACCATCTGCAGGTGGAGCAGCACGATTTTTACCAGACCCGGTCAAACCAGAACGACATCAAAATGCTGCCCATCGCCCCCAGCCGCGGGCTGATATTCGATCGCAACGGCATTCCGCTGGTGCAGAATATCACCCTGTATCGCCTGCAGGTGATCCCGAGCAAAATTCCCGATATGGCCGCGCTGTTGCAGCAGTTGACGCCTATCGTCGACCTGACGCCGGACGACATCGCCAGCTTTCGCGACGATATGCACCACACCAGCCGCTACAAAGCGGTCACCCTCAAGTCAGACCTCAGCGATGTGGAGGTGGCCCGCTTCGCGGTCAACGAATTCCGTTTCCCCGGCGTGACGGTGGAGAGCTACCAACAACGGGAATACCCCTACGGCGCAGAGCTGGCGCACGTGGTGGGCTATGTGTCGAAAATCAACGACAGCGATCTGCAGCGGCTGGCGAAAAACGGCGAAGAGGAGAACTACGCCGCCGACCGCAATATCGGTAAGCAGGGCATCGAGGGCTATTATGAAAAAGCGCTCCACGGCACCACCGGCTATCAGGAAGTGGAGGTGGATAACCACGGCCGGGTGGTGCGTCTACTGAAAGAGGTGCCGCCGGTGGCCGGAAAAAACCTCTATCTGACTCTCGACCTTCATCTCCAGCAGTATATTGAGTCGGTGCTGAAGGGACAGCGGGCGGCGGTGGTGGTGGTCGACCCGCGGGATGGCGGCGTGCTGGCGATGGTCTCCAGCCCCAGCTACGATCCTAATCCGTTCGTCAAAGGCATTGGCTATCAGGCCTATAAATCGCTGCTCGATAATCCGGACCGGCCGCTGATCAACCGCGTCACCCAGGGGCTGTATCCCCCGGCCTCGACGGTGAAGCCCTATATGGCGCTGTCGGCGCTCTCCGCAGGGGTCATCACCCCGAACACCACCTTCTTCGGCGCGCCGACGTGGACGCTGCCGGGCACGCAACGCCGCTACCGCGACTGGCTGAAGACCGGCCACGGCATGCTCAACGTGACTAAAGCCATCGAAGAGTCGGCTGACACCTTTTTCTATCAGGTCGCTTTCGAGATGGGCATTGACCGGATCCATGAGTGGCTGAGCAAGTTTGGTTACGGCCAGTCCACCGGCATCGACCTTAATGAGGAGTATGCCGGGGTGCTGCCCAGCCGGGAGTGGAAACAGCGGGTGCATAAAAAGCCCTGGTATCAGGGGGACACCATCTCGGTCGGCATCGGCCAGGGGTACTGGATCGCCACGCCAATTCAGATGGTGAAGGCGCTCACCACTCTGCTGAACAATGGTAAAGTACAGGATCCGCATCTGCTCTATTCGATGAAGCAGGGCAACCATGTGGAACGTTATCAGCAGCCGGCGAACCTGCCGCAGGTGGGTGACCCGAAATCCCCGTACTGGGGCATTGTGCGCAACGGCATGTATGGGATGGCGAATCAGCCCAACGGCACCGGCTATAAGCTGTTTCATACTGCGCCGTATCAGATCGCGGCGAAGTCCGGGACCTCGCAGGTCTTTAGCCTGAAGCAAAACCAGACCTATAACGCCAAAATGATCCCGGTGCGTCTGCGCGACCATATCTTCTACACCCTGTTTGCCCCTTATCAGCATCCGAAGGTGGCGATGGCGCTGATTCTGGAGAACGGCGGCGGGGATGGGGTGGTGGCCGGACCGACGGCGCGCGCCATCCTGGACCATATTTTTGTCCCGCAGCAGGCATCTTCGGCGGCAGCCGATGTGCCGCAGCGTGATAGCGCCGATGCCCAGTAAGCGACAGGACTTATTCCGCAGGCGCATCGTCCATAGTAATTGGTTATTTGTCCCATCGTCTTCCCGGCGGCATAGTGTTTTACGGGAACATGACTCGGAGCGAGGAGGAAAGGTGACACGTAACCGATTACTGCTGGTCCAGACCGGCACGCCGCCGACGGCCATTCGCCAGGCGCATGGCGATCTGCCGCGCTGGTTTCGCACGCTGCTGGCGCCGTGGCAGACGCAGCTCACCACGGTGCGGGTGTTTGAAGATGAACCGCTGCCGACGCCGGATAACCAGACCATAGCGGTGCTAACCGGCTCGTGGGCGATGGTGACCGATCGTCTGGCGTGGAGCGAACGGACCGCCGACTGGATCCGGCAGGCGGTGGCTATCGACATGCCGCTGTTCGGCGTTTGCTATGGTCATCAGCTGATGGCCCATGCCCTGGGGGGCGAGGTGGTGTATCATCCTGGCGGGCGGGAAAGCGGCAGCCAAACCATTACGCTGTCGCCATGGGGTATCGATGATCCGCTGCTGAGCGGCCTGCCGGCCACATTTCCTGCGCATCTGAGCCATTTGCAAACCGTGACTCGTCTGCCGGAAGGGGCCACGGTGCTGGCCGCGTCCTCCCACGATCCCCACCAGATTGTGCGCTATGGGCCGCACGCGGTCTCTACGCAATTTCACCCGGAATTTACCGCGCCGATAGCCCGTTCGCTGATCCGCCACCGGGAGGCGGTGCTGCAGGCGGAAGGTATTGACGCGCAGCGGTTACACGACGAGGTGCAGGAGAGCCCGCAGGGCGCGGCGATCCTTACGCGCTTCGTCAGCGCCTTTCTGACCCCGGATGCCCCCGGCCATTAATCCCCTGTCGTGAATAGCACCTGCCAGCGGCGACGCCGGCGGGTCATTTCGCGTGCCAGATCGGCCACCTCTGCAACGCGCAGCGCGTCGACCGCCTGCGGCGTTAGCTCTGGTAAACCATACTCCTGACGCAGGGCGGACAGCGCCCGCACCTCTGGCGGCCTGCTGGCGCGGATCTGAGCGGCCAGGCGCTGCTGTAGCGGTCTGAAGGTCGCCTCATCCATGGGGGCCAGCTGGCGCAGAAAGTCTTTACCACAGCGCAGCAATTCCCCGGCGCGGCGATCCGGGGACTGGAGCGCCATCAGCAGCCCGTCGCGATCGGCGACCCGCTGATAGCGGCAGCTCACCACATAGCCAATCTGCTGCTCCACCCGCAGGCGCTGGAAAAATAGCGGCTCACAATGCTGCGCCAGCAGCCGCAGGGCCGCCAGCGAGGCGCCATCCGGCAGCGGAATAAAGACCAGCAGCGCCGTATCGCCTCCCGGATAAACCAGACGTTCGACGCCGCGGCGGCAGGGCGCCGGAGCGGGCATCGGCGGATTAACCGGGGCGGTAATCAGGCTCAGCTGACGCGCTACCCACTGCGCATCTTCTGCGCTGCCGCCGGCCAGGGCCGACAGCCAACCTTCCTGATGCCCGGATGTACCCAGCCGTTCGGGGAGTTGAGCCATGAGATGACGGATAGCGATACTTTCCGGCGGTGGGGTCAGCGAGGCGACCGGGAGCGCGAGCTGCCGCAGAATGGCCTGCAGGATCGCCTCCGGCCGTCGGCCGGGCTCCGGCAGCTGGAGGGTCAACT
>OKKN01000303.1_pt1 | contig 15862 bp, 3 predicted proteins | sample 1614621 | NCBI WGS metagenome assembly OKKN01 (sample SAMN04436956, study PRJEB24849) | human gut metagenome | biome: human gut; feature: NICU; material: stool | host: Homo sapiens | place: USA: Saint Louis, MO | collected 2010-01-12 | reverse complement strand
ATTCTATTTCTTAAAATTAAAAAGTATTAAATATGAAATAAATAAACGATAAAAATGAAGAAAAGATGAAAAAGTCGTTTACAAGATAGAAATTTTTTGATATTGTATTGCCGTGGGTGAGTATATGATGAAGAATCATGAATAATTATAGTATTCGTATCGTAATTGAGAATACTAGTATTTGGTGTAAGAAGTGTAGATGATAATCAATCTTTATACTTCTTCTTTTTATTATCTTTGCAATATTATGCAACACAAGTGATGTGTTTTACTGAGGTTTCGGTAAGAAAGGATAATCATGAATCGAATTTATAATGTGATTTGGAGTAAGACTAAAAAATGCTACGTTGTAGTATCTGAAATTGTAAAAACAGGTGGCGGTAAGGTGAAATCCGTACAAAACGGTACAACCTGGGCACGCATGAGTGCGATTATGGCGGTGGCTGCATTATTAATGGGTGGTAATATTACTACAGTTAATGCTGCTACATATACTGCTATGACGATTAATGATGTAAATGGCGCTGGTTATGCTACTGGTAATGTAGTTTATAGTGAAGGTAGTTATTTATATAATTATCAAAATCCTGGGAACCTGACACCATTTGATAATAGTCATTTGTATAATGGTACAGATAGAGGTAACTATACAGAAAATAGTTTTGCTGGCATTGCTATCGGTAAAAATACAAATATTCAGGAAACTGGTAATCCAACTTATTATTCCGGTTTAGCTATCGGTAACTATGCTCAGGCCACAGGTGGTATTTCTTTTGCTTTAGGTCATTATGCTCAGGCTTTATCACCATCTGCTATGGCTCTTGGTACAGCTACAAAGGCGAGCGGATTTAACTCCTTGGCTATGATGCGTCAATCCGCTGCAGAAGGTGAATTCTCAGCAGCATTAGGTACTGCATCTTGGGCAAAGGGTAATGGTAGTTTCGCCATGGGTTATTCTGCTACAGCAAAAGCGGATCAATCCATTGCAATCGGTGCAGCAGAAACTATAAAATTACCTGGTCAACAACATGGTACTCCTAGTGCACAATATAATGCCAATGGTAATACCGTAACAGAAGGTGTTCGTTCTCTTGCATTTGGTACAAAGGCGAGAACATCTACTGCTGCAGCTGATTCTATGGCATTCGGTTCTTCATCCAGCACTGGTGGCGCCAATGCGGTAGCTATGGGTTATAGTGCTAATGCTAGTGCAGAGAATGCCTTTGCCATCGGTAATACTGCGCAATCATCCGCACAAAATGCGGTGGCAATGGGTAAAAGTGCAAATGCAAGTGGTGTAAGCAGTTTTGCTATGGGTAGTAGTTCTAATGCTGCTGGTGCCGATGCTATTGCTATGGGTAGTTCTTCCCAAGCAAAATTATCCAACTCCATCGCATTAGGTGGTAATGCTAAATCCTTGGGTGCTGATGCGCTTGCACTTGGTGGTTCGGCGAATGCCTCTAAAGATGGTGCCATTGCAATCGGTAAAGAAGCGAAAGCAAACAATACTAATACGACAGCTATCGGTCTTGGTGCTACTGTTACAGGTACTAACTCCATGGCTATCGGTACAAATGCCGTTGCAGAATCCAATAATTCCTTGGCATTGGGTACTGGTACGGAAGTAAGAGGTGCCTTGGTTAATGGTTTCTCTGCTTTCACTAACCAACAAAATAACAATATTGCAAACGGTGTAGTTGCGGTAGGTAACGTAGGTTCTGAACGCCGTATCATCAATGTGGCGGGCGGTGAAAACGATACTGACGCAACAAATGTAAAACAATTAAAATTTGTAAACAGTAACTTGGCAAAATCCATCGCAGGTCCTACTTATACGGGCTATGAAGCGAATGGTTCTACATATAAAGCGCCTGATTTCAATATCAAGAACAGCACGTATCATACGGTAAAAGAAGCTGTTGAAGCGGCGCAAACGAATTTCTTCAGTGCTAAAGGCACATCTGCCGATGCGAACTACGATAACACAGGTGCTACAGGCAATAATGCGACAGCAGCCGGCGTACGTACTTCCGCAGCAGGTAACTTTGCGACAGCTGTCGGTGCTGATGCAACTGCAGCGAATGCGAATAGCACTGCAATCGGTTATAAAGCTAAATCCAGTGTAGATGACGGCGTTGCATTGGGTGCAAACTCCATTGCTTCCGTTGCAGCAGGCAAAGCAGGCTATAATGTGAAAACTGCAGACAGCCGTACAAACGGATATAGCGGATTGACAGGCGCTGCGTTGACTTCCACTATGGGTGCGGTGTCCGTAGGTGACGGCGGTACAAAAACTCGTCAAATCACAAATGTGGCTGCAGGTACTGCGGATACTGATGCTGTTAACGTGGCACAATTGCGCAATGTTAACTTGAAAGTAGCCGGCAACAGCGGTAACAATGACGTTTTATTGGACAACCAAACATTGACTGTAAAAGGCGATGGTTCTTATGTTACAACATCTGTTAACAACCAAACAATCGATGTAGCGTTGACTGATGCTACTAAGAACAAGATTGACAATGCGGCAAATAAAGACTTGTCCAATATTACAGACGGCGGTAAATCCGTTATCCGTGATGAAGCGCAAAAAGCAGTAAAAGTTGTTGCTGGTAAAAATACAACGATTACAGAAGGTACTGACGGTACATATAAAACATATAAAGTTGACGTAGACGCTCCAGATTACCAATTGACTGAAAACAGCAGTGCTGCTGATAAAGCATACACTGTATCTGGCAATAAAGTTGACTTAACTGTACAAGATGCTAAAAACCCTGCGAATAAGAAAACTGTAACTATCAAGGATATTGCATCCAAAACAGAACTTGATAATACAAAAACGGAGCTTATTAATAAAGGTTTGAAATTCGATGCTGATAATGGCGGCGAAAAAACAAATAAATTAGGCTCCAAGGTAACAGTAGCTGGTGATGGCACTAACATCAACACTACAATTACACAAAGTGGCGACGATACAACAATTAAGGTTGCATTAGGTAAAGACATCAATGTTAATACGGTGACAGCTACTAAGACTGTAAAAGCTGGCACTGCTACTATGGGTAACCAATCTGTAACAGATAACAAAAGTGCTACTCAGAACGGTAACTTTGTATCCGGTTTGGACAATAAAAATTGGACATTAACTGATCCTGCCTATGTATCTGGCCGTGCGGCAACAGAAGATCAACTTAAGATTGTTAGTGATGCTGTGAAAGCGGCTAACGCAAGTGCTTCTGATTATCGTTTAATTGCTAATCCGAACAATGCGGCAGATGGTTCTTATAAGGTTGATAACAATAAAGTTGATTTACAAGTGAAGGACGATAAATCCGGTACAGTTAATACTGTGACAATTAAGGATATTGCGTCCAAAACAGAACTTGATAAAGTAAAAGATCGTTCCGTGAAATATGATGGTGAAACTGACAAAGATACAGTAACTTTGGAAGGCGCTAACGGTACAAAGATTACCAACTTGAAAGACGGTAATGTAGCAGCAGGTTCTAAAGATGCTGTAAACGGTGGTCAATTACATCAAGTTAAGCAGGATCTTGGCGATCAAATTACGAATACCAAGAATGAGTTAAACAATAAGATTGATACAACTAAACAAGATCTTATCGACAAAGGTTTGAAATTCGACGCTAATAACGGCGGTGAAAAAACAAATAAATTGGGCTCTAAAGTAGCAGTTAAAGGGGATAACTCCAATATCATTACGGAAATCTCTCAAGACGCTAACGGCGACAGCACAATTGATGTGAAACTTGGTAAAAACCTTAATGTAGAGACAATTACTGCAACCGGTGCAAACGGCAAAGACGGTAAAATCGGCATCAACGGTAAAGATGGTGTAACAACTAACATTTCCGTTACTCGTGACGGTCAACCTGGTGTAGACGGCGCTCCTGGCACGACTACAACACGTATTACGTACCAAAAACCTGATGGCTCCAACGAAGAAGTGGCAACCTTGAACGACGGCCTTAAATTCAAAGGTGACATGGGTGCTACATCCAATGTTAAGCTTAACAAACAAGTGGACATCAACGGTGGTGTAACAAGCGCTTCTGATCTTGCGACAGGCAATAATATCGGTGTTACTTCTGCGGCTGTTGGCGCTGATGGCAATGCAAAATTACAATTGCAATTGGCGAAAAACTTGACTGGCTTGCAATCCGTAACGGCATCCGACACTGTGAAAGCAGGCACTGCCACTGTAGGTAATCATACGGTAGCGGATAAAAAAGGTGGCAACCAAACTGGTAATTTTGTAACAGGCTTAGATAATAGAGCTTGGGACATTTCAGATCCTACGTATGTAGAGGGACGCGCAGCGACAGAAGACCAACTTAAGAAGGTTAGCGATGCATTGAAAGCGTCTAATGCAAGTGCTACAGATTACCGCTTAATTGCTAATCCGAACAACGTGGCAGATGGTTCCTATAAGGTTGAAAACAATCAAGTAGACTTGAAAGTAAAAGACGAAAAATCCAGTGACGTTAAAACTGTAACGATTAAGGATATTGCGTCTAAAACTGAACTAGATAATGTAAAAGATCGTTCCGTAAAATATGACGGTAACACAGGCCATGACACAGTAACATTGGAAGGCCCGGACGGCACAAAGATTACCAACTTGAAAGACGGTAATGTAGCGGCTGGTTCTAAAGATGCTGTAAACGGCGGTCAATTACATGATGCTAAAAATGAACTTATCAATACAGGTCTTAAATTTGATGCCAATGTAGGTGGCGTAAAAACTAACAAATTAGGCTCCACGGTTACAATTCAAGGTGAAGGTACTGCAGCTGACGCTGATTATAGCGGTGAAAACCTTAAAACTTTCATCAATCAAGATGCGGCAACAGGTAACACGACGATTGACGTGAAGATGAACAAAAACCTTAAAGCTGAATCTGTGAAGGTTGGCAAAAATGGTAAGGACGGCGTAGCTATTACAGGTCCTGACACAGCGAACGGTACAGATGGCAAGGTAGCTGTGACTGATAAAAACGGTAAAGAAGCAGTTTCTATTTCCGGTAAGGACGGCGTAGGCCACATCGGCTTGACAGGTCCTGCTGGAACGAACGGCGTGAATGGTACTAATGGTATCGACTTGTCCGTGAAACCTGGTTACGACGATCCTATGACAGGCGTTAAAGGCGAAAAAGGCGTTGATGGTACAAATGGTCTTACACGTATCGTTTACAAAGACGGCAATGGCGAACACCAAGTTGCGACTATGGAGGACGGTTTACAATTCACTGGTAACAACATTGGTACCGTGAATAAACAAAAATTGAACTCCTTGGTGAAAGTACAAGGTGAAGGCGTAACTGAAGCTGAATCCGCTGCATTCAAGAGCGCATCCGGCAACATCAACGTAAAAGCTGATGGCACTGACAAATTGGAACTTCAATTGGCGAAAGACCTTAAAAATCTTGATTCCGTAACAGCCGCTAAGACTGTGAAAGCAGGCGACGCTACTATGGGTAGTCAAACTGTTAACAACGCAGCTGGCGATAGCGAAACAGGCAATTATGTAACAGGCCTTGATAATAAAGATTGGGATGCAAATAAGATTGTATCCGGTCGTGCTGCAACAGAAGATCAATTGAAAAAAGCATTGGATGCTCAAAGTGCTAACTCCACTGATTATCGTTTGATTAGAAATCAAGCGGCAGGCTCTAATGGAGACTACACTGTAGATGCAAACGGTGATGTAGCGTTGACTGTACAAGATAAGAATCATCCAGATCAAACAGAAACCGTTACAATCAAAGACGTTGCTTCTAAATCCAAACTTGATAAATTGAATGATCGTGCTGTTAAATATGATTTGGATCCTAACGGAACACCTGATAAATCCAAGGTAACTTACGAAGGCCCTACATACAATAACAAACAAGGTGGGACTCACGTAACGAATGTAGCATATGCTACAGGCAACGATGGCAGCGAAGCGGTTAATGTGGACTACTTGAATGACAAAATCAAGGATAGTGCGGACGCATTGACTAATAAAGGTTTGAAATTCAATGCTAATGTAGGCGGCGAACAAACTAATAAACTTGGTTCTACTATCACTGTTCAAGGTGAAGGTAAAGCTGATGATGCTGACTACAGCGGTGAAAATATTAAAACTTTCATCAACCAAGACAATAAAGGTAACACGACTATCGACGTGAAGATGAATAAAAACCTTAAGGCTGAATCCGTGAAGGTTGGCAAAGACGGTAAGGACGGCGTGTCCATTACAGGTCCTGACAACGGTACAGACGGCAAGGTAGCTGTGACTGGTAAGGACGGAAAAGAAGCTGTATCTATTTCTGGTAAAGACGGCGTAGGTCACATCGGACTTAACGGTAAAGACGGCCGTAGCGCTGATATTTCTGTTGAAAAAGGTGATCCGGACCTCAACGGTAACGAAATCACTCGTATTAAATACACTGATGAAAATGGTAAGACACATCAAGTGGCAACCAAGGATGATGGTATGGCATACGGTGGTGACTCCGGTAATGTGATTAAGAAAAAACTTAATGAACAATTGGACATTAAGGGTGGCGTAACAAACGAAGATGATTTGACTGAAAACAATATTGGCGTTATCAGCAAAAATAATATCCTCAATGTTCGTTTGGCAAAAGACCTTAAAGACTTGAACTCCATTACTTTCAACAATGGAGCTAATGGTGCAAATGGTAAAACTGTTGTAAACGGCGCAGGCATGACTATCAATGATGCAGCTGGTAATCCGTTGACAGCTGTTACAAAAGACGGCGTGAAGATTACCGATGGTCCATCTATGACGAAGGACGGCATCGATGCAGCAGGCAAGAAGGTTACTAATGTTCAAAACGGTACGGTTGCCAAAGATAGCAAAGACGCTGTAAACGGTGGTCAATTGCATGACGCTGTTGAAAGCCTTAAAACTAAAGGCTTTGGTCTTGAAGCGGAAGACGGTCAATCCGTGAAGAAACCTCTTGGTGAAACTGTTAAAGTTAAAGGTGATGGCACGAATATCAAAACATCCGTAGACGGCGGTGCTGTTAAGGTAGAATTGAAAAAAGACATCACTGTAGACACTGTAACAACAGGCGATACTAAGATGGATACAAACGGCGTAACTATCAAGGACGGCGCTAATGAAGCGACTAAGTTGACTAAAGACGGCTTGCAAATCAATGATGGTGGCAACAAAGCTGTTACTATCAACAAAGATGGCTTAACAATCGAAAACGGTCCTAAGGTAACAAAAGACGGTATCGATGCGGCTGATAAGAAGATCACTAATGTGGCTGATGGCACTATTGGCGCTGGTAGCAAGGACGCTGTAAACGGCGGTCAATTGCATACAGCTATCGAAGACATCAAATCCACAGGCTTTGGCCTTAAAGCGGAAGACGGTCGATCCGTGAAGAAACCTCTTGGCGAAACAATCGACTTGAAAGGTGACGGCAATATCAAAACTTCCGTGGACAACGGCGCTATCAAAATGGCATTAAATGATAAGATTACTCTTGGTCAAGATCCAGCAAAACAAGTTAACATTGACGGTTCTGCAGGTACAATTACAGCTGGCAATGGCGGTAATCAAGTTAAGATTGACGGCAATGACGGTTCCGTAACGGCAAATACTGTGAAAGCTGGCGATGTAGTTGTAGGCAAGCAAACTTCTGACGGTAAAGAAGGCAACTTCGTAACAGGTTTGGATAACAAAACTTGGAATCCTGAAAACCCTGTAGCAGTTCCTGGTCGTGCCGCAACAGAAGACCAATTGAAAGCTGTTAATGACGACTTCAATAATAAAGCAAGAACAGGCCGTGTATTCCAAGGTGACCAACCTGGCGATAGCGGTAAAGTGGTTCGTGGTTTGGGAGATACTATGAACCTTACTGGTGGTGCTGATGTGAACCGTTTGGCAGACAACAATATCGGTGTTGTGAAAAACGCTGCTGGTGATGGTTATAACATCAAGTTGGCGAAAGACTTGAAAGGTCTTGAGTCCGTAACTACTACAGATGCTGCTGGTAATACGACTGTTATGAACGGTGGCGGCATGACAATTACACCTGCTCAAGGTAATGCTGTAAGCCTTACTAAAGACGGCCTCAATAACGGTGGTAATAGAATTACTAATGTAGGCCCTGGTGTAGATGGCACTGATGCGGTTAATGTAAATCAATTGAGTAGTGCTATGCGTAGTGTGGATGGTAAAATCGCTGATGTAGGTGCTACTAGTGCAGCTATTTCCGGCCTCAAACCTTTACAATATGATCCATTGGAACCAACTCAAGTATTGGCTGCTGTAGGCCACTACAAAGGCAGCACAGCTGCTGCTGTAGGCGTAGCGCACTATACTAATGAATCTACAATGTTCCATATGGGCGTATCTCTTGGCGGTCATGACAACATGATTAATGCGGGCGTATCCTACAAATTTGGTACATCCGATGCTAAGAAAGCTATTCCAGCACGCTATAAAGCAGGCCCTATCAGCTCTGCGTATGTATTGCAAGATGAAGTGACTGCGTTAAAAGCTGAAAATGAACGCATGAAACAACATGACTTAGAGTTAACTGCTAAATACGATCAAGTACAACGCGATAATGAAGAAATGAAAGCTCAAATCGCATTGTTGATGCAACAAGTAGGACTTTCCAAATAAAAAGAATTCTTAGTCTTGTTATGTAAGGAATATGAAAGCCGCCCTTCTAGGGCGGCTCATCATAAGGAGGAAGTATGAAATTCAAAACATTTATACCTGTATTGGCACTGGCTTGTGTATGCGCGGTAGGCCAAGCGGATGCGGCTCAAGATCGATTGATGATGCCAGAACAACCAGCTGAACCATTGAATGTGCTTGAAACAGAAGTGGCACTTTCCGTACCTAGCGAAGAAGTTCGTGACGTTGTTAACGCTTTCACACAATTCCAATTGGACCAAAAGGGCAAACGTATCATGGATGATTCCCGCGTTATGACCGGTCAAGAGCGTTACCGTAACAATGTATTGTACTACATGAACGTTCGTCGCAGCTGGTACATCGTGAGCCATCGTTATAAAAACGATAGCTATGGGCGTTTGGCATTAGATCGTTTGTACAACGATTACAAACAGTTCTTCACAGAACATGCGACTGTATCTGAAGACGCTAAATTGGACTATGCGCAACAAATCATCGATATCTTGGATCGCAATACGGCCAATGTACATGATGATGAATTGCGTTTCTATATGAATGAAATGGTGATCTTCAGCTTGAACGAAGCCATGAAAGACGGCAATAATCGTGTAAAACCTGTAGATGAAAAAGTAGCTCCTGCGATGGACGAACTTCACACAGTGGACCTTCGCAAAGCGATTAATGCACCTACAATTCAATAAAATTTAGACTATATCATATGATGAAAGCCGAGGCACAAATTGCCTCGGCTTTTGTCATACATAGAGTAAATCTTTTATATATAAATATGTAAATTTAATTCCATAAATATATAGAAAAGATGAAGAATTTTTATCTTATTTTTTAAATCTATTAAATAAACTATAAAAATGAATGAAACATGAAAAAGTTGTTTACAATATTGAATATTTTTGATATAGTAGTCGCTAGAGTGAGTATCTTATAGGAAAAGATATACGTAATAGTACTTAAACTATAGTATTGAGTACTATTGTTTTATGTTAGAAGTGTAGATGATTTTTTATATCTATTACTTCTTCTTTTATTTTACTTTTTTATATGAGGCTATAAACATAATGCGTAACCGGCAAGTCCGGTAATTCGGTGAGAAAGGAATAACATGAATCGAATTTATAATGTAATTTGGAGTAAAGCTAAAAATTGCTACGTTGTAGTATCTGAGTTAGTTAAGAGCGGTGGCGGTAAAGCTAGTGTGAATTCTGCAAGAACGAGCATTACTTTTCGTGCGGCTTTATGCGCGTTTGCTATTACGGGTTGTTTAGTATCGGGAATTGCAGAAGCAAATGTAATACAAGGCCCTGGCGCTGCTGCTACTGGTAGCAATAGCGTGGCAGTCGGCGATAATGCAAAATCCGCAGGTGCTAAGTCTGTGGCGATAGGTAATGACGCGGCTACATTAGCAACAAGTGAAAATGGTATTGCCATCGGTAATGGTGCGAAGGCTGAAGGTCAACAACGAGTGAAGGTTCCATATCCTGCGGGTACTATTGCTATCGGTCAAGGGTCAGTAGCTAAGGAAAATGGCGATATTGTAATAGGTCGTCAAGCGAAGAGCACGATTTCCAAGTATCATCAACAACCTGGATCCGGTGCAGTTGTAATGGGTGCAGAAGCCGCTTCTTACGGTTCTCGAGGTGACGTAGTCATCGGTGCTGCAGCGGAAGCTAATATAATTAGAAAGAATGCTACTGTTGATGGTGACGGACAGCTGTTTTCACAATCTGTAGCTATCGGTAGCGTAGCGAAGGTATATGGCACACAATCTGTGGCTATCGGTGGTGATGTAAGATCTATTGGTCAGTCTTCTATCGCTATCGGCGGTGATGATATCGATCAGGCAAAGCCTGATTTATATAAGGCCATTCCTGATTTATCGGTGCCAGGTACGCAAAAAAACTTTAACCGTGAAGTGGCTGCATTATATCCAAGTGGATTGGGTACAGCAGGGCTTAATGATAGTAAGAACTATGTAAATACTGCTTCTATCGGAAATGCAAGCCTTGCTATTGGTATGATGACACAGTCTTTAGGCACAGGCTCTAATGCTATCGGTGCTAACTCCTTGTCAAAAGGTGTGGCTAGCTCCGCTATTGGTGCTATGGCTCGTAGCTGGGGGAATAACTCTCTTGCTATCGGTAGCCAAGCCGGTGCATATGGTGAGAAATCCACATCCCTCGGCGATGCGAATACAGTAGGCTTTGATATGACAAATGCTACTCTATCTGGTTCAGCTGCAGGCGCTCTTGGTAGAGGCAATAAGGTATATGGTAATAATGCATATGCTATCGGCAGCGAAAATACTGTAGGGTCGGCTACTGTTACAGAAACTACAGAGTCTAATGGCGATAAAATTAAAAAGGTTACTGCTGGTACAGTTAAAGGTAATAAAGCTGGTGCATTCGGTTACAAGAATACTATTACAACGGATAATTCCTATGTAGTAGGTAGTAACTCTACTATTTCCGCAGATAATGGCATGGTTTTAGGTAACAGTGCTACTGTGACAGGGGCTAACGGTTTAGCTCTTGGTAATAATACGAAAGTAGCTAATGACAATGCCGTAGCTATCGGTAATGGCTCTGAAACAGCAGCAGCTGTGGCTACTCCTTCTGCTACAATCAATGGGGTAACTCATAACTTTGCAGGCACAAACCCTGCTTCCACAGTAAGCGTAGGCAAAGCAGGTATGGAACGGACTGTTACTAATGTAGCGGCTGGTCGTATTTCTGCTACCTCCACTGATGTTATCAATGGTAGCCAATTGTTTGCAGTTAAAACGGAAGTAGAAAAAGGCGTATCTTATGCAGGCGATGTAAAAGCTGCAGCAGCTGCAGATAATAAATTCACTCATAAATTAGGCGAACAAACTAATGTTGTGGGCGGCGTGACTGATGTAACTAAATTGACAGATAACAATATCGGTGTTGTTTCCAATGGCACTGATACATTAAATATTAAATTGGCTAAAACATTGACTGGTTTGGACAGTGTTACAGCTGGCGGTACTACTATCAATAACGGCGGTTTGACCGTAGATGGTAAAAACTATGTATCTCCAAACGGTATCAATGCGAATAACCAAAAGATCACCAATGTAGCTGATGGTACTAACTCTAATGATGCGGTTAACTATGGTCAATTACAAAATGTGATTAACTCTATCGATAAAGCGCCTACTGTGAAAGCAAAAGATGCAAATGTAACTGTAACAGAAGGTACAAATGCAGCAGGTGGTAAGGAATATATTGTTGGATTAGGCAATACAATCAATGTTGGTGCTGCACATCCTGTAACTGTAGATGGTAATGCAGGACATGTAACAGGCCTTCAAAATACAGATTGGAGTGTAGACAATCCTGTTGCTGTTCCTGGTCGCGCGGCTACAGAAGATCAGTTGAAAAAGGTTAACGATACAGTTAATGCCAATAAGGATCAAATCGATAAAAATAAACAAGCTATCGCAGATAACAAACAAAATATCACAACAAATGCCGGTAATATTGCTAATAATACGCAAAATATCGCAAAGAACGCTGGCGATATCGTTACAATCAATAAAACTATTGAAAAAGGGTTGAACTTTGACGGTGACTCCGGTGCAACAATCAATAAGAAATTGGGTGATACTGTTGCCGTTAAAGGCGGTGCTACAGGCACATTGTCTGATAACAATATCGGTGTTGTATCCGATGGTACTGGCACATTGAATGTGAAATTGGCTAAAACATTGACTGGTTTGGATAGCGTTACTGCTGGTGATACTACCATCAATAACGGCGGTTTGACCGTAGGTGGTAAGAATTATGTATCTCCAAACGGTATCAATGCAAATGACCAAAAGGTAACAAATGTTGCTAATGGCGATGTGGCTCCAAACTCTAAAGATGCAGTAAACGGCAGTCAATTACATCAAGTTAAGCAAGATCTTGGTGACCAAATTACGAATACCAAGAATGATTTAAATGATAAAATTGATACTACTAAAACTGACCTTATCAATAAAGGCCTTCGTTTTAACGCGGATAATGACGATGAAAAAACGAATAAATTAGGCTCTAAAGTAACGGTAAACGGCGATGATAACATCACTACAGAAATTACTCAAACTGGTGATGATACTAAGATTGCTCTTAAATTAAAGAAAGATCTTAATGTTAGAACTGTTACGGCTACGGACACTGTGAAAGCAGGCGACGTAACAATGGGTAAACAAGCTGATGGTGCGAATCCTGGTAATACAGGCAACTATATTACAGGTCTTGATAATAAGACTTGGGATCCAGGTAATGTTGTATCTGGTCGTGCCGCAACAGAAGACCAATTGAAACAAGCTTTGGCAAATCAAACTGCAACAGGCCTTAAATTTGATGCCAATGTAGGCGGTGTACAAACTAGTAAATTAGGTTCTACAGTAATCGTACAAGGCGAAGGTAAAGCTGCTGATAGTGACTATAGCGGTGAAAATATCAAGACTTTCATCAAACAAGATGCAGCAACAGGCAACACGACCATTGACGTGAAGATGAGCAAAAATCTTAAAGCTGAATCTGTAAAAGTTGGCAAAGGTGATAATAAGGATGGTGTATCTATCACAGGTCCAGATGGTGCGAACGGAACAGATGGCAAGGTAGGCATTACTGGTAAAGACGGTAAAGATGCTGTATCCATGTCCGGCAAAGACGGTGTAGGTCACATCGGTTTAAGTGGTAAAGACGGCCGTAGTGCGGATATTACTGCTGAAAAAGGCGACCCTGATATTGAAGGCAACGAAATCACGCGTATTAAATACCAAGACGAAAATGGTAAAACACACCAAGTGGCAACCAAAGACGATGGTATGAAATACGGTGGCGATAGCGGTGCCGTAATCAACAAAAAGCTTAATGAGCAAGTAAACGTAATCGGTGGTATTACTGATGTTAGCAAGTTGACTACTGAAGATAATTTAGGTGTCGTATCCGATGGTAGCAATAACCTCAAGGTTCGTATGGCAAAAGACTTAAAAGGTCTTGAAACAGTAACAACTAAAGATACTGCAGGTAACACTACAGTTGTAAATGGCGGCGGCATGAAGATTACACCTGCTAGCGGTAACCCTGTGAGCTTAACTAAAGATGGTTTGGATAATGGTGGCAATAAGATTACGAATGTAGCTGCTGGTACAGCTCCAACTGATGCAGTCAATAAATCCCAATTGGATCAAGCTGCAGCTGCTGCGACTACAACGGTAACAGCGGGCGATAATATTAAGGTTACGCCAAGCGACAATCCGAATGGTTCCAAAAACTATGAAGTAAGTCTTAAAGACCAAGTAACATTGGGCTCCGATCCGAAGAAACAAATCGCTATCGATGGCAATGCAGGCACAATCAAAGCTGGCGACAAGGTTGAAATCGACGGCGATAAAGGGACTATTAAAGTTGGTAAAGATGGTCAAGATGGCGTATCCATCACAGGCCCAGATACGGCGAACGGCACAGACGGCAAGGTAGGCGTTACTGGTAAAGACGGTAAAGATGCTGTATCCATGTCTGGTAAAGACGGTGTAGGTCACATCGGTCTTAATGGTAAGGACGGTCGTAGTGCTGATATTTCTGTTGAAAAAGGCGACCCTGATATCGAAGGCAACGAAATCACGCGTATTAAGTACCAAGACGAAAATGGTAAAACCCATCAAGTGGCAACTAAAGACGATGGTATGAAATACGGTGGCGATAGCGGTGCCGTGATTAACAAAAAGCTTAATGAACAAGTAAACGTTATCGGCGGTATTACTGATGCTAGCAAGTTGACTACAGAAGATAATTTAGGTGTCGTATCCGACGGTACTGGTAACCTCAAGGTTCGTATGGCTAAAGACTTGAAAGGTCTTGAATCCGTAACCACTAAGGACGCTGCGGGCAACACCACAGTTGTGAACGGTGGCGGTGTAACCATTACACCTGCTAGCGGTAATGCAGTAAGCCTTACTAAAGATGGCCTTAACAACGGTGGTAATACAATTACCAATGTTGCGGCTGGTGTAAACGGCACTGATGCGGTTAACGTAAATCAATTAAAAGGTGCAACAGATAAGATGGCGAATGCAATCGATGCTGTAGCGGGCGAAACACAACGTGTAGGCGCTCATGCAGCGGCTATGGCTGCGTTGAAACCAATTCAATACGATCCATTGGAGCCAACTCAAGTAATGGCTGGTGTTGGTAATTACAGAGGTGAAACTGCGGCGGCATTAGGTGTTGCACATTACTCTGCAGAAGATACTATGTTCCATTTGGGTGTATCTGTTGGTGGTCATCACAATATGGTGAATGCTGGTGTAACTCACAAATTCGGTAACTCCGATGCGAAGAAAGCGATTCCAGAACGTTATAAAGGTGGCCCTATCAGCTCTGCTTATGTGTTGCAAGATGAGGTAACAGCATTGAAAGCTGAAAATGCACGCATGCAAGAAAGCCTTAACGAATTGTCTTCTGTGAAGGCTGATAATGCACGTATGCAACAACGTATTGATGAATTATCCTCTGTGAAGGAAGATAATGAACAAATGAAGGCTCAAATTGCATTGTTGATGCAACAAGCAGGGCTTACAAAGTAAATTTGACTTGATTAAATGGGTTATTTAGTATACTCTAGTCATGTAAGAATCATGTAAGGAATATGAAAGCCGCCCTTCGGGGGGCGGCTCGTCATTAGGAGGATTTATGAAATTCAAAACATTTATGCCTGTATTGGCACTTGCTTGTGTATGCGCGGTAGGTCAAGCGGATGCGGCTCAAGATCGATTGATGATGCCAGAACAACCGGCCGAACCATTAAACGTGATTGAAGCGGAAGTTGCAGTTCCTGTACCTAGCGAAGAAGTTCGCGACGTAGTGAATGCTTTCACACAATTCCAATTGGACCAAAAGGGCAAACGTATTATGGACGATTCCCGCGTTATGACTGGTCAAGAACGGTACCGTAACAATGTGTTGTACTACATGAACGTTCGTCGTAGCTGGTACATCGTGAGCCATCGTTATAAAAATGATAGCTATGGTCGTTTAGCGTTAGATCGTTTGTACAACGATTACAAACAGTTCTTTACAGAACATGCGACTGTATCTGAAGACGCTAAATTGGACTATGCGCAACAAATCA
>OKKN01000301.1_pt1 | contig 15978 bp, 11 predicted proteins | sample 1614621 | NCBI WGS metagenome assembly OKKN01 (sample SAMN04436956, study PRJEB24849) | human gut metagenome | biome: human gut; feature: NICU; material: stool | host: Homo sapiens | place: USA: Saint Louis, MO | collected 2010-01-12 | reverse complement strand
CAAACCGCAGTTGATAAAGTGAACACGCAAATGCAGCAAGCCAAAGCAGCACAACAACGAATTGCCAACTTGCAGGCTAATAAAAATGGTGCGCGGTTGTCTGGGGATACTAAAAGTGAATCGAGAATAGGCGAACAAATTTCAAAAGCTCAAATTCAGATGAACAAGTCGCAACAACAAGCACAAGCGATTGTGCGCGGATTAAAATCCGAATATGAGGCTATCCCTAATTCTCTGTCTAACATTTCAGCTAAGATGGAAGGCAATGAGCGGCAGATTGAAGCTATGAGAGCTAAAGTTAAGGCTCTGAAAAATGAAATGAAGATGCAGCAAACAGAAACAGGAAGTTTCGCATCTGGAAAGTGGAAATCTACAGGGATACAAGATACACCACAATCAACCAAAACCGCTGAAGCTATTTCTAAACAATCAGCAAAAATGGAAAAATTGATTGCAGACAATGATGCTTTGCAACGTTCATATGCTCAGTTGGAAGATCGTTCTGGTGTTCTAAAGACAGCGTTGTCTAGTGTAAATACGAACTTGGCGAGCAACCTGTAAAAGCTCGTATGGCAGCAAATGGAATGAGGAATCTGTCGGGTTCCACGAAACAATCAGAAGGACTCTTTTCACGTTTCAAAAATATGATGAGTAATTCTATTGGTAGATTTGGAAGTTTATTTGACAGACAATCGAAACAAGTCACTAGCGGAACATCTAGAATGGCTCAAGGCATGGGTGGTTTTGGACGCTCCATGAAGATGCTATGGTCGCAGTTATTCTTGTTCACGTTCTTATACCAAGGAATCATGACTCTAGCTGGCGGGCTTTTTAAAGCGTTACAGACTAACGCACAGTTTTCAGCTAGTTTAAATCAAATTAAGGTCAATTTACTAACTGCATTTTATCCAATTTACCAAGCAGCTTTGCCAGCGATAAATGCTTTGATGTCGGCCTTAGCTAAAGTTACTGGCTATATTGCTGGATTTATATCCACACTTTTCGGAATGAACATCGGTGATGCATTCAACGGTGCTCAGGGACTAATGAACAATGTCCAAGCTTTAGATGATACTGGAAGTGCTGCATCTGATGCATCAGATGGATACGATGAGATGGCTCAATCCATTAAGGATTCAAATAAACAACTTAAAGATCAGCATGATAGAACGGAAGCAGCTCGAAAAAAAGCAAAAGAATATAAACGTCTTTTAGCTGGATTTGATGAATTAAACATTTTAGATTTCAGTGATGACTCTGATGACGAATCTAATGAGTTCATTCCTCAGGAAATTCCAACAAGACCCAAGACTCCGAATGGATCTGGCTCTGACCCATGGGCTGACTTTGGATCAGCAGCAGTTCCAGAAACTCCGAAATGGTTAACGGATTTTGCCAAGAAGTTTAAAGACATCATGTCAAAACTCTTTGATCCAATAAAGAAAGCTTGGGACGCTCAGGGAAAACGTGTTATGGATGCGTTCAAATATTCATTATCCGAAATTGGAAAATTGATTAAGGCAATTGGTAAATCCTTTTTAGAGGTATGGACTAACGGAACCGGACAAAAGTTTGTAGAAAATCTTTTAGTGTTATTAGGTGATGTTCTTTATATAATTGGTGATATTGCAAGGGCGTTTAGAATTGCTTGGGAAGAAAACGGTCGAGGCACTAAATTGATTCAGCAAATTTTTGATGCCTTAAATCAGTGGCTAGAAGTCTTGCATGATATCGCGGAGTCGTTCCGAGAAGTTTGGAATAATGGCACTGGAGTAGAACTCGCAAGGCAATTAATAGAATTCTATACTAAGCTATTTCATTTAATTGAAACCATAGGTAAAGCATTTCAAAATGCTTGGAATGATAACGATCGAGGGACCGCGATCATTCAAGCCATCTTTAACGCGTTAACAGAAGTTCTTAAGCTAATCAACTCAATCATGACAGCATTTGACAAGGCTTTTGCTTCGGGAATTGGCGAAAGTATTCTAGCTAATATCATGGAGATCATTACGAATATTTTCAATACTGTTGGAAATCTGGCAAAAAGCTTTCGAGAGGCATGGGATGAAAATAACCGAGGTCAAACAATCTTTGAAGGGATTATGAAGATAATTGACACAGTCCTTGGGACGATCAAACGAATGACAGGAGCGACTGCAGAATGGGCTAAGATTCTTGACTTCCGTCCACTTCTTAATTCAATTAACGGATTACTTAAATCAATACAACCATTGACAAAAAACATTGGAGATGGCTTGGAATGGTTTTATAAGAATGTTTTACTTCCTTTAGCCAAATACACAATTCAAGATTTAATTCCAGCATTCCTTAAAGCATTAAGTGGTGCTCTAGATGCGCTTAACGGAATAATCAATGGATGTAAACCCGCTTTTGATTTCTTTTGGAATTCCATGCTCAAACCAATTGCTGAATGGACTGGAGGAGTAATCGTTGATGTATTGAAAAAACTAGGTGACGCTCTTTCGGGTATTGGGAATTGGATAACTGAACATCAAGAAGGGTTTTCAGCTTTTGTAACGGTTTTCGGAACATTTGTTGCCGCTCTGAAGGTAATTAGTGCTCTTTCAACTGTAATAGAAATAGTTGGAGGACTTTTCGCTGGATTGAGTGCTATTGGTGGTTTATCGGGAGTTCTTTCAGCAGTAGGAACTGCGATTGGCGGATTAATTGCCTTTTTAGGTGGACCATTAACCGTTGCAGCTGCTGCAGCCATAGCAGTAGGCGTAGCTCTTTGGCAAAATTGGGATACCATCAAAGAGAAAGCTAGCCAGTTGAAAGACTGGATCGGTGAAAAATGGGAAGGTATAAAGACGGCAACATCTAATGCTTGGAATAATGTCAAAAATTGGACTTCGGAAAAATGGAATGCAGCGAAAGATGCTGTGACTAGTAAAGCAGGTGAAATTTATACCGCCGCTAAAGATAAATTTACGAATACTGCAAATACAGTTCGCGATAAAGCAGGTCAAGCAAAAGATTGGGTTTCTAGCAAATGGTCTGATTTAAAGAATTCCACTTCAACTAAATTTGAAGAAATACGTTCAACTGCTGGTTCGAAAATGAACAGCGCAGCTGAAGCGGTTAGGTCTGGTGCAGAGACAGCTAAAAGTAAAGCTGTTTCTGCATTTTCAAGTTTGAAGGATGGAGTCGGAGGACATTTAAATTCAATAAAAACTACAGCTTCAGAAGTCTTTAAGAAAGTAGGGGGATGGGCGTCCGATTTACCTGGTGATATTGCAAAAGGCCTGTCTAGCGGTCTTAATACGATTAAACAAGCCATGAACAATATTGCCAATGGATTAGCCTCTGGAATAGGAAAAGGTGTTAATGGCATTATCTCTGGAGTTAACTGGGTTATGAGTAGTTTAGGTGCAGGTTGGCGATTATCTTCTTGGCACGTACCATATTTCAGTTATGCAACTGGGACGAGTTTTCATCCAGGCGGATTAGCTATGGTAAATGACGGAGATGGCAGCAATTGGCGTGAGATGTATAAGTTGCCAAGTGGTCAGATTGGCATGTTCCCTAAACAAAAGGATTACATGGTTAACCTTCCCAAAGGTACCCAAGTCCTAAATGGTAGGGACACCAATAACTTTATGAATAATATTCCTCACTATAAAGGTGGATTAATCGACAGTGTTAAGAATTTCTTTGGTTCGATAAGTCCGAGTGCTTTATTAGATCGAGCATTCGAAAAATTCGTTGATGTAGCAGGTATACCTGAACCAGGAGCTTCGATGGCTCTAGGCGCGGCTAAGAGAATTAAATCAAGTGCTTTTCGTGTCGTGAGTGATCGTATTTCTGAACTATTCAGACTCGATCGAGAAAACGAAAGTAAGAAAAAGGGATTTGCTAACGGAGGTAGAGTAGATCAGTTTGGCTGGTACAAAATGTCTGAAGGCAATAACACTGAATGGGTTGTTCCAGTAACTAAGCCAGAACTAGCCTTTCAAAGAATCAACGAAGCGCTTGATTTCATGGGGTATGATGGTATCCCTGATTTAACAATGCCAGAAGTATTTAGAGATTCATCTGATAGTTATACTGGTTCAAGTTCATCTGGTAAAAAGAATAAAGGTTTTTCTATTACTGGTAATGGGATGGAAAACTTATCAGATAATCTACTTTCAAGTCTTGGTAATACAATCGCGAATGCCATTATTAACGCGCTCTCTAATTTGGATCTGAAGGGGAACGACGGGCCCTTGGAAGTTGTTCTAGAGGTAGATTCAACTAGATTAGGACAAGTAACTGTACGAGGCATTAATCAGTATCATGAACAGATAGGAAATGTAGAACTAAACTTATAAGGAGATGAGCTAATGGATTTCTTGATATCAGGGTCAAATGTAGTAACACCAAAAGAATTATCTGTCAGCATACAAACCTTAGACAGTGGTTCTAGCGGAAGAAATGCTAATGGAGATATGGTTCGCGATATTCTCGGAAGAAAAACTAAATTAGATGTAAAATGGGGACCTTTGGAAATTTCAGAGGTCTCTTTAATTTTGCGTTTAATTGATTCTGCCTTTTTTACAGTAAGGTATTTTGACCCACAGGAGGCAGGATTGATTACAAAAACATTTTACTGTGGTGATAGAGTAGTACCTGTTTACTCTTGGAATGAAAAATTCTCGAAGATGATGTGGCAAGGCTTGTCCGTATCGTTAATTGAAAAGTAGGTGAATACTGAATGCTGATAGTTTCAAATGAATTCTTTGAAGCCTGTAAAGATAAAGAAAGGGAAGCTTTTGCACGCATCATTGCTAATGATAAAGTCATATATCTTAAAGATAAAATAAAGAAAATTGATTATTCAATGGGGGCCTTGGGAGGAGAAAGTTTCCAGATTGGGTCAACGCAATCAGCCACAGTTAAAATTGTTTTTTCTGAAATTATTGAAGGGTTAAAAGAACTAGACGAGATCAAGGTAGAAGTAGGATTTAAAATAAGAGGAAACGGCTTGCCATCAAATATCAATCATGTTTCAAAAGTTGATCGAGCAAAAGTTGGAAGAGCAAGATTGGTGAGCTATGTTCCCGATAGATATGAATTTGTTCCTCTAGGAACGTTTTACATTAGTGGTCGAGTTGATCCCGACAGGAATGAAAAGACTACAACTGTTGAAGCTAGAGACGGATTTATTTTTTTGGAAGACAAATATGAGTCCGAGTTGAAATATCCAACAAAATTAGCAGACATTGCTTTAGAAATAGCAAACAAAAGTGGAAGTATTATCGATCCTGTTTCGTTTAACCATTTGAGTAATTACACGATAAATAAGTTTGAGGGATACACATATCGGCAAGCAATAGGTTTAGTCGGACAATTTGAAGGTGGGTTTGTTTGTTTTGATAGAGAAGGTAGACTGTCAATTCGAAAACTAGCAGACCCGAACTTTAAGATTGAACCAAATGAATACTTTTTAAAAGGCCTTGTAAAAAGTGAATTACTTTATCAACCTAGAGGGATTACATGTAAAGTTGTTAACCAAACTAATGAATCTAGTAATGAAACAGTTATTCTTCAATCAGGGTCAACAAATGGTGCGCAGATTTCTCTGGAAAATAATGCGATGACTCAGATTTTATTAGATGATGTTTTCCAGAAAATAAGATACATCAATTTTTACCCAATCAGTTTGAAGTGGCGAGGGAATCCAGCTTTAGAGGTTGGAGACTGGGTAACTATGACAGATAGAGAGGGAAATAAATTTAAATCTCCTGTTCTAAATTATACGATGTCTTTCGACGGTGGTTTCAGTTCAACTATTAGTGCTGACACTAAAGCTTATTCAGCTAACGTCTCATCATTCAAAGGACCGTTGCAACAAAAGCTTGATGACATCGATTATAGAATCGATGCAGCTGGCAAGAACAATGTTTATGAAGGAACAGAGGAACCGACAAATCCAAAAGAAGGCGACATCTGGTTTAAAAAGAATGGACCAGATGATGAGATATGGGTTTATAAGCAAACGGCACCTGGAGTATTCGAGTGGGTAATGACGACATCCACCGCTTTAGAGGAAAGTATCAAAGAGCAAATTGAAAACTCGACTCCTAAAGATGAAATAGTTAAAACCATTAATCTGAGTGATGAGATGGATGGTAAAGAGTGGCTGAAAATTAAAGGCGCAAAATTATGGCTAACTAACGAGACGAAGATTGACAAAGCTATAATCACATCGGCAATGATTGGATCAGTTGATGCTGGAACAATTAGTGTTGGTACTCTAGATGCTTCTAAAATAAGAGTCGTCAATCTTGACGCTTCATCTATATCCACTGGAACGTTGAATGCTATAACGATTAAAGGGGCGACTATAACAGGATCTAAAATCACGTCAACTGGTACGGATTATAATATGACCTTAGATAACGGAGCAATTCGGTGGAACAGAAAGTCTGATGGAAAAAAGTATTCGAAATATATAGTGCGATCAGAAATCAAAATGAAGGTGTCATGTATTTTGCAGTTGAAGACGGCGGAACCTTCAATTTGAAAAGCAATAAACTGAATAGGAATTTTATCACTGCATATGGTTCAACCAGCAATATGCAATTAAACCTTGATTTAGATAGATTAAGTCTTTATTCATCAACTGGGAATACTTTAAGTTTTAGTGTTGAACGAACTGGTTTTTCTTATAGTACGAACGACAATGGGACATATAGAAATTTGTATTTACGTAACAATTCGTTCAGAGCAGATATTGGAGGTAACAAATATCTGAACTTAACGAATACTGGTTTTTCAATAAATACTGAAGGCATAATGAGCTTTATGACAAACAACTCAATCCAATTGAGAGGAACATCGGCAAGAATCATGAGCGATGCTTCAGTTGATAAATCATTTTATGTGTATGGGACAAAAAGCTCCATTGTAAGGACTGAAAATTTTGGTGAGCGTTTGCTATATGCTTATGAAACACCAGAATATTTATTTGCGACATATGGTAAGGCAATTACTGATGAAAATGGGTTTATAGAGATTGAAATTGAACCAATATTTTTAGAAACAATCAATACTGATTCAAAAAACTATCATGTTTTTGTTACACCATATGAGAATGCAAATGTTCATGCGTGCCATTTAGAGCGTGATCGTTTCATGGTTAAGTCTGACAAACCTAACATAGAATTTAGTTGGCAAATAGTAGCTTATAGAAAAGGATACGAAGAATTTTATTTGGAAACTCTATCCAGCAATAACGATAAAGCGCCAAATTTGCTTCAATATCCAATAAGTATTTCTGACATGACAGAGAAAAACTCTAATCAAATATTAAATTACGAGAAGGTGAATTAAATGAATAAGGATGGTTTTGAAGTAAATGCGGAAAGCGTTATTGATCAATTATTAAAAAGACTGTCTCAAGTAGAGTTGGAAAATGCTTCACTAAAAGTAGCTCTTGATCAGGTTTCGGTTAATAAACAAAACGTTACAAAAGAAGGTGAGTAAATGGCTTATGAAAAGCAAAATTGGATTTCGTATGATGACAATAAAACAGAAGAGCAAAATATTCAGGACGGTGCGGTTGTTACTGCCGAAAGAATGAATCATTTGGAGACAGGGTTAGACGAACACGATAAAAATACTACTAATCCGCACAAGGTAAATAAAGATCAGGTTGGCTTAGGTAATGTAACAAATGTGGAGCAAGCTAGTAAAACGGAGTTTAATTCTCACACATCGAATAAAACTAATCCACATGGCGTTACTAAAACACAAGTGGGGCTAGGAAACGTATCAAATGTGGAGCAAGCCAGTAAAACGGAGTTCAATAGTCATGTTGCTGATAAAACGAATCCGCATTCCGTAACGAAGGCTCAAGTTAACCTCGGTAACGTCGACAACTACGCTACTGCCAATCAGACTGATGCGGAACAGGGGCTTGCAGGAAATAAATTTATTACGCCAATGGGTGTAAAGCAGCATGTAGATAAGCGTATAGCGACGCAGGAAGAAGTAAACGCAGGGGAAGCAAGGGATAAAATTGTTAGTCCTAAGACGCTTGATAAAAAGTTAGATGATTTAAATGTATCAGGTGGTTTTGGTGCATTTAACATGAGTGTTTTCAATGGGGAGCAAGGACAAATAACTGGTAGTGGAATTCATGGGAAAGAGGTCAAATCAGGAACTCAAGTGCTACACATGCGGCCAGATGACCCAGTGGCAGAGAGAGCGTCCAATGGTCGGATTAAAATCCAAAAAGCTGGTACGTATTTATTTATCATTCACACGTGGTATCAAATAGGCACACAAACAAATGGTTACCTGTATTTCAATTTGTTAAAGAATGGCTCTCGTGCCGGCAACAATGATCGAGTGACTGGTCAAGGGGTAGATGCACTCAAGAATAGATGGGACGGCACAGGGCAGTGTGTAAACACAGCGAATGCAGGAGATGAGTTTTCTGTAGGTATTGAAACCAATATTACCGGCAGTTTCACGAATGTTGGCACAAAAACTATTACAGTTATCAAATTAGCATAGATAAATAAGCAACGATTTAGCACACTTTCGAGTGTGCTTTTTCAATTATTGAAAAGAAGGCGGAAGGCATGTGTTAGAAAAATTTCTGGAAATTAACAGTTTCTTGATGGCAATTGGATTAGGGGGATTCTTAAAGATTTTCCACAATATTTATAAAGCGGTCAAGGGAAATAAGGATCAAACGGAAAATAGATTCAAACGTTTGGAATATGCGAATGTAGCCATTCTGCATGACAAAATTTATAAGCAATGCTCCGAATTTTTGGAGCAGGGTTGGATTTCTATAGATGATCTCGAAAACTTAGAGTATTTATGGCGTGGTTATCGGGAACTTGGCGGTAACGGAACTGGCGAAACACTGTATAAAAAAGTGTTGGATTTGCCGAATAAACTAAAGGAGGAAAACTAATTATGGATTTATCATTTATCACAGAAAATTTCGTACCAGTGATTGTGGTGGCGTGTTTAATTGTGGGGCATGTAATTAAGGTGACGCCACTATTCAATAAAGTAGCGAATGCTTATATCCCTTTGATTGTAGCAGCGTTAGGAGCGATTCTGGGCGGTGTCATGACCGGCGTAGGCGTTGAGTCAATCGTTTATGGAGCGGTGAGTGGTCTAGCTTCTACAGGCTTGCATCAAATGTTTTCGAAATTATTGAATTTAGGAGGAAATGAATAGCATGGATATGAAAAAAGCGAAAGAAGCATATGAAAAGTCGAATGATAAAAATGTTGGTTTGCAACCTCAACCAAAAGAAATTGAAAATATCAAAGAAGAAAAAGAGGAGAAAAAATAATGGCTATTAATATCGAAACTGGTTTAGCTGTCGTTCAAAAATTTGTAAATAATTGCTACTACAGCATGTATGGTTCTCGTTATTACACAGATGGTACATGTGACTGTTCAGGCTCTGTTTATCGTATTTTACGTGAATCTGGTGGTTTTAACTATGGATATATTCCTAACACTGAAACGCTACATGACTATCTTCTAAAGCTAGGGTATGAAAAGATCGCAGAAAATACAGACTTTCCAATGCAACGCGGCGATGTAATTATTTGGGGGAAAAAGGGTTACTCTGCAGGGGCAGGCGGTCATACAGGCGTAGCACTAGATAATCAAAACTGGATTGAATGCACTGGTTGGAAAATGACTACGATCATTGCTAATCACGATCAACGATGGGTGATGGCCGGATGTCCTTATTTTTATGCGTACCGTTTAAAAACTGGAGCATCTAGCTCAACATCGTCGAATACAGCGACAACAACACCTGCAACTGGAAATAAAAACGGTATCGCGATTGACAACGTGTCGAAAGATCAAGCGGTTAAAATGGTGCAACGCATTCAAACACGATATGCATGGACTTTATTGCGCGATCAAGTAAAACGAGTGTTGCAGCCGAATAAAGTATATACACTAATTATTGCATGTGATAGCAAATGGAAATATGAACATGCCATCAACCGCTTGAAACAAGAGCTAAAGACATATTTACCTGGTTACATTCAAGATAATATCGCTGTTCCTGATGGTGACAAGCCAATCATTCATATTGAAGCTCGCAATTTGACGGATGCGCAAAGCAAAAAGATGGAAGATCATATGCGCAACTTCCTGAAAGATGTATTGTTGGATAAACAAACGTATGCAGAAGCTAATAGTTATGGTACTTGGGATGTGCGCGTAAGAGGTGAAGGCTTTAACGATCATGACGCGCCAATTGTGTTGAAGGAGATTCAAGAAATGGGTAAAGCAAATGACGTGAAGATTGACCCGAGCCATATTAAAGGATTCAAGTATTAAAAAATATTGACCCCGATGGAGTGTGTATGATAGTTTTATAGTATCGAAGGTAGCACCTCGATATACCGTAATGACTGACCGATACTAGCTTCTCGGTCAGTCTTTTCATTTTTGAAGCTAAATAGTTGCTCTAAAACTAGTATACGAATACTATCTAAATAGGGATTCCTGATACAGTATCATTGATAGTAATTTAAGAGACTGTGGGGAAGTTCAGGAATCCCTAGTTTATATTCTAACGCTTTGTATGCGTTTGCACAAATAATTCCTTGTACCTTTAGCTCAGTTGGTCAGAGCAGACGGCTCATAACCGTCCGGTCGTAGGTTCGAGTCCTACAAGGTCCATTGTGACGTTGTTTATAGTTTTATTTTTATCATGGAGGATTACCCAAGTCCGGCTGAAGGGAACGGTCTTGAAAACCGTCAGGCGGGTAAAACCGTGCAAGGGTTCGAATCCCTTATCCTCCTTTCTTAGGAATTAAGTTTCCTTGGTCTAATTATCGCGGGGTGGAGCAGTCAGGTAGCTCGTCGGGCTCATAACCCGAAGGTCGTAGGTTCAAATCCTGCCCCCGCAATTGCTTTTGATTTCAAAAGCACATAAAAAGAAAAGTATGGTTTGGTAGTTCAGCTGGTTAGAATGCCTGCCTGTCACGCAGGAGGTCGCGGGTTCGAGTCCCGTCCAGACCGCCATGCGGGTGTAGTTTAGTGGTAAAACCACAGCCTTCCAAGCTGTTGTCGCGAGTTCGATTCTCGTCACCCGCTTTTCTTTTTGGGCCTATAGCTCAGCTGGTTAGAGCGCACGCCTGATAAGCGTGAGGTCGATGGTTCGAGTCCATTTAGACCCACCACATTGTTCTTTGAAAATTGCACATAATTATATAGATATGTTAATACAACATAGCCAAGAAATATTCTTTGTAACTTAGTTTTAAAACTAATATCATGACAATAGGTCAAGCTACAAAGGGCGCATGGTGAATGCCTTGGCATCAGGAGCCGATGAAGGACGTGATAAGCTGCGATAAGCTTCGGGTAGGCGCACATAGCCAGAGATCCGAAGATTTCCGAATGAGGAAACTCACATGGGAAACCCCATGTATCCATAGGTGAATACATAGCTTATGGAAGGTAAACCCAGGGAACTGAAACATCTAAGTACCTGGAGGAAGAGAAAGAAAAATCGATTTTCTTAGTAGCGGCGAGCGAAAGGGAAAGAGCCCAAACCGGAAATTTATTTCCGGGGTTGCGGACAGAACATTAACGAGAAGTTATGGATAATTGAAGATGACTGGAAAGTCAAGCCATAGAGTGTAATAGCCACGTAAGTGAAATTCATAATAATCAAGTTCTGATCCAGAGTACCACGAGACACGTGAAACCTTGTGGGAAGCAGGGAGGACCACCTCCCAAGGCTAAATACTACCTGATGACCGATAGTGAAGCAGTACCGTGAGGGAAAGGTGAAAAGAACCCCGGGAGGGGAGTGAAATAGAACCTGAAACCGTGTGCCTACAACCGGTCAAAGCCCCTTATGAGGGTGATGACGTGCTTTTTGTAGAACGAGCCAACGAGTTACGGTATGTAGCAAGGTTAAGTACTTAAGGTACGGAGCCGAAGGGAAACCGAGTCTTAATAGGGCGACTAGTTGCATGCCGTAGACCCGAAACCGGGTGACCTATCCATGGCCAGGTTGAAGCGGGGGTAAAACCCCGTGGAGGACCGAACCACGTTGCTGTTGAAAAAGCATGGGATGAGCTGTGGATAGCGGAGAAATTCCAATCGAACTCGGAGATAGCTGGTTCTCCTCGAAATAGCTTTAGGGCTAGCGTCGGATATGAGTAGTGGAGGTAGAGCACTGAATGGGCTAGGGGGCATAGCGCTTACCGAACCTTATCAAACTCCGAATGCCACATACTATTAGTCCGGCAGTCAGACTGCGAAAGATAAGTTCCGTAGTCAAAAGGGAAACAGCCCAGATCGTCAGCTAAGGTCCCAAAGTGTAAGTTAAGTGGAAAAGGATGTGGGATTTCTAAGACAACTAGGATGTTGGCTTAGAAGCAGCCACTCATTAAAAGAGTGCGTAATAGCTCACTAGTCGAGAGATCCTGCGCCGAAGATGTCCGGGGCTCAAACTTACCACCGAAGCTACGGGTTCACACTTATGTGTGAGCGGTAGAGGAGCGTCGTAATCGGGCTGAAGTCGTACCGTAAGGAGCGGTGGACTGATTACGAGTGAGAATGTTGGCATTAGTAGCGAGATGTGGGTGAGAATCCCACAGGCCGAATATCTAAGGTTTCCTCAGGAAGGTTCGTCCGCTGAGGGTTAGTCGGGACCTAAGCCGAGGCCGAAAGGCGTAGGCGATGGACAATCGGTTGATATTCCGATACCACTACTGATCGTTATTATCGATGGTGTGACGGAGAAGGATAGAGTGTGCTAGCTATTGGATGCTAGTCTAAGCGTTTAGGGAGTTAGGAAAGGCAAATCCGTCCTAACAATTCTGAGGCGTGATGGGGAAGGTTCTACGGAACCGAAGTACTTGATTCCATGCTTCCAAGAAAAGCATCTAGAGAGAGATGTAGTGCCCGTACCGCAAACCGACACAGGTAGATGAGGAGAGAATCCTAAGGCCGGCGGAAGAATCACAGTTAAGGAACTAGGCAAATTGACCCCGTAACTTAGGGAGAAGGGGTGCCTGTGAGAGCAGGCCGCAGAGAATAGGCCCAAGCAACTGTTTAGCAAAAACACAGGTCTCTGCTAAAGCGAAAGCTGATGTATAGGGGCTGACGCCTGCCCGGTGCTGGAAGGTTAAGGGGAACACTTAGCGCAAGCGAAGGTGTGAACTTAAGCCCCAGTAAACGGCGGCCGTAACTATAACGGTCCTAAGGTAGCGAAATTCCTTGTCAGGTAAGTTCTGACCCGCACGAATGGCGTAATGACTTGGGCACTGTCTCAACTGTGAATCCGGCGAAGTTGTAGTGCGAGTGAAGATGCTCGCTACCCGCGATTGGACGGAAAGACCCCGTAGAGCTTTACTGTAGCTTAGCATTGAATTTCGGTATTGTCTGTACAGGATAGGTGGGAGACTGGGAAATCAGGGCGTCAGCCTTGATGGAGTCGTCCTTGGGATACCACCCTGACAGTACTGAGGTTCTAACTGGATGCCATGAATCTGGTGACAGGACATTGTTAGGTGGGCAGTTTGACTGGGGCGGTCGCCTCCTAAAAAGTAACGGAGGCGCCCAAAGGTTCCCTCAGAACGGTCGGAAATCGTTCGAAGAGTGCAAAGGCAGAAGGGAGCCTGACTGCGACACCCACAAGTGGAGCAGGGACGAAAGTCGGGCTTAGTGATCCGGTGGTACCTCGTGGGAGGGCCATCGCTCAACGGATAAAAGCTACCTCGGGGATAACAGGCTGATCTCCCCCAAGAGTCCACATCGACGGGGAGGTTTGGCACCTCGATGTCGGCTCATCACATCCTGGGGCTGTAGTAGGTCCCAAGGGTTGGGCTGTTCGCCCATTAAAGTGGTACGCGAGCTGGGTTCAGAACGTCGTGAGACAGTTCGGTCCCTATCCGTCGCAGGCGTAGGAAATTTGAGGAGACCTGTCCTTAGTACGAGAGGACCGGGATGGACGTACCGCTGGTGTACCAGTTGTTCTGCCAAGGGCATAGCTGGGTAGCTAAGTACGGAAAGGATAAGCGCTGAAAGCATCTAAGCGCGAAGCCTACTTCAAGATAAGATTTCCCACCGCAAGGTTAAGACCCCATGAAGACTACATGGTTGATAGGTCAGAGGTGGAAGTGTGGTAACATATGTAGCTTACTGATACTAATAGGTCGAGGACTTGACCAAAATAAACCTAAAGGTTTATATCGCAACTAAATCTTTAATTATATGTTTATAAGGAAGATTTCGGTTGCTAAAAATAAATAATGGAAAACATTAAATGTTAGCAGTTTTGAAAGTACTAACAAAAGTTAATACTTTATATAAAGATTATGTGGTTATTATAGCAAAGAGGATACACCTGTTCCCATTCCGAACACAGAAGTTAAGCTCTTGAGCGGCAATGGTACTTGGGGGGCGACCCCCTGGGAGAGTAGCACGTAGCCACGTTATGTTCCAAGGTAGCTCAACGGTGGAGCACTCGGCTGTTAACCGATAGGCTGAGGGTTCGAGTCCCTCCCTTGGAGCCAAGAAAGTGCCGAAGTGGCGGAACTGGCAGACGCACAGGACTTAAAATCCTGCGAAACTTATACTTTCGTACCGGTTCGATTCCGGTCTTCGGCACCAAATTAATATCGCGGAGTGGAGCAGTTGGCAGCTCGTCGGGCTCATAACCCGAAGGTCACAGGTTCGAGTCCTGTCTCCGCAACCATTTAAATACTATGGCTCATTGGTCAAGCGGTTAAGACACCGCCCTTTCACGGCGGTAACAGGGGTTCGATTCCCCTATGAGTCACCATGCGGGTGTAGCTCAATGGTAGAGTTCCGGCCTTCCAAGCCGGCTGTGAGGGTTCGATCCCCTTCACCCGCTCCATTTATTTATCCCGGGACCATAGCTCAGCTGGGAGAGCACCTGCCTTACAAGCAGGGGGTCACAGGTTCGAGCCCTGTTGGTCCCACCATAAAACTTATAAATGCGGCCTGGTAGTTCAGTTGGTTAGAATGCCAGCCTGTCACGCTGGAGGTCGAGGGTTCGAGCCCCTTCCAGGTCGCCATAATACTTTTTTCAATACTATGCTGGTATGGCTCAATTGGTAGAGCAGCTGACTTGTAATCAGCAGGTTGTAGGTTCGAGTCCTATTACCAGCTCCATAATATGGAGGATTTCCCGAGTGGCCAAAGGGGGCAGACTGTAAATCTGTTAGCTGTGCTTTCGGTGGTTCGAATCCACCATCCTCCACCAAAAGAAGTATGCGGATGTGGCGGAATTGGCAGACGCACTAGACTTAGGATCTAGCGCCTTTGGCGTGGGGGTTCGACTCCCTTCATCTGCACCATATGCGGAAGTGGCTCAATGGTAGAGCGCCACCTTGCCAAGGTGGATGTTGCGGGTTCGAGTCCCGTCTTCCGCTCCATAATGTGCGGGTATCGTATATCGGTAATACTCCAGCCTTCCAAGCTGGAAAGGTGGGTTCGATTCCCACTACCCGCTCCATTAAAAACATGCGTCTTTAGCTCAGCTGGATAGAGCAACGCCCTTCTAAGGCGTGGGCCAGGAGTTCGAATCTCTTAAGACGCACCATTTATGCGCTATTAGCTCAGTTGGTAGAGCACCTGACTCTTAATCAGGGTGTCCCGGGTTCGAATCCCTGATGGCGCACCATTTTTTGGTGAATGTAGTTCAGTTGGTAGAGCGCCAGTTTGTGGCACTGGTTGTCGTGGGTTCGAGTCCCATCGTTCACCCCATACGTAGGGATATCGCCAAGCGGTAAGGCACCACACTTTGACTGTGGCATTCGTAGGTTCAAATCCTGCTATCCCTGCCATGTGGTTTACTAGCTCAGTCGGTAGAGCACTTGACTTTTAATCAAGGTGTCCGGGGTTCGATTCCCCGGTAAGCCACCAAAAATGCAGATGTGGCGGAATTGGCAGACGCACTAGACTTAGGATCTAGCGCCTTTGGCGTGG
>OKKN01000281.1_pt1 | contig 16675 bp, 9 predicted proteins | sample 1614621 | NCBI WGS metagenome assembly OKKN01 (sample SAMN04436956, study PRJEB24849) | human gut metagenome | biome: human gut; feature: NICU; material: stool | host: Homo sapiens | place: USA: Saint Louis, MO | collected 2010-01-12 | reverse complement strand
AAACGGAGTAGATTTCTCTACTCCGAAAAAAGTCTAACATTTGGGGGTCACTTCATCATTCCCATAAATAGTATTTCGCTTTTTTAATAATTATCCGTATCAATCGGATAAATTATTTTTCCGTAACCAGTATAATCATAATGCGTTCCAGCACTAATTTTATCCACACTGCTGTCATCAAAGAATAATTGATTGTCGTCATCTTTATCAAGGTTCGGTAATTTTTTCTTTGTAGGCAATCCGAGCTGCTTCTTCACGATATTTTGTTCCTCTAACAGATTATTCAATCCCAAAATTTGGAAATAAATATCACTGATCATCTCGCCCTGGCCTTCTAGCTGTGTCTGTTGGATGTTCTTTGCAGCAGGCGTGTAATCTGTTGCGATCGTCAGCATCTCACTCCAGCTCAAATCGGTCTTTACATAATCTTCCACTGCACGCAAATATTTTTTATACTTTGTGACAGAGTCAACAGAAAGAATCTTATGAATGATCTTAGATAAAATTTCTCGTTGCCTTGCCTGTCTGCCCACGTCACCTTTTGGGTCCTCGTGGCGCATCCGCACATATTCTAATGCGTGTCTGCCATCTAGAACCTGCTTTCCCTTTTTGACATGCACACCGTCCAAAGTAAAATCAATCTTGTTGTCGACCTCAATTCCGTCAACCGCATCAACTAATGTTTTTAGCCCCTTCATATTGATCTCAACATAATAATCAACAGGAACATCTAGCATTTCTTGAACACTTTCGATCGCCATCTTAGTACCACCTAGTGAATAGGCCGCATTCAATTTATCATAATAGGTATCGCCCTTCGCGACATAATTATTCTTGTCCCCTTTATACCCAACAATCTGAGTATAAATATCGCGATCCAAACTTGTCATTAGCGTTTGTTTTTTCTTAGGATTAATAGTAACTAACATCATGGAATCCGAGCGTCCTTGATAGTTCCGCCCTTTATCACCTGTGTCTGTTCCCATTAGTAAAATAGAGAATGGTTCCCCACTTTTTAAATCGACCTTAGCCGAACGTGTACTTTTATAATTGACTTTTTTAGTCATTTTATTGATTGCTTGATCAACATCATTATTCACTTTTAATAAATAGACAGTCGCCGTTCCAACAAGTAGCACGATGATTCCCACGACAATCAAGATGATTTTCTTTGCTCTGCTCATATGGCACCTCAGAAATTTTATATCCCTATATTTTTTGTCATTCTCTCATAAAATGACTTTTGGCAATAGTCTTTATACAGCGCTCTAAACGAAATTTAACATCTGTTCAACGTGAGCTTGCTTATTTGCCAGATACCTTCTTATAATAGCCTGAAAATAAAAAGACCACAAGATTCTTTTTCAGAATCTTGTGGTCTTTTAAAGCCAGAATTTTCTAGCCTAATGGATTATTCAAAGCGTCTTCAGCTGCCATTTGCGCTTCAATATCAGAGATACTGTAGACATTTTCGCTAGCTACAACAACTTCCTTTGGTTCCATGTTACGGTAAGTTGACATACCTGTACCAGCAGGAATGATTTTACCGATGATAACATTTTCCTTCAATCCAAGTAATGGATCTTTCTTACCGCGGATCGCAGCATCCGTCAAGACACGAGTTGTTTCTTGGAATGATGCGGCAGATAAGAAGCTGTTTGTTTCCAATGAAGCTTTTGTAATACCAAGCAAGACTGGACGAGATGTCGCAGGTGTGCCACCAGCAACCAATGTATTGTAGTTTTGATCTTTAAAGTCAGCAATATCAAGCAATGTACCTGGCAAAATATCTGTGTCACCTGGGTCCATAACACGGACTTTACGCAACATTTGTCGAACCATTACTTCAATATGTTTATCGCCGATCTCTACCCCTTGCATCCGGTAAACACGTTGAACTTCACGCAACAGGTATGTTTCAACGGAGATTACATCGCGTACTTGCAATAAGTGTTTAGGATCAATTGATCCTTCTGTTAATTGCGCACCACGATGAACCATATCACCTTCGACAACTTTCATGCGAGCAGTGTAAGGAACCGTATACGTACGAGTATCCGTTTCACCTTTGACGGTAACTTCTTTCGTACGAGTCGCAGCATCTTCAGCAATCTCAACGACTTCACCAGTAACTTCAGTAATAACCGCCAAACCTTTAGGATTACGTGCTTCGAAGATTTCTTGGACACGAGGAAGACCTTGTGTAATATCATCTCCGGCAACCCCACCGGTATGGAATGTACGCATAGTTAACTGAGTACCAGGTTCACCGATTGATTGAGCAGCAATAGTACCAACCGCTTCGCCGACTTCAACGTCATCACCAGTTGCCAAGTTGCGTCCATAACAATGTTTACATACACCATGTTTTGTATTACATGTGAAGACTGAACGAATCGTTAATTTCTCAACGCCAGCATCAATAATACGTTTCGCATCTGCTTCGCTGATCAGTGCATCAGCAGGCAATAGAACTTCACCAGTTTCAGGATGCATCACGGATTTTTGCGTATAACGTCCGACTAGACGTTCTTCTAATGATTCGATGATTTCATTACCTTCACGAATCGCAGAGATTTCTAGACCGCGATCAGTACCACAATCTTCTTCACGTACGATAACATCTTGGGCAACGTCTACCAAACGACGAGTCAAGTAACCTGAATCGGCTGTCTTCAAGGCCGTATCAGTCATCCCTTTACGAGCACCGTGAGTCGAGATAAACATTTCCAAGACAGATAGACCCTCACGGAAGTTCGAGATGATCGGCAATTCCATGATTTGTCCATTCGGAGCGGCCATCAAACCACGCATACCAGCAAGCTGAGTAAAGTTGGAGATGTTACCACGGGCTCCAGAATCAGACATCATGAAGATTGGGTTCTTCGCATCTAAAGATTCCATTAGTCGTTGTTGAATTTCATCTTTGGCTGCATTCCATACAGCAATAACTCGTTCATAACGTTCATCATCAGTAATCAAACCACGTCGGAATTGTTTTGTGATCGTGCCGACTTGTTTGTGAGCATTGTCGATGATTTCTTGTTTTTCTGCTAACGCCATGATATCGGCGATACCAACGGTCATACCAGCATGGGTTGAATGTTTATATCCTAAGTCTTTCATGCGGTCAAGCATCATTGACGTATCAGTGACTTTGAAACGCTTGAAGACTTCAGCGATAATGTTTCCAAGATTTTTCTTCTTAAATGGCAAGATGATTTCTTGTTCTTTAATCGCTGCAGGAATATCGGCACCTTTTTCGACAAAATATTTGTCAGGTGTATGTTGTGTTAAGTTGAAATCAGTTGGTTCGTTCAAATAAGGGAATTCTTGCGGCATGATCTCGTTGAAAATAATTTTCCCAACAGTTGTGATCAGCATGCGTTCTTTTTGTTCTTCAGTAAATGGCTTGTCGCCCAATGTATTAGGGTCAACAGCCACACGTGAATGTAAGTGAACATAGCCATTGCGCCATGCTAAAACAGCTTCATTCATGTCACGGAAGATCATTCCTTCACCTTCGCGGCCTTCTTCTTCCATTGTTAGGTAGTAGTTACCTAAGACCATATCTTGAGATGGTGTAACAACGGGTTTTCCATCTTTAGGGTTCAAGATATGGGTTGCAGCAAGCATCAGCATACGAGCTTCGGCTTGTGCTTCTTCACCTAAAGGTAAATGGACAGCCATTTGGTCCCCATCGAAATCGGCATTGTAAGCTTCACACACTAATGGGTGAAGACGGATTGCACGACCTTCAACTAGGATTGGTTCGAATGCTTGGATACCTAATCTGTGAAGCGTAGGTGCCCGGTTAAGTAAAACTGGATGTTCTTTGATAACTTCTTCTAAGACATCCCATACAACGTCTTCTTGACGTTCGATTTTACGTTTCGCATTTTTGATATTTGAAGCAATTTCACGTTGAACGAGTTCTTTCATTACAAATGGTTTGAACAATTCGATCGCCATTTCTTTTGGCAGACCACATTGATACATCTTCAAGAAAGGTCCAACAACGATAACTGAACGGGCAGAGTAGTCCACACGTTTACCCAGCAAGTTTTGACGGAAACGACCTTGTTTCCCCTTCAACATGTGAGACAAAGATTTCAATGGACGATTACCTGGTCCAGTAACTGGACGGCCACGACGACCATTATCAATCAGTGCATCTACCGCTTCTTGCAGCATACGTTTTTCATTTTGAACGATGATGTTTGGTGCATTCAAATCTAATAAACGTTTCAAACGATTATTACGGTTGATTACACGACGATACAAATCATTTAAGTCAGAAGTCGCAAAACGACCACCTTCTAATTGAACCATCGGACGTAGATCTGGCGGAATGACAGGAATAACATCCATAACCATCCAACCTGGTTGGTTACCAGAAGAACGGAACGCTTCTAAGACATCCAGACGACGAATAGCACGTGTCCGTTTTTGTCCTTGCGCTGTTTTCAACTCTTCTTTTAATTCTGCTGATTCACCATCTAGATCTACATGATCTAATAATTGTTTGATGGCTTCCGCACCCATTGCTGCGTGAAATTCTTGACCATATTGATCCCGTTTTTCACGGTATTCACGTTCAGTCAGTAATTGTTTCTTCTCTAGGCTTGTATTACCTGGATCGATTACGACATACGATGCAAAGTAGATGATTTCTTCTAACGCACGCGGACTCATGTCTAACACAAGACCCATTCGAGAAGGAATTCCTTTGAAATACCAGATATGTGTTACAGGCGCTGCTAATTCGATATGTCCCATCCGTTCACGACGAACCTTCGAACGTGTAACTTCAACACCACAACGGTCACAGACGATCCCTTTATAACGGATTCGTTTGTATTTCCCGCAGGCACATTCCCAGTCTTTGGTTGGCCCAAAAATTCTTTCATCGAATAACCCTTCGCGTTCAGGTTTCAATGTACGATAGTTAATGGTTTCCGGTTTTTTTACTTCACCGTATGACCAGCTTCTGATTTTTTCAGGAGAAGCCAAACCTATTTGCATACTTTCGAATTTATTTACATCGATCAAAAGGGTTTCCCTCCATTTCATTTTATCGTAAGTCAGCTAGGGAGTAGCTGACTTACGTATGCATAAACGGCGTTCCAGAAGTAGCTGCTTCGGAAATAAGTCTAAATTCCATAAAGCTAAACACTTCTGATACAACCTCTTCAGACAAGTGCGACTCTCTTATAAGTCTTCTGCAGTTTCGATTTCTTGGATCAAATCAGATTTTTGTTCCGCTTTTTCAGCAGCTGCTTGCTCTTCGACTTCTTTTGCAGACTGTTGTTGTTCTGCATATTTCGTCAACGCGTCAACTGTGATCAAGTCATCATCATCATCGTCCATATCTCGCAACTCAATTTCTTTATCATTAATATCTAAGACTTGCATATCTAAACCAAGAGCTTGTAATTCTTTCACCAATACGCGGAAAGATTCAGGCACACCTGGTTTTGGAATAGGTTCACCTTTGACGATGGCTTCGTAAGTTTTCACACGACCAACGACATCATCTGATTTGTAAGTCAAGATTTCTTGTAAGGTATAAGCAGCACCATAAGCTTCCAGTGCCCAAACTTCCATTTCCCCGAAACGTTGTCCACCAAATTGTGCTTTACCACCCAATGGTTGTTGCGTAACAAGAGAGTAAGGTCCAATTGAACGAGCATGCAATTTATCATCGACCATGTGGGCCAATTTAATCATGTACATAACGCCGACAGAGATACGGTTATCGAATGGTTCGCCCGTACGTCCATCATAAAGAACGGTCTTAGCATCTGCTGCCATGCGAGCTTCACGAACTGTTTCCCAAACATCGCTATCTTGCGCACCATCGAAGACTGGTGTCGCAACATGGATGCCTAGTTGGCGAGCTGCCATACCTAAGTGTAATTCCAATACTTGTCCGATGTTCATCCGAGATGGCACACCTAATGGGTTCAACATGATATCAACTGGCGTACCGTCTGGTAAGAAAGGCATGTCTTCTTCTGGCATAATGCGAGAAACGACCCCTTTATTTCCGTGACGACCGGCCATTTTATCCCCTTCATGAATCTTACGTTTTTGCACGATGTACACGCGCACTAACATATTCACACCTGGAGATAATTCATCGCCTGCTTCACGAGTAAAGATCTTCACATCGTGAACGATCCCGCCTCCACCATGCGGTACACGAAGAGATGTATCACGAACTTCACGAGCTTTTTCACCAAAGATCGCATGCAACAAACGTTCTTCAGCTGATAATTCCGTTACCCCTTTAGGAGTGACTTTACCGACTAATAAATCACCGTCATGAACTTCAGCACCAATACGGATGATACCCATTTCGTCTAAGTTCTTTAATGCGTCTTCCCCAACGTTCGGGATTTCGCGAGTGATTTCTTCAGGCCCTAATTTTGTATCACGTGCTTCTGATTCGTATTCTTCAATATGGATTGAAGTATAAACATCATCTTTCACCAAACGACGGCTCATGATGATCGCATCTTCATAGTTGTACCCTTCCCAAGTCATGAAGGCTACGACGACGTTTTGGCCTAATGCCAATTCGCCATTTTCCATTGAAGGTCCGTCAGCTAAGATGTCGCCGACTTCAACTTGTTCACCTAAACCAACTAAAGGACGTTGATTGTAGCTAGTTCCTGAGTTTGAACGACGGAATTTCGTGATGTCGTATTTATCTAATGCGCCATTGTCGCGACGTACACGTACTTCGTGCGCATCTACGAATTCAACGACACCATCGTTTTTACATAATAAAGCGGCACCTGAGTCATGAGCTGCTTTGTATTCCATACCGGTACCAACCCATGGAGAACGTGGTTGGATCAATGGTACTGCTTGACGCTGCATGTTGGCACCCATCAAGGCACGGTTGGAGTCATCGTTTTCCAAGAATGGAATACAAGCTGTTGCGACTGCGACAACCTGTTTCGGTGACACGTCCATGTAGTCAACTTTATCAATCGTAACTTCCAAGTTTTCTGATGTAGCACGAGCCATAACGACTTCTTCAGCAAATGTACCGTCATCGTTCAACTTGCTATTGGCTTGGGCTACTACGTAATGGTCCTCGATATCGGCTGTTAAGTAATCGATTTTATCCGTTACTTTACCAGTTGAACGATCCACACGACGGTAAGGTGTTTCGATGAAACCAAACTTATTGACCTTCGCATAAGATGCCAAGCTGTTGATCAACCCGATGTTTGGACCTTCGGGAGTTTCAATCGGACACATACGACCATAGTGAGAATAGTGAACGTCTCGGACTTCATAACCAGCGCGGTCACGAGTCAAACCACCAGGTCCTAAGGCTGATAGACGGCGTTTGTGGGTCAATTCGCCTAGAGGATTCGTTTGATCCATGAACTGTGACAACTGAGAAGAACCAAAGAATTCTTTGATACTTGCAACAACTGGACGAATATTGATCAATTGCTGCGGTGTCAATGTTTCTTGGTCTTGAATTGACATACGCTCACGAACAACACGTTCCATACGAGCTAAACCAATACGGAATTGATTTTGCAATAATTCACCAACTGAACGGATACGACGATTTCCTAAATGGTCGATATCGTCGACATTGCCAATACCTTCCATTAAGTTCAAGAAATAGCTCATTGAAGCGATGATGTCAGCAGGACGAACTGTACGTACTGAAGAGTCAGGATACGCATTACCAATCACTGTTACTTCACGTTCTGGATCTTTTGGTGAAAAGACTTTGATTACTTGAACGGTCATAGGATCAGTTACAACTGCATCCTCAGATGGATAGTAAGTAACGGAATTTAAGCCGCCTTCAAGTTTTGGTCCCAATTCTTCCATCACTTGGTGAGTAAGAACAGTTCCTTTTTCAACAATAATTTCACCTGTTTCAGCATCAACCAATGTCTCAGCTAAAGTTAAGTTCAATAGACGTGTTTTAAGGTCTAATTTTTTATTTACTTTGTAACGACCAACATTTGCTAGATCGTAACGTTTTGGATCAAAGAAACGCGCAGTTAGCAAGCTACGAGAGCTATCAGCTGTTTTTGGTTCACCAGGACGTAAACGTTCGTAAACATCTTTCAAACCTTCTTCGGTACGAGAATCGCTTGGGTTTTTGTGCAAATCCTTTTCGATCGTATTGCGCAAAGATTCGCTTTCGCCAAAGATTTCAAAAATCGTATCATCAGAACCAAATCCTAAAGCACGAACTAATGTCGTTAAAGGAATTTTACGTGTACGGTCAATACGAACATATGAGATATCCTTTGCGTCTGTTTCCATTTCTAACCATGCGCCACGGTTAGGAATTACAGTTGAACCAAATCCTTCTTTTCCGTTTTTATCCACTTTTCCGTGGAAATAAACGCCAGGAGAACGAACTAATTGAGATACGATGACCCGTTCCGCTCCATTGATGATAAAGGTTCCTTGTTCCGTCATTAATGGGAAATCGCCAAAGAATACTTCTTGAGATTTGATTTCACCAGTTTCGCGGTTTACTAAACGTAAGACAACATGTAATGGCGCAGAATAGTTTGCATCGTGTGAACGAGCCTCTGCAACCGTGTATTTAGGTTCTTTCAATTCATAGTCAACAAATTCAAGTGACAAGTTTCCATTAAAGTCTTCAATTGGCAAAATGTCTTCAAACATCTCTCGCAAGCCCTCATCTAGGAACCATTGATAAGAATCTGTTTGAATTTCGATCAAATTCGGTAATTCCAACACTTCACTGATTCGTGCGAAGCTTCTACGTTCTCGGTGTTTCCCGTATTTTACTACGTGTCCAGCCAAGTTCTTCACCCCTCTTAAAAGTTTGAAAACCGATCCGAAGATAAATTACAATAATGTTACAAAAATTAAATTAGTGTAACAAGCGACATTTTTTGCGGCTTTTAGGCAAAAAAAAACCAAAAATAGAACGTTCTCTTGAAAAATTATTCGCGAGCTTCTACTTTTGTTTCCCTATTAAAAACCGGAACGGACAATATTTCGTTCCTGCCTTTTATCATTTCAGATAGTTTTAGCAAACTCATATGATACATTAGGCGAACATAAAAGTCAATAGTCTCAAGGCTTTGATCAGAGCTTCGCAAGTTTTTCTTAAAACTTTCAGCAATTAATAATTGATTCAATTCGGCTTACATTTTTGAATATTCAGAATATTCGACTATTTATTATTGACATCTCATTTTTCTTAACGTATACTAATCTACATCTTAAACATGTTGGAGGTTGTTCCCATGCTGAATATGAAAAACTCACAACCGAATAACCGCTATTACTTTAGCTATTTTAGATAGGTTTGTATTCATCACGATGGATACAAACAACTTGAGTGTTTTTTGTATCTATGATGGCTAGAGCATTTCGATGTACCAACGGCCGCATAGAGAAATCTAAGTGGCTGAAGAAGTATACTATTTTTGTACTCGTATCACCCACTTGGAGTTTCGATACTTCTAAGCGGGTGATTTTTTTATGAATGAAAAAGGATGGAAATCTAGCTTCACCAGTTAAAAAAGGAGAGAATATAATGAAAAAAACAGTATTGGCAGGAATTGGATTAGCAAGTTTACTAATATTAGGTGCTTGTGGCGGTGGAAATAAAACAGACGATAATAATAGTACGAAAACAGTAGGCGTCTTACAATTAGTGCAGCATCCATCGTTAGACAATGCCTATGAAGGATTCAAAGAAGGGTTAGAAGAAGGCGGCTACAAAGAAGACGATAATTTAAAAATCGAATACCAAAATGCGCAAAACAATCAGGACAACCTGAAAAGTATGAGTGAAAAATTAGTCAAAGAGGAACCAGATTTACTTTTAGGCATTGCTACTCCAGCAGCTCAATCTTTGCTAAACGCCACAACTGAAATTCCGATCACTGTAACTGCCGTGACCGATTTAGAAGAGGCAAAATTAGTTAAAAGTGATAAAAAACCTGGCGGAAACGTAACCGGTACAACAGATATGGTTCCCATCGACAAACAAATTGAACTACTATTATCGATAGTTCCAGATGCAAAATCGATCGGAATCATGTACAACGCTGGCGAAGCCAATTCAAAAATCCAAGCAGATCTTGCTGAAAAAGCTTTGAAAAAGGCGGGCGTTGATGTAAAAGTTAAAACTGCAAATACAACAAATGATGTACAACAAGTTACTGAATCTTTAGCTGGTGAAACAGATGGCATCTATGTACCTACAGACAATACCTTCGCAAGCGCCGCAGCGGTCATTGGAGATGTTGTTAAAGAAAAGAAAATTCCATTAGTTGCAGGGTCAACAGAACAAATTGACGGAGGCGGCCTAGCAACCGTAGGGATTGACTACAAATCACTAGGCAAACAAACTGGGAAAATGGCTGCAAAAATCTTAGACGGGGACGCAAAACCAGCAGATACTCCGGTAGAATCTGCTGATACCCTAAAATTAGTAGTCAATAAAGAGATGGCAGAAGCCTTGGGAATTGACCCAGACAGCATTAAGGAACCTAAATAAAGGAATGAGTTAAGTCTAGCTTCGCAAAGAAAGAAGGAAGAATCATGAATGTTATCACTTTGTTATTATCAGCGACGTCACAAGGTATGCTCTGGTCTTTATTAGCTATCGGAGTTTACATGACCTTTCGAATTTTAGATATTGCCGATTTGACGGCCGAAGGAAGTTTTCCTTTAGGCGGGGGGATCGCAGCGATCGGGATCGTTAACGGTATGCATCCAGCATTAGCTACTTTATTGGCATTTGGCGGTGGAATGGTAGCTGGTTTAGTTACAGGTATCTTAAATACAAAATTCAAAATTCCAGCTTTATTGGCCGGAATTATTACTATGACTGGTCTATATTCTGTTACTTCCCGTGTAATGGGAGCTCCAAATATTGCGTTATTGGGTGAAAAAACTGTTTTTACAGGAGCTCAAAATCTCGGATTGACAAAAAATAATGCGGTTATTCTAGTCGGACTCTTAATCGTGTTATTGGTCATTTTATTATTAGTTTTATTTTTCCGAACGGAAATTGGTTTAGCCGTTCGAGCAACAGGGGACAATCCCGATATGAGTGAAGCTAATGGGATTAAAACTGAAAACATGAAGCTGTTAGGCTACATGATCTCAAACGGAAGCATCGCTCTTTCAGGTGCTTTATTGACACAAAACAACGGCTTTGCCGACTTAAATTCAGGAGTTGGTACAATCGTTATCGGTCTCGCTTCAATCATCATTGCAGAAGTTCTGCTCCGTAATAAACCGATTTTAGTCCGGCTGATCACGATCGTCGCTGGAGCAATTATTTACCGTTTCATTTTAGCATTAGTATTCGAAATGAACGTCGAGCCAACAGACTCTAAATTGGCTTCAGCGATCGTCTTGGTGATTTGCTTATCATTACCGCAAATTCGATCAAAATTTACCTTAAAATCAAAAAAGAAAGGGGCCGATACCAATGCAACCAGTATTAAGAATTAAGAATTTGCATCAATATTTCGAACGTGGAACAGTTAATGAAAACCATGTGCTGCGTGGAATCAATTTGAGTCTAGCCCCTGGCGAATTTGTCACGATTATCGGTGGAAACGGTGCGGGCAAATCTACCTTGCTAAATAGTGTAGCCGGCACATTACCGATCGAAGAAGGTCAAATGTTTTTAAATGAAGAAGATATCACTAAACATTCTGTCACACGTCGCTCAAAAAAAATCAGTCGTGTCTTCCAAGATCCTAAAATGGGTACCGCAGTTCGTCTATCAGTAGAAGAAAATTTAGCATTAGCCATGAAACGCGGTCACAAACGCGGCTTCTCACTAGGTGTAAAAAGTAAAGATCGTAGTTATTTCCAAGAACAATTGGCCATGCTAAATCTGAACTTGGAAAATCGATTAGATGCTGAGATTGGTTTACTATCTGGAGGACAGCGCCAAGCTATCACATTATTAATGGCAACGCTGCAACGACCTGATCTGATTTTATTAGATGAGCATACAGCGGCACTCGATCCCAAAACTTCATTAACTGTAATGGGACTAACCGAGCGCTTGATTCGTGAACAAGAATTAACAGCTTTTATGGTAACCCATAATATGGAGGATGCCATCAAATATGGTAATCGTTTAATTATGCTTCATCAGGGACAGATTGCTTTGGACTTGAAACAAGAGGAAAAACAAAATCTGACTGTACCAAAATTGATGGAGCTATTCCATCAAAACTCCGGTGTCGAACTAAAAGACGATGCCTTGTTACTAAGTTAATACACCCCCTTCTTTCTTGGCAGGCTACTTTTATGTAGCCTGTTTTTTTGTTACACTGAGCCCAGAATGAAAATAAAGGAGCGAAAAAATTGTCGACGAAGGAAAAAATTTTAGCCCGTTTAAAAGCAGCAAAAAATGTTTTATCCGGCGAAACCTTAGCTCAAGAATTAGGGGTATCTCGTACCGCAATATGGAAAGCAATCAAAGAATTAGAAAAAAAGGGGTATCAGATTCAACATTCCGCGAACGGTTATCGTTACCAGGCTTCTGATATTTTAGATGCAAAAGAAATTCATGAAGGCATTCATCAAGACGTCGATATAACCGTTTTAGAAACCTCTACTTCAACAATGAAAGATGCTCAGCAGGCTGTGATGGATGGTAAAAGATCACCTTTACTAATCGTAGCAGATATGCAGGAAGCGCCTCGAGGGCGTTTCAATCGCCCTTTCTTTGCTGCAAAACAGCAGGGCATCTATATGAGTTTGCTCTTGGAGCCTAAGGAGCAATTAACAGAATTACCACAATATACAATCTTGATGGCAGTTGCTGTATCCGAAGCAATCGATGAATTATTAGGCGTGGATACACAAATTAAATGGGTCAACGATATTTATTTGAATCATAAAAAAATCGTCGGCATTTTATCAGAAGCGATGACCGATATTGAAACCAACTCACTAAAATACATTATTATTGGTATGGGAATCAACTTCTCCATTCCTCAGGAAAACTACCCTGATGAGTTGCAGGAAAAAGCGACTTCTTTGTTTCCGAATGGTCAAGCAACCATAACAAGAAATCAATTGATCATTAACATCTGGAATCGATTCTTTAATTTATTGGCAGATCAAACGACTTACCTGGATGTTTATCGAAAGAAATCATTCGTATTAGGTAAAAAAATCATTTTTAAACGGAAAGATCAATCCTACATGGGGACTGCCATCGCGATCACTGATACTGGTGAGCTAGTAGTCGATTTAGGGGAGGAAAAAGTTCATCTCTCCTCTGGCGAAATCAGCTTAAGCTCCATTCAATAAAAGACTGTAGACATTGTCCATAAAACGGATCTTGTCTACAGTCTTTTTATTTATCTCATTGTTACAAATTCTTCGCTGCCAGTTGGGTGGATCGCAACGGTGTCATCAAAGTCTTTCTTCGTTGCCCCCATTTTAATCGCTACAGCAAATCCCTGTAGCATTTCATCAACACCCACACCAATCGCGTGCAAGCCAATAATTTTTTCTTCTTTCCCAAGACATACCAATTTCATATCACATTTTTGACGATAGTCGCTTAATGCAAAATACATTGGTGTAAAACGCGAATGATAGATTTTTATTTGATCTTTCCCATGACGTTCAAGCGCATCTTCTTCCGTTAAACCGATTGTTGCAATCGTTGGATGTGTAAAAATTACCGTTGGAACATTTTCATAATCTAAAAATTCTTCTGACTTACCATTAAAGACCCGTTCTGATAAACGGCGCCCCGCGGCAATAGCTACTGGTGTTAAATCAATCTTACCAATCACATCCCCGACTGCATAAACACCTTCACTCGTTGTATTTTGGTATTTATCGACAATGACAAAGCCTTTCTCGTTTAACGTCACAGAAGTATTCTCTAAACCTAACTTGTCAGTATTTGGTATACGACCGCCAGCAAACAACACCTTATCTCCTGTCAGTGTATTCCCATTCTCAAAATAGACAGTATAGGTTTCATCCTCATTTTTTTTGATTTCTTTTGCCACATGATGATCATACAACTTCATCTTATTCTCACGATAAATGTCCACTAAATTATCGGCCAACATTTTATCAAATGTCCGTAATGGGCGACTATGGCGGAAAGCCCAATAAACTTGCGTACCCATCCCCTGTAGCACACCGCTCAATTCCGCTGCGATATAACCAGCCCCTAGAACAACAACTTCTTTCGGCTGTTCGGTCATTTCAAAGAATCCGTTAGAATCAATAGCGTATTCACCGCCAGGAATCTCCATCTGACTTGGTCTTCCGCCAGTCGCAATCAAGACATTGGGCGCAGTGTATTCTTCACCGTTTACACTGACAACATGATCTGATTTGAACGTCGCATACCCTTCAATTCGTTCTACATTATTACTATCAAGTCCACGGTAGTAGGCTCCATGTAAAAAGTCGATATATTTTTCACGACGTTCAACCAACTCATTAAAATCAAATTTTCCAACATCAGCCTGTACACCATAACTAGGCGCATCTCGCTCAATCATCTCTAACATACTGCTAGCCTGCCACATTACCTTTTTCGGAACACAACCAACATTGACACAGGTTCCGCCGATTTTATTCCCCTCGATTAACAAGACTTTTGCTCCATGCATACCAGCACGATTAGCCGAGGCGATCCCGCCACTTCCGCCACCGATAACTATGTAATCATAATCCTTCATTCATCTACCTCCTAATTCATGTTTACGTTCATTTTAATACATTCTGTAAAAAAAGAATTGATTTTTGCCCGATGCTATTTTCTAAAAAAACACCCACTAAAAATCAGCTTTCTTCCCAATTTAGCGAGTGATTTATTTATCAGTCTTTTTTCTTACGAATCATATCACCAGGTTTGACTGGTTGAGCAACAGGCATCGTTAAAACCATCATAGGGTTAGGTGCCCTGTCGATTGATTCGCCCTCATCATTTTTCATTTCTGTAACTGTCTGTTCAAAATGCTGAAAATGTGGTCCGTAAAATTCAATTTCATCACCTATTTTAAAATGATTTCGTTGGCGGACAGTCGCTATTCCGCTAGCTTCATCATAACTCAGAACTTCACCAATAAATTTGTAAACAGGAATCTTTCGGCGCGGACCAAATAATTGTTCATTTTCAGTCGGTACATGGTAATAAAATCCAGTCGATAATTCTCGTTGAGCTACTTTCCACAGTTCATCGATCCATTCTTGTTTACAGACATAATTATCTGGATCAGCCATATAGCTGTCAACGGCTGCTTTGTAAACATTAGATACAGTTGAAACGTAATGAATTGATTTCATCCGACCCTCGATTTTTAAGCTGTCAACGCCATTTTCAATCAAATCAGGAATATGTTCGATCATAGACATATCTACGGCACTCATAGAAAATTCTTCCGTAACATCACCATTTTCTGTTAATGAACGATGTTCTTGAGCGAAAGGCATATCGAATAATTCATACTTCCAGCGACAAGATTGAGAGCAACCACCACGATTAGCATCTCGCATTGACATATGATTGGATAGTGTACAACGGCCCGAATAAGAAATACACATTGCTCCATGGATAAATGCTTCAATTTGAATATCCGTATTGCGGCGTATCTCAGCTAATTCTTCCATTGAGACTTCCCGGGCCAACACAACTCGTTCCAGACCCTCATTTTGCCAAAATTTCAATGTCTCCGCATTAGTTGCAGACGCCTGTGTTGATAAATGAATCTCTAACCCAGGGGCTTCTGATGCACAAATTTCGATCAAAGCAGGATCAGAAATAATCACAGCCGAGATTCCAATGTCACGCAACTTCTTGAAGAACGCTCCGGCTCCTTCTTCATTACCTTCATGGGTCACCATGTTCGCAGCTACATAAACCTTAGCTCCATACTGATTCGCAAAAGCCACCCCCTCTTCCATCTCTTCAAATGAAAAATTTCCAGCCCGAGAACGCAACCCATATGCATCTCCACCGATATATACTGCATCTGCACCGTAGTGAATGGCGGTTTTCAATTTTTCCAATGTCCCGGCTGGTGCTAAAACTTCCGGCCGCTTCAATTTTCTTTCTGTCATATTGCTATTACTCCTATTTAATCGCTGTTGGGTCTAAATGATAAAAACCTGTATCCATTCCTCGACCAACAGGATGATATTTTTGAATTTCTTGTTGAGCGTTGTCAACCATCGCATCATCCCAAGAATTCGTTTCTATTGCTGCCTTAGCCTCTGCAAAAACTTTAGCAATCGCCACAAAATTCGCTCCAGGTGTAAACAAACCATCTAATTTCCATGTTTGATAACCTGCTTGATTAAGCTCTGACAATTCCTTAATCAAATTCAAATCATTATCAGCAAAAATATGTGTGCCATGCTGATCCTCGTAAATCGAATAATGTGTTTCTGCCTTTTTGGGTTCCGAAATAAACAATCCACGTTCCTTAGAAGTACTTTCCGATTGTTTCGTATAATTGAAATAATTATCTAGTAACGGGCGTTTTGATTGATGAATACAAGTAGCACCATAAACCAAAACTTCCACTGGAACTTCGACGTGTTGACTCAAACGCTGCATTTCTTCAAAAGGGACTTCGCGAGCCAACACCGCACCAACTGCTCCTTTTTTCTGCCAAAAATTGATTTG
>OKKN01000275.1_pt1 | contig 16873 bp, 9 predicted proteins | sample 1614621 | NCBI WGS metagenome assembly OKKN01 (sample SAMN04436956, study PRJEB24849) | human gut metagenome | biome: human gut; feature: NICU; material: stool | host: Homo sapiens | place: USA: Saint Louis, MO | collected 2010-01-12 | reverse complement strand
ATATTGTTTATTCGGAATACATGAAATAACTTTTATGTATACAAAATACATGCTATAATGAGCGCATAAGATAAAACCGTTTCATTAAACTATCATCTAATATATGAAATAGTGGAAAGAGGATCTATTATGAGAAAAGAACATGATTTCCTAGGTGAATTAGAAGTAGCGGATGAGTTATATTATGGTGTGCAAACGATTCGTGCCTTAGAAAACTTCCATATTACAGGGAAACATTTAGACCAAGATTTTATTAAAGCTCTAGCGATGGTAAAAAAAGCATCTGCTTTAGCTAATATGAAAACAGGTCGTCTCAATGTATCTATCGGTAAAGCGATTGTTCAAGCAGCTGATGAAGTTATTGCAGGTGAATTTGCTGACCAATTTCCAGTTGATCCAATTCAAGGTGGTGCTGGCACTTCTGTGAATATGAATATGAACGAAGTGTTGGCAAATCGTGCTTGTGAAATTTTAGGTCATCCAAAAGGTAGCTATGATATTGTAAGCCCTAACAATCACTGTAACATGGCACAATCTACAAATGACGCTTTCCCAACAGCGATTAAAGTTTGTGCAATTTTGAAATCTAAACCGTTACTTGAAGCTTTGCAACGTCTTGTTGATGAGCTTGAGAAAAAAGCTGAAGAATATAGTGAAATTTTAAAAATGGGACGTACTCATTTACAAGATGCGGTGCCTATTACATTGGGCCAAGAGATGGGCGCTTATGCATCTGGTATTCGTCGTGGTATTAAACGCATTAAATCTGCCGTTGAAGGTGCACATGTAATCAACATGGGTGCCACTGCAGTTGGTACAGGCCTTAATGCTGAGCCTAATTATATTCATGATGTAGCTTATGAACTTAGTGAAGTAGTAGGCGAACCGTTCTACACCGCGGAGAACTTAATCGATGCCACAAACAATACAGACGTATTTGCTGATATCTCTAGCGGTTTGAAGGTAACTGCACTTGTGTTGATTAAGATGGCAAATGATTTTCGCTTAATGGCATCTGGACCTCGCTGTGGCATTGGTGAATTAAAATTGCCTGCCCGTCAACCAGGCTCCTCTATCATGCCAGGAAAAGTAAATCCTGTTATTGCTGAAGTATTGAATCAAGTGTGTTACCAAGTTATCGGTAATGACCTTACTATTACATTAGCTGTAGAAAATGGTCAATTCGAGTTAAATGTTATGGAACCTGTATTGGCATACAACTTGTTCAATAATCTTTGCTATCTCAAAAACGGTGTAAATACATTCGTTGATAAATTGCTTGTTGATCTTGAAGTAGACCGTGAACAATGCGAGTACTGGTTGAATCGTTCCGTTGGTATCGTAACAGCATTGTTGCCACATCTTGGCTATGAAACAGCTTCTGCATTGGCGAAAGAAGCGTATGAAACAGGTCGAGCTATTCGCGATATCATCTTGGATCAAGGTTTATTGACTGAGGATGAAATTAATCATATTCTTTCTCCTAAAGAAATGACTCGCCCTGGTATCGCTGGTGCGAATCTTTTAAAACAAAAAGGCAACTAATTTATGGTTCTCTTTTGATACATGAATAAAGCATGAAAATGAAAGACTGTCAACCCTTTTGGTTGACAGTCTTTTTTAATACTGATAGAATTATATATTGCAAAAGTAGCGTTTTCTGCTTTTGGATGTAAAAACTATAACACAAATAGTGATGAGGTTTTCTTCCAAGGTTGTGCTTGGTTAATGGGAAGCAAGGTTATTTTAAAAATGAAATGGACCTTGCTTTATTTGACGTTGCCCGAGCAGGAAAACTGAGACCTGTAAGATGTCTTTTTCATGCCGTTATAGAAAATGGTAGACCAGTGTGTTTTGATAGGGGTGAAAGCAAATATGTTCAAACCTGAACAGGTAGGCAAACGAACTCGTTATACGTACGCTAAAATTAACGAAGTTATCAAGATGCCGCATTTATTGGACATTCAACGTAAATCGTATGAGTGGTTCTTGGAGAGTGGTTTACAAAATATTTTCAACGATATTTCTCCGATTAAAGACAATTCAGGTAATCTAGTACTTTCTTTTGAAGGTTTCAGCTTAGGTGAACCTAAGTATGATATTAATGAATGTAAAAACCGTGATGCTACTTACGCAGCACCACTTCGTGTAAATATTCGCTTGGTAAATAATGATCCAGAAAATATGGACATTAAAGAACAAGAAGTCTTCATGGGCGATTTCCCATTGATGACGGATACAGGTACTTTCATCATCAATGGTGCAGAACGTGTTATCGTATCCCAATTAGTACGTTCTCCAGGCGTTTACTACAATAAAGAAATCGATACAATGGGTAACCGTTTGTATGATTCCACAGTTATTCCTAACCGTGGTGCATGGATTGAACTTGAAACAGATGCTAGTGAAGTGGTGGCTGTTCGTATTGACCGTAACCGTAAATTACCAGCTACTGTATTGGTACGTGCATTAGGTTGGGATACGAATGAAAGTATCCTCGACCTCTTCTGGAATGGTAAAACTGATGAGGATGGTTTACCAGTATATGATGAACGCATCGTTCGTACATTAGAAAAAGATACAACTCAATCTGCTGATGAAGCATTGGTTGAAATCTATAAAAAATTACGTCCAGGCGAGCCTCCGACTGTAGAGTCTGCTCGTAACTTGTTCGATAACTTGTTCTTCGATGCACGCCGTTATGACTTAGCGCGCGTTGGTCGTTATAAATTGAACAAAAAACTTGGCTGGCGCCAACGTATGTTGGGTCAAACATTAGCTCAACCAATTGTAGATCCAGAAACTGGCGAAATTATCCTTGATGCAGGCGTACAAGTTGGGGAAGAACAACTTGATATCGTTGCTAATAGCCATGTTTTCGATGGTGAAGGTTTTGCTGAATTCTATATCGTAAATAATGATGGTGTAGAGTCTAAAGTTATCTGTAATAACTGCAACTTACCATATGATCACCGTACAGTAACACGTGAAGACATGATCGCTAACATTTCTTACTTGCTCAACCTTATGGATGGTGCAGGTCATACAGATGATATCGACCACTTGGGTAACCGTCGCCTTCGTTGCGTAGGCGAATTGTTGCAAAACCAATTCCGTATCGGTTTAACTCGTATGGAACGTGTTGTTCGTGAGCGCATGACAATTCAAGAAACTGAATCCATTACGCCTCAAGCGTTGATCAATATTCGCCCTGTAGTGGCAGCTATCAAAGAATTCTTTGGCTCTTCTCAATTGTCTCAGTTCATGGACCAAACAAACCCATTGGCGGAATTGACTCACAAACGTCGTCTATCTGCCCTTGGCCCTGGCGGCTTGTCTCGTGAGCGTGCAGGTTTCGAAGTTCGTGACGTGCATCACTCTCACTATGGCCGTATGTGTCCAATCGAAACTCCAGAAGGTCCAAACATCGGCTTGATTAACTCCTTGTCCAACTATGCAAAGGTAAACGAATTTGGTTTCATTGAAGCACCATACCGTAAAGTAGAAAAAGTGTATGGTAAAGGCAAGGATGCTGATAAAGTTGTTAAAGTGCGCGTATCTGATAGCGTAGTATACATGACTGCTGATGAAGAAGAAGGCATGACAATTGCCCAAGCAAACTCTCCGCTTGATGCAGAGGGGTACTTCACAACTGAACATGTTGCTTGTCGTCGTGGTCATGATGTATTGGAAGTTACACCAGATAAGGTTGACTATATGGACGTTAGTCCAAAAGAAGTTGTATCCATTGGTACAGCTATGATTCCATTCCTTGAAAATGACGATGCTAACCGTGCCTTGATGGGTGCGAACATGCAACGTCAAGCGGTACCACTTTTGCGCGCTCAAGCACCACTTGTTGGTACAGGTATGGAATATACAGCAGCTACTGACTCTGGTGTTTGCGTATTGGCGCGTGAAGCAGGTAAAGTTGTACGTTGTTGGGGTAATGAAATCCACGTTCTTCGCGACAGCGATGGTCGTGTTGATACATACCATTTGAATAAATTCCTTCGTTCTAACCAATCCACGTGCTTTAACCAAAAACCAATCGTCAATCGTGGGGACCATGTTGTAAAAGGCCAAGTATTGGCTGATGGTCCTGCTACAGATGGCGGCGAATTGGCATTAGGTTATAACGTTCTTGTAGCGTTCATGCCTTGGGAAGGTTATAACTACGAAGATGCTATCTTGCTTAGTGAAGAACTCTGCAAAGAAGATATCTATACATCCATTCATATTGAAGAATACGAATGTGATGCTCGTGATACCAAATTAGGTGCTGAAGAAATTACTCGTGAGTTGCCTAATACAGGTGACGACACACTTAAAAACTTAGACGAAGATGGTATTATCTGCATTGGTGCAGAAGTACATCCTGGCGATATCCTTGTAGGTAAAGCTACTCCAAAAGGTGAAACTGAGCTTACTCCAGAAGAACGTTTGTTGCGTGCTATTTTTGGTGACAAAGAACGTGAAGTTCGCGATACTTCTTTGCGCGTGCCTCATGGCGAATCTGGTAAAGTCGTAGATGTAAAAGTCTTCACCCGTGAAAATGGCGACGAATTACAACCAGGTGTAAATAAACTTGTTCGCGTATATATCGCTCAAAAACGTAAGATTCATGAAGGCGATAAAATGGCGGGCCGTCATGGTAACAAAGGTGTCGTTTCTCGCGTTATGAGAAAAGAAGATATGCCATTCCTTCCAGATGGTACTCCAGTACAAATCGTATTGAACCCATTGGGCGTACCTTCTCGTATGAACATCGGTCAGGTTCTTGAAACTCACTTGGGGTGGGCTGTTCAAGGCTTAGGTATGAAAATCAAAGCTACGGACCTCCACATTCAAAACGTGTTGAAAGAAGCCCGTACTGATGCATCTTACTGGGAACAAATCGATGCAATCCGTGACCTTTATGCTCAAATTGAGGTATTGGAAGCGAAAGTTGCGGAAGATGTTACGGTAAATCATTTCGAAGAAAATGAGCAAATCATTGCTTTGAAAACTAAAATTTTAAAACATGTAGAAGCAGCAGCGCAAAAGAAATTGGATGCTATGGGTGGCGAAGCTCGTTTCCAAGAGCTTAAAGCTATTGAAGCTAAATACAATGCACTTCATGTAGAATTCTTTGATTCTGAAGAAGAGGCTCCTGAAATGGATCCTGCGCTTGTAGAAGAATTAGAGGCAATTAGCAAAGTCAAGAATACTCTTAACAACATTCACTCTGCTGAAGAAAAACGCGTTGAAATTCGCAAAGAGTTGGAAAGCCTTGGCTATGATTTTGACAAATATGGCATGCCAAAACCAGATGTAGCAGGTATTCATATTGCTACACCTGTATTTGATGGTGCTCACGAAAAGGACGTATTCGAAACATTGGCGATTGCAGGTCGTCCTGATGATGGTAAAACTGTTCTATATGATGGTCGTACTGGTGAACCGATGGATAACCGCGTTACAGTTGGTTACGTTTACATGCTTAAACTCCATCATTTGGTTGATGACAAAATCCATGCTCGTTCTACAGGTCCGTACTCCCTTGTTACACAACAACCTTTGGGCGGTAAAGCTCAGTTCGGTGGCCAACGTTTCGGGGAAATGGAAGTTTGGGCTCTAGAAGCATATGGCGCAGCCTATACCCTTCAAGAGCTATTAACTGTTAAGTCTGACGACGTTGTTGGTCGTGTGAAAGCATACGAAAAAATCGTTAAAGGCGAAAACATCCCTGAACCAGGTGTACCTGAGTCCTTCAAGGTATTGCTTAAAGAACTTCAAAGTATCGGTCTCGATGTAAAAATCTTGAATGAAGATCAAGAAGAAGTTGTTATGAAAGAACTTGAGGACGAAGATGAGGTGGTAGAAACTGGTATTGAAGAAGTTATGGAAGGCAGTGCTGTAGAAACTGATGAAGTAACTGTAGTAGAACCAGAAGTAGAGGAAGAGGAAGAATTACCAGCTGATAATGGCGGTGAAGATGATATCCTTAGCCAATTGGCGTACCCAATGGGCGACTCCTCTAACGATGAAGACTAAAACTATCTATAAGGAAGGGAGCGATAGTAGTGCTAGACGTAAATGAATTCGATTCCATGCGAATCGGTTTAGCCTCTCCAGAGCAGATTTTATCTTGGTCTCATGGGGAAGTTAAGAAACCTGAAACAATTAACTACCGTACGTTGAAGCCAGAACGTGATGGTCTATTCTGTGAACGCATTTTTGGACCAACAAAGGACTGGGAATGTCACTGCGGCAAATATAAACGCATCCGTCATAAAGGCGTAGTCTGCGACAAATGTGGTGTAGAGGTTACTCGTGCGAAAGTACGTCGTGAACGTATGGGCCATATTCAATTGGCTACTCCTGTATCTCACATTTGGTACTTCAAAGGAATCCCATCCCGTATGGGTCTTATCCTTGACATATCACCACGTTCTTTGGAACGCGTATTATACTTTGCTTCCTACATCGTAGTAGATCCAGCCGGTACACCATTGACAAAACGTCAATTGTTGTCCGAGCAAGAATACCGCGAATACGAAGCTCAATTTAATGAAGACGGTTATACTATCGGTGGTAAATCCGTCGTAATCGAAACAGTGGCTCAACGTAATGAACGTTTAGCTATTGTTCGTGAAGCACAACGCAAAGAGCGCTATAATGCGGCTCTTCGTGATGATGCAACAATACCAGAAGCTGATAAGGAATACGAAGAATTAACTCGCGAAGAACGCTATGAGTTAGGCGCTGCTGAAGAGGTTCTCTTCGCATGTATCGACATGGGTGCTGAAGCGGTAAAAGCTCTCTTATCAGAACTTGATCTTGAAGCATTAAATGCTGAATTGCGCGAAGAGTTGAACACTGCTAGTGGTCAACGTAAAATCCGTGCAGTTCGTCGTTTGGAAGTAGTAGAAGCATTCCGTCAATCTGGGAACCGTCCAGAATGGATGATTATGGACATCGTTCCTGTAATCCCACCTGAATTGCGTCCTATGGTCCAATTAGATGGTGGCCGTTTTGCTACATCTGACCTCAACGATTTATACCGTCGTGTTATCAACCGTAACAACCGTTTGAAACGTTTACTCGACTTGGGTGCTCCTGATATCATCGTGCGCAACGAAAAACGCATGCTTCAAGAAGCGGTTGATGCATTGATTGATAATGGCCGTCGCGGTCGTCCTGTTACAGGTCCTGGTAACCGCCCATTGAAATCCTTGTCCGACATGCTTAAAGGTAAACAAGGTCGTTTCCGTCAAAACTTGCTCGGTAAACGTGTTGACTACTCCGGTCGTTCCGTAATTGTAGTAGGTCCTGAACTTAAAATGCACCAATGTGGTTTGCCAAAAGAAATGGCATTAGAATTGTTCAAACCATTCGTTATGAAACGTTTGGTGGAACGCGGTCAAGCATCCAACATCAAGGCTGCTAAACGTCAAGTTGAAAGAATTGGCCCTGGCGTGTGGGAATCCTTGGAAGAGGTAATTAAAGAACATCCAGTTCTCTTGAACCGTGCCCCTACATTGCATAGACTTGGTATCCAAGCCTTCGAACCAATCCTTTGGGAAGGTCGTGCTATCAAATTGCATCCATTAGTATGTACAGCCTTCAATGCCGACTTTGACGGTGACCAAATGGCGTGTCACTTACCATTGTCCGTAGAAGCACAAGCGGAAGCTCGTACATTGATGCTTTCTAGCCATAATATTTTGTCTACTAAGGACGGCAAGCCAGTAGCAGTACCTTCTCAAGATATGATCTTAGGTACATACTACCTAACAGTTGTACGCGAAGATACTCGTGATAAAGCAAAAACATTTGCTAACTATGATGAAGTTATGCTTGCCTATGAGTCTCATATCATTGGTTTGCAAGATATTCTTTATATCCGTTTACCTGATCATGGCCGTGTAGAAACAACAGCAGGTCGCTTGATCTTCAACAATGCTTTATTCCCAGAATTGTGGCAATACGAGAAACGTGAAGATGGCACTTACTCTTTAGGTAAGGTTATGGATAAGAAAACAGTTGGTAAATTGGTTGATCAATGTTTCCAATTGTTTGGTAATGAAAAAACAGCAGAATTATTGGACCGCATCAAGTCCTTGGGTTACTCCTTCGCTCGTCGCGCAGGTATGACTGTAGCTATTGCTGATATTAAAGTACCAGAAGTTAAAACTAGCTTGTTAGATACAGCGGAACAAGAGGTAGAAAAAGTATCTCGTATGTACCGCCGTGGTCTTATTACAGAAGAAGAACGTTACCGTAAAACTATCCAATTATGGACAAAGGCAACAGAAGATGTTACCGATGCGATGATGGATAATATGGCGTGCGATAAAGACGGCTTTAACCCTGTTTATATGATGGCTATCTCTGGTGCCCGCGGTAATAAACAACAAATTCGTCAGCTTGCTGGTATGCGTGGTTTGATGGCCGATCCATCTGGTCGAATCATTGACTTGCCAATTAAAGCAAACTTTAAAGAAGGCTTGACTGTATTGGATTACTTTACATCCTCTCATGGTGCTCGTAAAGGTTTGGCCGATACAGCGCTTCGTACAGCTGACTCTGGTTACTTGACACGTCGTCTTGTTGACGTATCTCAAGATGTAATCGTTCGTGAGGACGATTGTGACGTTGTAGGTATCGATCTCGTTCGTGAACGTGCTCGCTTGGCTACATCCCCACGTCAAGCATTAGAATTGCTTAAAGATAAACTCATTGGTCGCGTTTTAGATAAAGATGTTGTGAATGCTGAAACAGGGGAACTTGTTGTACCAGCTGAAACTATCTTGGATGAACAATGCTTGGCAGATATTGCTGAAGCTGGTGTTACATCTATCGCATTGCGCGGTGCACATTTGGGCTCTGATAGCGATATTAACCATACTAACTTGGTTCAAAAAATTATTCTTGGTGAAAGCGACGATAGCATCCGTGCAACATTGAAAGAAACTATGGTTCAAAATATGTTGAACAAGGATACTGTACAAGCAATCGTTGACAGCGAAGGGGTAGAAATCTTCCCAGCTGATACACGTCTTACTGAAGAAGGCATCGAAGCTATCCTTAACTCCGATGTAAAAGAAGTACAAGTGCGGAACAATGAAATCCATGGTATTGAAGTGGAAGCTATCGTTGAAGGCACTGGTGTTATCGAGCCATTAAAAGACCGTATTGTAGGTCGTATTGCAGCTGAAGAATTAGTTAACAAGGAAACTGGCGAAGTCATCGTTCCTCTTAATGGTGAAATCACAGAGGCGTTAGCTGATGAAGTTGTAAAACACTATGAAACAGTAAAGATTCGTTCCGTATTAACTTGCCGTAGCCCATATGGCGTATGTCGCAAGTGTTATGGTCGTGATCTAGGAACTGGCAACCAAGTTCAAGTTGGTGAAGCTGTAGGTATCATTGCAGCACAATCCATCGGTGAACCTGGTACTCAGTTGACAATGCGTACATTCCATACTGGTGGTGTCGCAGGTGACGATATTACACAAGGTTTGCCACGTGTCGAAGAATTGTTCGAAGCTCGTAAACCAAAACGTAACGCTATCATCGCCGAAAACGAAGGTACAGTTCGCGTTGTGCCTAATGAAGGTAAGAAAGGTACAAACACTATCTTTATCACTGGTGAAGATGGTATTGAACTCGATTACCTCATTCCTTACGGCTCCCGCATTATCGTTAAAGACGGTGACGTGGTATCCTTGGGCGCTCGTTTGACAGAAGGCTCCATCAATCCTCATGACATTATGCGTGTCATGGGTACTGAAGCAACTCAACGTTATCTCGTATACGAAGTACAAAAAGTATACAAATCCCAAGGTGTAGAAATTAACGATAAACATATCGAAGTTATCGTTCGTCAAATGCTTCATAAAGTTAAAATTGAAACAGCTGGCGATGCGGATATGCTTCCAGGGGATATGGTGGACGTTAATACCTTTGACGAAGAAAACCGTCGTCTTACCCTCAATGGTCGTGAAAATGCTACAGGCAAACGCACACTATTGGGTATTACGAAAGCCGCTTTGGCAACGGACTCCTTCTTGTCCGCTGCGTCCTTCCAAGAAACAACACGTGTTCTTACCGACGCTGCTATCAAGGGTAAAATCGATCCATTATTGGGCTTGAAAGAAAACGTAATTATCGGTAAGTTGATTCCTGCTGGTACAGGCATGAGTCGTTACCGTAAGATTGAAGTTGTAAAAAATACACCTGAAATCATTGATATTACGGAAGAGGTTATGTCTGAAGATTAATTACTTTGGATTAGCCGTTAAGCTATATTAACTGTATATACCTGTTGCATAGTTGATATTGTGCGACATAATAAAAAGGGTGCACCTGCGAGGTGCACCCTTTTGTTATAGGTATTATTGGTTTGAGAGATATAGGTGTATGAGCTCTATGATTATAAATCTCTATAATTATAGGTTTATATAAATTGAGGGTTTCATGATATGTGTTAGTATCAGTTTGTAAAATAAAATGATACTTTGTTAAGGTTGTGGTATGAAAACTACTCAGCTGCTTCTTCCGCGTCATGAGCCATGATGTCATAACCGACGTCATCTGATAAAGTAAGATATCGTTCGTACTGTCGAATGATATCGGTAATGATATCCTCCCGTGTCATATACTGCGCATCGTATCCGGCGCGCCCGTCACTGAAATATGTCATAGGGATTGCGTTGGTGCTTTCAGTAATGTGAGGAATGTTAGGATCTTCGATGAGATGATCCGATACCTCTTGCGTAACAAGTTTGATGCCGTAGGTAAAGTTGCGCATTGATTCTTTTTCGATGGTTAACTCTACAGAGGCGTCGTTACCATTGAAATGTTTGTCAATTCTCGTAGTTAATCCGTACTCTTCGGTTAATTCTTTGTTGAGCTGATACATAGCAGGCAATGCTGTTGTTTTCATAAAGGAAATAACATCTTCCGACTGCGTTTGGTTGAGTATCTTGGCAAGACCTTGTTTCCAGTTCTTGCTGTCCCAGTAGATAGATGTGGTTGAAAGTTTTGTGTTAAAGTATTGCGTATCTGTCAATAATCCTTGCCATAAGCTGTAGCACATGATAACCATCAAGGCTGCAAATGGTAAGGCGAGAATGAGAGTTACCGATTGTAGTACATTAAGCCCACCAATGCTGAGCAAACTGATGGCAAGAAAGGACATTACAGAGCCCCACATTAAGCATTGCCACTTTGGAGATGAAGTGGATTTATCATAGGCCGCAATATTATTTAACACATAAATGCCTGAATCGGCAGATGTGATAAAAAATAATGCTAATACGATAATCGATAGAAGACTAGTTAAACCGGATAAAGGTAAATATTCAAGGAATGCAAAGAGTAGTTGTTCTGGTTTATCGGTTAATGCACCGAGTGCACCGTTTGCTACTGTTTCATCGATATAAATTGCAGTATTACCAAAGATAGTAAACCAAACGATAGTAAAAACAGTTGGAATAATGAGTACCCCAAAGATGAACTCTCGAATAGTCCTACCTTTTGAAATACGCGCAATGAACATGCCCACAAATGGTGCCCAAGATAACCACCAAGCCCAGAATAGTATGGTCCAGCTGAAGAACCATGGACGGGTTTCTGGTGTATAGATAGATGTATAGAAGCTTTGCCCTAAAATATGTGATAGATAGTATCCAAAGTTTTCTACCATTGTATTTAATAGGAGTAATGTAGGACCTGCACAGAGTACAAAAAGCATTAAGACTAATGCAACAGATATATTAATTTCGCTGAGCAGCTTAACGCCTTTATCAATACCTGTAACAGCAGATAGAACGGCAATGGACATAATGATGATAATGATGACCGTTTGGGCGGAAAAGTCATTAGTGGAGATGATATCAATATATAGGAACCCTGCACCTAGTTGGGCCGCACCAAATCCTAAGGTGGTTACGATACCTAATAAAGTTACACAAAGTGCGATGATATCGATAATGTGCCCTCGTGGGCCATTGATCTTATCCTTCCACAGCGGATAGAAACATGAACGTAGTGATAATGGCAACTTATAGCGAAAACCAAAATACGCTAATGCTAAAGCCATAATTCCGTATACCGTCCATGCATTGATGCCCCAGTGGAAGATGGAGCGGAATAACGCTTCCTTGGCGCTAGGAGCACCATCGACTAAGCCTACAGCGGAGTGATAATGTGAGAGCGGTTCAGCAGTACCGAAGAACATGAGACCTACACCGGTACCTGCCGCAAATAACATGGCGAGCCAAGCTGTATAAGAGAATTCCGCTTCTTCATCGTCGCTACCAAGTTTGATGTCACCTAGCGAACTAAGTGCAAGAAAGATATTGAAGATAAAGAAGAGACTTATGGATAAAACATAAAACCAGCTGAAATCTTCAAATATAATATCACGAATCCCTTGGAGGATCGTTTGAGATATTTGCGGAATCAGAAGGGCACATAAGCTTAGCCCTAAGACGATAGACAAGCTACCTATAATTACAGGGGGATTAAAGTTTGAATAACGTTTAATGAGTTTAATCATATAATCTCCTTTCTTTAGTAACTTATAAATACAAATATTTGTTCTGTATTAATTTATATCATAATAAAATGGTGTTTATATTAATTTTGCATAGTTGGTAAAAGAAAAAATAATAGCAAATGCATAGAATGATTATTTATACATGAAAATAATGATATATGAATAAAAAATCACTCTTCATTTATAATTTAAGATTGAATGAGACACACGGATGAGTGTACACATAAAATGCAGCTATAGAGCGGTGTGTGACATTGGAAATTGTTTGACATGGACTGCTGTAATTGATATACTTACATAGTGCTTTAGGCGAGGTATGCCTAATGGGCATAATTTCGTAAGGAGAATTAGTACAATGGACATTGCCCATCTGAAGTCGGTGAACAAAACAATCGGTGCCAAGCAAACGTTGAAACAAATTGCTAAAGGTGCTGTGAAGTACGTGTTCCTGGGTTGTGATAGTGATGAACGTGTGGTACAGCCTTTACGGATTGCTTGTGAAGAACAGGGAATACCTGTGAATGACAAACACACCATGGATGATCTCGGTCGTGCGTGTCGCATTAAGGTGCGGGCCACAGCTGTAGGCGTCCTACGTTAATCCCGGTAATATCCGATGTAACACTTTGTTATGACGGATCAATTATAAATCTCAAATTTGGAAAGGAGGTGCCCAAATGCCAACAATTAATCAGCTAGTACGCAAAGGCCGCATGAGCTTGACTAAAAAATCTACAGCTCCTGCCCTTCAAGAATCTCCACAAAAACGTGGTGTATGTACTCGTGTGTACACAGCTACTCCAAAGAAACCAAACTCCGCGCTTCGTAAAGTTGCCCGTGTACGTTTGACAAACGCTATTGAAGTAACTGCTTACATCCCAGGCATTGGTCACAATTTACAAGAACACAGTGTTGTACTTATCAGAGGCGGTCGTGTAAAAGACCTTCCAGGTGTGCGTTATCACATCGTTCGTGGTGCATTGGATACAGCTGGCGTACAAAATCGTATGCAAAGTCGTTCCAAATACGGCGCGAAAAAAGCTAAAAAATAATTTTAGCCATTAAACGAAATTAACACACATCATTATAAAGGAGGAATTGAACATGCCAAGAAAAGGCCCTGTTCCGAAACGTGATGTACTTCCAGATCCGGTGTACAACAGCAAATTAGTAACACGTTTCATTAACAAAGTTATGTACGATGGTAAAAAAGGCATTGCTGAAACTATCGTATATGATGCATTCGAAATTATTCGTTCCAAAATGGGTCAAGACCCAATGGAAGTTTTTGATCAAGCATTGAAAAATGTTATGCCTGTACTTGAAGTGCGTGCTCGCCGTATCGGTGGTGCGAACTATCAAGTGCCAGTTGAAGTTCGTGCTGATCGCCGTCAAACCCTCGGTATTCGTTGGGTTGTAAATTATGCTCGTCTTCGTGGTGAACGCACTATGAAAGAACGTTTGGCAGGCGAATTGATGGACGCTTTCAACAATGCAGGCGCTGCAATCAAGAAAAAAGAAGATACTCATAAAATGGCAGAAGCTAATAAAGCATTTGCTCATTATCGTTGGTAATAAGAGGTGACAACTGTGGCAAGAGAGTTTTCCTTAGCAAAAACTCGTAATATCGGTATCATGGCTCACATCGATGCTGGTAAAACAACAACTACAGAACGTATCCTCTACTATACAGGTATCGTTCACAAGATCGGCGAAGTACATGAAGGCGCTGCTACGATGGACTGGATGGAGCAAGAGCAAGAACGTGGTATCACAATCACTTCTGCTGCAACAACTTGTCAATGGAAAGAACATCGTATCAATATCATCGATACTCCTGGTCACGTTGACTTTACTGTAGAAGTAGAACGTTCTCTACGTGTACTTGACGGTTCTGTTGCGGTGTTCAGTGCTAAAGGTGGCGTTGAACCTCAATCCGAAACAGTATGGCGTCAGGCTTCTAACTACGGCGTACCTCGTATCGCTTATGTAAATAAGATGGATACTGTAGGTGCTGACTTCTTCAACGTAGTTGACATGATGAAAGCTCGTTTGGGTGCAAATTCCGTAGCTATTCAAGTACCAATCGGTGCTGAAGATACTTTTGAAGGCATCATTGACTTGATGACTATGAAAGCGGAAATTTATAAATCCGATGACGGTAAAGAATATGAAATCACTGATATCCCTGCTGAATATCAAGAAGTAGCAGAAGCTCGTCGCGAAATGATGATCGATGCTATCGCCGAAACAGATGATGATATCATGATGAAATATTTGGAAGGCGAAGAAATTTCTGTGGAAGAATTGAAAGCGGCATTGCGTAAAGCTGTTATTGCTAACCAATTATTCCCAGTTCTTTGCGGTTCTTCCTATAAAAATAAAGGTGTTCAAATGTTATTGGATGCTGTTATCGATTACATGCCAGCTCCAATCGATATCCCACCTATTAAGGGTGTTGTTCCTGGTACTGAAGAAGAAACAACTCGTCCTTCTTCCGATGAAGAACCATTCTCTGCGTTGGCATTCAAAATCATGGCTGACCCTTATGTTGGTAAATTAGCGTTCTTCCGTGTGTACTCCGGTACATTGGAATCTGGCTCCTACGTTTTCAACTCCACTAAAGGTAAAAAAGAACGTATCGGTCGTATTCTTCAAATGCACGCTAACTCCCGTAAAGAAATCGAACGCGTATATTCTGGTGACATCGCTGCGGCGGTTGGCTTAAAGGATACTACTACAGGCGACACATTGTGTGATGAAAAATCTCCTGTAATTCTTGAGTCCATGGAATTCCCTGAACCAGTTATCTCCGTTGCTGTTGAACCTAAAACAAAAGCTGACCAAGAAAAAATGGGTACAGCTCTTGCTCGTTTGGCAGAAGAAGATCCTACTTTCAAAGTTCGTACTGATGAAGAAACAGGTCAAACTATTATCTCCGGTATGGGCGAACTTCACTTGGATATCATCGTTGACCGTATGAACCGTGAATTCAAAGTAGATTGTAACGTAGGTAAACCTCAAGTAGCATACCGCGAAACTATCCGTAAAGCTGTTAAGGCTGAAGGTAAATTCGTACGTCAATCTGGTGGTCGTGGTCAATATGGTCACTGCTGGTTGGAATTGATTCCTCAAGAACCAGGTGCTGGCTTCGAGTTTGAAAACAAGGTTGTAGGTGGTGCGATTCCTCGTGAATACATCGGACCTGTTGAAAGCGGTGTTAAAGAAGCTATGGAATCCGGTGTTATCGCTGGGTACCCTATGGTTGATGTTAAAGTTATCGTATTTGATGGTTCCTACCATGACGTTGACTCCAACGAAATGGCCTTCAAAATTGCTGGTTCTATGGGCTTCAAAGAAGGTGCTCGCAAAGCAGATCCTGCATTGCTTGAACCATACATGGCTGTAGAAGTAGACGTTCCTGAAGAATATATGGGCGACGTTATCGGTGACTTGAACTCTCGTCGTGGTCGCATGGACGGCATGGAAGCTCGTAATGGTTCCCAACATATCAAAGCATATGCTCGTCAGCCTGGCCCTGGCGCTGGCGCTCTCCGACCTGGTCAGCCATAAAACGCGGATAGACTCGCTGTTTCTCGACGAGGGTTTCGGCACGCTGGACAGCGAAACCCTGGATACCGCGCTGGACGCGCTGGACGCGCTTAACGCCAGCGGCAAAATTATCGGCGTCATCAGCCACGTCGAAGCGATGAAAGAGCGCATCCCTGTGCAAATTAAAGTTAAAAAAATCAACGGGCTGGGCTATAGCCGCCTCGATAAAGCTTTCGCCGTTGAGTAATTCTCCCCCTCCACTCCTTCCCTGAAGATCTCTCCCCGCGGGGAGAGATCGCCGCACCCTGAGAAATGACGCGCTTCCAACGGCCCGGCGCAGTACTCATTGCCATCCCATTCACGATTGATCTTGATCATGCACGAACATGCATGATATTTTATCTATCAGCTTAGCAAAGGCCGTTTTCATTTGCTTTCGTGCAAATTCATGCATAAAAATAGTCTATGACGGAACGGACAACGGGAAGGAAGCCTTCAATAGCATTCCCATTCACGCATCAAGAAGGTCATAAATATGCAAAGTTTACTTATTTTGATCGCCGGCCCGGTACGCAGCGGCACCAACAATCGCGCGGAACTTATCGAGGCTAATCTGCACAATATGGCCCAGGTTGCGCTACGCGTTTACCAGAAAGGGCATATTCCCGTGGTCGGCGAATGGCTGGCGTTACCCGTCGCTAAAGCGGCGGGCTCCAAAACAATTGGCGATGCGATTAGCGAAGAGTATCTCTACCCCGTCGCTCACCGTTT
>OKKN01000221.1_pt1 | contig 19097 bp, 19 predicted proteins | sample 1614621 | NCBI WGS metagenome assembly OKKN01 (sample SAMN04436956, study PRJEB24849) | human gut metagenome | biome: human gut; feature: NICU; material: stool | host: Homo sapiens | place: USA: Saint Louis, MO | collected 2010-01-12 | reverse complement strand
AATTAAAAATCTCTTCGAGTATTGTATTTATATTTAGGGTGTTTTATAATTTATTAACTGATAGCGATTATTTTCGACTTATTTCTATAATGAAATAAATCGTAAGTAAATTATAGTAGTCACTATTAACGCTTACAGCTATTAAAAAATCATGAAAGGTGTTAGTGGTTATGAGAAACAAATTAGTTGTATTTGGGTTGATTATACTGTTAGTTTTACAAACCCTAAGTCCTGCTTTTGCTTATGCGCAAGGCACCACTGAATCAACGACGAATTCAACAGAGCAAAAGGAGACGGTAGCCTCTTCAACAAAGCCATCCGCTGCAACGTCAGCACCATCGTCTTCATCAATTAATGAGGATAAAACGGCTGAAAAAAGCAGTTCGACAGATTCAGTTGAAGCGAGTAAAGCAACAGTAGAATCAGAAAGTAAAGAGCAGCCAAAGAAACAAGCTCGTGCAGCAATTACTGATAATATTTTCAGTTCAGTAAAAATGTACAAAATTAATGGAGATGAAGTTCAGCCGAATGATACCCTACCGAATATGACTGGGATAAAGCTGGCGTTACAATTCTCTTTTACAAACAAGAATTATCAAACAGGAGATACCTTCACAACACAGCTTCCTGCACAGGTAGCGATTGCTAAAGATCTATCCGGCAGCTTTAGTCCAATGACTTCAGCCGAATGGTCGATAAACGCAGCTACTAAAGAATTAACAATTACTTTCTTAGAAGATAACGTATCTTCAGAAGTTTATGATTTAACATTGGTAACCTCACTTGAGAAAGTAACAGGTATTGATGAGGAAAATCAAAAAATCGTTTTTGATACCGCGCCGACACCAACAAGCTTTTCAATAGAAATGACTTCAAGTGTTGATCCAGGAAAAAATAGTATGGCATTGACAATGGATACGTTGAATCCTAAGAAAGCTGATTTAACGTCAGTATTCAACTTGGATCGAACAGACAACACTGACCGGATGTATCGAATCGAAGCGTACAACAATAACAGTAAAATTAGTTTTGATTCCGTCAAAGTATATGCTAGTGATGTTGACTTTAATGGTACCTTGGTCGGCAGTAAAACCTTATTGACCAAGGACATTGATTATGAAATCGTCTATAAGAATGCCGGGACGACTCGCGCGACAGCAGAAATTCAATTGAAAAATTCCATTGGGAAAAAGGCGATAATTGCTGAATCAGTTGTTTCTGGGATTGATGGAAAGAATTACGTGGATGAATCTGTTACAGGTAATGAGTACAACTACTTCTATGCGTATTCATATACTTACGAGAATGGCAGCCAATTAAATTCTTCCTCTACGTCTAAAACGTTTGTGACTTTGCAACCTTTGGAAGCGAAAGGGAAAATCAATCAAGAAACTGGCGCCATCGATTGGGAGATTAAGTATAATTTTAACGAGCAGCATCTAACAAGTGCTTCACAGCTGCTTACAGATTTAACTGATCAAGGTGTAGAGTTCGTTGCTGGTTCAATCAGTATTGAAAAGGTTGGCTTTAATTATACTAGCGGCAACAACTATGAGGTGGTTTCCCAAGGTGACGGCGCCGGTGATTTTACAGTTTCGACTGATAACTCAGGCTCGTTAGCCTTTACGCCTAAGAGTAATACGACTCAGGCATATGTAATCAAATACTCCACCAAAATTACTGATCCGACTGAACGGATTATTAAAAATAAGGTGACTAATGGAACGGTCACGAAGGAAGCACAAGTGAGTCTTATTCCGAATCTTTTATCAAAAGAAGCGGGAACGATCGATATTTTCAATCGGACGATGGAGTGGAATATCACCGTCAACGCTGAGAAATATACGATGAAAAACCCTGTCGTTCATGATTACTTTATTGGCGCGGTCAAGGATTATACTGGACTGACGATCAATAAAAAGATTTCTGACACCGAATCTGTTCCGTTAGTGGAAAATGTTGACTACAAAATAACTCGATTTGATGAGAATGGTTCGCCAGTCGGGGCACAGCCGAATGTCAATGGCGCACCAGATGATTTTAACGGCGGTGTGCGAATCGACTTCCTTGGTGAATACAATGATTTAAAGGATACACTGGTCATTACAATCAAAACTAAGATCGAAACCTCCGATCAGAGAACAGAAATTAAAAACAAGGCAACGCTAAATTATGGCAATACTCCAGGAGTCATCGAGTATGAGGCCAAAGGAACCTTTGTCGATCCTTATTACACAGGCGGAGCAAAATTAGCTCAAAATGCTAGTACGACGGGGAACTATTTGTATCAAAATTGGCTGGTCTTTCTAAATTCCACTGGGGCAAAATTCAATTTAACGAAAATGGAAGACAGCTTGCCTGCTGGCACAGAGCTGGTTCCAGGATCTCTGCGTTTTGAAGAGGTCACAAGCCAGTCAATGATTGATAATATGTCACGCTATTTAACAAATGATTATAACTTGGTTCAAGAAGGTTCAGATGTTTATCCAACGAAGATTGATACTGAGAATAATCAAATTAATTTGGAGTTTGGCAATTTGGGTGCTAAGCGTGTATATGTGAAGTACCGGACACGGATCAAGCGAGATTGGTATGTTTATAGTCGTTTGGATAATGTGGCGAAAGTCACCTATGACGCGAAGGCGCCAGCCGAATATAAAGCCAGTCTGTATGCATACAATTATGAATATGCGCTGCTAAAATCTGTAGCAAAAGATCCATCAAAAGAAAACGTAGCGAATTGGACCGTTACCACGAGAAATATTTCAGCAGATCTGCCCGTTCAAGATCCTGTGATTACAGATACCTTGACACCAGGAACAACTAACGCGGCCTATGATCCAACGTCTTTTGTGGTTACCGATACAGCTACTAATGAGAAAATCAGTACAGATCATTATAGCTTGACGATTACAGGGAATACATTCAAAATTACTTTTTCTGATTACAAAGCCGAGAGTAATATTCAAGTGAAATACAATACGGTCAGTGAATTCCCAGGGGGAGTCAGGAACCTTTCGCAGGTAAGTTCTACTAGCTATGGTGCGTTGAGCACTTCCTACCGACAAGCGAATACATCCGTGAATTTAAGCTTTACTAGCGGCAGCGGAACCGGGGTAGTGAAGACCGCCGATCTATCCGTCTTGAAGGTAAATGAGAAGGACGAGCCTTTGGCAGGTGCAACCTTTGAAATCCTTAAAGAAGACGGAACAGAAACAGGCCTTAAAGCCGATACCGACGATACTGGTGAGGTAACCTTTACGGGATTACCGTTAGGCAACTACCTATTGAAGGAAAGCAAGGCACCAAATGGGTATGAAATCAATCCTGATTATGAAACCGGCAAAGCAATCACTTTAGTCGAAGAGATGGACATGATAAAAGTTGTCAATAAAGAAACCATTCCAAACAGTATCGAACTTACTAAAACAGATAGTCAAACAGATGAGCCTTTAGCTGGAGCGAAATTCAAACTTGAAAAGGCTGATGGTGAGTTAGTCAGTGAAGATCATGAAACAGACGCAAATGGACAGTTTAAGGTGACTGGTCTGCCGAAAGGTGACTATCAATTTGTGGAAACGGCAGCACCAGCAGGCTATCAAAAAGATGATACTCCCGTTAAGTTCTCAATCACTGAACGCCAAGGGCAAGTCGTCAATCTTAAGAAAACCAATACGTTAGCACCAGGAGCAGTACGATTGACCAAAATCGATGATCAATCGGAGGAAACATTGAAAGGTGCGATTTTCCAATTACAGGATAGTGATGGAGAGATTGTAAAAGACAACTTGGCTACCGATGGGTACGGAATTTTAGAAGTAAAAGATTTAGCACCCGGTGATTATCAATTTGTCGAAACACAAGCACCGACTGGTTATGAAAAAGATGCAACACCAATTGAGTTCACTATTACAAAAGCTCAAGCTAAAGCTGCTGAAGTTGAAAAAACCAATACAAAATCACCAGCGGAGCCAGGTACAGTCACATTGACTAAAACAGATGCGAAAACAGGAAAAGCTTTACCTGATGCGGTCTTTGAATTGCAGGACAGCAAAGGAAAAGCAATAAAAACAGATGTTGAGTTAGTGACAGACATATCTGGCAAGCTTAAGTTTAAACTTGGGACGATGGCTCCGGGAACCTATCAATTGGTGGAAACCGAAGCCCCAACAGGCTATGAAAAAGATGCGACGCCGGTGAAATTTACGATCAAAGATCAAAGCGACACAATCGAGCTAACAAAGACCAACAAAGCGATTAGTGGTGTCATTTTAGAAAAAGTTGATGGTGCCACCAACCAGCCTTTAGCTGGCGCAGAATTCATTTTACAAACACAAGCAGGAAAAACAATTGAGACTGATGAAAAAATGATCACGGATGGTAACGGCCGTTTAGCGGTAAAAGGCTTAGATCCCGGTGATTACCAGTTGGTTGAAACCAAAGCACCTGCTGGTTATAAATTGGATTCAAAACCAGTGCCATTTACGATTAAAGAAAAACAAACAAGTCCTGTTCGAGTAAAGAAAACGAATAAGGGTCTGACTTGTACCGTTGTGTTGAGAAAAATTGACAGCAAAACAGGCGAAGGATTGGCAGATGCGACATTTGCTTTACAGGATCAGCAAGGGAAGGTCTTAAAGGATAAATTGAAGACCGATGAAACAGGAAACCTTACTGTGACAGACTTGAAACCTGGGAAATACCAACTAGCGGAAACCGAGGCGCCTAAGGGGTATATATTGAATACCAAACCAGTGACCTTCCAATTAACCGAAGCGAAGAAGCAGTTGGTTACAGTCAGAAAAGAAAATGTGAAGGCGAGCGGAAAAGCTGGCAATACAGTATCTACTTCTACTAGCTATGTCCGACGCAACCATACGTACCTGCCTAAAACAGGCGAACAAAGATCAACTATTTTGATAATCGCTGGTATTATCATAGTGTTAGTTGCAGGTGGCGTAATCTACTTCAAACGTAAAAAATAATTTTTGAATAAGTCCGGTTAGCTAAGCTGCTAGCCGGATTTGTTTTGTCCTTCGTTTCATTGTATTTTATAGATACTAGAAAACATATGAGGAAGGTGTCAAGATGGGAAATCAGTTTGTACGGATAGATGAAAAGACTTGGAAACGAGCGATGCATTGTCAGGTATTTAGAAATAGTGTGGAACCGACTTTTTGCGTGACCTTTGAGCTGGATATCACCAACTTTCTAAACAAGATTCGTGAGAAAAAATATTCCTTCACTTTTGCGCTGGTCTATAGTGTTTCAGTTTGTGCCAATCAAATTGAAGAATTTCGCTATCGTTTCTTGGATGGAGATGTGGTTCTTTATGATCGAATCGACACCGCTTTTACTTACCTTAATCAAGACACCGAATTGTTCAAAGTCGTGAATGTGCCATTAACAGAAAACCTTGAAGAGTACATCGTCTTAGCTGCTAAAACGGCAGAAGAACAGCAGGCGTATTTCACCGGTCCTTTAGGCAATGATGTCTATCAATTTTCGCCGATGCCGTGGGTGAGCTATACCCATATTTCACACACCAATGCTGGTAAAAAGGATAATGCTACGCCGTTATTCGATTGGGGAAAATATTTCCAGCGTGACGGTCGCATGTTGTTGCCATTCTCTGTTCAAGTACATCATTCCTTTGTTGATGGTCTGCATGTTGGTAAACTGGCGGATACTTTACAAGCATATTTGGATGCTTTCTAATATAATGGACAGCAAATCAAATAATTGTTGGTGAGGAAGAACAATGATCACGAATATTGAAGAATTGTATGAAGCATTTAGTCAAGTCATGACGCATAAACGCTGGTGGGACACGGATAATAAATGGGAAATCCTATTAGGTGCAGTCTTGGTTCAGAACACTAATTGGAAAAATGTAGACTATGCACTGGAAAATTTATATCACACGACTCAATTTTTGCCAGAAAAAGTTTTGGCTTTAGAAAAAATCCAGCTACAGGATTTGATTCGGCCAAGTGGCTTTTATAAAGGGAAATCAAATACGATCATCGGGTTATTGACTTGGTTAGAAGGGTATCAATTTGACTTATCAATGGTTGCAGAGAAAGATTTTTCTGTGCTACGCAAGGAATTGTTGGCAATCAAGGGAATCGGTGATGAAACAGCTGATGCTTTATTGGTGTATGTCTTTGATCAGTCGACGTTTATCGCGGATAAATACGCACAGCGGATGTTTGAAAAATTCGGTTTTATCTCTACGGGCTATAAACAATTGAAGAGAAAGATTATTTGGCCCGACGTAATGGACACACTAAAAGCACAAAATCTACATGGCTGGATCATTCAATACGGACAGATGTATTTAAAAAATGACGAGATTTGGCAAAGCGGACCGCTGAAAAATTTTAAGCTCAAGTTAAGCGCGACCAATGCTTAACAAGTCATAAAGTCTCTAAGCTTTCTTTTAAAAGCCTTTCGTGGTATAACATGCTGTATGTTTTAGTTGTTAAAAAAGTAACCATTAATAATGAATAAGGGGCAATGAAATAAATGGTCACATTAAAATCAAAACGAGAAATCGACCAGATGAAAGAATCGGGCGCGATTTTAGCAGCGATTCATAAGCAATTACGGGAGATCATCAAACCAGGGATCACCACAAAAGAAATTGATCAATTTGTTCAAGAAAAAATCGAGGCGGCCGGAGCGACAGCTGCCCAAATTGGTTTTGAAGGCTATGAATTTGCTACATGTACCAGTGTGAATGATGAAATTTGTCATGGGTTTCCATCGAGTTATCGGCTGAAATCGGGCGATGTCCTGAAGGTGGATTTTTGTGTGGATTATCATGGTGCCATCTCAGATAGCTGCTGGACCTACGCAGTCGGTGAGATTGCACCAGAGCATCAAGCGTTAATGGATGTGACGAAAGAAGCGTTGATGATTGGAATCGCTCAGGCACAAGTGGGAAATCGAGTGGGAGATATCGGTCATGCCATTCAAACTTATGCAGAAGGGAAAGGTTATGGCGTGGTACAAGATTTTCTAGCTCATGGCATTGGCCCAACGATTCACGAAGAACCTTTCTTTCCGCATTTTGGTACAGCTGGAAAGGGCACACGCCTTAAGGAAGGAATGACCATTACAATCGAGCCGATGATTACTACCGGAACCTGGGAAGCGGGCATTGATGGCAATGGCTGGACTGCCCGTACGTTAGATGGTAGTTTTTGCGCACAATATGAGCATTCCATCGCGATTACTAAAGAAGGTCCTGTTATCATGACAGAACAAGGGGCATAATTTTGAAAAGGAGGATTCGTGAGGGCGAGTTCTCTTTTTTGTTATTTAGATAATTTAAATGTTTTGTTTTTTAGAACTTTGTTACTGAAAATGTTGCTATGAATTCAAATTTTTTAGTCAAAATTAAAATTAAAGGTATTTCGCTTTCCTATTTACAACACGCTTTTCGTTGTTATATTATATGGTTGTTGAATAATGAAAGCGCTATAAAGTTGGAGGGGTAGACAATGAATGTGGCAAAACTAGCTGAGAGACAGTTATTTCTAATGAAAGCTGAGAATTTGGAGAAACGTGTGCGTGCGTATTATGCTCAAACGCAGGACGTTGATTCTTTGATTGAGTACGGAGTCGCGATCCTTGTGCGGAGCTTTTTCTGCATGGGAAGCTTTGCGGAGCTGATCCAAGACTTGATTCAAGAGGTTTATTTTACAGTTGAACCCACTGCTGTCATGCGCCGATATTTGCCCTATTTTGAAGACTATTTCACCGCAGATGAGTGGCAAACAATAGTAAATCGCCTATTTGGCAATCATACAACCTACCTTGCGCAAACGGAAGAGGCGCGTGTAAATAAAGGCTATTTAGAACAAACTGGGACACTCGATAATCGGATTGAGGGTCTTGTTTATCGTGTAGAAGCCGTTTTTGAAGATACTATTGGGAAAAAACACAAGTTGACGATTCGTGATACCGACTCCACTTTTAATGAAGCGCAAACGATTCAAGTGTTGAATATATTGACGACCTTGAGTATTTTTGACACAGCTGATGTGCGGAAATACGAAACCTATGTGAGTTATCAAACACCGGGAAAAATCATTGCGACATCTCATAATTCCCGTCAAAAAACCAAACCAACAGCGAAGGAACCGGAAAACATCGCTGCTGAACAACCCCCAGAAAAAGAAAAAACGGTAGCCGCGACTAATAAAAAGCAGTCATCTGCATCAGTATCTACTTTGCCTAAAGAAGCGACGAAGCAGACTGCTTCAAGTAACAACACTTCTCTAAGGAAAAATACTACCCTGAAGAAAAACCAATCAAGCCCTACGAGTCTGCCGAAAAATACCAACACGTCCGACAGTCCGTCGCCGAATCCTGAACTGAAGAAAAAAGCATCTGGGAATAAAGCCAATGAGCTGTTGGACCAACCAGATACGTCTTATAAACGTTTAGGCAAAAGTGAAGAACAGATTCAGAGCAATCGAGACGGTAGAAAGCTGAAGAATAGAGTGAATAATGCGCTGGGGCGGAGTAAGAACCGGAAAAGGAACAAAAGGAAATAGCATGCTGTTTTGGCGGTGCTACTCTGTTTGTTGGTAGCGAAAGTTTACGAATCAGCGAGCTTACTGGGTTGATGCATTCTAATAACGTGGATTTTTTAGGAAAGACTTTTCAAGTTCCAGATTTTCCGCTAAACTAAATGTTTAGAGAAAATAAATTTATTGGAGGAAAAGTATGCCAAATTGTCCTATGTGTCAGTCAGAGTACACTTATGAAGATCGCGGCTTATTTGTTTGCCCAGAATGTGGTCACGAATGGTCTGAAAGCGAAGATGTGGAAGAGGGATTAGTCGTTAAAGATAGCAATGGCAATCCATTGCAAGACGGTGACAGTGTGACCGTTATTAAGGATTTGAAAGTCAAAGGTGCTTCTGGGGCCATCAAACAGGGAACGAAGGTTAAAAATATTCGTTTAGTTGAAGGCGATCACAACATTGATTGTAAAGTCGATGGCTTTGGCCCCATGAAGCTGAAGTCTGAATTTGTTAAGAAGTTATAAGCTAGAGAGATTCTTAGAGCCGTTTTCATAAAAAATTCATGGCTTTCATGCTAAACTAAGCTTAGGAAACTGTTTATTTCAAACAGCACAATTATCTTTGATTAGAGGAGAATGTTTATGTATGGGTATGGAACATTTTATAATTTTCTAGATCCCACGTTTCTATTAGTTATCGCCGGACTGGTCATCTCTGGACTTGCTTCTGCTTATGTCAATTCGACGTTCCGCAAATACGATGAGTTTCGCAGCAGCAAGGGTGTTACAGGGACTCAAGCAGCTGAATACATTTTGCGCAGTCAAGGAATTACAGATGTCGGAGTCCAGCAAATTGCCGGAAATCTGACCGATAATTATAATAGCGGGAATAAACTGTTGAGCTTATCTGAAGCAACGGCACAATCGACGTCGGTGGCCGCTATTGGTGTGGCGGCGCATGAGTGCGGACATGCCGTGCAGGATGCCAAAAATTATTTTCCGTTGAAATTACGGGCAGCGATTGTACCTGTAGCCAATATCGGTTCGACGCTTTCTTTTCCATTGATTATGTTAGGTGTCATTATGAGCTGGAACCAAACATTGATTAATGTCGGGATTTTGGCGTTTTCATTAGCGCTAGTTTTTCAGCTTGTAACCTTGCCCGTCGAATTTGATGCATCAAGACGTGCATTGAGTATTTTGCGTGAAGGAAATATGCTGGCAGAAGATGAACTGGCAGCCGCTCGAAAAGTTTTAATGGCAGCTGCGCTGACTTATGTCGCAGCAGCATTAGCAACATTTCTACAATTATTACGACTGGTATTGCTTTTTGGCAATCGGAGCCGCGATTAAGAACCGACGACTTGTCGGTTTTTATTTTTTTGTGTTCAAGCCTATGAAGCGTGCGCTTTCAATCACAAGTAGTTCTTATTACTGATATTTTTAAGAGTGTGGTATCATTAAATAAAGGAGCTGATACCATGAAAAGATCGACCAAAGTCAAAATCGGAGTAGGCGTCATTGTCGCAGCCAGCACTGCTACTGCTGTAGTCGCTTCTGGGAAGCTAATTGAAAAGGCTCGTCATGTTTCGAATCGCTGTAAAGTAAAGCGTTTTGTGAATGCTAAGTTTGACGGCAGTGAAACACTGCTAGCGATCGTTGATAAACTTTCAGATGAAGATTTAGATAACATCATGAGTATTTTAGACAAGATCAAGAGCGGAAAAAAGCGCGTATCGGTCTATGGTGATTCCATCAAAGATACGACCGAGGATTTGAAAGACCGATTGATGGATTTAGTAGACAAAGTAATGTAAGAAGATGTGCCAGTGATGGCGCATCTTTTTTTGCTGAAAAACTTATGCTAAAGTAAGTTGATCAGCAATCAAGAGAAGTTAAGTGAGGAAAGAAATGGAACGTGAAAGTCAGTTGACGGAAGAAGAGAAAATATATTTTATGGAAGAAGCGATCAAGGAAGCCAAGAAGGCTGAAGAAATCGCGGAGGTCCCGATTGGTGCGATCGTTGTCCATAAAGGAGAAATTATTGGTCGCGGCCATAATTTACGAGAGCACAGTCAGGATGCGACAAGTCATGCAGAAATGTTTGCTATTCGCGAGGCCTGTCGTCATTTGGGCAGCTGGCGATTGGAAGAGTGTCAGCTATTTGTTACGCTGGAGCCTTGTCCAATGTGCAGCGGCGGGATGATTTTGTCGCGGGTGGAAGAAGTTTATTTTGGAGCGTACGATCCTAAAGGTGGTACAGCGGGAACGTTGATGAATTTATTAACAGATGAGCGTTTCAACCATCGCGCGTACGTTGAGGGCGGTATTTTGGAGGCGGAATGTGGAACGCTATTGACCAATTTTTTCCGCGCCATTCGAGCACGGAAAAAAAAGACTAGCCAAAACGAGTAGAGTTTGTTATACTATTTTTTGCCGAAAGGCAGGACAATGCCGGGCCTGTGAATTGTGTCAGGTCTGGAAGGAAGCAGCACTAAGTAGGATCCGGCATGTGTCTGATATAGATGACATTACAGCAGACTTTTTGGTCTGCTTTTTCTTTTAACCAAATCAACAGGGACTGTCTGGATGGCAGTTCTTTTTTTATAGACTTTTTATAGAAAGTCAGAATTAATTGAAGCTCTTTCAAAATAAGCGTAAACTGAAGATATTAAATTTTGGGGGTGCGACGATGAAAGAGAAGCAGGCATTTCATATCAATGGGTATTTAGGTTTAGTAGGTTTAATTGTAATTATTGGAATTGGTAGCTGGGGAGTTTTTGCTGGCAGTACAAAGGAAAGTTTCGGCTTGATCTTTTTAGGCGTTCTTCTATGGATTATTGCTGGCTTATTTTTAAGTTCTTTAACAATCGTTGGGCCGAATAAAGCGAAGGCAGTCTTGTTTTTTGGAAAGTATCTTGGAACCATCAAAGCAAACGGCTTATTCATTACAACGCCGTTGACGCGAAAAATCCCGGTGTCTTTGAAGGTAAGAAATTTCAATAGCTCATTATTAAAGGTCAATGATTCTGATGGAAATCCCGTCGAAATTTCAGCAGTCGTGGTTTTTCGAGTGGTGGATACGGCCAAAGCGTTATTTGATGTCGATTACTATTTAGATTTTGTTGAGATTCAAAGTGAAACAGCGATTCGTCATATCGCGACGCAATATCCTTATGACACATTCAATGACGATGATTTAACGTTGCGAGGAAATACGACGGAGGTATCAGAAGAATTAGCTGAGGAATTACAAGAACGTTTAGCGATGGCTGGTGTTGAGGTAATCGAGACGCGTTTGAATCATTTAGCGTATGCCACTGAAATTGCCAATGCGATGCTGCAGCGACAACAAGCTAAAGCCATATTATCTGCCCGACAAACAATTGTTGAAGGCGCGGTTACGATGACGCAAATGGCACTGGAACAAATCGAAAACGGTCAGGACATTCAGTTTACAGATGATCGGAAAGTTCAGTTAATCAATAATCTGCTGGTTTCCATCATCACCGATAAAGGAACCCAGCCAGTGATTAATACAGGGGATCTATCAGAAAAATAGGAGGCCAGAGAATGAAGAAGTTATACATTAAACAGAAGGTTTTTAGTATTGGTGAAAAGTTCACCGTGGTTGATGAGGATCAACGGCTGCACTATTCGGTTAAGGGCAGCTTTATGAAGATTCCCAAAACCTTTAGTGTTGAAAATGAACAAGGGAAAGAAGTCAGTCGAATTACTAAGAAGACAATTAGTCTTTTGCCAAAATTTTTTGTCGAGATTAATGGGAAAGAAGCGATTGAGATTTCCAAACAGTTGAGCTTCTTCAAAGCGAAATACTCGATTTCAGCTGAAGATGTGACGGTTGATGGCAACTGGTGGGATATGGATTTTGACGTGTCACGAAAAGGACGAAAGATTGCGGAGATAAACAAGCGCTGGATTTCGTGGGGCGATACGTACGAGATTACGATTTTAGATGAATCATTAGAAGAGTTAATCATTTCGCTGGTTATTGCGATTGATTGTGTGAAGGAGGATGAAGCAGCAGCTTCGTCGGCATCAAGCTAAAGAAAGATACCGTTGTTGATTGCCTATCTTCAACAACGGTATCTTCTTTATTTAGAAAAGAGTGATTTCCTGCAGAGTCGGATTCTCAATCACGAGTAACTGCTCTTTGATTTTTAGACCTTCTTCACTCGAACCGGAATACCCGACCAGTTTGCCATTTTTCCCAATGACGCGATGGCAAGGAACGAGGATTGGCAAGGGATTGTTGCGATTGGCTTGTCCAATCGCACGAACAGCTCTGGGACTTTGAATTTTCTCAGCAATCGTCAGGTAGCTGCACGTTTCGCCATAAGGAATCTCTGTCAACGCCTGCCAAACTTTTTGCTGAAAGGCTGTTCCAGATGTAAAAGCATAGGGCACATTAAATTCCTTGCGAGCACCTGCTAAGAATTCCAAGAGCTGTTTCTTTGCTGTTTGTAGAATTTCTTGGTTGGCTAAGGGGCTTTCATCAATTGGTGTATAAGAAACCCCAATTAAGGCATCGGGACTAGCATCTAGCCAAATCGTACCGAGAATAGAGTCAAACTTCATACTTTCACCTGCTTTTTTAGCGAACGAGTTCGTTCAGCCTTCTTGAGCTATATGTTACTATAGATGGAACAAGAAGAGTTGAAAAGAGGTAGAATAATGGAAAAAATTATTCTTTTACATACCAATGATCTTCATTCCCATTTAGAGAATTGGCCAAAGCTTCGCCGTTTTTTACTGAACCGCAAACAGGAGGAAACAGCGAATAAGCGAATTATTACCGTTGATTTAGGGGATTTTGTTGATCGCTGGCATCCTTTGACAGAAGCGACTAATGGCCAAGCCAATGTTCAATTAATGAATCAAATTCATTACGACGCGGCGACTATTGGAAATAACGAGGGCGTGGGAAACTCAAAGGCGGAACTGAATCAGCTGTATGATCAGGCGAATTTCGATATTCTTTTAGATAATCTCTTCGATAAGCAGACCTTGCAGCCACCAAAATGGGCACAACAATCTAAAATTATTACGACCGAACAGGGAACGAGGGTTGGATTGCTGGCCTTCACTGCCCCCTTCCCACTAACCTACAATCCCAATGGCTGGGACATTCGCCAGGTTATGGATATTTTGCCAGATCTTGTATCGGAGCTTCGTCCGAAAGTTGATGTGCTCGTATTGATGAGTCATTTGGGAATTAGCGTTGATCGGCAAATCGCACGAGAGCTGCCGGCAATTGATGTGATTCTAGGTTCTCATACGCATCATTTATTTGAAACGGGAGAAAAGATTGGCGATGTGCAGCTAGCAGCGGCGGGGAAATACGGTTATTATGTGGGCGAAGTTCATGTGACACTTGATGATAAACACCGCATCCAGAAAACTTCAGCTCGTACCTTTCCTACAGAAAAGATGCTGGAGCTGCCTGAGGACCAAGAAGAAATTGACGGATACCTGACAGAAGGACACCGATTATTAGCAGATAAGGAAGTCGCGAACATTCCCTTTACCATGAGTACAAATCTGCAAACGGCGCATCCGATGATCGATTATACATTGGCCGCCGTAAAGGAAGCAGCTAAGACAGAAGCAGCCGTGTTGAACTCAGGATTATTTTTAACGGATATTCCTGCTGGGATCGTGAATCAAGATCAGCTGCACACAGCATTGCCGCATCCCATGCATCTAATCAAAGTAACACTGGATGGTAATAATTTGATTCGGCTGGTTTTAGAAATGGAAAAGAATCGCCATTTCTTAATCAATTTTCCTGTGATAGGGATGGGCTTTCGCGGCAAAATTTTTGGTCATCTGGTTTATGATGGCATCGAATATGATGGAGTGAATCATCAGGTTCGTTGGTTAGGAGAACCGGTTGATCCGGAGCTGGACTATACGCTGGCGACTGTCGATCATTATATGTTTGTTCCATTTTTTCCGACAATCGAAATTGCGGGGCGTTATGAATTTTTATTCCCTGATTTTATTCGCAGTGTTTTGGGGGACTATCTCCACACTCACTATCCAATCAAATAAAAACAAGGTATAATAGCAAACAGGTGGTGAAACGATGGCAAAAGAAAAAAGAGACAAAAAAGAACAGAAAAACAATTCAGAAAAAACAGTCACAGAAGAATTGGCTGAGGTCTTAGATGAAATCGTTGAGACACCCGCTGAAGAAAAGAAAAAAGGTGAAACCGTCGTATTTGTCGATGATAGTAATCTTTTGATTGGCGAACGCCAATACCGCTTAGTTAGAAATTATCGTGAAGGCTTTGATGCCGAACGTTTAGGTGAACGCTTTAGTGAGGTCTTGACACGCTATGATTACATTGTTGGTGACTGGGGCTATGACCAGTTGCGCTTAAAGGGCTTTTTCCGCGAAGACGATCGAAAAAGCTTACCGGAGCAGCGGATTGATACATTAGAAGATTATTTGTATGAGTACTGCAATTTTGGTTGTGCTTATTTTGTCTTGGAACGGACAGGCGGAAAACGCCAGCAAACGCGAAAAAAACGCAAACGCAAGCGGAAGGACAAATCTCAAGCATACGTGGAGGAGAAAAAAGTTCCAGTAACCAATAAGCCAAAGAAAAAACCAGTAATCAAAAACCGTCAGCCAAAAAAGGAAACACCTACAAAGACAAAAGAAAAAGACGAACGCTTTGTAATTCGTCAAAGGGAAGAGTAATAGGATGTACGAAGGATACCTGATTGACCTAGATGGAACGATCTATCGCGGAAGCGAGCCGATTCCTGCTGGTCGCCGCTTTGTTGAGCAATTGCAGGCGCGCCAGATTCCATTTTTATTTTTGACCAACAATACGACAAAAACACCAGAGACAGTAGCCAATCGATTGGCTAATGAATTCTCGATCCATGTGGGACCAGAGACAGTCTATACTGCGACACTTGCCACGATTGATTATTTGAATGATGCAAATAAAGGCAAGAAGGTCTATGTAATCGGTGAACCAGGCTTGATTGAACCGATTTTAGCTGCGGGATATGTCTGGGAGGAAGAGACACCTGATTATGTAGTGGTGGGATTGGACACGGACGTTACTTATGAGAAGTTTGTCGTGGCAACCTTGGCGATTCAAAAGGGTGCGACCTTTATTGGAACAAATCCTGATAAAAATATCCCAACTGAACGTGGTCTGCTGCCGGGCGCTGGCTCGGTGATTGCCATGATCGAAGCCTCCACGCAACAAAAGGCCATCTATATTGGCAAGCCAGAAGCGATCATTATGGAGAAAGCAGTAGAAACCTTAGGTATGGAAAAAGCAAATGTGCTGATGGTGGGAGATAATTACACGACCGATATCTTAGCGGGAATCAATAATGGAATTGATACTCTCTTGGTATTGTCAGGCTTTACTCAAAAGGCAGATGTACCGACTTTGCCAGTACCGCCGACTTATTTAGTGGACTCGTTAGATGAGTGGCGTTTCAATGAAGAATAAGTGGCTAGAACGCATTGGATTGATTTGCCTGCTAGTGACTTTGCTGACACTGGCGATTACGCTGACGATTAATGCCCGCTGGCTCTATCAGTTTGATATCGGACAGTTAGACTTGTTGGATTATACATCACTTTCTGAAAAAGAGCTGCTGCATAACTTTGATCAATTAATGCGCTATTTGAATTTGCCTTGGATAAAGACACTTAAAATGACAGACTTTCCAGTCTCATCTAGCGGCGCATTGCATTTTTATGAAGTCAAAAAGCTGTTCTTACTGAATTACGGCTTATTATTGGTAACAGTCGTGCCCAGCATACTTTATATACGTCAGTTAATGAAACAACAGTGTCTGTGGAAGCTGATCCAGCCATTCCGCATTGCGGTTGTTGTACCGATCGTGATCGCGTTTTTGATGGCAGTGAATTTTGATCGCTTCTTCGTGATGTTTCATGGGGTCTTTTTCAACAATGACGCATGGATTTTTAATCCGGCAACGGACCCGATCATTAATGTGCTGCCAGAGACATTTTTCCTGCATTGCTTCATTTTATTTTTTATCTTGCTAGAAATTTTTTATCTATTACCGATCTATTTTGGTAAAAGGGCATTAAAAAAAGAGCGTTAAGCTCTTTTTTTTGTTGTCCTTATTTAACGATTGAATCTAATTTGCGAGGATGCTCGTGCGCTAGACGACTGGCAGCTGACGCGGCGATCGCACCAACGAGATCATCCAAAAAAGTATGAACATGCACACCATCGTGCTCGTTAAGCTTCTTCAAGATTCCAGGCTTCACTTTATCGATATAGCCATAATTTGTGAAGCCGATAGAACCATAAACGTTGACGATCGACAGAGCCATGATTTCATCGATTCCATAAAGGCCTTCATCCTCTTCAAGGATGTTTTGTAAAGGATAATCCAGCTTTTTTTGTTCGGCTAACTTATCCAGCTCGATCCCCGTGATAATGGCGTTGTGTACCTCTCGCTTGGTCAATACGCGATTCACACTATGGATACATAATTCGATGTCCAATTTTTCAATATAATCCTTTTGTAAAAAGAACACCAAGTCTGCAATATCTCTAATAGTGACTCCGCGTTCCTCAAGAAGTTCACGTGCTTTTTGCTCAAGAGCAGTCGTTTCGAATACCATATTGTACCTCCTTTTTAGTTTGTGCAGCTGACATTGCACGACACAACCTCCAGCTGAAGCTAGATTTGTGGAAATAGGCTGGTGCTGTGTCCAGGCTGCGTGCGGTTTTTGGGATTTATATAATGCAGGGCATTATTGACAGCAGTCGGAGCTTCTCCCATTCCTGTGGCGATCAATTTCACCTTGCCGTCATAGGTAGAAATATCTCCGCAGGCATAGACGCCAGGAATTGACGTGCGCATATCCGATTCAACTAGGATCGCCTGCCGTGTGCTTTCTAGTCCCCACGATTTTAAATGATCCAAAGAAGAAGAAAAGCCGTAATTGACGATCAAGTAATCCACATTTAAAGTAATTGTCTCATCACTTTTTGCTTTTTGTAAAGTCAAATCTTCCAAATCCTGTTCACCATGAAGTTCTTTAAGAATATAAGGCGTGTAGATATTGACGGACGATTCCTTTAGTTTTTCAACACTGTGCTCATGTCCTCGGAAGGTATCTCGTCGATGAATGATCGAAACTTCAGCAGCGATTGGCTCTAGCATTAATGCCCAATCGATCGCAGAATCCCCGCCGCCAGCGATGGCCACTTTTTTGCCGGCATATTTCATCAGATCATTGATGTAATAATCAATTCCGTGATTTTCAAATGTATCCGCATCAGCGATCATTAATCGTCTTGGCTGAAAGGAGCCGTTGCCGATAGCCAGCACTACTGACTTTGTATAGTGAGTATCCTTCGTGGTAATTAATTCAAGATAGTCCTCATGCTGCTTCAATTCCAAAACTTCTTCTTCTAAGCAGTAAGTATGGGAAAAAGTCCGTAATTGCTTTTCCAAATTGTTTACCAGATCCGCCGCTTTAACGATCGGGAATCCAGGAATGTCGTAAATATTTTTTTCAGGGTAAAGTGTCGTCAGCTGTCCGCCTAGCTGTGGCAAACTATCGATCAGCTTTGTTTTCGCTTGGCGTATCCCAGCGTAAAATGCCGCAAACATGCCGACTGGTCCTGCACCCACAATGGTTATATCAAAAATTTCCATATCAACACCCTTTCTTTCCATCGATTGTAACAAATAAATGAGAGAGAAAGAAACGCTTGGCTTGTAAAGGTGGCAAAACGCAAAAAGTTTGTTATGATGGACACAGCAAAAAAATAAAGGAGGACATTGAAGTGACTCAATTTCCACAATTAAACTTAACAGAAGAAAAAGGTCCTAAAGCGACGATCAAAACTAATATGGGTGATATCACGGTTCAACTATTTCCTGAAGAAGCACCAAAGACAGTTAAGAACTTTATCGAATTAGCGAAGAAGGGCTATTACGACGGCGTAATTTTCCACCGTGTCATTCCTGATTTCATGATCCAAGGGGGCGACCCAACTGGTACTGGTATGGGTGGCGAAAGTATTTACGGTGAGAAATTTGAAGATGAGTTTTCACGAAATCTATTTAACCTGCGTGGCGCATTATCAATGGCAAATGCTGGTCCGAACTCAAACGGCAGTCAATTCTTTATCGTGAACAATCAAAATGTGCCAGCTAATATGATGGCACAATTAGAAGAAGCTGGATTCCCGGGAGAAATCGTTGAAACCTATAAACAAGGCGGAACTCCTTGGTTAGACTTCCGTCATACTGTTTTTGGTCATGTTGTTGAAGGTATGGACGTGGTTGATAGCATCGGTGCTGTAAAACGTGGCGCGCAAGATAAGCCTGTGCATGATGTTGTCATCGAATCAATCGAGGTTACTGAATAATAAGAATGATTAGAAAAGGTTCCCTGCTCCGCAAATGGTCGGCTACCCGTCAATAGGACAATGAAATATTTAAAGATTTTGAAAGCTACTTTTCATTTGATGAAGAGTAGCTTTTTTGCATATTCAAGAGATAACTTT
>OKKN01000184.1_pt1 | contig 21625 bp, 37 predicted proteins | sample 1614621 | NCBI WGS metagenome assembly OKKN01 (sample SAMN04436956, study PRJEB24849) | human gut metagenome | biome: human gut; feature: NICU; material: stool | host: Homo sapiens | place: USA: Saint Louis, MO | collected 2010-01-12 | reverse complement strand
CGCACGCCGGGATCTGTGCGGGGGGTATCCGGTAACGGGTATCCCTACCGCGACATAATCATGCGAGGATTTAGTCAATCTGTCGTGACATGTCACAGCGGTAGTTTTGTTTCATGCCAGCCGTACATCACCCAGCATGCGGCTTCTCCTGAGTGCGGACATGACTCCACCGGCAATTGATCACCACACTTTCCGCATCGGCGTTTACTAATTGACTTTATGCGGCCGCGCACCCGGGCATCATCCTGGCGGATAAGCAACGCGATGTACTCGGCCATTTCGTAGGGATCGCGACCAGGGCGCCGGGCGGCGCAGTTACGCGCCAGCATCTCCTGCTCCTGTTCATCCAACACCAGTTCAATCTTGCGCTCGCCGGCGGCGGACTGCCGCGCGCGCTGCGCGGCTTTGCGTTCTGCGGCGGATTTAGGCATCAGTCATCATCCTCATCCCAATCTCCATCATCCTCATCCTCGTCGTCATCGCAGGAATCGAACAGCGGATTCATGCGCCGCCCTACCTGGCAGGCGTACCCGCGGCGACCGAGGTTGTGCAGCACGCCGTAGATTTCGAACATTTCGGTTCGCTCATCACCAATATCAAGCTCACAGGCCAGCGTGTGGCATTCAGTAGCGAGCACCGATATCTTCTGCAACAGTTCGGCTTTACTCACCTTTCACCTCCTGCGGGGCGGCTGGCAGCGGAATCCAGTGGGTTATTTTTTCTGGCTCCCAGCACTGCCAGTGACCATACATAGCATGATGAACTCGCCTATACATTCCGTCGAATGTGAGCACAGATACATCATTCTCCGGCATCCGCTCGCTTACCGGTATCCAACCATCCGGCACTACCGGAGAGTTGCCAGCCTCATAAGCTACGCGCATCCAGTGATAAAAAGCTTCAGTGGTAACACAGCCGCACTCAACCTCAATGACGCCATCCTGTTGTGCTAACCATTCTTCGAATTTCATGACTTACCTCCGCTAAGCATGGCTGCGCGGCAGGCGTTCCAGCCCTTCACCTCAGCGATGGCTGCTACTGCATCCACGGCGTACATGCTCAGTGTATTTGGAATTGGTTTTTCCTCCGGCACTACCGGCGCTGGCTGCGGGTGGCGATAGAGCTTAGTGCCAGGCTCAAAGGACTGGATAAGGCGGCGATAAGAAAGCGCATCCCCTCCATCATCGCCAACAACAATCACCGGCTCACTGTCCGCTACCGGCTGCGCTGGCGGCATATCTGGACCTTTGCGAATGGCTTTTGCCAGCTCGATAGGGTCATCGTAAAGCCAGTCTCCGGTGTCAGGGTGATTGGCTTCTGCCAGTCGAGCGGCCCACTCCAGACCGTCTTTGTGTCCCTGTAGGTAGTCGAGAGGCATCTCAACCGGCTCGCTGTCCATTGCGGCCAGCGCCATGCGGGCGAGATACGATGCCTCACCACACTGCACGTGATCGGTTTCAATAATTTCGAGTAACTGCTCTCTGGTTATGGTTGATTTGGTCATTGGGCTATTCCTCCACGCTTATATCTACGGAAACTTTCATCTTCCCTGCGGTGACCTTAAAGCCAGTAACATCCGCATTAAGCATGTATTCCGAGATAACAAGGGCGAGTAGTTTCAATTTGGCGTCGGTGTTGTTGCCGTTCAGCTCTTCCAGGAGCTCGACAACCGGCTCCATGTGTTCACCCATTTTCATCACTCAGCCTTGTATCTTAAAGATCGGTTAAAATAGCATCGGAATGATTTGGCAAGGCTCATGCAGCTCGAACTCAGCCAGGGGATTAATAAGCCCGATGTGGAGCCAATTGCGCATGAGCTGAGCCACTCATCTGAAACCCGAACAGTTGTTGGAACCTCAATTCGAATATGCAAGGATGGGTAATAATGAGTCAGCCAAATCAGATCTGTGTTGGTATTGATGTTGCTAAGGGATCCCTCGATATTTGCGTGGGAACCGGCAAAGCTTCTTTTACTGTCATAAATGGCACCGATGGTTTCGAACAGATAATTAAGGCCCTGGAAAGCGTCTCTGTTTCTCTGATTTTGATGGAGGCAACTGGCGGCCTTGAAGCCCCAGTGGCCTATCATCTTCAAGCTGAAGGTTACGAAATCGCTGTTGTTAACCCCAGACAAGCCAGAGATTTTTGTCGGGCGATGGGATACCTTGCGAAAACCGATAGCATTGATGCCAGAGCGCTCGCCCAAATGGCGGATGTAATCAATAACCATCCTGAGCGAGAACGATTCATTCTGGCCCTGCCTGACAATCAGCGTCAGGTTCTGACCGCCCTGGTAGCTCGCCGCCGACAATTGGTGGGGATGCTTGTTGCAGAACGAAACCGACTTCACACCACCCATCCAGCAGTGATGAAAAGCGTTGAGTGCCTTATTTGCGCATTGAACGGTGAGCTTGAGCTCATTGATATTGAGATAAAAGAGCACGTTCAGAAGCATTTTATTGATCTGTCCGCATTGCTCAGTTCGGTCAAAGGTGTAGGCCCAACGACCATTGCAAGCTTGCTGGCTGACGTTCCTGAACTCGGGAACCTCACTCGAAGAGAGATATGTGCTCTTGTGGGCGTTGCCCCAGTTAACAGAGATTCGGGCAAAATGCGTGGTCGGCGCTCGATTTTTGGCGGGCGTGCCAGTGTGCGAACCGCTCTGTATATGGCGACACTCTGCGCAGTTCGTTTCAACCCGGCACTTAAAACCTTCTACACGCGTCTTGTCCTGGCAGGGAAACCCAAAAAGGTAGCCCTGGTCGCCTCGATGAGAAAACTGCTTACTATCATCAACGCCATGATCAAAAAAGGTGAGGAATGGGACAATACTTTCCATAATTTGGCCTGTTAATGAGGTGGTGTTCAAGACAGTTGCTCCACCTTGATGCCAGCGGCGGACAGCATCTCTTCAATCTCCCAGCGCGCATAAACTGGGTAGCGCTCGGAACCATCACAACAGCGGTCTTTCTCACTGTGAGATACCGCTACGTCATCCCAGTAATCGTCTGGTGCATGGCCTGCCTGAATCCAGATTAAGTGAGCGTGTGGCTCCGGCAGCTTCACGGTGCGGGACTCCAGCTCGGCGATGAGCTGGCGGTAATCAGCCACCATTCGACGCACTCCCTCAAGCGGTGTTACATCTCCGCCGTCTGGTGGGTCCATGTACTCAACGCCTGGAGGAAGCAGCTTGCAAAGCTCTTCGTCCACCCGCTGCGCCTTCTCCAGCGCCTCTACCAGCGCGAGGATGTTGGCAGTGTTAGCCAGGGCGATAAACTCTGCGTCTTTTCCGGTACTACCGTCAGCCAGCATCCGATGCATGGCATCTGATACAGTCGCGATTGGATGCGATTGGTTAGATACCAGCGTTTTGCCATCACGCGCCACTCTCCACGGGCCAGGAGTAGCTTTCTCTGCTGCCGTTTTCAGGCTCTGCGCCAGTTCGGTGATATCAGTTGTCATGATGAGGCTCCTTGAGCAAGAGAATCGCGGATTTTTACGGTCTCCACGTTGTATGCGTTGGCATAAGCCATGCGACGCTTATCCATCAGGACGACAAGCCGATACGCTCGAAATGCGTATTTGCGGTCGCCTTCCCGGCCTTGCTCACGGAGATGGTCACGCAGCATCGTGAAGAAATATGAATGCCCTTCGCCGTCGATATCGTCAGGCCAATCAGTTTCGTTAAGCAGCCAGTCACGTGCTTCTGTGCATTTCTGGCATGTCTTGAAGTTGCTGGCATCGCCATCCTGGATAATAAACGCTTTCTCGTAGGTATCGCCTGGATTGATAGCGCCGTGACACTCACAGCAGCGATGTAACTTGCGAGCCTTAACTTTTGATGAAGTATCGAAGTCGCTCATTTGTCTGCCTCCTCGCGCAGCACGGCTTCCCATTCAACCAGGGATTTTTCTGCATATTCACCAGACAGACCATCAGCAGGAAGCGCTGGGTCGTTCGCCAAATCCTCTTTTGCGGTGAGAATCATGCGTACCACGTCGCCAACCTCAGCCATTGGCTTATCTACGAATCCGTGGTTGAAAGCGGCTGCAAGGCGGCTTGCTGCAAAGTTGATACCCTCTGCGTGACCTTCAGCCTTAATCCCGGCCAGGTAGGCATCGGTGGCGGAAAAATCCAGCTCATCGGCACATGGGATCACTTCGCCGTATATCCGCTCCATAGCTTCATCCCATCCATAGCGGCAGGCATCGTACCGGTCAGTAATGCCACGGTCTTCCAGTCCGCACCCCATGCCTTCGGCGTGGTACTGAGGTTCGTTATCCAGGTTGGTTACGGAGTCAACGATCTGTTTCATCGCTACATTTTCCAGAGCTAACGCCACATTCTCCGCCGCCAGCTGCTGATACGCTTTCGCCAGCTTCAGGAACTTCTGCTCTCTGATCGACAGCTCTCCTGCGCTCTCCAGCGACTGAATGAGTTCGTTTACTGCCTGTAATGTGATAGTCGAACCTCTCTTTTCATCACCCACCAAAGAGACAGGAGAATGGCGCCGCATATCCTTGACGCGATAACGGCGAACTTCGGTCTCGTCAATTCCGCAGCAGATGCAAAGACAAATGTCCTCCATCTCACCATGCAGCGTCTCAGTCGCCGGAACCCTCACCGGAACATCAACCCAGGTGTTAGAACGAAGCTGACCAACCACCTTGTGAACAAACATCTCGTTAGGTACACCGTGGCGTTTCTGCTCGATGATTGCGTAATCACCAAATTTGAATTCGATTTCGTTTTTCATTTTCTTACTCCCGCCAGGCATTGGTTAAACAGGTTGGTCATTGGGTTTACTCCGTCAGGACGCTGGCGATACTGAACAGACGGATCGCTTTCGCTTACGGCTGTTGTGTCAATCAGGGTGTAGCGATAGCTCCGACATTCTCCTTCGCGCTTAACGCGTCCATCGCGGTTCATCTGCCACAAAGCAGAATTGACAACGGACTGGTCTAGCCCGGTCCCGCGGCGGATATCCTGAAAGCTGCAGCCAGGATGCTGGCTGACGTAATTAAGTACGACTTGTTTGCCCGAGTTCTTTTTCATCAGAATCCACCCCGCTTGGTTGGTTTTTCCTCTTTCTCGCGCCGGCGCTGACTGGCAGCCTCCTGATCGCAGTCATAAATCGCCCCGTGACGTTGCTCGCAATAGACAACACCAGTCTCACCATGCCGGTTAAGGCGCAGGAGGAGCTCTGTGTCACTCTGGTTTGCGTTCTCGTCGTAGGCGCCCTCCCGGTATATGGCCAGCCAGTAATCGCAGTCCTGTTCAATCTGCCCGGTGTCGCGGGAGTCACTCGGCAAGGGGCGCTTATTGGTTCGCTTCTCAAGCTCACGGTTAAGCTGAGTCAGGAGAACCACGACGCAATCCAGCTCCTTCGCCAGGGTCTTGAGGCCTTTGGTGATCAGCCCGTAAGCCAGGTCATTTCGCTCTGCCTTATCGGCAGTCATCAGCGTCAGGTAGTCAACGAGGATCATTCCGACCTTGCCGCGTTCACGCTTGATGCGACGTGACTCAGCCATGACATGCGCCAGTGAAATGCCCGGGGTGTCATCAATCAGGAGGTTATTGGTGTCAATCAGCGCTCCCATAACGCCGGTAGCTTTCTTCAGATCGCCGTTCCAGTCGCCGCGATATCCGTAGTCTTCCTTCGTCATATCCGGGTAAAACAGGTTTGGCGAGATCCGCCCCTTCTGCGCAGTGATTTTCTCCACCATCTGCCCTTCCGGCATTTCCAGTGAGAACATCAGGGCCGGCTCATTTTCTACCGTGGCGCAGTTGATCCCCATCTGGGTATAGAGCGTGGTTTTACCCATTTTCGGGCGTGCGCCTATAACAAACAGGCTGCCGCGCACAATGCGCTTCACACCGAGCAACTCATCCAGAGAGCGGATCCCGGTAGACAACCCACGGGAACGACCATCCGGCTTGAGCCTTTCGTCGAACTCCGCCGACCAGTCAGTAACAGCGTCATAGAACGTGCGAAGCCCTGTCCGTCGACCTGTTTTTACGTGCTCGGTTATCTCAGTGAATAATCCCTGAATTGCGTCAAACTTCTGTTCTGCCGTCATGCCGTTGCGGGCATAAAGCAATTCGATCGCCTTCGTTGTTTTCTCGATACCGTAGCGTTCCATCGCGGTCTCACGAACACGCATTGCATAGGCCACGATGTTCGCCGCGCTTGGCGTGTTCTTGGACATTTCAGCCAGGTATGCAAAGCCCCCAACGGTCTCTGTCAGCCCCTTGCTTTCCAGAGCATCAAACAGGGTCAGCAGATCAACCGGCTTATGGTCCCGGTACATCTGGCGCATTTCTGCGAAAATGACCTGGTGCTGACGCGCGTAGAACGATTCTGGCTTGAGAATCGAAAGTACCTTTTGAGTACGCTCGCTGTTGTCGTCGTCCAGCAGGAGCCCGCCCAGCACGCTCTGCTCTGCTTCAATGCTGTGCGGAGGGGTCATGAAATCAGCGGTCATCACGATCCCCCTCACGCACTTCGATGTAGAGTTTTTCCGTCAGAAACTTATCGAATTTCATGCGGCGCCATGTCTTCCCTGACTTCTGGTCTGGTCGGTCTTCCAGCATCCAGCGACAGTTCTGAGCGATGTAGCGGAGGTAGTCGCGAAAACCATCCATGTCCATCGGCTTACCATCCAGATTGCGTGCGATTTTGTTCGCCTTGCTCCAGAAGGTGCGGATCAGATTGCGTCGCTCATCAGTAAGGCATCTCCATCCCCTGGCTTCAGGTAATTCGTCTTTCAGGCATTGCCATACTTCATCGCATGACAAACGTGACTTTTTCTCTTCAGCCGGTTTCTGGTCATTTGCGACATACTTACTACCGTTAGGTAGTAAGTTATTTAATATATTGTTATCTGTGGACACTGGCTGGACACCGGCTGGACACTCCACCTCCGCATGCATTGGTACTAATGCGTTTTGGCTGGACACTGGCTGGACACCGGCTGGACAAAAATTTGACTGATATTCGTCATATTTGACCACTTTTAGAACAGTAAAACGGTTGTTCGATTTGGTAGTGATCATGCCCAGGTTATGGAATTTACGGAGCAGTGATTTAACGCGATCAGCGGTTAACCCCGTTTCCATTGCAAGGGTATTGCGGCCGGTAATGAACTCGCCACGCTCGCATAAAACATCGCCCATATCAGTTGATACCAGCGTCTGTTCATGATTGGCTCGCAGGAGCAGGTGAACCCATAAATGAGCTGCTTCCGCGTCTTTGTAAAACGGAACGTCCATAATTTTACGGTGCAGCAAGGCAAACCCCTTACCGTCATTCGTGCGCGGTTTCTGGAGCCTTCTGGCCTCTCTGGCTTCGGCTAAATTGGATACGTTACCCACGGCGGACCTCCTTACGTTTCAGTTCTTCCAGGATGGCGCGCAGCTTCACTGCCACGACCGGATTCACAGAACGGATAAAGCGATCACGGGTAATGCTTTTGTGGATTTCTACCTGGTAAAATTGATTGTTGTTAGGCATAATTACTCCTGTGAATTGATCCAGTTAATTCGCGTAGAAAGCCGTTAGTGTTAGCGCACTGCGGCTTTCGCCTTTTCTACCCTTCATCAGTCCCACCCTAACGGCCCAGGGCGGCACCGCTCCGCACGCAAACCGATATCCGCCAACGTTTCTACTGACTGCAGGTAGTGACGGGAAACTACTACCGCCTCTGGCGGAACAACCTGCAGGCCCAATGCTGCTATCTCTTTCGCCATCTCGGCGTAGTACCCTTCACTCTTACGGCGACTAATCGTTGATTCGCTTACCCCTCGCATTTCTGCAAAAGTCTTCTGGCTAATGGACAAAAGGCGGTTTAACAAAAGGCCCTCTATCTCAATTGGGTTGAGGATTGGCGGCTCTAAGTTTCGGGCTATTGCATTCTCCATCTGTGATAATTCCTCTGGTGTTGATTGAAAGGCCGCCAGTTAGGCGGCCGGAACGCCCTTCGGCGAAGGGAATAGCTTTGGAAGGTCTGGTCTAATTTGATGCGCCTGAACCTCCCCATTAGTTGCATTTACGATGCTGTTTACATGTTCAGGCGAAACCTTTGCCTTGTTGTGTAGCCACTTGCAAACCGCCTGCTGTGAAACATCGCAGGCTTCACCAAGCTTTTTCTGAGAGCCGACAATATTAATTGCGGTTTTAATGGTTGGGTTCATGACAACCTCCGTAGTAAATACAAACAAAGAATAAAACCTTAGTTGTATTTAGTCAACAACCATTTTCGTTTGCCGATATAAAACCACGGTTGTAAATTGAGAAGATGAAAACGACACTTGCAGAACGATTAAGAGAAGCCAGAAAGGCGGCAGACATGACCCAGAAGGCTCTGGGCGAGGCTGTCGGGGTCAGCCAGGCTGCGATCCAGAAGATTGAAACTGGAAGGGCTGCTCAGACCACAAAATTGCTCGATATAGCTAACGCTTTAAGGGTTAGACCTGAGTGGCTTTCCTCAGGAACTGGCGCCATGAGCGCTGATCGTGAAAGTGATAAAAATCCATCACGCACAAACCAGGATGTATTCAGGGTCGACATTTTGGATTTGGCAGTCAGTGCGGGACCGGGCATCGTGAACCAGGAGTTCGTCGAGATTCTCCGTTCTGTTGAGTATGAGCCAGCTGAAGCCCGCCACATGTTTGATGGACGCAAGGCTGAGAACATCAGGATTATCAACGTCCGGGGTGACAGCATGTCCGGCACGATTGAGCCGGGTGATCTGCTGTTCGTCGACATCAGCGTTAAGAGCTTTGACGGCGACGGGATATATGCGTTCCTGTACGACGACACTGCTCACGTGAAGCGCCTGCAGAAGATGAAGGACAAGCTGCTGGTTATCTCAGACAACAAGAGCTATGCAGCCTGGGACCCTATCGAGAAAGACGAGATGAACCGGGTATTCGTGTTCGGCAAGGTGATCGGCAGCATGCCGCAGACTTACCGAAAACACGGTTGATACAGCAAGGAGTGCAGTTCATGATTGAAGAAAAAATTCTTATCCTCTATCCCACGCTAGTCCAGGCGGGGCTTGCCATAACAGCCTATATGGCTCCAACGCCACTTATAACAGTAGGTAGCTTTGATTCTCCCTTGTCTTTTTATATAACTATGGCTGTTTTCCTAGATTCATCAAAAGAGTATGTAACTACCCTTGACGTTAAGCATAACGGTGATTCAGTTTTAGACTCGAACGCAAACAATGACGAAAATCATTCGCAAAATTTTATGTTCACAAAACCTGATGAGAACAGTCTCCTTGTTGGAACTCAGTTGCATCTAAAAGGAGTTAAGCCTACAACCCCAGGTACATATGACATAACTTTGGAGTTATTTGAAATAGATGAACAAAGCAGGCAGCATTTGGTTGATGAAAAGACTTGCTCTATAGTAATCGTTAAAACAACGTTGAGGGATCAATAGTGACAGCAAGGATGTACAAGCTGAGGCCTGAAGATGAAGAACGAATCCCTCAACCACATAATAATGATGATGGAGGGGGCGGAGGAGACGATATGCTTCAGAGAGTGAAAGAACTTGAAAACAAAGTCGCAACCCTTGTAACCGATGTTGCAATCATCAAAGACAAGCTAGCTTCCAAGGAAGATATTCAGTCAGTAAAAACAGAGCTACATAAGGAGTTGAATGCTCAAACATGGAAAATCATTACAGCTATAGTGATAACCGTGTTACTAGCTGTTTTTTCTAAATATTTAATTAAATAACCCGGCCACCGCGCCGGTTTTTTATTGCCCTACTCTTCCCTCAGCATCAGCACGTCCAGAGCCAGCTCCACAGGCAGATCTACCTGGTCTCCCTGCCACAACACCTGAATCATCTCTATCAGCGCCTCTCTTGATGGCTCGCGCTTCTCAACCAACAGTTGCATAACCGCTATCCCGATAACCTGCGCTATCTGCGGGTGCATCTCTGCGAAAAACTCATCCTCGTTCGGCATGCCAACACCCCCTATCTGATGTTTTTTTGAGCTTACCAGCACGCTTTACAAAAATAAATAACCAATAAAAACAACCAGATAAAACCATAATAGTCATTTAAACAACTATTGTTGTTGACTGCAAAACAACTATGGTTTTAAATTAACTCATCCAAACAACATCGTTGGCGCCGGTAATAGGTAACAGCGCTCCGTTAGCCGCGATAAGGCAAAGGTGAAGAGATGATCCGAGAACAAGACAAGCCTGCATGGCGTAATTTTTGGTTAAAGGTCGTTCCGTTTTTGGTTGCTGTCCTTTTTTTTAGCTTCGCATGCTGGGGTGGAAAATGAGCAAACAAGGCATTCGTTCACTGATTTACTGCCTGCTGATCTGCGGCGTTATCTGGACAGCGTTGATTATCAAAATTCTGCACGTTACGGGGGTGTTCAATGGCTAACTCAATTCCTAACAGCGGACGCGCTGTGATGATGCGCAATCGCCGCACCGGCGCCGCCTGGCTGGTCAGCTTCGACTATCGCGACGGCAGCTACTGGCATGAGCCGCAGGGCAATCTGCGCCACATCCGCCGGCCATACGCTTCACGCAACATTGAGCCGAACCTGGTACCAGCCGGGACGCATTAACCGCGCATATCAGCGCACGAATTTAACAGAGCTATCAGGCAGCCATTACGGTGCCGGGCGTTTCACAACCAAATTTCAGGGGAAGTCATGAGCGAAATAATGGATTTAGTCGTCATCGAGAAAAAGAACGCGATGGCGGTTTTCACCAATAACGACCAGCTCGACCCGCTTATCGAAGCGATCGAAAAAGAGGCTCGCAGCCTAGTGCCGGACGTGACCACCAAAAAAGGCCGTGACGCTATCGCATCCATGGCTCACAAGGTCGCGCGCTCTAAAACCTACATCGACAACGCAGGTAAAGACCTGGTCGCTGAGCTGAAGGCTCTGCCAAAGCAGATTGACGAAAGCCGCCGTGTTGTCCGTGAGCGTCTCGATGCGCTGAAAGATGAAGTGCGTCGCCCGCTGACCGAATGGGAAGCTGAGCAGGAACGCATTAAGGCGGAAGAAGCCATGAACGCACTGCATGCCGAAGCGTTGGCCATGAATGAAGAGTTCGATCGGCAGCGGGAAGCTCGTATTGAGTCTGACCACGAAATGGCCCTGCTGATGAATGACGCTTTCGATCGTGAGCAGGCAGATAAAGCGGCTGAGGCTGAGCGCCAGCGCATTGCCCATGAAGAAGAAATTAAGCGACTAGCAGCAGCTGCAGCAGCCCGCGAAGTTGAGCAGCGCGCACAGCGTGAACGTGAAGAAGCGGCGCATCGTGAAGCTGTGTTGAAAGCGCAAGCTGAGCAGGCAGAGCGAGATCGCATTGCAGCCGAGCAGAAAGCAGAGGCTGACAAAAAGGCCGCAGTTGAAGCCGAGCGGCGCAAAGCACAGGAAGAAGCCGATCGCATCCGCCGCGAGGCAGAGCAACGCGAACAGGCCCGCCTGGCGGAGGAGAAGCGCAAAGCAGATGAGCAGGCGCGTCGCGAAGCCGACGTTAAGCACCGCAAGGCTGTAGGCACTGAAATCGTCAAATCTCTTCTGGCCAATACCAGCCTTACCCGGGAACAGGCTATCGAGGTGCTCACCGCGGTTAAAGACGGCCGCATTCCTCATACCGGTATCAGTTACTGAGGTGGTTATGAACGCATACCGCGCATATGACGTGATCGAAGAGCGTAAGTGGGCCGAGCAAACGCTCACCGAAGAGAAGCAAAAGTGGATTGACGATCGGGCGCAGGAAATTATCGACGCTCTGCCGAAAGAGCCGTCAGGCCTGTTCCGTTTCTCTGTACCGATGGACAAAAGCCCATACGAAGGCCTCCGCAGCGATGCAGCTGGCGAGGCATATAACGATCTCATTTCGGCAGTAGCTTACGCCCAGGCGGAATACGACTGGGATCACCGCACCGGCTGCCCGTTTTAAGGAGGGGTCATGAGCTTCGATCTTATTCAATTCGTTAAGCAGCAAGAGTCGCTGTTTAACGGCGCTCTTACTGACCAGAGCCTGACGTGGGCAAAAGAATGCCAGTTTGCGATTCAGTTATTCCAGCGCAATGACACGTTGGCAAAAACGGCAATCAGCAACCCGGTCAGTGCTCAGAACGCGATCATTAACGTAGCTGCGGTCGGTATCAGCTTAAATCCTGCAAGCAAACTGGCTTATCTCGTCCCGCGTGACGGAATGGTATGCCTCGATATCAGCTATATGGGCCTTTTGCATATAGCCCAATCAGCCGGGGTCATTAAGTGGGGTCAGTGCAAACTGGTTCATGCATGTGACGCTTACGAAACCATTGGCCTCGATAAAGCTCCGGCCCACAAATACAACCCTTTTGCCACTCCTGAAGAGCGCGGAGCCGTTATCGGTGGCTACTGCACTGTTAAAACATCAGACGGCGACTATCTGACTGAAGAGATGAGCCTCGCCGAGATTGAAGAAATCAGAAAGGTAAGCAAAGCCGGCACATCACCAAAAGGCCCATGGGTCAATTTCTGGTCTGAGATGGCCAGAAAGACAATCGTGAAGCGCGCCTATAAATACTGGCCGCGCGCTGACCGGCTCGATAATGCAGTAGACATGCTCAACGAGAGCGAAGGCATTTTTACCGAGCCGGTTATGCAATACACGCCTGAAAGTGAAGTTATCCAGTCGAAAGAAAATGCTGAGCAAGAGCTTATCAACTCAGTCCACTCGCTATGTGAAGACATGAAGCAGGCAGCAAACATGCATGCTCTCAAAACCCATTTTCAGGCGGCATACAAGATGACTGCTGGAATGCGGCTGCAGCAAGAGGTTCAGGCTGTTTACGCCAAGTGTAAAGCCAAATTCGAAGAGGTTACCCAATGACAGCTCTTTATCAGATCGCCAACGATTTCGCCAAGCTGACTGACTCCGGTATGGAGCCTGAAATGATAGCCGACACTCTGGATGGGATTGAGTGGGAGCTGGAAGCAAAAGTGGAACAGATTCTTGCTATCTGCAAAAACGAATCTGCTTATGCGGAAGCGTTAAAGGAAGAGAGTAAGTGCCTTGCCGAACGCGCTAAAGCAGCTGAAAGCAAAGTGGCAAGCATGAAGGATTATGTCGCTAAATCCCTTGAAATGGCAGGCAAAAAATCACTTAAAGCTGGAATTCATCAGGTTACGGTCAGGGCGCCATCTAAATCAGTAGAGATTACGGACGCCAGCATATTGCCTCCTCAATTCGTCGAATACGAGACGACTATCAAGCCTGACAAGTTGGCCATTAAGCATCAGATCGAGGCCGGGTTAGATGTGCCAGGTGCGCAAATAAAGCTCGGTAAGCCGTCTCTGATTATTAAGTAGATGACGCAATTTACCGGTTACCACGGGAGGCCCAATGAATAAGCAGAGCATTACACCAGAACAATTCCGCGCCGTCGCCGGAACCATGCCTGCCTGTCGCGCAGCGGATGCGCTGGGGATTAGCCAGGCAAACTTCTACCGCCTGGCACAGAGCTATTCCATCAGCACAGCGTTTGTCTACAAGCCCTGGAAGCCAGAAGAGAAGCAGATCGTCGCTGAACTGCGCGCTGCCGGCGAGTCGCATAAAAGCATAGCCATGAAGATGGGCCGAAGCGTTGCGTCGGTATCCAGGACTTTAAGCCGCATGAGAAAGGCAGACACGAAAAGAGGTGCGCAATGACTGATTATGGCGGATCGAAAACTCCAAAAAATGAAAGAGGAAGGTGGTCGCAGATAAAGGGATATGAGGGGATTTATGAAATTTCCACACTAGGAGAAATCAGGTCCTTACCTCACAAGGATTATATGGGGAGATTGTATCCTGGGAAAAATATGAAGCCATTAAAACACCCAAGAGGATACTTAGGGGTAGGTCTTTGCAAGGATGGTGTTAAGAAACGTTATTTAATTCATAGGCTTGTTGCTATGACTTTTATACCTTGCACGAATGCCGATTATGTTGTCAACCATAAAAATGGAGATAAAAAGGATAATTCAGTTTGCAATCTTGAATGGTGCTCCGCTTCCGATAACAACAAGCATGCATATAAGCTTGGGCTAAATTACATTTCAATAAAAAACAAACGAGCCACCTCTGAAAGAATGAAATTGAGGCATGCAGAGAGAAGGAAAAATAAGAATGCAAAGTGAATGCATATCTGTCTTATTTATCTGGCGCCCGTACATCACCCCGCGACACATCATCACGACCGTATCGCTGGCTGAGTTAAAGCGGATCGGGAATCTGGAGGCAGCATGACGCCTGAAGAAAAAGAAAACGCTCTCCGCGCCCAGGCTCGTCGCTGCGCAGAAGAGATAACCAAAGCGATGAGCGTAAAGCCTAAACCGAAGTGGAACGCTGTATGCCCCCCCATCCTTCGCAAGCACTACGAGAAGGTAAAGCCGATGGGTGTCAGCCTGGTGAAATTTGTAAGTGTTATTGGCCGCATGAATGGGCGGTATGGAGTGGAATCATGAAGCTGAAAATGTATACCCCATCCGGGTCTGTAATCGTCGAAACCAACGACGTAGCCCAGTTTTACCCGGACGCTAAAAGCGGCGGAGAGCTGACCACAATCGAACTGGTTTCGCCAACCGGAGACCATGGGAAGGTGGCAGTAAAACATAGCTTCCACCAAGTGGCTGGCGCTCTCGCCACGGCATGGAAAATGGATGAAGACAAGGCAGGTGCAGCATGAACAGAGCCTCTCCCGTTGATTTAAGGAAATGCCTTGAAGCCGCACATGGACTCGCTCATATCGGTATCCGTTTTGTTCCGATCCCCGTAGCGACAGAGGAAGAGTTCCAGGCCCTGTCTGCCGAGCTTTCACGAAAGCTTGAGCAGATGGCGATTGAAGCGGAAAAAAGCGAAGGCGGTGCAGCATGAGCGCAGAAATCATCGATCAGGCCAACGAGCTGGCAGAGCGCCGGCTGGAAATGACCATCCAGAACATGCGCATCAACCATAACGCAGTTTCAGCTACTCACTGCTGTTGCTGCGGCGACGAAATACCCGAGCGGCGCCGGGAACTGGTGGCGGGCTGCCAGCGCTGCGCTGATTGCCAAGAAGAAGAGGAATTGCGCGGTAAACACCGGAGGCCGTGATGTTCAAACTAATTCAGAGAGGTCAGCTCTTTGCCGATTGCCACGGATGGCCGGTAATTATCGCCAGCAGCGACGATAAGACGGTTCGCTACTGGCGCCAGGGCCGGATCAACACCGCAAGCATAGACCGCTTTAACAATGACTTTGAGCCGCTCTCTCACGAAGAGGCCCAGCAGATAAAGGCAGATCTGGAGCAGAGCGAACACATTAAGAAACTGCGCTCACAGCGGGCGGCGTAACCTGGAGGAAATATGGCGTCTGATAGACCGATAACAGCACAGCAGGCCGCCGATTTGCTCATCGTGTCGGCGCGGGTGATCTACCGCCTGATTGATTCTGGAGAACTCGCCGGCCGCAAGGTCGGCAACAAGTACAGAACGACCGAGGCTGCGTGTATTGCATATTTGAAAACCCCGCGCGATCCTGTCATCGCGAACGCGGGTGAACATAAAGGAGAAGTTTTATGTCAATCACCCTCAGGGGCGGCGTGTGGCACTGTCATTTCTTTACGCCGTCAGGAAAAAGAGTTAGGCGATCTCTTGGCACGGGGGACAAAAAGCAGGCTCAGGAGCTCCACGACAAGCTGAAGGCGGAAGCGTGGAGGGTTGACCAGATCGGCGACCTGCCCGTCAGAACCTTCGAAGAGTGCTGCATCCGGTGGCTGCGGGAAAAGGACCATAAGCGATCGCTGGATGATGACAAAACCAAAATTGAGTTTTGGCTGCAGCATTTTTCCGGCCGTGATGTCTCGAAGATAACGGCGGAGGAAGTTCACGAAGCCGTTAACGGGATGATCAACCGTAAGCACCTGCAGGTGTGGGAGAGTAAGCGTGATGCCGCGCTGAGGAAGGATAAGCCTGTTCCGGAATACAAACCACGGCAGGTTTCGCAGGCGACGAAAGCGCAACACCTTTCCTTCATTCGATCCCTTCTCAGGGCCGCGGCGAATGACTGGGGCTGGATAAAAACAGCCCCAGTTATCAAAACCCGCAAGCCGATCAGTAAGCGGATACGGTGGCTGACCAGGGAAGAAGCTGAGCGGTTGATCGAGTGCATGCCGGAGAGCATTAAGCCAGTGGTGATATTTGCACTGGCAACCGGCCTGCGCCGCTCAAACATCATCGGGCTTGAGTGGCAGCAGGTCGATATGCAGAGAAAGGTTGCATGGGTAAATCCGGAGAACGCAAAAGCGGGCAAGGCGATTGGCGTGGCTCTGAATGATACCGCATGCAGGGTATTAAGGGATCAGATAGGGAAGCACTCCCGGTGGGTGTTCGTTCACACCACGGCAAAACATCGCCCTGATGGAACACTAACGCCCGCGGTTAGAAAAATGCGGGTGGATGACAATAACGCCTGGCGCGCCGGGTTGAAAAAAGCGGGGATCGAGGATTTCCGTTTTCACGACCTCCGGCACACCTGGGCGAGCTGGCTAATTCAGTCCGGAGTCCCGCTTTCTGTACTGCAGGAAATGGGAGGATGGGAGAGCATCGAGATGGTGCGTCGTTATGCTCACCTGGCACCGAACCACCTGACCGAACACGCACGGAAAATTGACGCCATTTTTGGCGCTAGCGACACAAATACGACACAAGGAGGAAATCAGGCTGGTTTAAAACTGGCGTAAGTTATTGTTTCTTAATGGCACGCCCTACAGGATTCGAACCTGTGACCTACGGCTTAGAAGGCCGTTGCTCTATCCAGCTGAGCTAAGGGCGCCCTGAGAAGCGAGTGCTTCGCGGAGTGAAACGCGTGGAATTATACGGTCCACGTCGGTTGAGTCAATCCATTTTGCCAGGAAACTGCGGGGCTTATACGACGCTGGCGAAATATCCCCCACCAACTGTACAAGAAGCATACCGCTGGGCCTAATGCGCGCGTAAATCGACTCAGTGGCCAGGCGCAACACACCAATGACCCTGGGCTTAACAGGGTCAAAACAGGCTAAATTCACCGCAGACAGGATAAAACAGCAAACGAGGACTGACAGCGAGGCCCGCTTCTGACAAAATATCCTCATCCCCCTTTCGTAAAGATACAGATGGAATCCTCTCTCTGATGGCAGCAAAAATTATTGACGGTAAAACGATTGCGCAGCAGGTACGCTCTGAGGTTGCGGAAAAAGTGAAGGCTCGCGTTGCGGCCGGAAAACGCGCCCCTGGGCTGGCCGTCGTGCTGGTCGGCAGCAACCCGGCCTCGCAGATTTATGTCGGCAGCAAGCGCAAAGCATGTGAAGAAGTGGGCTTCGTCTCCCGCTCTTACGATCTCCCGGAAACCACCAGCGAAGCCGAGCTGCTGGAGCTTATCGACACTCTGAATGCCGATAAGACCATCGACGGTATTCTGGTTCAGCTGCCCCTGCCGGCAGGGATCGATAACGTCAAAGTTCTCGAGCGCATCGCGCCGGATAAAGACGTCGACGGCTTCCATCCTTACAACGTTGGCCGCCTGTGCCAGCGCGCGCCGCGCCTGCGTCCGTGCACTCCGCGCGGTATCGTGACCTTGCTGGAACGCTACAATATCGACACCTACGGCCTCAATGCGGTGGTCATTGGCGCCTCCAATATCGTCGGTCGCCCGATGAGCATGGAGCTGCTGCTGGCCGGCTGCACCACCACCGTGACCCACCGCTTTACAAAAAACCTGCGCCATCATGTCGAAAACGCCGACCTGCTGATCGTCGCGGTGGGCAAACCGGGCTTTATTCCTGGCGAGTGGATTAAAGAAGGGGCGATTGTGGTCGATGTCGGCATCAACCGTCTGGAAAGCGGCAAAGTGGTCGGCGACGTGGTGTATGAAGATGCCGCCGAACGCGCGTCCTACATCACCCCGGTTCCCGGCGGCGTTGGCCCGATGACCGTCGCCACCCTGATCCAGAACACGCTGCAGGCGTGCGAAGAGTATCACGACGTTGAGGAGGCCTGAGATGGCGACATTTTCCTTAGGTAAACACCCGCACGTTGAGCTGTGCGATCTGCTGAAGCTGGAAGGCTGGAGCGAAAGCGGCGCCCAGGCGAAGATCGCCATCGCCGACGGGCTGGTAAAAGTCGACGGCGCGGTGGAAACCCGCAAACGCTGCAAAATCGTCGCTGGTCAGACGGTGAGCTTTGAAGGCCAGAGCGTGACCGTCACGGCCTGACAGCGAAAATAAAAACGCCCGCTTTTGCGGGCGTTTTTTTATGGCTTACTTCCGGCGCCAGGTGGTGCCCTGCGGGCCATCTTCCAGCACAATGCCCATCTCGTTGAGACGGTCGCGCGCCGCATCCGCCGCCGCCCAGTCTTTCGCTTTGCGCGCGTCCAGACGCTGCTGGATGAGCGATTCGATCTCCGCCACTTCCGCGTCGTCAACCTGCGCGCCGCTCTGCAGGAACGCCTCCGGCTCCTGCTCCAGCAGACCCAGCACCGCAGCAAGCTTACGCAGGTGGGCCGCCATGGCATTCGCCGCGGCCGCGTCCTCAGTTTTCAGACGGTTCACTTCACGCGCCATATCGAACAGCACCGAATAGGCTTCCGGGGTGTTGAAGTCGTCGTCCATCGCCTCGATAAAGCGTGCTTCGAAGGCTTCGCCACCCGCTGCATCGACGGATTTGTCCGTCCCGCGCAGCGCGGTGTACAGACGCTCCAGCGCCGAACGCGCCTGCTTGAGGTTCTCTTCGCTGTAATTCAGCTGGCTGCGATAGTGGCCGGACATCAGGAAGTAGCGAATCGTCTCCGCATCGTAATACTTCAGCACGTCGCGGACGGTAAAGAAATTACCCAGCGATTTCGACATCTTCTCGCGGTCAACCATCACCATACCGGAGTGCATCCAGTAGTTGACGTATTCACCGTCGTGGGCGCAGGTGGACTGGGCGATTTCGTTTTCATGGTGCGGGAACATCAGATCCGAACCGCCGCCGTGAATATCGAAGTGGTTGCCAAGCTGCTTGCAGTTCATCGCCGAGCACTCGATATGCCAGCCCGGACGGCCCGCGCCCCACGGCGACGGCCAGCTTGGCTCGCCCTCTTTCGACATTTTCCACAGGACGAAGTCCATCGGGTTACGCTTGACGTCAACCACGTCGACGCGCGCCCCCGCCTGCAGTTGATCGAGATCCTGACGTGACAGCAAACCGTAGTTCGGGTCCGTCGGCACGTCGAACATCACGTCGCCGTTATCTGCCACGTAAGCATGGCCTTTGGCGATCAGCTGCTCGGTGATCTCAATGATCTCCGCAATATGGTGCGTTGCGCGCGGCTCGCTGTCGGGACGCAGAATATTCAGCGCGTCAAAATCTTTGTGCATTTCGGCAATCATGCGATCGACCAGCGCGACAAAGCTTTCACCGTTTTCATTAGCGCGCTTAATGATTTTGTCGTCGATATCGGTGATATTGCGCACGTACTTCAGCTTATAGCCGAGAAAACGCAGATAGCGCGCCACGACGTCAAAGGAGACGAAGGTACGTCCATGGCCGATATGACAGAGATCGTAAACGGTAATACCACACACGTACATGCCGACTTCCCCGGCATGGATAGGTTTAAATTCCTCTTTCTGGCGCGTCAGTGTATTAAAAATTTTTAACATCGAAGATTCCGTGTAGACGTGTGTGGGTAATGAAGTCTCTATAATACCCATAATTCAGACCGGACGCAGCACACATTGCAAGGTGCATCGACCCCCGCGGTTATGCTATAACACCCCCCTATATCTCACCCGACACCGGGTGCTGGCACCACACTCATCGGAACAGGATGCAAAAATGGTTACTTTCCACACCAATCATGGCGATATCGTAATCAAAACGTTTGACGACAAAGCGCCGGAAACAGTTAAAAACTTCCTGGACTACTGCCGCGAAGGTTTCTACGACAACACCATTTTCCACCGTGTTATCAACGGCTTCATGATTCAGGGCGGCGGTTTTGAACCTGGCATGAAACAAAAAGCGACCAAATCTCCGATTCAGAACGAAGCGAACAACGGTCTGAAAAACACCCGCGGCACGCTGGCGATGGCCCGTACTCAGGCGCCGCACTCTGCCACCGCGCAGTTCTTCATCAACGTGGTTGACAACGACTTCCTGAACTTCTCCGGCGAAAGCCTGCAGGGTTGGGGCTACTGCGTCTTCGCGGAAGTGGTTGAAGGCATGGACGTGGTGGACAAAATCAAAGCGGTTGCCACCGGCCGCAGCGGCATGCACCAGGATGTGCCGAAAGATGATGTGATCATCAAAAGCGTCACCGTCAGCGAGTAATTCGTGGCGACACTTTTTATTGCAGATTTGCACCTGCAAACAGAAGAACCGGCGATCACCGCCGGTTTTCTGCGTTTTTTACAGGGCGAAGCCCGCCAGGCAGACGCTCTGTATATCCTTGGCGATCTGTTTGAGGCATGGATCGGCGATGACGATCCTAACCCGCTGCACCAACAAATTGCCTCGGCAATCAAAGCCGTCGTCGACGCCGGCGTGCCGTGCTACTTCATCCATGGCAACCGCGATTTTCTCGTCGGCCAGCGCTTTGCCCGCCAGAGCGGGATGATCCTGCTCGCCGAAGAAGAGCGACTGGACCTCTATGACCGTGAAGTCTTGATCATGCATGGCGACACGCTGTGCACCGATGACCAAGGCTATCTGGCGTTTCGCGCCAAAGTCCACACCCCGTGGATCCAGCGTTTGTTCCTGGCCCTGCCGCTGTTTATTCGCCATCGCATCGCCGCCCGCATGCGCGCCGACAGCAAAGCCGCCAACAGCAGTAAATCAATGGAAATTATGGATGTGAATCCACAGGCGGTAGTTGACGCAATGGAGCGGCATCACGTGCAGTGGCTGATCCACGGCCATACTCATCGCCCGGCGGTCCATGAACTGCAGGCCAACGGCCAACCCGCATGGCGTGTGGTACTTGGCGCCTGGCACAGCGAAGGTTCGATGGTCAAGGTGACGCCGGACGACGTCAAACTAATCCACTTTCCGTTCTGATTCCTGCGCGAGCACAATTCCGAAAGCGCCTTTTGCCCGGGCGAAGGTGCGCGCTTCCCCCCGCCCTGCATGCTAGTCTTCCACAACGTCACTCTCAAGGAACGAGCATGAGCAGGAAAAAGTGGAGTCAGCCGCTGACGTGGGGAATGATCATCGCGATCCTCAATCCGTTAGGGGTAAGTTATATCGCCTTAATCGGCGTCGCTATCGGCAACACGCTGACGTTTGTCTGGTGTGCGATGCTGGCGTGGGCTATCTATTTTTATGCCATTTATTTGCTCTGCACCCGCCCTCACGATAGCCGGCTGGTACAAATCTATTTACTGCTTATGGGCACCCTGATGCTCCCGTGGGGGTTAGTGCTGCTTATCACCTGTATCATGAGGGAGATAAAGGTCAATCAGGCACTCACGCCATCACCTCCAGGCGAGACAAAAGACGGCTAACCATGCGCACGCAACCGTTTTCCTTGCTGGCAGTTCATGCTATTCTCTGTGGCCTCTAAAGCAGTGTGAAACACACCCACAGGAG
>OKKN01000175.1_pt1 | contig 22143 bp, 19 predicted proteins | sample 1614621 | NCBI WGS metagenome assembly OKKN01 (sample SAMN04436956, study PRJEB24849) | human gut metagenome | biome: human gut; feature: NICU; material: stool | host: Homo sapiens | place: USA: Saint Louis, MO | collected 2010-01-12 | reverse complement strand
ATGCTGCCCTGATTTTTCTGTGAGTCTGCCGGATAAGACCCGGGAAGGCTTCTGAGTCCGTCACATTGTTCAGCGACAGGTCAGCGCAGATGATTTCATGTGTTTTACTGTCAACGGCGAGATGCAGCTTACGCCAGATACGGCGGCGTTCCTGGCCATGCTTTTTGACTTTCCACTCGCCTTCACCGAAGACCTTCAGCCCGGTGGAATCAATTACCAGGTGTGCGATTTCACCCCGGGTGGGCGTTTTGAAACTGACATTAACCGACTTTGCCCGCCTGCTGACACAGCTGTAATCCGGGCAGCGTAGCGGAACGTTCATCAGAGAAAAAATGGAATCAATAAAGCCCTGCGCAGCGCGCAGGGTCAGCCTGAATACGCGTTTAATGACCAGCACAGTCGTGATGGCAAGGTCAGAATAGCGCTGAGGTCTGCCTCGTGAAGAAGGTGTTGCTGACTCATACCAGGCCTGAATAGCTTCATCATCCAGCCAGAAAGTTATGGAGCCACGGTTGATGAGGGCTTTATTGTAGGTGGGCCAGTTGGTGATTTTGAACTTTTGCTTTGCCACGGAACGGTCTGCGTTGTCGGGAAGATACGTGATCTGATCCTTCAACTCAGCAAAAGTTCGATTTATTCAACAAAGCCTATAATAGGATTAACTTATGGTCAATCTGTGTTGTTCTAAACGCAACAATATTTTCGTTTTCAGATATTGTTGTGCCTGCCAGCATCAAACATACTCGAACTTATAACAATAATAACTTTCATTGTTCCCACGAGTCATTAATGAATACTTGATAATGTAACAAAAGAAGAGGAATAAAATGCAGGCAAACACACTTGATCTTGATCAATCAAGAGGTATAAAAGACTTCATCCCCATATACTTATGGGCAGCCATGATACTTATAGTAGCAGAACTTATAGGTTCAATATCTATTCCCTTAGGATCTGCTAAAGTTGTTTTATTGCCCATGATATGGGCTTTAATTATTGGCGCGATAATAGGTAAGATGAGTGAAAAATCCTCTTCCGCATTTTCTTTAACCCGTAACAGACAGGTTATTTCCTCACATATCCTGCAACCGGCTTTGCTTATTTTTATTGCCAAACTAGGCGTTGTCGTTGGTGGTTCGTTGAACGTTATCGCCAATGCGGGATGGGCGCTGGCCTTTCAGGAATTGGGGCATTTCGTGGGCACTGTATTGCTGGCGATGCCTGTCGCGCTGCTATTAGGCATTAAGCGCGAGGCGATCGGTGCCACATTCTCCGTCGGTCGTGAACCGAGCCTCGCTATTATCGGCGAAAAATATGGTATGAATTCGCCGGAAGGACGTGGCGTTCTGGCAGAGTACCTTACCGGTACACTGTTCGGCGCCGTTTTTATTGCTATAATGGCTGGTTTTATCACCAGCCTGAACATTTTCGATCCGCGTTCGCTCGCCATGGCTTCCGGTGTAGGCTCCGGCAGTATGATGGCAGCGGCATCCGGTGCCATAGCCGCTCAGGTTGATAAGCAAACTGCTGATAGCGTTATGGCCCTTGCCGCCGCATCTAACCTACTTACCACCACCTTCGGCACGTATTTTACACTCTTCATTTCCCTGCCGCTGGCGGTAGCGTCATATAAAATTCTGGAACCCATTCTGGGAAAATGGTCAAAAAAGAGCACAGCGGAACAAGTCAATGACGAACAAGCACTTAAGGCAATAAAAGAAGCCTCTATAGGTCTTTCCTGGTCGGATAAAATTATCGCCTGGTTTGCCACCGCAGTGCTATCTTCTGTAGCGAACTGGATTGCATTTGGTCATATCTCGTTCGACGTTCTCGCAGCCTGCTTAATCCTGATTTTGGTTTCACTTTTGGGAGATATCGTTTATAAACTTACCCGCAGAAAAATCCCAACTGTCTGCTGGGTATCTGTTATTGCCATGTTTGCCACATCGCCATGGTGCCCGTGGGCGAAAGAGTTAGCGACGTTAACTGGCAGCATCAACATGCTTTCCATCATTACGCCGATGCTAACCTTTGCCGGCCTCTCTATTGCTAAAGACTTGCCCGCATTTCGCAAGCTGGGCTGGAGAATTGTCGTGGTATCTTTTGTCGCCAACTTAGGCACCTTTATTGGCGCGGCAATAATTGCAGAGTTTTTCCACTAATTCCAACTCGCGGATTTTTTAGTCAACATAGAGAAGTTACGTAAAAAAAATAAGTCACGGGTCTGTTGAACATAATTATCAATTGACACCATACCGACCGGCTGCTCGCTATGAAGGAATAGGTTCATCTTATTTTTTCGAGTAGTCGGTCGGGATACCTCATTAATATCAATAACCTTCGCAGTGTCATTAAACAGACAAGATAATATGTGCCACATATGATTAATGAACTGAGTTACGCCTCTCAAGCAGTTGATATCTTAAATGCAGCAAATCCGACACATCCACTATCGGTAAAAAACTTCGACCTGTGATATATGATAAGCTTGATCTATCTAATCCAGAGCCTGTGTCAGCAGTTTTAGCATACTTATTACGCGATTAATTATTCATTCTGAAGTGTCCAACAGTGCCAGCAAGCAGTGACTTTCAGATACCGTTACTCCGGTTTCTGAATAGGTCTTAGACGGTATCAGACTAATCATTGAGTAAAAATCTCTGAATATATTGAGTTATAGTGGCCAACTGTTCCATATTACTTTAAATCATTGTCCAATATGATTTTTAATTAAGTTTAAGCCATTACCTACTTCCTACTATTTTCTGAACCTACCTCCCTATGAGTCGGACATCTGAACGGTGCATCGTAAAATGTTCAACGACATATTTATACGTTTTGATTTGGTGCACTATGGAGCGATTTAGGCTTGGCGATCGTTTTAAAAGACATAATCAGTATGTTGGGAGATCTTTAAAAGTGGATGAACACGTTCAATTAAATACATAGGGGTATTCAGCCTAGCCCTCGTCGCGATGCTAATAACTTCCAACTAGATCAAATGCGTTTTTTTTGCCTCCATTTTAGATATGCTACATATTTTTTCATTCAGATTCAAAGTCATTAAAACAATCAAATAATATGCACCTTGGTAAGATACATATTAGCTTTTAATGCTTAAGGAACAATTGTGCCTGGATTAATTAACATCAGGATAAATGCATGACCGACTGAACCTGTTGTACAGGTAATAACAACCACATGGTTTCGCCGCACACACTCTATCAAGCAAAACAGCCTTTAAAGCGGTAACATTATTAGCGGGAAGAGATGCTGAGAGTGTCTGAAAATGATTATTAATTTTAAATTGAAGACTATTCTCAACGAGTCCCCATTGTGGCTGAAGATCATCTTCAGTGATGCCAAGAAAACCAACGCCATAGATGGTGACTAGACTGGCCCCCTGAATCTTCAGACAACCAATATCACTTAAATAAGTGATAGTCTTAATACTAGTTTTTAGACTAGTCATTGGAGAACAGATGATTGATGTCTTAGGGCCGGAGAAACGCAGACGGCGTACTACACAGGAAAAGATCGCTATTGTTCAGCAGAGCTTTGAACCGGGAATGACGGTCTCCCTTGTTGCCCGGCAACATGGTGTGGCTGTTCTGGAACCCACACAAAACGGGTTTCTGCTGGATGTCCGTCTGGAAAGAGAGGTTCGCGCAGCCGGATATACCGGAGTCAGTCCAACCGGACGTGAGCAGTGTCCCCTTTTTTTGTCCCTCCCGGCATCAGTCTGGAACAGTTAACGCAGCGTTTAACCGATGATTCTTTCGCTTTACTGTCGTTGAGTTCATCCCTGTAGGAGGGCACCATGCGATATATACCTGGCAGGATCCCTGTGATACTTGCTGTCAGTAATCTGTTTTTTACCTGTGCCGTGTCTGTTGACCTGACCATTGCCACCCTGGTGGGCTATCAGCTGGCACCGACTGATGAACTGGCCACTGTTCCGTTTGCACTTATCACGGTCGCCGGTGCGTTCTCGAGTCTGTTTGCGGCCGGCATGATTGGTCGGGGAAACGAAAAACTCGCGTTTATTCTGGGTTCTTTATGCGGTACCGCAGGCGGATTACTGTCTTTCCTCGCTGTGCTGAAGGGCAGTTTTTTACTCTTTTGCACTGGCTGCTTTCTGGTGGGGGTCTATCAGGCTTTCAGCCAGTACTATCGTCTGGTTGCTGCCGATCACTCCCCGCCTGAAGTGAAAGGGCAGTCAATCTCTCTGGTTATGATTGGCGGCGTTGTGGCAGCAATCCTCGGGCCATTGCTGACGATTGTTGCACGGGATATCCCCGGTCTCCCTCGCTTTGCCGGTGTTTATCTCGTTGTGGCGGGACTGGGGATTCTGTCTGCACTTAACCTGGCTCTGTTCCTCGAACGTTCAAAAAGAGACGTCTCCTCCCCGGACTCCCGGGCGATCCAGAGAGTATCGCCAACCAGCCGGGAGTTAATGAAACGTCCGGATTATCGTACGGCCTGGTTTCATCTGGTTATTGGCTCCTTCGTCATGCTTTTTCTGATGACGGCGGCCCCCCTCTCCGTTACTCACCACCACTCGATGAATGATGGTGCACTGGTCATTCAGTTGCATCTGCTGGGGATGTATGTCCCTTCACTGTTTACCGGTCTCCTGATACGAAAAGTGGGGCTCACCGTTCTGTTGTACGCGGGGATTGCGCTTAACCTGGCCGCTGTCGTGATAAACCTGACCGGAGAAACGATGCTGGCATACGGCTTAAGTCTGCTTCTGGTGGGGGTCGGATGGAACTTTATGTTTGTTGGCGGCTCGACGCTGCTCAGTTTGTCCTACCGTGATAATGAGCGAAAAAAAGCGCAGGGTCTGGCCGAAACCAGCCGTTTCATTTTCTCCGCGATAGCCACATCCGGAGCGGGCGTGATGCTGGCCTTGCTGGGATGGAAGCTGCTGGGTCTGATGATGATACCGGCTTTACTGGTATGCCTGGCCTCCACCTGGCAGTACAGTCGGACCATACGGAAAGAAAGGACTGGCACGTCACGCCCTGCTGCAGACGGTTCTTCAACCCGGTAATACCGCTCAGCGGTCACGGGGGCAAAAAGCATATCGCCCGGTCTCAGCGTTATAAAGGAACCCCTTCCGCAAGGAAGGGGCAGGATCTGAGGGGCCGTAAAAAATCGGGGCCGATGATGGTGATGATACGGGTATGGCTGGTCAGACGGATGATTTTTTGCTGACCGATCCCTAGAAATCATTTTCTGATCTCTTTACTGCGCCGCACGTTCAGGTCGTGCATCAGCTGTGCCCGTCCGGTGCAACTCAGCAAACCGTCGTGTGTGGCCAGTGCCTCGAAACGCAGGTGATGACCGTCTGACAGAAACGCAGTATGCATTGCAGGACTGAGCCAGCTGAGAGCCTCCTGCAGATCTTTCCATGCCCGTTGCAACAGCTGAAGGGACGCCTGAAGACCATATACCGGGCGGTTGTTATCCGGCGCACCGGTAACCGGATCTTCCTCCCGGGGATTTCCAGACTGCTTCATGGTGCGCCAGGCGGTTACGCAAATCACAAAACGGTGGTAGCCTCCATAAATGGAGATAAGAAAAAGGCAGGTTTACCACAACTGCCGGCGAGGCTTCAGTCGGGACAGATGGGTTCTTTTCTGGCATTAATGCCCTGAAGACGAACACGGTCGTTATCAGGCAAATGGATACCCATCAGGCGCAGGACAAAGCCGCGCCAGCCCCGGTTAACCTGACGGTTATAGTCATACAGGTGAGCATTCTCTTTTTTCAGCCTGGACCATTCATGCATGAGTGTTAGCGCATCGAGCTCGGTGATATGCTTCACTTCACCGCCGATACGTACCGTGTTAATTCCTGTTCCCGTCATGATGCTCCCCTCTGGCGATATCAGTTTCAGATTAACGTTGTATTAATGGTACCGGGTAAGCCGTCAGGCATGGCCCGGTTTAAAAAGATACGCTGACAGTTCGGCAGTGGTGATATCAAACTCGAGTTGCTCTATTAATTCTGCCAGTTTTTTCCCGGCCGTTTCACAGTCAATCTGATTCAGCAAAATCTGGATAGCGACCAGTTTAAGCTGAGGAGGAAGATGTTCCAGCCGCGCCCAGCGTGGCTTTGACCTCAGTGTTTCTCCAGAACGTCAGCTTTGCCGTTTATTCGCCGTGCAAGCCATCAGTACTTTATCCAGCGATCCTACCAGCCAGTCGATATCCTCTGTCTGGAACGCCATCGGCGGGCGTAGCTTCAGCACGTTGCCGTAGGGCCCGGCCACGGAGGTCAACACTCGCTCGGCGCGCAAGCGTTCGATAACATCCAACGCCAGCGCTTTGTCCGGCGTTTTGCTCTCACGATTGCTTACCAGCTCGAAGCCGGTAAACAGCCCGGCGCCGCGCACGTCGCCGACGTTCGGGTGGCGATCTGCCAGCAGCGCCAGCTCGTTACGTAAGAGCTCACCGACCCTGAGGCTGTGCTCCTGCAACTTCTCCTCGCGAATAACCTGCAGCACGGCCTGGGCGGCGGCCATCGACACAGGGTTGCCGCCGAAGGTGTTGAAGTAAGGAATATCGTCACTGAAGGCGGCCAGTACGTCGGCTTTTGCCAGCAACCCGGAGACCGGGATGCCATTTCCCATCGGTTTTCCAAGTGTCACCACGTCCGGCACAATGCCGTGGCGGCCAAAGCCCCAGAAACTCTCTCCGGTGCGGGCAAAACCCGGCTGCACTTCGTCAGCAATAAAGATCCCGCCGTTGGCGTGCACCACATCGAGTGCCGGCTTCAGGAAGCCCTGCGGACCAGGCAGTACACCATCGGAGGAGAAAATCGAGTCCACCATAAGTCCGGCAAACTTGATGCCGTGGACGGCCATGTCATCGATTTGCTTCTGGATCTCCTGCGCCCACCAGATGCCGAGATCGGAGGCGTCCACCCGATAGCGATCCGGCGGCGGCACCAGCCGGGTGGTGGGTGCCAGCGGCTGACCGCTGCCGAGCGCCGGGGAGGCGCCAGAGGTCAGCTCGCTGGTACCATGATAGGCCTCCTGGCTGACGATGATCCCTGAGCCGCCGCTCCAGGCCTTAGCAATGCGGATTGCCAGGTCGTTAGCTTCGGAGCCGGTGCACATATACATCGCCTTATTGATGGCGTCAGGCACGGTAGTCAGTAGGTCGGCAGTGTAGTCCAGGATCCGCTCGTGCAGATAGCGGGTGTGGGTGTTGAGCTGGCTCATTTGCTCGTGCACGGCAGCAATCACCGCCGGGTGGCAGTGGCCGATGCTGGCGACGTTGTTATAGACGTCGAGATACTTCTCTCCCGCCGCATCCCAGAGATACTGCCCTTCGCCGCGCACCAGATGCACCGGATTACGATAAAACAGACGGTAGGACTCGCCCAGCAGTTGGCCGCGTCTGTCGGTCAGCCTTCGCGTCTGGGCATCCAGCGCATCCGCATGCTCTGCGCGAAAGCTGTTGGTATCCATGATGGTAGAACGTGTCGCCATGATAACTCCCGGTTTCGGTTGACTCGCTGGTTAAGCTCACAGGTTTTAGCCTACACGTGACCCCCACCAAAATGCAATAAAATACACAAATACATTTTTACGCACTCAATTGGTGAAATAAAAACACCAAAAAGGTGCAATAAAATCCACAAAAAAACCCAATGACGTTAAAGGTTTCATGGTGATATTTTATTTATATGATTGTTTTTAATTGTTATTTATTAAACACACATACAAATGATCTCCTGGCACAGAAAGTGCACATAATTACACATTGCTAATAACGCAATCGTTAAGTGAATACACAAAAAGCGTATTCATGGCGTAAGGCACAGCGCACCACCACTTTTAACCGCATTAAGGAGAGTTCAATGAAACGCTTTTCATTTCGCCGTACCAGCCTGATGGCCACCTGTGCTCTCGCAACGCTCTCCGGAGCGGCGCATGCGGGAACCATTACCGTGTATACCTCGCTGGAAGAGGATGAGATTAAGGACTACGTCGAGAGTGCAAAAAAGGATATGCCGGATCTGACCATCAACGTACTACGCCTCTCTACGGGCGATCTGGGTCCGCGCATTCTCGCGGAGGCTAAAAATCCGCAGAATGACGTTATCTGGGGATGGGCGCTGACCAACGTGATGGACCCCCGTATTGAGGGCTTACTGGAACCCTACACCGCAAAAGGTAGTGAAAAGCTTGGTGCCGCCTCCCGCGCACCGGACCATAAGTGGTTTGCCACCACTGGCTATATGGCGGCGTTCTGCGTTAACACCGAAGCCCTGAAGGCAAAGAACTTACCGGTACCGGAGACCTGGCAGGATTTGACTAATCCGGTTTATAAAGGCGAGGTGGTGATGCCGAACCCTGTGTCCTCCGGCACTGGCTATCTGCAGATTGCGGCCTTGCTTCAGTCGAAGGGCGATGAGAAGGGCTGGGCGTTCCTGAAATCGCTGGACGGCAATATCGCCCAGTACACCAAGTCTGGCTCCCGTCCCTGCAAAGCCGCGCGCACCGGTGAGTACGCAATTGGTGTCTCGTTGGCCTTTGCCGCGATGCAGTCCATTGAAGAAGGCTATCCCGTTGAGATGGTCATCCCGAAAGACGGTGCAGGCTACGAGCTGGAAGCCTCCGGCCTGATGAAGGCATCGAAAAATAAGGCCGATGCTAAACGCTTCCTCGACTGGACGCTCTCCGGTAACGCTGCCACCCGGTACACCAAATACAAGGAGATTGTCACCATTCCGGGTGTACCGCAGTCACAGGCTGCAAAGGCTGCGGGCCTGCCGGCGGACCTCTCTAAGGTGCTCTATCCGGTGGACTTCGCCAAAAGCGCCAAAGAGCGCGATACCATTCTCGCCACCTGGCAGAAGACAATCGGTCGTTAAGCTGGAGGAGGACGCTATGGCTTTGGTAATCGAAAATCTCTACAAAACTTTTGACGGCTACGTTGCCCTGGATCGCATCAACCTGTCAGTCGATAAAGCGGAGTTTGTCTGTCTGCTCGGTCCCAGCGGCTGCGGCAAGACAACACTGTTACGCATTATCGCCGGTCTGCTGGGAGCTGACGGCGGTAAAATCAGCCTCGACGGCAGGGATCTGGTCAACGTTCCGGCCCGTGATCGCGGATTTGGCATAGTCTTTCAGTCCTATTCGCTGTTTCCGCATATGACCATTGCCCAAAACATCGGTTATGGCCTGAAAATACGCAACACACCGACTGCTGAAATCGAGGCTCGGGTCAGCGATCTGCTGGAAACGGTGAAGCTTGCTGGCTTCGGTCATCGCTACCCGGCCCAACTTTCGGGGGGACAGCAGCAGCGGGTGGCGATCGCCCGTGCGCTGGCGGTCAGCCCCTCCCTGCTGTTGCTCGACGAACCGCTCTCTGCGCTGGACGCTCGGGTGCGGGCCGGACTCCGGCAGGAGCTGCGCGAGGTACAGCAGCACCTCGGCATTCCAACCTTGATGGTGACTCACGATCAGGAGGAGGCGATGAGCATGGCGGATAAAATCGTCTGCATGCAGGGAGGTCGCATTATGCAGGAAGGAAGCCCGCGCGAGCTATACACCACGCCGCACACACGATTTGTGGCCGAATTTATGGGTCACAGCAACCTGCTGCCGCAGGCGGTGGTGCAACACTGGATGCCGGACTTGCTCGCAGGCGGCCAGCCGGAGGATGCCGAGCTGTTTATCCGCCCGGAGCGCATTGGCATTCGCCAGGCACCGGATGCGGAAGGGATGGTGGTGAGCACCAGCTTCCTCGGTAGCATTCAGCGAGTGCAGGTGCTGTGGCGATCTCAGCCGCTGCTGGTCGAAACCAGCAGCGCCGTGGGGCTGGCGGCTGGCGACCGGGTTACTCTCTTTTTTGACGCGCAGGACTGCGCATGGGTGCAGGCATGAGCAGATCACTTCTTCCTCCGCAATCAGCGGCTGACCGCTGGCTCTCCCGCCTCTGCCTTTGGCTGCCGCTGCTGGCGCTGCTGGCCTTTTTCGGCGGACCAATGCTCAGCATCCTCTGGCACAGCCTGGTGGACGACCGCAGCGGCGCCGTCGGCCTTAATAACTACGTGACGCTGTTTGACGCTCCCGGCGTCTGGCGGGCGCTCGGCAACAGCCTGCTGCTGGGCATCGCAACCACGATTATTACCCTGCTACTGGGTTTTATCGTCGCTTACGGCCTGCAGTTTACCGTGATGCCTGCGAAGCGCTTTATCACGTTCGCTACCGCGCTGCCAGTGCTGGCGCCTTCTCTGGTACTGGGGCTGGGGCTTATTTTTCTGCTCGGACGCAACGGTATCGTCGGTAATATTCTGGGAGTGAGGCTGGATATTTACGGCTTTCACGGCCTGCTGATTGCCGACGTGCTATATGCCCTGCCGCAGGCTGTGCTGATAATTCAGGCTGCTCTGCGCCACAGCGACGCCCGTCAGTATGAGGCGGCCGGTGTGCTGGGGGCCAGCGGCTGGCGACAGTTTCTCGATATCACCCTACCGGGCGTGCGCTTTGGTTTGCTCAGTGCCGGGTTCGTGGTGTTCACGATTACCATTACCGATTTTGGCAACGCTGTGGTGATCGGTGGCGACTTCACGGTGCTGGCGACTGAGATTTACAGCCAGGTCAGTGGGCAGATGAAATTTGGTATGGGAGCGGTAGTCGGCATTCTGCTGCTGCTGCCGGCAGCGGCGGCAATCTGGATTGAGCGGGCGGCGGCCAGGCGGCAGAAAATGATCGGCACTGCTTCGGCTCAGCCCTACGTTCCGACGCCGCAGCGCGGGCGCGATATTCTGTTCTGGCTGCTGAACATGCTGATTTCTCTGGCAATCGTCGCCACCATTACCACGGTGGTGATGGCCAGTCTGATCCGGCTTTGGCCCTACCGGCTGGACCTGACTCTCAAACACTACAATATTGACCTGGCGGGGGGCTACACGCCGCTGTGGACCTCTGTTGGGATCTCGGCACTGGCGGCCATTGTCGGCACGTTGCTGTTGTTCCTGCTCACCTTCGGCATTCGCCGCCAGCCAGGGCGAACCGCAGACTTCGCTACACTGCTCAGCGCGCTGCCGGTGGGCGTCCCCGGGCTGGTACTGGGGCTGGCCTACGTCTTTACCTTTAACAGTGCCGATCTGCCCTGGGGTATGCTCTATGGCACCGCGTTACTGGTGGCGCTGTGTAACTACTACCACTACCACACCCAGGGCTTCACCACCATGATGATGGGCATGCGCCACGTGCCCGGTTCGATGGAGGATGCCACCAACGTACTCGGCGGCGGGGTGGTACGTATAATGCGCGACGTCTACCTGCCGGCGATGCGGGTGACGATTATCTCGGTGGCGATGTTCCTGTTTATGCGCTCAATGGTGACGCTCTCGGCGGTGATTTTCCTCGTCACGCCCTCGCTGCCGCTCGGCGCGGTAACGGTGATGCGCCTCGACGAAGCGGGCTTCACCTCCCAGGCGGCGGCTTTTTCTACGTGCATCATGGGGATTGTCGCTATAATGGCGCTGCTCCTAAACCTGTTAACCGGCAAGCGCCGATAGAGAACCTTTATTCATGTTAGAAGAGACCCGCCTTCACCGTATCTGTGCGCTGCTCTCCACCCTCAACCGGGTCAGCACCGAGCAAGTTGTCCAGCATCTCGGTGTCTCCCGCGAGACGGTGCGCCGGGATGTGCTGAAGCTCGAAGCGATGGGCGCGCTGCGGCGGGTGCATGGCGGGATCGCCTCCATCGCTCAGGAAGCCGAGCCACCGCTATCAGTGCGCAATACTGTACGCGCGAAAGAGAAGCACGATATCGCAAGGGCAGCAGTGCAGCAGCTGATACCGGGGCAGACGTTGTTTATCGACGCCGGCAGCACCACCACTCTGCTGGCGGACGAACTGCTGTCGATGCCTGGCATGATCATTATCACTAATAGCCTCAACGTGGCTCTCAAACTCAGTGGCGGAGAGATGCCCCTTAAGCATGAGGTTATCCTGCTCGGGGGCCATATGGGCCCGTCGCTACAGGCCACCAGTGGCGATCGGACCCTCAGCGAAATCCACCATTACCGCGCCGACGTAGCCCTGTTGTCGCCGGTCGGGGTAACCGCCCGCGACGGCGCCAGCAGTTTTGCCCATCATGAGGCGGCCATCGCCAGTGCGATGGTGAGGTGCGCTAAAACACGTATTATTCTTGCGGATCACAGTAAAATCGGCGTCACCAGTCGGGTTATTTACGCTCAGATACCGGAGATAGATCTTATTATTACCGACGCAGGAGCTGCCGAACTTGCGGAGTGGCAGTATCTGCAGAAAAGCGGCCCGCAGACGCTCATTGCCTGATTTTAAAGTTGTACGCGGCCAGTATCGCCACCAAACAGCCACTTTTTTGGAGAGTTGTAGTAGGTCAGACTAGCAGTATGCTGGAAAGCACGTAGATAAAACACCATGAGCGCTTGCAGTGATTACCCCTGTATGAGGTGTAACGTGATGCACTTAAGATATTAAAAAGCCCCGTTTATGCGAGGCTCGTCATTTCAGAGAATCACATTACATTCGTGTGGCAATAAGAACAGAAGAGGCTTTGATCAGTGCTATCACACGTACGCCCACTGCCAGCTGTAACACTTCGCAGCTTTCATTGGTGATGACTGCCACGATTTCAAATCCGGCATCGGCATTTACATGAACGGTCGCATTTACCGCACCTTCCGTTACCTTGCTCACCTCACCTGCAAACTGATTGCGGGCAGAGAATTTAAGTCCACAGCTTTCGGTCGCCAGCGTAACCCAAGGAGCCTTTATCAGCGCGATAGCTTCTTTACCCGGCAATAGCCCGAGCACATCTTTGCTGCCAGATGTGACAATAGCAATCAGCTTTGCTCCACCTGCCAGTGTTAATTCGACTTCATCGTTAACTGCACCGTGTTCTGTTGAACTCACTATTCCGACGAGCTGATTACGAGCTGAAATAGCCATGTTACCTCCATGGGAATTGATCAGGGATTTGTTATAGCAAGTCCTTCCCTTCTTATCTATACCCGTTTTCTTATCATGGTTTTTAGTTGTGCAGTTTTGGAGTCCACGAAGCAGAAATGGATCGAGGAGGTTTCCTTTGATTTTGGCATAGCAAAGCTTATCTGCCGTGTTCCGAAGATGCAGAAATTCGGGTGATTTAAGTATAGTGTCGTTGTCCATGCCCGCTGGCAGTCGCCAAACGCGGTTAAATGCCGCGATAAATTCGTCCGGTACTGTCGTTGTCATTTCCGCCCTTCCCGTTGCTGATAATGCTCTGGAGTATACCGCGCAAAACTGCATAAATATCACGGGTTTTCCCGCCCTTCTCTGTCCGCCTGCGCTATCATTATGCCGCTGCCGGATTGACAGGTGTGCCTATCGCAGAGCTGGGCAAGCACAGCCCTGTATTTCATCCCTGGCAGAAAGGATCATTCCTGTTAAGGCTGGGGCATAAATTCCAGGTTCTAAAAAATTAACCGAAGCGTAAATCGCCTAACCATGCCCAATTATTTTTTTGCCACTATCAGATGGCCCGGTTGCTGCAGCGCTGAGATAAAAGGCAGAGGGGATTTTTCCCGGTTAAGAGCCGGGATAACAACGGCTATACGAAACACGTTGTTTTCGATAGCTGACCCCGCATTAATCTGACAAGCTTTATTTTTTAATTTCAAAAGCACAGCACAAGATAATTTGTCTATTTTAGATCTAATAATAACCGTGTGAAATCACATTTATTGCACCAGGGCATGATGCATTTGCTCCCGGTCGGTGCAAAAAAAATGGAGAAAGCTGGCCAAATCCTTTTTTTAATGGCACCATTTTTGCTTTACTTCATTTTCACGAAATGGAGAGGTAATAAATATGGAACCTGTATTAAATATTTTTACGACCAGTCATGACGAATACCATACTGATGAAACTTCTTCAACATTTGGCATTCTGCAGACACTCCCTGAACACATCCCGTCAAAAGAAAACCATATTGTCCCTGGTGAAATAATTGAAGAGTGGATAAGTAATAAATATGGTGTTCTGATTAAACAACTGACAGACAGGATCTCAAATAATGCATTCCGGAATCTTTTGCGGACAGGTCAGGACAATCCCTGTGATTTTCGCGAGATTATTACAGAAGTCATGACATCCCGGTTAATCAGAAGAGGGACCCTCAGCGCAGAGGCTCGAGCGCAACGAGTGGCAGATATTCAGACTGACTCAGCCGGTCGGGTGACGTTCTCCATATTGTTGTTACCTTTCCGGACACCGTCGCCACTCAAACATGACTCTTTATTACCGGACCTGGGGGAGTACTACACCCTGAGTGTACTCTATGCCCTTGCTGCCAGCTGCCGGCAGGTCCAGCTCAGTCTGTTTAATATGGCTCATTCCGTCTCCGAAACACTTAAAGCACAGGGAACTGATCCCTGGACATTGTTACGGCAAGCCGGAGAACGTACATCCGGTAAACGCGGAGAAGCCATGACTCTTATTGAAGAGGATTTGAGACTTAAATTTTCCGGGAAGGAATACATCCGCCGGCGAAAATTCATCCGCTCAATACTGCAGAATGACACATGTCTAAATTATGAATACCCGGAACATCTATCCTCATTTTTACTTCTGCTTTCTGATGCTGAAATGTCCCCTGTACAGTTCAGACACTGGATACAGGCAGATATTACTCCGGTACATATTTATGCTATTCAGGATGAATATCGCTACCCGTGCTTCGATATGCTTGACAGAAAGATGATACGGGACTATCGCGACGATCTCCTGGCTTTTATGGATACCGTCAATATGGACAATCAGTTACTGTCACTTATCCGTTACGAAGATATCCAGAATAATTTATCATGGAAAACCCGGTATTTTAATGATCTTGAATACACCACCAAACTTAATCCTTTGATGGCGTGTGTCAGTGATTCTGAAGGGTTGTACCAGGCAGAAGGAAGGGGGGCTTTTCTTACGACTTTGCGTGAGCAGGATCCCCGCCTTCAGCAGTTGTTTGAACCGCTTCTCTTTGCACTACCCTACCCTCTCCTTGAAACGTATGCCCGGGAGCAGTCGCTTGAGTACGGCGAGTTTTACTGTCAGTTCATGAATAATATCTATACCCCTCAGAAAGAAGATGTCGAGTTATTAAGACGGGTGATCCTGAATCAGGTGCTGCATGCGGTTGCCAGATACGTTGCAGCCTATGAAAGCAATACTGCAGATAAAAATACGACCGGTTTCGATGATGTACGTTCCCTGTTCCCGGAAACCCTGCGCATGTCGATACACCGTAAGGATGAGAAACACGGGCATTACTCTGTGCAGATATCGCCTTCCTCCTCCCGGGTACCTAGACTGGCCCCCTGAATCTTCAGACAACCAATATCACTTAAATAAGTGATAGTCTTAATACTAGTTTTTAGACTAGTCATTGGAGAACAGATGATTGATGTCTTAGGGCCGGAGAAACGCAGACGGCGTACTACACAGGAAAAGATCGCTATTGTTCAGCAGAGCTTTGAACCGGGAATGACGGTCTCCCTTGTTGCCCGGCAACATGGTGTGGTAGCCAGCCAGCTATTTCTCTGGCGTAAGCAATACCAGGAGGGAAGTCTTACTGCTGTGGCTGCCGGAGAACAGGTCGTTCCTGCCTCTGAACTTGCTGCCGCCATGAAGCAGATTAAAGAACTCCAGCGCCTGCTCGGCAAAAAAACGATGGAAAATGAACTCCTTAAAGAAGCCGTTGAATATGGGCGAGCAAAAAAGTGGATAGCGCACGCGCCCTTATTGCCCGGGGATGGGGAGTAAGCTTCGTCAGCCGTTGTCTCCGGGTGTCGCGTGCGCAGTTGCACGTCATTCTCAGACGAACCGATGACTGGAAGGACGGCCGCCGCAGCCGTCACACGGATGATACGGATGTGCTTCGCCGTATACACCATGTTATCGGAGAGCTGCCCACATATGGTTATCGTCGGGTATGGGCGCTGCTTCGCAGACAAACAGAACTTGATGGTATGCCTGCGATCAATGCCAAACGTGTTTACCGGATCCTGCGCCAGAATGCGCTGTTGCTTGAGCGAAAACCCGCTGTACCGCCATCGAAACGGGCACATACCGGCAGAGTGGCTGTGAAAGAAAGTAATCAGCGATGGTGCTCTGACGGGTTTGAGTTCCGCTGTGATAACGGAGAAAAACTGCGGGTCACGTTCGCGCTGGACTGCTGTGACCGTGAGGCACTGCACTGGGCGGTCACAACGGGTGGCTTCGACAGTGAAACAGTACAGGACGTCATGCTGGGAGCAGTGGAACGCCGCTTTGGCAGCGAGCTTCCGGCGTCTCCAGTGGAGTGGCTGACGGATAATGGTTCATGCTACCGGGCGAATGAAACACGTCAGTTCGCCAGGATGTTGGGACTTGAACCGAAGAACACGGCAGTGCGGAGTCCGGAGAGTAACGGAATAGCAGAGAGCTTCGTGAAAACGATAAAGCGTGACTACATAAGTATCATGCCCAAACCAGACGGGTTAACGGCAGCAAAGAACCTTGCAGAGGCGTTCGAGCATTATAACGAATGGCATCCGCATAGTGCGCTGGGTTATCGCTCGCCACGGGAATATCTGCGGCAGCGGGCCAGTAATGGGTTAAGTGATAACAGGTGTCTGGAAATATAGGGGCAAATCCAATTGTCGCATACAGTAGACATAGATTCTTTGCACAGGACACTCCTTAAACATAGCTCTATGACTATGTCTTACTGGTGAAGTGTCCGGTTTAAACGGGGGCTATTACACATGAATATAGTTCCCAAGAATGAATCTGTACATGGTAATACTCTACTAATCAGAGGAGACACGAGGCATAACTGCGATATTGTTCCCTGTCACGTGCTGCATGTTCATCGCATCCGGTTACGGGTCAGGCCGATTGTGGAACACAGTAGCTGTCAGTCTTTCGTCGGCAAGAATATGCGGCGAAAGCGGTTTAAGGAGCATTCCTTAAAGGGGCGAGGGACTGGCGTACATTCTCAAAGACGCCTGGACTGAGCGTAAAACCGCCTGTTCCATACAATATCGGACGCGAGATTCCGGTAGCGGGAGCCCAGCCCTCAGCAACAGCAGATAAAAGAGAGTCATCGATAGAATTTTCCTTACAGGCGAGGTTAAGATTATGGATAACCTGATAGCAGACTGCAGAGAAGCGCAGGAGGACAGACATGGACACGCCTGTTCTTTTTTCATATAACCAGCGGCAAAGCTTATGCGACCCCGGCATTTGTCTCCGGCAACGAGGGATACTATATAAACGCCAGTGCCTCAGAAAACCTAGGCGAGCACAAAAACCCACATTGGTAAATTGAGCACCAAAAGTAGAAGCAGGCATAACGTCACAATGCCAATCAGGCGAATGCTGTATTACCTGCGTACCGGTTAGCTGCTTTCGACGGGGACACCGGCAAAGCTAAGAATTTATATAAAGCAGGATGACATAAGACCTCCTGGATAAAGATATCCGGCGCAAATTAGATGCTGACCGCAAAGGTGTTAATAGAATATAAGCGCCGTCGGCGCCGGCTATTTTCCCTGATTTGCTGGCGCGACTCGCTAGAACACTTACAGGTCACAGCGGTTTTAGCGAACGCATTTCCTGAGTCATCAGTTGTAATAATTGCGCGGCGCCCACACTGAGTTGCCGTCCCAAACGCGTAACAACGTGTGTTTTAGTGGAGGAGAATACTGGGTTATCCAGCGGAATGGCGCGCAACTTGTTCTGGTCGATCTCTTCCTGCGCCATGAAGACCGGCAGTAGCGTAACACCTCCATGCAGCGCATAGGGTTTCAGCGTGGAGAGATTGTTACACACCAGTGTAGGCGTCAGAGTGATGCCGGAATCCTCTTCCGCCTCCGCAATAATATGGCGAACGCCGTGCGATACATCAGGCAGCGCCAGTCGGTATTGATTGAGCTGATTCAAATCAATCGGCTCCTGCGTAGCAAATAGCGGGTGCTCCCTGTTTACCACCGCACACACCGGGTGAACCACTTGGCAATGTGTGCGAATTTTAGGCCCTCGTCCCGGATGAAATACCACACCGATATGGGCTTCATCTTCGCTAATCTGGCGTAGCAATTCATTGCTCCCGCACGCCGACACCTTGATCTTGATCGAAGGATATTTCGCCGAAAACAGGCACAAGACGGAAGAAATATCGTCGATGTACCCCTCGCCAATCGCGATACTGACCGTTCCGCTTTGCAGACCCTTCAAGGATTGCAGCGTATCCATCAACAGATCTTGCTCAGTCATATGTGAGCGATAATAGGCCAGAACCTTTTCACCGGCTTCCGTCGGCCTCACGCCGCGTCGATGACGCTCGACCAGCGCAGCCGACAGCTCGCACTCTAGCTGGCTGATATGTCGGCTAACGGCAGATGGCGCCACGTTGAGAAAATCTGCCGCCGCTCTGACACTCCCACGTTTGACTGCCTCATAGAAATACCGTATGCGATGATCCTGAATAATGCTCATTCCTCACCTTTAATGACCGTTGCGATAACAGCAACAAAATTTGAATTAGTTATTATTGATTGGGTTTTACACCAATGTCTATACTCCTTCAACATTAAAATGCTCATTCAAATAATCGTCATGTTTTCATCAAACCCTATTGGTTATGTCGAAGCCTGCAGCAGGAAAGGTGCGACAAAGATACATAACGTCGGTAATAGCTACGTCCTTTATAAGGATTACCGGACGGGAATCAGACTGCTGATTGGACGTGCTTTGGGTTTGTTTACAGGAGCATCTGACTCGCTCAGGCTGTTTGAGAAAAGGACAGATACAAAATTATTCAGATTTAATGGCGGCTTTGGCCAAAGTTTATGTTGCCAATCCGGTAGATATAACCACTGAGTTTAGGTCGATTGACACACCCAAACCTAATGAGCACATTCTTGACCGGCAAAATCCGAGCTAAGGAATGAGGCGTCTGCAGAGGGTGGTACCATTTTCGCCTCCTACGTCTGGTGTAACAACATAGTGTCAACTCTGCCCGCAGGAAATGGCGACATTCACGCAGCAGATGAAGATATCATCGCCCATTTGGTCGTTACTGCGCCGCTTTGCCATCAGGCCGATGCTATCCGCATCATCCATTGCCGCCAGTTTAGATGTTCATGGGATATTGAAGTTTTATGTGCCGACAGTGAAGTGACTCGTCTCTGATTTAAAAGTGCAGAGCACAGGCTGTCTGGTTTTAATTAGGGCGCTGGAGAGGAGTAACCTGATGCCTATTTTGCAACATTTGATCGCTGAAGCCATAGCATGGCGTCATGAATTTCATGCCAATCCCGAATTAGGGTATGAAGAATTCGCTACGTCTCAACGCGTGGCTGAACTACTCACGTCGTTCGGCCTTCAGGTTCACACCGGACTGGGCGGCACCGGCATCGTGGCAACGCTGGAAAATGGTCAGGGACCGACGATTGGATTGCGTGCCGACATGGATGCGTTACCGATTACTGAGCTTGGCGAGGCCAGTTACAAATCACGTAACAAAGGCGTGATGCATGCCTGCGGCCATGATGGACACACGGCGATTCTACTGGCCGCAGCCAAGCACTTAAGTGAAACTCGCAACTTTAGCGGAACGGTGCATTTCGTGTTTCAACCCGCTGAAGAAAACCTCGGCGGCGCATACAAAATGGTAGCGGACGGCCTATTTGAACGTTTTCCCATGGACGGCATTTACGCCCTACACAACTGGCCCGGTTTACCGGTCGGTCATGTAGGCTTGAGCAGCGGCGCCATGATGGCCTCTCTAGACTCATTCGAAATAACCATCACCGGCAAAAGCTGTCATGCGGCAATGCCGGAGAACGGCTCTGATCCGATCATCGCCGCCTCGCTTTTGATACAATCTCTGCAAACCATTGCCGCCCGCCGCTTATCACCGCAATCTTCCGCCGTGGTTAGCATTACTCAGATTTCAGGTGGCGAAGCTATTAATGTGATTCCTGAGAAGGTGACGCTACGCGGCACCATGCGATGTTTACAGACTGATGTGCGGATCAAGGTTAAAGATTTGATTAATGAATTTGTCAACGAACTACCGCGCGTTTTCGGCGTCAGGGGCGAAATCACATACTATCCCGGCTATCCGGTAACCATGAACCACGAGCAGGAAGCGTTGAATGTACGCGAAGCCGTCAGCAGCATATTCGGTGAATCCAAGTTGCATTGGCAGATCAATCCATCAATGGCGTCCGAAGATTTTGCATGTATGCTAGAAGCCTGTCCTGGCGCCTATCTCTGGCTTGGTTCCGACGGAGTTGAACCATCAAAACCGCTGCATAATGCTTATTACGATTTTAATGACGAGCTAATTAAGCCAGGTGTCGAATTATGGACATCGTTGGTCGAGAGGCTGTTACTGAAGTCCTGAGGACGGTGATGCATCATCAGATACTGTGATTAGCTTCTACTCTGACCGAGGTGTTTATGGCTTTAAGTGTTTTTGATCTGTTCAAAATAGGCATCGGCCCATCCAGTTCACATACCGTTGGCCCGATGCGCGCTGCCTGTCAATTTATTCAGTACCTTATGGAAAATAAATTGATCGAGGAGACCCGGCGCGTCCAGATTAAACTTTATGGATCATTATCCGCCACCGGCGTAGGTCACGGAACAGACAATGCCATACTACTCGGGCTAATGGGATTTGAACCAGAGACGATTGATACGGATCGGGTGAACAGTCTGGTTGAGACCATAAAGCGTGATCGAGTATTGAGGTTAAACAACCATCATCCCATTGTTTTCGACTATCACCATGATGTGATCTTTCTGCAAGAAAGTTTGCCGTACCATCCCAACGCCATGACCTTCACGGTGTGGGGACAGCAGGCAGAAATTTATTCGAATACGCTCTACTCTATCGGCGGCGGATTCATTGTTAGTCAACAACAGACGCAAGAAGGGGGGCTGGTTAATGATAAAACCAGGCTTCCCTATCCCTTTAGCAGCGCCGATGAGTTATTGCATTTATGCAAGACTCATCGATTGTCTGTCAGTAATCTGATGATGGAAAATGAGAAGTGCTGGCGCAGCGAAGAAGAAGTGCGGACAAAAATATTGTCCATATGGTGTGTTATGCAAAAGTGTATTGAAAACGGTATCAAGCATGAGGGCGTATTGCCCGGCGGTTTACGGGTGAAACGCCGGGCCCACCAGTTTCATCAGCGTCTTCTTGATGCCAACAAGCCGAACATTATCACCTCAACGCTAAGCGCCATGGAATGGATCAACCTTTTCGCTTTGGCGGTTAATGAAGAAAACGCCGCGGGCGGACGTGTGGTTACTGCGCCGACCAACGGGGCTGCCGGAATTATTCCAGCCGTGCTTCACTATTACATGAAATTTTCGCCAAAGGCCTGCGAGGAAGATGTGGTCAAATTTTTTTTAAGCGCCACCTCCGTCGGCATTCTTTGTAAGCTAAACGCCTCGATTTCCGGCGCAGAAGTCGGCTGCCAGGGCGAAGTGGGGTCCGCCTGCGCGATGGCTGCCGCCGGTCTCGCCGAAGTACTAGGCGCAACGCCGGAACAGTTAGAGAATGCGGCAGAAATCGGGCTGGAGCATAATCTGGGCCTGACCTGCGATCCCGTAGGCGGATTAGTGCAGGTACCGTGTATTGAGCGTAATGCCATTGCCGCCGTTAAGGCCGTCAATGCAGTGCAAATTGCATTACGCGGTGATGGTCACCACTTCGTCTCACTTGACAAGGTCATCAGAACGATGAAAGAAACCGGGAAAGATATGTCAGAAAAGTATAAAGAGACATCGCAGGGCGGACTGGCAGTCAACACCATAGAATGTTGATCAGTACAAACAGCCTGAGCTAAGCATAAACGGAAAATATGATCCTTTTTTATGAAGTCGTGGGATTGAGTTCTATTATATTGAACAATAAAAAGGCTAATCACCGCGCCTAATCAGGCAACTAATCGACCTTTCTGATGTATTCTACTTTGTACATAATTCACAATATCAACTATAAAATATTCCTATTTTTCAGTATAATAGGGGCTTTGTTGAATAAATCAGATTTCGGGTAAGTCTCCCCCGTAGCGGGTTGTGTT
>OKKN01000108.1_pt1 | contig 28902 bp, 28 predicted proteins | sample 1614621 | NCBI WGS metagenome assembly OKKN01 (sample SAMN04436956, study PRJEB24849) | human gut metagenome | biome: human gut; feature: NICU; material: stool | host: Homo sapiens | place: USA: Saint Louis, MO | collected 2010-01-12 | reverse complement strand
AATTTTTAACATATGTGTCAAGTTACATCAATCTTTTGTTTTGTTGACGATCCTTTCGATTTTACGGTGAGTGTGATGTGCATACACCCGTGCAACAACTTCTGGAATTTGTTTATGTGCTGGGTCTAGTAAGTTAAGTTGTACCATGATTTCGCCAGCTTTTTTGTAGCGATTTTGGATGGTTTCGTCGTCGTCATTTTTGTCAGATATCAACATCAATTCATTTAGCTCTTTTTCCAAGCCCACACGTTCTGTCGCGGTTAAGTTTGTTTTCATTATAAGTTTTTTACCTCCGTTTTTTTTCTGCTTATGCACCAATTGCTAAAGTGGGAACTCATAATCCTCAATACTTGGAGGTTTGGATAATTTAAATTTACCCACTAATTCATCTAAGCGCGACTCGTACTCACAAATATATAATCCTGCTATAAACTTAGCGCGAGCATAATCACCAGCTCTCGATAAATCAAAAACACCGTGTGTGAAAAAAATATTAGTGTTAATTTTGCTATGCACCGAAACAATGCTCGTTTTAAAATTAAACTCAACAATGAAGACATGAATACCATCATGAGATTTTTGCGACCAGCTTGTTTTTTGCCGTGTGTAATAATCATGAATCAACTTAACCGCGTTGTCGTCGTATTTGTTGATATATTTGTCAACTACCAGATAGGATAAATAAGTTGTTCGCTTTTGATTCATGATTCGTTTTATTTCGCGTGTCGTTAGTACACTGACATTTGACATTAAACCAGCCTCGATTCTTCACGGTAAGAGTAATAAGTATTGTTGTCAGTCACGATTATGTGATCAAGTAAATCAATTCCAATTAAATCACACACTTTCTTCATCCTCTCCGTGAATGCATCATCATTTGTTGATGGTGTTTCATATTATCAAGAGTAAATTACAAAAGAATCATTTAAATCAATACTTTCACTTTGAATACATGTATTTGAAGTGGAAGGTACTTATTTCAAAAATAGTAAAACCTGTATCTTAAATTACTTAATAGTAACATAAGATACAGGCTGATTTTTTATTCATTGTTATTTATACTAAAGCACCCGATAGCTCTGAAAACAATCACAAATTCAACTTTTCAAAGCCACAGCTTTAAGTTATTTTGTCCAGACAACCCCCATTGCCCAACCCATTTTATGGAATTGGCATCCAGGCAACAACTTTTCATATAAATCGTAATAATTTTGTTCAGATAGGTACTTATCTGAAGCTAAATGCTCAAGCCATGATTTAGATGTGTTGTGATTATAAATTCTAATCGCATTTTTTATTCCAAATTTGAAACAATGCGGTAAAAACTCTTGGATTGCCCCTAATTTATAAACATAGGTAGGCGGTGTCTCGACTTCAGATACATTATCAAGAATAACTATTCTTCCTTCCTCATTCAACAGTTCCTTCATTTGCTGTATTACGCTGGCTATATCATCCAAATGATGAAAGGTTGTTCGGCTTACAATAAAATCAAACTTCTCATTAAAATTAAGTTGTTCTGCATTCATATTCAGATAGACCGTATTTGTTAGTTGACGTTTAGATTTGGCAAGATCGAGCATTTGATTAGAAATATCAATCCCTACCACTTCATCATAATAACTTGCTAATTTCTCCACTAACAAACCCGAGCCACATCCGATATCTAATGCTCTGCCTTTCTTTGGAGACATATTAGACACAAAGAATGAATAATCATTCAAAAGCTCATTCACGAAATCGTAATCTTCTGCAACCTTATCAAACTGTGATTCTATTGTATTCAAAAAGATCCCCCATTCCTACTTTATCGACATTCTTTCATTACTTACCACTTTAGATGTTTTTTCGTTGGGGATAAAACTTCCCTTTAGACAATTTTATCCAAAGACAATACAACAGTGCAACTTTATTAAAGTCACTGTCCTTTATCGCAGCCTTTACTTTTTAGTAAAGACAGTGGCTTCTCTTATCAAGTTTCAAAACATATTATTTTGAAGAAAACGTCCATCTGAAGTGTCAAGTGCAAAATTACATATAAAGGTTTATTCTAAAATGAAAAGATGATACAATCATATTCAGTTACATAAGGAGGTTTCAATTATGTGCACCAGTATCGCAGTAGTAGAAATTACTTTATCTCATTCATAATGAAAAAAATGGAAAGGAGATAAAAGTATGGGTACTTTTTCTATATTTGTTATTAATAAAGTTCGTTATCAACCAAATCAAAATTAATTGGTTATAATGAACGCTTAATGTCAGTTCATTATAACCAGTAAGGAGAAGGTTATAATGAACCAGAAAAACCCTAAAGACACGCAAAATTTTATTACTTCTAAAAAGCATGTAAAAGAAATATTGAATCACACGAATATCAGTAAACAAGACAACGTAATAGAAATCGGATCAGGAAAAGGACATTTTACCAAAGAGCTAGTCAAAATGAGTCGATCAGTTACTGCTATAGAAATTGATGGAGGCTTATGTCAAGTGACTAAAGAAGCGGTAAACCCCTCTGAGAATATAAAAGTGATTCAAACGGATATTCTAAAATTTTCCTTCCCAAAACATATAAACTATAAGATATATGGTAATATTCCTTATAACATCAGTACGGATATTGTCAAAAGAATTACCTTTGAAAGTCAGGCTAAATATAGCTATCTTATCGTTGAGAAGGGATTTGCGAAAAGATTGCAAAATCTGCAACGAGCTTTGGGTTTACTATTAATGGTGGAGATGGATATAAAAATGCTCAAAAAAGTACCACCACTATATTTTCATCCTAAGCCAAGTGTAGACTCTGTATTGATTGTTCTTGAACGACATCAACCATTGATTTCAAAGAAGGACTACAAAAAGTATCGATCTTTTGTTTATAAGTGGGTAAACCGTGAATATCGTGTTCTTTTCACTAAAAACCAATTCCGACAGGCTTTGAAGCATGCAAATGTCACTAATATTAATAAACTATCGAAGGAACAATTTCTTTCTATTTTCAATAGTTACAAATTGTTTCACTAAATTAAAGTAATAAAGCGTTCTCTAATTTCACAAGAGGACGCTTTATTCTTCCCAAAAATTGTTCAATATTTATCAATAAATCAGTAGTTTTAAAAGTAAGCACCTGTTATTGCAATAAAATTAGCCTAATTGAGAGAAGTTTCTATAGAATTTTTCATATACTTAACGAGTGCTTTCACCTTTGAATATAGTCCTTCCCACTTATCATCACACTCTCCCCGATAGCCTTTTCTAGCTATATCCAGTAAAGTTACATGCTCTTTAGGTAAAAGAGGTATAGCCCATTCTGCAGCGACATCTTTCGAGGTAATTTCACCAGTAGTCACTGTTTGCCACATTCGAGCTAGGGTTAAAATTACATTACGCTCATCACCTTTTATCCCCTCAATTAGTTCTGGCAAAGAATCCTTAATTGCTCTTCGAATATCTGTCAAAGGTACGGAGACAAGTATACTTGAAGAATCAGGACCAAATAGAGAAATACTATTCTTTCTTGCTTGTGCTAAAACAATAGCCAAATCAGGATCATAGCTTGGTTCCTGAATTTGTCCATTCTCAAATTCACCCCTGAGCCACTCACCGTATATAAATTCTCTTTTTGGAGGATATTGCCAAGGGACAACTTCACTCCTATTTATAACCGTAACTTCAAGTGGTCTAACAGAATCCGTATTTCCAATCTTTCCTGATATAGTCATTAGTCTTTCTGTTAGTTTTTTTCGAGTTAATTGAGGTAAACTATGATTCACGACGACTAGAACATCTACATCGCTGTTAATGCGTAAACCACCATTTACTGCTGAACCAAATAGATATACTCCAACTATTGAACTTCCAAATAAATCTTTTACGATTTTTAATGTTTGAATCGCTTGATTTGGTATTTTTCCGTTAATCAAATTGCTCATGATTTCACCTCGTAACTGATTATGTTCATATAAAGTTTATATTGATACTCAATTTACTTACCCTAGATTGGACATATACCTAAATGACTGTTCAATAAAGCTGACCGTTAGCGTTTAAGTACATCCTTTCACAATTTGTCTACAGATTAATAATTATTCTTTATTATACAGATCTCCATATAATTTTTGAATTTGGTTCTGTAATTTTTTATTTTCTTTTTCTAATTCCATTACTCTTCTTTTTAAGGTTTTAATAAGGATTTCCTCCGAACGAGAACTTTTCTTGGGTTTTGAGACTACATTTGCTGTTATTTGACGCTCACGAAGGGATTCGATTCTTTGCCTAATATCGTGTTCCTTATAAAGCCATGATTTAGAAACATTAGCTTCCTTTGCTATTGAATTAAAATTAATAACTTTACCTTCAATCGAAAATTTAGAAATCGCTTTGTCTACTTTTTCCCTTGTCTTTTTTGATTTCTGCTTCGCCAAACGTACAATTTCTGTTGTATTTCTAACTTGTTTATCCATTGATAATTACCCCGTCAAACTTCCAATGATTTGTTCTAAACGCTCTTTAACACGGCTATTAGTCTCTACTTGTCTTTGCCATTGTTTATCCTTAGCTATGGCTAATAACTCTTCTGTACGCTCTAACTGTTCTTCGTGCTGTGGTAAGAATTGCTTACTGGTACAGAAGTGAGTGCAATCTAAGCATGCATTCGCATGTGGACAACCACCTGCTACTACTGGCAATCTACAATAACCATTTGGAAGCACTTGTGCATTTATATTTTTCTTGAACCATTGAAGCTCTACATCATCGACTTCATTATCTTCATCTAGATCAAGCACATCTCCATTATTGGTAACCAGTTTTTCCTGAAATTTAGTAAATTCATTTTTTAGAGTTTCATCAAAGATATGAGCGTATCTGCTTGTCATTTCTGGGCTTTCATGCCCCAAAAATTTCTGCACAATATGCTGGGGCATCCCGTTGTTAATCATTCTTGTTCCTACTGTATGGCGAAAGGCATGGGCATGGAATCTATAAATCTCACCTGATTTATCCACTATATTTTGCTCATAAGCTAATTTATTTAACTCACCTCTAAATGTTTCTTGTTTTAATGGCGATCCATCTTTTCTTGGAAAGAGGTATTCACTATCTGGAAATTCCTCTGAAACTTTATCTTCCCGAACTTTAATAAGTAAAGCTACCTCTTTAGATATTGGAACTATATGCTCCTTTTTCATTTTCCATTGATAATACTTTAAAAAGAAATCTCCATCTTTGTCCTCTAATAGACAGCCTTTTTTCAAGGTGCACAATTCACTTATCCTCATTCCACATTCTTGAACAATCATAGTCATCGTAGCTATATATTCGGGTAATTTATCAAGATGACTGTTCAATTGCTCTAGGACGAATTCATCTATAAAGCGTGGTTTTGCTCTTGGTATTTTCGGATAGTCCTCAGAATAAATTAATATTTTGGAAGGAACATCATCCCATTCTAGCCTAAGAAGGGTACTAAATAGTCCTTCCAATATAGAGATCCTCCCAGTTATTGTACTAGGTTTTATTCCCATCATGTTTAGTTCACTTAAATATGCTTCAATTTCCACTCTCGTTAATTGGTGTACTCTCTGAACTTGTTTAAATTTCATGTCCAGAAAATTAAAGAACTCTTTAAGTCTTTGGGCAATATCACTTACATAGGAAAAGCTATCCATGTTCAATCTCAACTTACAATATCTTTTTACAAGTTGTTTAAAATATGTATTCCGAAACCCTTTAAAGTTAATTGTATATTCATATTGTGTTGGGTTAACCTTATCATCTGGCAAAGGTAAGTTACGTCTATCCCAAACGTCTTTATCCCACTCCTCTCCATCAAAATAAAAGTTCTCATAAAACTCCATAAATTGTTTTAGATTAGTAACATAGTAGGAATTAGCTTTTACAGGTGTTTTTTCTTGATTAGCAGTAATCTTATAATTAGTAGTGGTAATTCTAACACCCCGTTTTGTCAAATAAGTTCTATACTCCGTCATTGCTTTTTCAATAGGAACTTCAGTAATTGAAGTAATGCTAGGATACTTTAAATCTAAGAAATCTAACATTTTATTAATTACTGTTCCTTTTCTAATCCAGACAGTTTTTGCATTCCATATTCCATTGTTTAAATGGTAAAAATAAAAATATTTCAATTCTGTTCTTAACCACAGATTTTTAACACGTTCAAAACGAACCCAACGATTCCTTAAAGCAGGATTCTTACTTAATTCTATGGCAGAAGGATGTGGACATTTTCTTATATCCCAACTATTATTAGCCCAAAACCCCTGCATTTCTTCATTCATTACAGCTATTTTTTTGCTAATCTCACTCTGACTAATAATTTTCCTTTTACTAGAAGCATTCATTTCTTATGCTCCTTTCTCTCGAGGTATTTATTAAACTCATTTTTCATATCCTGATCTGAAAGATGAACATAGGTATTTAACGTTGTCTGAACATGTGCGTGACCTAATCTCTTTTGAACGAACGCAACATCCCATCCTTCCCTAATTAGCTGCGTTGCGTGAGTGTGGCGAAGCATATGTGATGTAAATTCTATTCCAGTCCTTTTAACTATTCTTCTAACTAGATCAAGAACACTTTGGTACTTTAGTGGTTTCCCAAAATAGCCTTCTTTTAAGGAAATAAAAACATAATCATGCTCCAATTCCTCACTATACTCATATATCAAGTAATCTGTATAAAGTGACATAAGTTCTTTACTCACATGTATTGTTCTTTCCTTCCTTAATTTAATATAAGCTTCATTAACATTAACATCTCTAGGTGTTAAATGGATTTGATTGTCCCAAGTGACAATATCTTCAAGCCTAAGCGATAACACTTCACCGATTCTTAAACCACCCTCATACATAAGCATTAAAATTAATTTATCTCTTTTCGTATGACAAGCATCAATAATTTGCTTAACTTCCTCTGATCTCAATGTTCTTATCTGTTTCTTTTTAACCCTTAACTTTAAGACATTCTTTTGGTATCTACCCTTATTAACATGATGTAAAAATCCTTTGAAATTTCTTCCCTTTGCTTGTTTAAATACATCAATTGATTTAAATTCTCCTAATCTACTTAAATAATCAAGAAAACTCATAACTACATTTAAAATTGTATTCACTGTCGTTTCTTCTCTTATGGCTTTTTTTGACTGAAGATCAATTACATTTGATGCTGAAGGATATCTCAACCAACCTACGAAGTCTGCTAACAACTCAAAGTTAATATCATTAAGAATAACACCTCTCTGTTCCATGAACTCGTACAGCAACTTTAAATGATAGCAGTATGCTTTAATGGTATTAGGAGACTTACCAGTATTATCTAAGTATTTAATAAATTTCATTACTGGTTCTATTAGCTGGTATTCTTTATCTAGTAATAAATACAATGGATACGGCTTATTCTCCACTTCTATCCTTTGAACCTTCACATGTTCCCACCTCTTTAAATACTTTAACTACTACAAATTATAAACCTTGTTAATTTTTATTTAAAGTAAAATATCCCTTTAATATCTCCTCTTAAACTACTTTAACTACTATTATTTATTATACTATGGTTAAGGGATTTCCCGAGGGGTGATTATGCCCTAATACCACCCGCGCTGCACTAATTCGCACCGCCTCGCGAAAAATTTCCCGGGGATGGGCGATACTCTGATTCAGCGAGCCAATGAAGATCGTCTTCTGCGAAATAATTTCATTTTTCGTATTCAAAAAGAAGGCGACTAAATGCTCTTGATGATAATCCTTTAGTTCTGTGATCAACTGTTGACCTAAAGAAAGACTAGATTGAACCTTCCCCATCTTTGGCTGTAATGCGCGATTGATTCGATGACCAAATTCCATCATCGCCTTTAATTCAATTGCTCGCGTCTTGCCAATTCCCTTTGCTGCAGCTCCTGCAGCGTTGCATGCTTTAGATCATAGAGTGCTGGGTATTCACGCAAAATACTACCCGCTAATTCCATCACATTTTGCTGACGCGATCCATTGCGCAAGATAATCGCTAGTAGTTCCTGATCCGATAAATGCTTCTCACCTTCTCTAAGCAAACGCTCCCGCGGCCATGAACTTTCAGGCAGCTCTTGTAATAACAAACTTTTTTCCATAAAAAACTCCTTTGCTACTTTTCTTTAAAGTACGCAAAGGAGTTGATTTTATGCTTCTAAAAAGTCGATTACCTCATGCAAGGTGGAGAAAACCGATTCTGTTTTTTCTTTTAATTCAGTAGTTGGCGGAAGAATATCCGGTACCATCACTACTGGCACCTCCGCTCCTTCTGCGGCTAAGATCCCATTTTTCGAATCCTCTAACACTAAGCAATCTTCAGGCGCAAGTCCTAAGCGATTCGACGCGATTACAAAAATTTCTGGATCAGGTTTGGCAAATTTCACGTCCTCAGCTGAAATAATGTCCGAAAATTTGTCACGAATTCCTGCATGCTCCAGTAAAATTTCAATAATCGGTCGCACATTACTAGACGCCACTACCCGCGGAATTTCTTTTTCCTCTAAATAAGCGAGCAATTCATGGACACCTGGTTTCAAATCGACCTCACCGGTTTTGAAACGATCATGAGCCATTCCCCAGCTTTCATCGATAAATTTTTGCACCGTCTCCTCGCCATGATCAGCATACATTTTGTGCAGCTCTGCCCAGACCTCTTCATCTGAGATACCGATAAAACGTGCATAAATCTCTTTCGTAAAAGGCAGACCGTATTTCTCAGCTACCACCAAATTGGCTTCGCAGTAAATCGACTCCGTATCAAACAATAAGCCGTCCATGTCGAAAATGATTCCCTTAACTTTTTTCATTCGTACCTCCTAAATTTAATAATAATTGACGTACTTCAGAAACGAAGTACAATGAGCCCGTAATCAATAGTAAATCATCTGCACCCATATCCTCTAATAATTCTCCTAAGCCGAATTGCCATAATGAAACCACCTCAAAGCGGCTATCCAGATGGTCAAAGCGACTAAGATCCAACGCTTTAGGATATTCAAATGTGGTCAGATAAATGTGAGCATTAGGAATTTCTGAAAGCAATGCAAGCATCTGGTCAACATCCTTCGTCTCCAACGCTGAAAAAAGAATATTGATATTATAATCGCGAAATTCGCGTTTTACATTTTCTACTAAGCGTTTCATGGCATGTCCGTTGTGCGCCCCATCCATGACGATCAAGGGTTCGTCACTGACCTTTTCCATTCTAGCCGGCCATTGTGCCTTCATCAACCCTTTTTGAATTGTCTTCTCTTCAAATGGCAGACCCTTTTGTTCACAATAGAGATGATACAGCTCAATCGCTACTCCGGCATTTTCTACTTGATGACGCCCCAATAATGGTACCTTCAGTGATGTAAGCTTGCCAGCTTGATCGGTAAAATTGAACAGCTCGCCCCAAGTAGGATCTGGACGCAAATAATCCACTTGGTATTCTTCGCCGTAGCGATACATTTTTGCTGTCTCATTCGCTGCCTTTTCCACAATTTCGATCAACGGACCTTTCGTAATTTTTCCTGTTACTACGGGTACATTTTTTTTGATGATTCCGGCTTTTTGTCCGGCGATCTCGTTTAAGGTATCTCCCAAAACATCCATATGATCGTAGCCGATCGTTGTAATAGCCGTCAAAATCGGTTTCACGACATTGGTTGAATCCAGCAAGCCGCCTAAGCCAACTTCAACGATGGCAACGTCCACTTGTTCTGTCGCGAAATAATCCAGCATGATTGCTGTCAAAATCTCAAATTCCGTAATCCCGCTAATTGCTGGGTCTCGATCAAGCTCAGCGACGATTGGCTGATATTTTTCGACATAGACAATCAGCTGATTGTCTGGAATTGGCTGGGCGTCAATGGCGATTCGTTCGTTAAATTCTTCAATGTAAGGGGAAGTAAAGCTGCCGACAGTCACTCCCGCCTCAATTAAAATACTGCGTAAATAGGCAACTGTTGAACCTTTACCATTCGTTCCGGCAATATGAATCACAGGCACCTTTTTTTCTGGATTATCTACTTTATCTAATAACGCTTGGATGCGTTCTAAACCTGGGCGTGAGCCAAATTTTTTACGACTATGAATCCAAGCAATCGCTTCTTCTATCATCAATAGTATTCGCCTCGTTTATCTCTTTTTTTGCATGCCTCTAGTATAGCAAAGTTTCCTGAAGAAAGATGGATAAGTGCTGAGGAAATCCACCAATTTATAAATTTAGTTATGAGATTATCAGATAAAAAATGAGCGCGACCCAAATTACAGGTCACACTCATCAATCAATTAAGAAATCGTCCGCAGACTTTCAATCCGTTCTTGAACCGCTGCTTGTTTTTCTAAATAATCTTTTTCTTTTGCTCGTTCTTCAGCAACCACGTTTTCAGGTGCATTCGCCACGAAGCGTTCATTGGCTAATTTACCTTGGACACGTTTGACTTCACCGTTCCATTTTGCCAATTCTTTTTCAAGTCGTTTGATCTCTTCTTCGATATTGATCAAACCGGCTAATGGCAAGTAAATTTCTGCGCCAGTCAATACGGCTGACATCGCCAAGTCAGGTGCTGTAATGTCGCTTGCAATCACCAATTCTTCTGGATTACAGAAGCGTTCGATATAGCTGGTGTTCTCAATTAAGAATTCATCGATTTTTTGATCATTCGTTTTGATCAGTAAAGTAATTGGTTTTGAAAGTGGTGTATTCACTTCCGCCCGAATGTTTCGAACTGAACGAATCAATTCCTTCAAAAATTCCATACCTTTTGCGGCTGTTTTGTCATCGTATTCTGGATGAACCACTGGATAGTCCGCAACAACTAATGACTCGCCAGTATGTGGAATCTTCGCCCAAATTTCTTCTGTTACAAAAGGCATAATTGGATGTAATAGACGTAAGGTTTGATCTAAAACGTAAACCAAAATGCTCTTCGTCGTTTGTTTTGCTTCTTCATCTTCTCCGTAAAGAATTTCTTTACTCATCTCGATATACCAGTCACAGAAGTCATCCCACATGAAGTTATACAATTGACGTCCAGCTTCACCAAATTCAAATTGATCAAACAGGCTGGTTACTTTTTCAATCGTTTCATTCAAACGAGTTAAAATCCAACGATCCGCCACAGTTTTCTCACCAGAGAAATCAATATCTTCAGCGGTAAAGCCTTCAACGTTCATAATTACGAAACGAGAAGCATTCCAGATTTTATTGATAAAGTTCCAAGCTGCATCCATTTTTTCATAACTGAAGCGAACATCTTGACCTGGCGCTGAACCTGTTGATAAGAACCAACGCAATGCGTCAGCACCATATTGCTCAATCACGTCCATTGGATCGATCCCGTTGCCTAAAGATTTACTCATCTTACGGCCTTGTTCATCACGAATCAAACCGTGGATCAACACATTTTTAAATGGACGTTCATCCGTGAATTCCAAGCTTTGGAAAATCATCCGGCTTACCCAGAAGAAAATAATATCGTAACCGGTCACTAAGGTACTGGTTGGGAAGTAGCGTTTGTAATCTTCACTTGCTTCGTCCGGCCAGCCCATCGTAGAAAACGGCCATAAGGCTGAACTGAACCAAGTATCTAATACATCCGGATCTTGTTCCCAATTTTCGCTATCCGCAGGAGCTTCCATGCCAACATACATTTCGCCGGTTTCTTTATGATACCAAGCAGGAATACGATGTCCCCACCATAGTTGACGTGAAATAACCCAGTCGTGGACATTTTCCATCCAAGTCATAAAGGTATTGTTAAAACGAGGCGGGAAGAAATCTACTGCGTTATCCGTGCTTTGATTTTTCACTGCTTGATCTGCCAACGGTCCCATCTTAACAAACCATTGAGTTGATAAACGTGGTTCAACAACAACACCCGTACGTTCTGAGTGCCCAACGCTGTGAACCATTTTTTCGACTTTGATCAAACGACCGATTTCTTTCAAATCAGCAACGATTGCTTTACGTGCTTCGAAACGATCCATGCCCGCATACTTGCCGGCCAGCTCATTCATGCTGCCATCCGGATTCATCACGTTTACTCGCGGCAAATCATGACGATTACCCACTTCAAAGTCATTCGGGTCATGAGCAGGAGTAATTTTCACTGCCCCTGTTCCAAACTCACGATCAACATAACTGTCCGCAATGATTGGAATTTCTTTATCGACTAATGGTAAAATTACTGTCTTACCAACCAAGTCTTGGTAGCGTTCATCTTCTGGGTGGACAGCAATCGCTGTATCTCCTAACATCGTTTCAGGACGAGTCGTCGCAATTTCCAACACACCGCTGCCATCACTTAACGGATAAGAAACATGATAGAAGGCACCCTCTAAGTCTTTATGGATAACTTCAATGTCAGACAAAGCCGTTTTCGCTTGCGGGTCCCAATTGATGATGTATTCGCCACGATAGATTAAATCCTTCTCGTATAACGAAACAAAAACCTTACGCACTGCATCGGATAAGCCATCATCAAGAGTAAAACGTTCACGGCTATAATCCAGGGATAAGCCTAACTTCGCCCATTGCTCACGAATATGTCCTGCGTACTCTTCTTTCCATTCCCAAACCTGATCAACAAATTTTTCACGACCAAGATCATAACGGGAAATACCTTGTTCTCGTAATTTTTCTTCAACTTTTGCTTGCGTCGCGATACCCGCATGGTCCATCCCAGGCAGCCACAGCGTATCAAAGCCTTGCATCCGTTTCTGACGAATGATCATATCTTGCAACGTCGTATCCCATGCATGACCTAGATGCAACTTCCCAGTTACATTTGGGGGCGGAATAACAATCGAATAAGGTTTTGCTTGCTGATCTTCTGATGGCTTGAATAAATCTTGGTCCAACCATTTTTGGTAACGACCCGCTTCTACTTCTTGCGGATTGAATTTTGTTGGTAAATTTTCAGTCATTTAAATTCCTCCTATTTTAAAAGATTGATTGCTGGTACAGCTTCTTTAGTCAAAGCAACAGGTACTCTTTTCGTGCATATACGAATCCGCTAAACAGTTCCGTTTCATGTTTCGTCAGAACCTTTTTAACTAGGATGTGCATCCACAATAAATTGCGAAAAGCAGAACTAACGAAAAAAAATCCTAGAACACAACTGTGTTCTAGGACGTAAATTACGCGGTACCACCTAAATTGCAGAAAAAGACTCTGCCGCTCGAACATGTGTAACGGACATGTACCGTGCGTTCTTACTTCTTTCAGATCGCAAAACTCCCAAGCTACCTTCTATGAGTCAAAGTAAAGATGTTTCAGCCGTGCATCTTCTCTCTAGAACTTTAATCCTCATATACTCCTCTTGATCATCGTCTGACTCATTCTACAATGAACTCGGAAACTTGTAAAGTCCTACTGACCATCAAAATAGATCAACGTCTGTAACTCCGAGGTTAAATCAATATAATGGACATGGACATTATCCGGCACTTTTAAAGGATCTGGCGCAAAATTTAAAATGGCTGTGACTCCATTTGCAACCACTTGGTCAATTGCTGCTTGAGCATTTTGACTGGGAACCGTAGAGATAGCAACAGTAATTTTTTCTTCCGCCAACACCTCATCCATCTCATCAATCGAATGAATAAGGTAGCCACACAGCTCTTTGCCAACCTTTTCAGGATCGTTATCGAATGCACAAACAATATTCAAATTTTCATTGCGACGAAAATTATTATTTAGCAGCGCTTGGCCTAAGTTCCCGCAGCCAATCAATGCGATCCGTTTTTCTTCCTTCGTTTCCAGCATGTCGCTAAAAACCTTAATCAAGTCGTTGACATCGTAGCCGTAACCACTGCGGCCAAGCTCTCCAAAATGGGAAAAGTCACGTCGAATCGTCGCAGATCCTACCTGAGTCATTTTGCTGAGCTCGGAAGATTTGATGCGAGTAACACCATTTTTCTCCAATCCTTTCAAACAACGTAAATACAAAGACAGTCTTTTAGTTGTCGCTTTCGATAGTTGGGGTTTTTGAATGATTCGCTCCATGTTTTTTCTCCTTGTTCGTTTTAATGTAATAATTTTTTTTCAAAAAATTAGGCTGATTCTCTCGCCGTATATCATTCTGCTAAACAGTTTCTTTTGCTCGTTTTGAACATAGCTTTTTATTTCTTCTGAGCTATAGATACTGCGAAAAGCTGAACTGACATCCTTGTTCGTTTTAGTGTAATCATTTTTTTAGCAAAAAATTAGGTCGATTCTCTCGCCGTATATTAGTCTATGAGCTCTTGTTTGTTAATTACTTCACATAAACGATTTTAACATGTAGAAAAAACAATAACAATCTTTTACAAAAAAAAGAGCAAGAAAGTACACTTTCTTGCTCAAATTTATTATAAAAAATCTGCGAACTCTTCGTTTTTCTCTGTTCGAGCAGGCATGATCTCTTCAATCTTCAATCCAGCTAAACAGCGGGCCATCAACCCTTCAATATCGAAGCGTTCCTCCAGTTCCAAAACTTTCTCCAGTTTTGGTCGTGTCTTAGGTTGAGGTGGCGCAAAGATTGTACAGCAATCTTCAAACGGCTGAATGGCCAACTCAAAGGTATCAATCTTTTCTGCTAGTTCAATGATTTCAGTTTTATCCATTGTCACGACTGGTCGAATAATTGGTGTAGTCGTCACTTCATTGATGGCTACCATACTATGCAATGTTTGTGAGGCTACTTGGCCCAGTGATTCCCCATTGATAATGACTAATCCATGACGCATCTCGCGAATCGCATCTGTTAATCGCAGCATCATCCGACGTGTTAATGTCATCCAATATCCTTGTGGGCTATGGGCTTTGATTTCTTCTTGAATTTCAGTAAAAGGAACTTCGATAAATTGGATTCCGCCAACATATGGCGTTAATTTTTCTGTCAGATCCTTGGCCTTTTGCAGCGCCTGCTCACTAGTATAAGGCGGGCTGGCAAAATGAACAGCCTCAATCTCCACTCCGCGTTTCATCGCTAAGTAACCAGCAACTGGGGAATCGATCCCGCCAGACAGCATTAACATTCCACGACCACTGGTCCCAACTGGCAATCCACCAGCTCCTTTGATCGTTTCGTAAGAAAGATAAGCCCCATCACGGCGAATTTCTACCCGCAAATTAATATCCGGACGCTTCATCTGGGCTTTGATATCGGGACAAACATCCATTACTGCATCTCCTAGATATTGCTGGATACCATGACTATCCAATTCAAAGTGATGGTCACTACGCTTAGCAGTAATCTTAAAGGTTTCTTTTCCCGTATAAATCTCTTGCATGATTTGCTGCGTCATTTGCTTCAAATCATCAAGTGTTTTTTCTACGCGAATACTTGGCGAGAAGGTTTGAATCCCAAAAACCTTTTCTAATTTAGGTAAAACCAAACGGCTGTCTTCACCATTTAATAAAATATGCATTCGGTCACGATCAGCATGAATTTTCAAATCAGGAAATTCCGCCAACGCCCCACGGACATTTTGTGCGAGTCGCATGATAAAACTGCGACGGTTCTTTCCCTTGGTTGATAACTCTCCGTAGCGCACCATAATTTCAGTATATTGCACGATCATTCTCCTTATTTATAATGTCAGTTCTTGACCTTCTTTGTCTTTTAATGCTTCAACTGGCATCCATAATCACTATTTACATGAAGCGGTCTTAATTGATCTTCGAAAACTTGTCGTAAAGATGGTTGAATATCACCATGAATTGCTCTGCTTCGGCCATGGTATTGGCTTCATCTAAACTAACTCGGATTGCCGTCGTGGCAATGTCATGGGGAACCCCCATGGCATGTAATGTCGAGCTATCGACCTTTTTACGACTTGAACAAGCACTCGTCGTTGACACGAAAATTTGTTTTTCCTCCAAGGCGTGAACCAACACTTCCCCGCGAATCCCTTTAATTCCAAACGTTAAAATATGCGGCGCAAAATCCTCATCGCCAGAGAAAATCGTTACCTTTTCATAGCTAGCTAACGCTTCCTTTAAGTATTGACGAATGACTGCTGTGTGGTTTGGTCGTTCTGCCTTTTTCTCAAGGTGTAGGCGCAAAGCCCGACTCATCGCCACAATAGCAGGAAGATTTTCAGTCGTTGCACGCTGCCCACTTTCTTGTCCGCCGCCGTTTAACAACGGTGCCAGCTTCTTGCCTTCCTTCCAATAGATAAAACCAACTCCACGAGGACCGTGAAATTTATGGGCAGAAAAAGTAGCAAAATCAACCCGTGGTGTCAGCCATTTTTCCTGCTCAACTTTACCAATCGCCTGTACGGCATCCACATGGAAATGAATCGTGGGGTGGTCTTCCAACACTTTGCTAATCGCTTCGATCGGTTGAATTGCTCCCATTTCATTGTTGACACCCATAACCGAAACTAAAATCGTTTCAGGACGAATTAGCTTAGCCAACTGCTCGACTTTTACAAAACCATTTTGATCAACTGGTGCGATACTTACTTCGAATCCAAGTTCTTTTAGTTGTTCGGCTGTTCGACTGACAGCCGGATGCTCAACACTGGAAATAATGAGATGATTGCCGTATTCTCGCTTAGCAATCGCTGTACCTTTCAGTACCCAGTTATCCCCTTCCGTGCCGCCGCTGGTAAAAAAGACTTCATTGGTTTTCACATTCAGCAAGTCTGCTGTTTGTTTTCGCGCTTGCTGCAGCAAACGATTCGCCTGCGTACCTAAGTCATGCAGACTAGAGGGATTCCCCATAATCCGTTGACTCGTTTTTACATATGTATCAAGTGCGGATGGATAAATTGCCGTCGTCGCACTATTATCAAAATAAATCATTCTTCGACCTTCCTTCAAAAATTCTTTCCTATTATAGCGAGAATGTCATAACACTTCAAGTAATCCTTACAAATAAGAAGAGTTTCATAACCTCTTCCTTAACAGTTGCCAATAACGTCGATCTTCATTTCTCCGAAATAAAGTAAAAAAGCTGAGCAAATCGCTCAGCTTAGACTAAATCTCGGTTGTTAAAATAGAAATCTTCAATCCGTTTAAAAGCACCAGGTTCAACTCGTTCTAGCGCAGTGCCAATCTCATCCAAGGCATCTTGGTAACGATATTCTCTGTTAAATAGTTCCAAACTGTTCTCAATCGCACTCTTGATTTCAGGATGAGTATGACGGTAACGATTCGCATATTGCATCATTTGCTCCGTCAACGCTGCAGCATCCACTAAGTCGTAGGTCTTTTGATCCAACAATTCCATGTCCTCATCGCAAAGACTCACAAGCTTATTAATATCCTGCATATTGATCCGAATCTTGTTTAATGATTTGCTTAACTCTTCCACACGATCCGTCGCTACGAAGAAGAATTCTAAGTAATCCCCAGGCAAGCCAGGTAAACGTTGTTGTTCTACATAGCGTTTTAGATTGCGTAAACGGAATTCATACTTCTCGATTTTCTCAGAAGCTTCCTTTTCACCTTTACGCAAATCGTGTAAGTCATCATCGATCTCAACTTGTTTCGTTTCAATATCATCCAAGACTTTGAAGGCATCCTTATAGAACACTTGAACTTCGGAAAAGGCTAATTCATGTTTGTCAATCTGTGGTTCCATATTGCGGTTGCGACGTTCCAGTTCTTCAATCTCTGTTTGGAAACCGCGGGCACGTCCCAACTCATTGTTGTTCAATGCGTAGCTCTGAGAAGTGTGGTCCAACTCGACCATCAATTGGTGGTTATTCCGAGCAGCGTGAGTAATATATTCACCGATTGTTTTACGGTTAGTTAAAACATATTTTTTCGCTTCAAATTCTTTTTCTAATACGACATACAGATCATCGATCAATTCAGCCGTTTCTTTATTGGCTGTTTCCACAGTACCTAACTCGATTTTCTCTAAATCCTCTAATGAACGTTCAACATGCTTCTTCACTTTATCCAGACGTTCTTCGAAATCATCCTCTGGTAAAACAAAATTGTCAGCCATCATTTTCTTATAAGTTTTTTCTAGTTCATCGATCTGGCCTGGGAAAGTTTTTTCTAAATCTTCATAAATAGCAGGAACCTTTTGCATCGTTTCTTGTACTTCGTACGTATGCTTCTCTGCATCATCCAATACTTCTCGGGCTTCGATCGGATCGCCTGAAGTATTCAAAGTAACGAATTGCGTAAATTCGATTTCCACATTTTTTACCTGTTTTTGAATCTCAGGTAAAGCAGGTCCAAAGCTGTCTTTCTTTTCCTTCAGATCCTTTTTCAATTCTTCAAAAACATCTAACGCTTGCTGAACGGCTAATGAATTACGTTCTTCAGTCTCGCGTAATTCCTTCAATCCTGTACGAATTCCTTCAACTTCTTCTTCCATCTCAGTCATCGTGCGCTCTGCGCTTTCGATCGCCGATTTTCCCTTCATAAAACGGAAGGTCTCATTTTGGCTTTCAACTTCAAAGATTTGACTTTCAAGCTCAGCAAAAGATTTCGTCGAAACATCTGTCCACTTTTGATTCCATTCACGGAAAGTATTTTGACTTTGGCCGACAAGATGCATTTTTTTCACTTCATCGACCTCTTCCACGACAGGAAGATCGAATAACGCTTCTTTCCTTTTATCAAGTTCTTTTAAGCGTTCTTGATTTTTTTTCTTCATCAGATAACCAATCAAGTATAAAACGGCAGCCAAAATGACTAAGCCGATAACGATCCCTATGATTACATTACTTCCCATGTATGATTTTCCTTTCAACTATCCAGATTCAGTTTATTTAATGGTTCATTATTATCAGTTTTTTGGCGAAAACATCTAACGTAGATTATAACACAAAAGACTTTTCTCTTCACTAGCTAGTTTTGAAATCCCTTTAGAAATGTTTATCGCACAGTCACTCCTCATACTAGCATTTTTTGCTGACTGCTTCAATTGCAATAAATTTAAGAAAAGTGTAATTTTATCAAATTTTCTATTCGAGAAAGCGTCGAATCCCCTTGAAATTGTGCAACTTTTCAGATAATATTAAAGCCACATTAAAATAAGAGGTGATTAAAGTGAAAGTGATCAAATTTGGCGGGAGCTCCGTAGCTTCAGCTGAACAACTAAAAAAAGTCTTATCGATCGTGACAGGCGACTCCGGCCGTCGTTTCGTGGTGGTTTCTGCTCCAGGAAAGCGAACCAATAAAGACAAAAAAGTCACCGACTTATTGATTCAATTTTATAATGCTGTTGTTTACAAACACGATACTGACGAATTGATCCGTGAAATCGTCGCGCGTTATACCGAGATCGCGGCAGAATTTCAGGTCGATGACGATATTGAGAATACTTTTAGTGCTGAATTAAGGCAGCTGCAGGAAAACTTTGATGAAGCCGATCCTTATGCCTTAGACAGCTTTTTAGCCAGTGGAGAGAATTTAAATGCCCAATTAGTCGCAGCATGTTTCCAAAAAAATGGTGTCCGTGCTCGCTACATCAATCCAAAAGAGTTAGGAATCACAGTCTCCAATGAACCGCAAAACGCCCGGATTCTAGAGGAATCCTATGAAAAAATCTATCAATGGCGCGAGTCTGAAGATATCCTAATTATCCCAGGATTCTTTGGCTACACAACTGATGGCCATCTTTGCACCTTCTCTCGAGGCGGATCGGATATTACCGGTTCGATCGTTGCAGCAGGTTTAAAGGTCGACCTGTACGAGAACTTCACGGATGTGGATGGTATTTTCGCGGCCAGTCCCAAATATATCCATGATCCTGAACTGATTGAATATGCTACTTATCGTGAGATTCGTGAGTTGACGTATGCCGGCTTTACCGTTTTTCACGACGAAGCCCTGATGCCGGCCTTTAAAGCACAGATTCCTGTGATTATTAAAAACACTAATAACCCCGAATGCCAAGGAACGTTAATCAAGAAATCCTTTGAGAATGTTAGCCGGAATGAAGTGGTGGGAGTTGCCAGTGATGGCGGCTTCTGCGGAATAACGGTTGGCAAATATTTGTTAAACCGAGAAGTCGGTATCGTTCGACGTATTTTGCAAATTCTTGAAGATCTGAACATTTGCTTTGAGCATATGCCTTCAGGAATTGATGATATCTCGATCATCCTGAGAGAACGCCAGTTGACTCGTGATATTGAAGCAGAATTAATGAAGCAGATCGAAGAGAAAATCCAACCGGATCAGCTATCGATCGAGCATGGACTGTCCGTAGTCGCCCTTGTTGGTGAAGGCATGCGTGAGCGGCCAGGAACAACTTCTGACAGCACCGCTGCTCTAGCCCGTAAAAATGTCAATTTGCGGATGATCTCTCAAGGCGCCGATGAACGCAGTATTATCTTCGCCATTCGCAGTGAGCAAGAACGCTTAGCTGTACGTTCACTTTATTACACATTTTTTGATTAAAAAAGGAAAAGCCGTTACTTTTCGGCTTTTCCTTTTTGTCTGTTTATTTCTTCTTTGATCAATGGTTCAGGTGCGTAGTTTTGCTGCCAATCCTCCGGCTTCATCACTTTGTTAGTCACTGGATGATACCGCGGTTTCCCATCAGGAAAGAGTTTCCCCATGTTCGCCCGATGGACGATCTCAAAAATCGGTTGAGGATTGACGCCAATCAAGGCAAATGAGCCATACGTAAAATAAAGCAAATCGGTCAGGGCATCCACTTCGGCCGTTAAAGCATCTTCGACCTTTTCCCCCTTGGTTAAAACCTTTTCTTTTGCCTGTTCAACACTTTCGTGAAGCTTCTCAACTAAATCCGAAAACTCCGCTTCATCACCTTCTGCAACACCATACAAGAATTCGACGATCTCTTCAGCTTTAAATCCGGCACGGAAGCTCCCGCGTTCTTTAGAAAAAGCTTTTGGTAAAGTCGGTGGCGCTGGCGCAAAGGTTTCATGAAATTCTTTAGCCATTTGATATGGTTCTTTTGACATACTTATCCCTCTTTAAATGATATTGAAATACTTCATTGCTTGATAAATGCCATCATTCTCATTCGTTGCGGTAACATAATCCGCTTGCTCTTTGACCTCATCCAGTCCATTCCCCATCGCTACTCCGATACCGACTTTTTTGATCATTTCAATATCGTTATAGTGATCACCAAAAACCATTACCTCTTCAGGCGTAATCCCAGCTGCTTTCGTAAACTCCAAGATGCCATGATACTTCGAGCCATTTTTGGGAACGATGTCAACCGAGTAAGGATTAGACCGCTGAAACGAACAATCTGGCAGTAATTCTTGCAAGCGTTGTGCTTCATTTTCTGCACTGAAAAGCACACATTGATAAATCGGTTCCTGTAAAATCGAGAGCTTTTTGTATCGCCCCTTTTGACGATTTGGACTGAAGGATTGCAACAATCTTCTCGTCGGTCTAACAGGAAACCATTTAGGCATCCAACTAGCGATCTTTTTTAATAAAGAATTTTGAGACCATTTCATTAAATGGCTGCCATCCATTCTTCGACGTCCGCCAAAAATGATCTGCCGATGTTCGTCATCGGCAAAGTCCACGATTCGCTGCAATGTCTCAGCAGAAAATGGACGCTGGTAAATATCCTTTTCTCGCGTGTACACCAGTTGGCCATTGTACATCACAAAGACGTCCAAAGGCAGCTGTTCAATTCGTTCCTCGATCCTCACAGGCCCTCGTCCGGTCGCGACTCCGCAGAAAATCCCCTGTTTTTGCGCCAGGCGAATCGCTTCTCTGGTGCTGTCCAATACTTTTGAATCACTTGTGATCAACGTCCCGTCAATATCAAAAAAAATGGCTTTTATCATGGTTCTCCCTCATTTTAAAATAGATCGATTTGGCTCGGATTTAATCCTTCGTAATCCAAACCTAAACGCTTTTTCAGTTGCATAGCATTATCGGCCGCATCCCCACCGGAGTTATTATTGAAGATAACACCAACTTCTTTTGTTTCCTTGGCTACTTGCTGGATTTTTTCTCCTAATATCTTCAGCTCGGCTTCATTGTAACGATAAAGCGTACGTTTCTTCCGCCAATCCCCCGTGCGATCATTCCAATATGCCTGATTTCTGCCATGGAAACGGAACAAGCTGAAATTCGGGTTGGTTACCGTCGTATCCAACGGTACAGTGTCAGGCAGCTGCGGTTCATCAACCATCACCAAACTAAAGTTCAAGGTTCTCATTAATTGGCGGGTCTTTTCAATGAACTCTTTGCCATACCAGCTGTAGTCTCGCAGCTCGATCGCCACAGGCAAATCGTTGAACAATTCTCGCAACGTTTCTAAATAAGCGACGTTTTCTTTGGTACATTTAAATTGTGCCGGAAATTGCGCTAAAAAGCAAAATAACTTTCCACTTTCGATCATCGGCTGCAAGGTTTCTAAAAAATGCTCCTGCATCGCAGTCATAGAAGGATAACTATCTTGCCATTTCGCCTGTCCTGTGAATCCGCCATATAGCTTCACCACAAAACGAAAATCCTCCGGAACCTGTGTGAGCCAGTTTTCAACGGAACTTTTTCTGGTAATCCCATAATAATTCGTATCTAATTCTACCAATGGTAAGTAACCAGCGTACTCATACAAAGAAGAGGTCTTCTTCCCCGTCAGACTGCTGTGTTCATTAAAAGAAGTTAATCCAATTCGAATCATAGTATCCTAGCCTCCCCTTGCTTCATAGTATACAATAAACATAGCAAAAAAATGATTGCAATGCGCGAATAACGAATGGAGTAATGAAGATGAAACGGATTTTGATTTTACATACAGGTGGAACGATCTCAATGAGTCAGGATGCTGACGGTGCTGTACGCCCTGATAAGAAAAATCCTTTACTGGCGGCGGGGCAAGAATTACGTTTACCTGCTGATATCGAATTAATCGTAGAAGACTTTTCTAATCTGCCTTCTCCACATATAACAGTTGAAACAATGTTCCAGCTCAAGGAACGGATTAAAGCGGCCAAACAAGAAGGCATTGATAGCGTCGTTATCACACATGGAACGGATACATTAGAAGAGACTGCTTATTTTCTAGAAATAACCATCGGTGATTTAATGCCGATTATTCTCACCGGCGCGATGCGTTCAATCAATGAATTAGGCAGTGATGGCCTCTATAATTTTGAATGTGCGATCCGTGTAGCGGCTTCAGAAAGTGCCATCAATAAAGGCGTGCTAGTGGTCATGAATGATGAAGTCCACAGTGCCCGCTATGTGACAAAGACCCATACAACAAATGTCGCCACATTTAGGACGCCGACGCTAGGACCGATCGGATTAGTAACAAAATCAAAGATTCTTTTCAAACAAGAACTTCCCAAGGCAACTCGTTATGATATCGACAGTTTTGATGCGATGATTCCGATTGTAAAAGTTTTTGCCGGGATGGAGGGCGAGTTCTTTAAGATACTTGACCAAGCCATTTCTGTGGATGGTCTCGTAGTAGAAGCATTGGGTGCGGGAAATTTACCGCCGCAAACCTTACCGCCTTTTTATCATTTACTGGAAAAAGGCCTGCCGATCGTTCTAGTCTCTCGCTGCTTCAACGGGATTGCTGAACCTGTCTATGATTATCATGGCGGCGGCGTAGAATTAGCTCAGCATGGGGTGATCTTCTGTAACGGGATTAACAGTCAAAAGGCCCGGTTAAAATTATTGATCGCGTTGAACGCCAAGCTCTCAAAAGAAGAATTGAAGCGATTTATGGAAGAATAATTTGCTAAGCAACACGACAAAAAGAAGCTGGATCGAAAATACTCTCGATTCAGCTTCTTTTTTGCCATAAAATATTTGCTTCGCAGGCCAGTTGATCGCCAAGACGAATTTCATGTCGGGTTTTGACTTCTTCTGCCTCAACAATTTCATAAAAGCTTTCGATATCGTTCCCGTATAATACCTCTTTATCAAATTTTACATTCACATAGGTCGGTTCATGCTGTGTCATAAAATCATAGCCTAAGACATCGATCAACCAATTGAAATACATGGCATTGTTGACATGATGATTGCTGTCAAGATCGTAGTAACGTACGTGATATAACTGATGGTGTTCACCCTCAACTTTTTCGATCTTAGGCCAGCGACGAATCTTTTTAACCTGCGGTGACTCGTAAGGTGCCATTAATTTAGCATCCACACTGCTCATTTTCCGATTTTCAACATCCATCAAAACAAAGGACATATCAATCTTCAGCAATTCTGTTTCCTCTGAATCATAAACCCAAAAGCTGCGGTAACAGAAATAACGATTAAATTCGGTTGGCTCAGTCACGACCGTGATCTGCTCGCCGACTTTTGGCAATCGATCAATTGTTACCTCCGTTTGAGTAATCACCCAAGTAATCCCTAGCGTATTAATGTATTCAGTGCCCCGTTCCAATTGATCGCTTTGATCAGAAGACGCCTTGATAGCAACGCTTAATAAAGCCGGAAACGTCATATTTTGATTGATATCGCACTCATAGTAGGCGACCTCATGATTCAAGGTGTATCTTTTTCCCAATTACTTTCCTCCTAAAGCTAAGACACGATCTACCGCATCCCCATAACTCTCGCCAAAGGTATTCAGATGAACAAGCAGATAATAGAGCTGATAGATCGTCAGTCGTTCTTCCCAACCGGCACGCATCGGTAGAATTTCTTGATAGCTGTCGATGAACTCTCGACGAAATCCGCCAAAAAGCTGCGACATGGCCAGATCCACTTCCCGATGGCCATATGACACTACCGGATCAATAAATACAGGCTGTCCTTGCGTATCAAAAAACGTGTTGCCGCTCCAAAAATCACCGTGCAATAAAGTTGGTTCAAAAGACATTGTACCCCATTTTTGATACACCCACTCTTTAAATAACTGATAATTTTGTTCTCGCTTCGTTGTCCAATGATTTCTTCCCTTGGCAATTTCAATTTGGATCTCCAAACGATAGGTAAAATAGAAGTCCCACCAGTCTCTGGTAAATGTATTGATTTGCGGAAGGACGCCGATAAAATTATTTTTTTTATAACCAAAATAATCGGCTTTTACTCGATGAATTTTACTCAATGCATGGGCTAAATCTTTTTGATCCCCTTCACCAGGTTCGATCCATTCCATCAGAATAAAAGCCCCTTCCATAAAAGTTCCATGTCGAAAAACTTTTGGAACGCGTACAAAGTTGCTCAATTCTTCCAACCCGCCAACCTCAGCTTGAAAAAAGTCCGCTGACATCTGAGGATGGTATTTTAGAAAATAATCCCGTTCTCCATCTGTTACACGATAGGCCTGATTGGTATCTCCGCCGCCGATCGGTACAGCTTTCGATTGTAATTGTAAATAGTTTAGCAGTTCATCCATCTCGTCAGCTCCTTACAACAAATAAATTTTCTTCAGATCTTTGATTTCTTGTTTCGTTACACCGATTCCATCACGAATAAAGTTATTCATTGTTCCATATTGCTCTTTGATTAATTTGAAGCTTGTTTGCAGATATTCCTTTTTAGCCTTCATCATATCCTCAATGCCGTTCAACGAATCCGCGGGCACACCTGCTTTCTCCGCTTTTTGGTACATTTCTTCGACAGCCTTCTTTAAATAACGATTCGTTGCTAGATAATCCTTTGTGATGGTTGTTTGATTGACATCTAGACTGCTTAATAACAGGATTGCCGCAAAACCCGTACGGTCTTTTCCTGCCGTACAATGAAAGAGCAGACTCTCCTTCTCACTTGAATTCTCCAAGACTAAATCAAAAAATTTACGATACTGTCCTCGCACATGGTCATCTGTCACAAAGTGTTTGTATACCTCGACCATTTGTTGATGCGCATCCTCTCCGTTTTGCATCCGACGCATCATTTTCCTAGGCGAGGCCGAAGCTGTCTTGGTTTCCTCTATTGGAAAAATTGGCAAGAAAATATTTTTCGCTTCAGGTATTTCCTGATCCGGCTGAGAATCTCGCTCTTCAATTGAACGAAAATCGACGACTTTTTTAATCCCGTATTTACTTAAATAGTGTTTATCCTGCGCATCAATATGATTGATACCTGCAGAACGAATCAATTTTTGATGAGCGATCCTCCGTCCATCTTTTGTCTTATAACCACCCAATTCCCGCATATTTTCAGCATGCCGAACGGCTAAATGTTTAGGCATTCAACCAACCTCCTTTTTCATTTTCCGAATGCATCTCCCATTCAACTAAATTATATCCATTTCGCAAGCGACTTATCTTAATAAAATCCCCTCATTAAGCCTTTTGCAAAAGTTGAATCAACATCCTTTTTGCTAAAAGTATAGCATAATCAGCAAGAAAACGCTTTTGTTCGTAAAAAGGGCGTTTCAAAAAAAATCTGAAACAGCCACACTGTCTCAGATTTTTTTCTTTTATGCCAACGCACCCATTGGGTCCCAAGGTGCTAGAACTGTTGGTTCTGCCTCGAAGGCAGCTAATTGTTCTGGTGTTAAAAATTCTTTGCGAACAACGATTTGATAGGTGTATTCATCCATCCATTCGTCACTCATTACAAAAAAGCCCTTTTCACCAACTTTTTCTCCCCAGCTGTTTTCGACTTTCCATTTTTTCGCCTGACCATCAATCAAGTCGACACCGGTCAAAACCATCGCGTGGGTCATCAAGCTTTCGCCATAGTCTAATCGCTCAGCCTTTGTCATGGTCAAATCAACGTCAAATAAATCTTCGACATCATAGGCATCTAAGGCCATGATTCCGCTGTCGCGGGTTGAGGATTGACCAACATCGCAGCCAAACCAGACAGATTCGCCTTGCTCTAATTGCTTAACCGCCAATGCCTTGAAATCCTCCATCTCAAGATTCAAATATTTTACCTGTTTACCATCCACTACATTTCCTAACATATCCACCGTATAGGATTTCATGAAAGGCTTGTCTTCAGTCGGCGCATTGATAATACTGATATACTCATCTAAATCTACATCAACATATTTATCATAGAAGCTTTGTGGAGTCAGTCCTTGATCCAAATGATAATTTTTTTCTTCATCACGATATTCAAAATCAAACACTGTTGGCGGTGTCCCCAATGAGATCGCCAAAAGATTATAGACTTCCTGCAGCATCGCTTCACGGTTTGCTTGAATCTCTTCTTCTGTCGCCTCTTCCAAGACCATCTGACGGAGCAGAACCGCGTGTTTGCGTAATAATTTATTTAAATAATTATTTAGATCGCGAGAGTTTGAACTGTTGCTGCTTTCCGGCATCACACTTTTCGGTACGACTCCATATTTCTGGAAAAGAGACACAATCATATCCCATTGCCCACCATCTTGCTGCGGTGTTTGCAGCAAAAAGGCCACCTCGCGGCTCGTTACAGGCTGATCTGCTGTATTCAATATATTTTCATAGAAGTAATTTGCCTTCTCGTATTTATCCCAAAAGAAGGTATAGTTTTGTGAAAGCTCAAAGTCCTTCAGCTGAAAGGTCGTCAACAGTTTGTGCCGAAACGTATTTAATGCCGCAAACATCCAGCAGCGTCCAGATTGTTTTTGGTTTGCGACTTTTCCTGTAGCCAGATCAATGGAGAAGACCGGCGTATTTTCCACATGTGTCTGAATATTTTCCGCAGAGGCCCGAATACCATTTTTTACTACGCCTCGTTGCAATGCGATTTGTTTAGAATTTTGTTCAAAAGCTTTTCGAAAAGCTTGGGTTCGTTCATTTGTAATTTTTGCCATAAAAAACGCCTCCTTGCCCCTCATTTTACGCTTAATGAGGCAAAGAGACAATTAGTTTACAAACTAGGCTGCAAAACTGCTTTTCCTTTTTCGATCCATTGACCCAGTCGTTTGCTTGATAGCAGCACCGTTAGCAACATACTCCCGAGAAACAATAAAAGAACTTCTAAAGAGCTGATTTCGAAATCAAGCTCAAGGGCTCTCAAGCCTTTCACTAAAAAACCGTGAAGCAAATACACCGTCAACGTATTTTTTCCCCAATTGGAGAAAAAGTGCCGTTCTTTTGGGACAATCATCAAGAAAGCAACGATTCCGATTAACCCAGCTATAAAAAAGATCAAACGTTGAGGTCCGCCTAGTAACGGTTGATTGAGATAGTCTTCATAGGGCTTTGAACCAAAGACCCAATACTTATTGATCAAATCGTTTCCCTGTATAAATAGAAACAATCCGCTAAATAGCAGTAAGGCCATCCATTTTTTCGGATATGTCTTCAGCTTTTCGACCCAATTCTTCGGAATCACGTAGCCTAACATGAAATAAGGGAAGAACGTCAATGTTCGTTGAACCGCTAAAAAACGATCAAAAATTGGAAAATACCCCACGAGCAGTGCAATCAGTATACTAGCGATCAAAACCTGTCTTACTGAAAATTTATGCGTCAAATGCAAAAGCACGTTCCAGCAAAACAAGCTCAATAAAAACCATAATGACCATTGCGGAATTCCCAGATCAAGACTGAAGGAATCCTGCAGGCCAATCAACGTGTAATAGCCGGAGTACAACAACTGAAAGAAAATGTAGGGAAGCAACAATTTTTTTACTAAAATCATCAAGGGTTTTGGTCCACTTTTCGCGAAAAACCTGAGATCAGGATGAACGCGGGCATGTGGAAGGTAAAGATAAAATAGTACAAATCATTATATAGAGGATGATCATTTGCAAACGGCTGTAGAAAGTGACCAAACACAACTAAGATCATCAAGAAAAGTTTTGCGTTGTCAAAATAGGCATCGCGTTTTTCCATCGAATCCCTCCTCGCTATTAGTATAACGAGGATTGTTATTAGGTTCAAAGAGAGTGACTTCGTTTTAAAAAAAGGTCATGCTTTTCTCAATATTTCACTCATATTTAAGCTTTTTATTCATATAAAATTCACTTTTTAGGTGTAAAAAAATAGAGACGATCAAAAGATCATCTCTAAAACTCCGGCAGTAGGACTCGAACCTACGACATCATGATTAACAGTCATGCGCTAC
>OKKN01000056.1_pt1 | contig 37264 bp, 38 predicted proteins | sample 1614621 | NCBI WGS metagenome assembly OKKN01 (sample SAMN04436956, study PRJEB24849) | human gut metagenome | biome: human gut; feature: NICU; material: stool | host: Homo sapiens | place: USA: Saint Louis, MO | collected 2010-01-12 | reverse complement strand
GACCGGCTACTTTAAAGAAATCGCCGTGATGATTAAGCGTGTGCAGCTTATTTTTATCAAAGAACTGGCCGCTCTCTTTATTCCGAATAAACGCATCCTGCTCCCAGGAGTCCCACAGGCCTTTGACAACCCGCAGATATTCATCGGCAATGCGGTAGCGCAGAGCATGATCGGGATGCTGGGCGCGGGAGAAGTTTTTCGCCGAGCCCTCCAGCGGCGAGGTGACCACGTTCCAGCCCGCGCGCCCGCCGCTCAGATGATCGAGGCTGGCGAACTGGCGGGCGGTGGTAAAGGGTTCGCTGTAGGAGGTCGACAGGGTACCAACCAGGCCTAAACGCGTGGTTACCGCCGCCAGGGTGGATAATACCGTCAGCGGTTCAAAACGATTTAAAAAATGCGGGATCGATTTTTCATTAATATATAAGCCGTCGGCGACAAAAATAAAATCGAGCTTGCCCTCTTCCGCTTTTAGCGCCGTCTGCTTAACGAACTCAAAGTTAATACTGGCGTCGGCCAGCGCGGCCGGATGGCGCCATGCCGACATATTTCCCGATGCGCCATGTAATATAGTGCCAATACGCAGCTGCCGTTGTTCAGACATCGTTAATCCTTAGTCTATGACCCTGAATAATTAAAGTTCTTTTAATGCCTGCTCTGCCAGATCGGCAAAATAGTGCGCCGCCGGCGCGATCAACCGCTCATCCGGGTTAAACGCCGGATGGTGAAGACCAAATTCGCTGGCGCTACCGATGCTGACGAAAGCGCCGGGTATATGCTGGAGATAAACGGCAAAATCTTCGCCGCCGAGATGGAGGTCCGCATGATGCGTGCGGTAGCCGGACTTATCGGCCACGTCGCTGGCGAATGCCGCCCAGCGCTCATCATTGACCAGCGCGGTCGGCCCGGCGTACCAGAAGACATCGATCTGCGCGCCGAAGGCGCTGGCGAAGCCGGCGGCAATCTCGCTCACCCGCGCCTTCACCCGCTGCTGGACTTCGCTGCTATGGGTGCGCAGCGTACCTTCCAGCTCGACGCTTTCCGGCAGGACATTCCACGTATTGCCACCCTGAATCCGCGTCACGCTAAGCACCACGGAATCGAGGGTATTCACTTCGCGGCTGGCGACACTTTGCAGCAGGGTCACCAGTTGGCTAGCCAGCAGAATGGCGTCCTTCCCTTCATGAGGCCGGGCGGCATGCGCGCCTTTACCGGTCACTTTGAAGACAAAGCGATCGACGTTGGCGTAAAACGCGCCGCCGCGGGTGGCGAACTCGCCTACAGACAGGCCCGGTTCATTATGCATACCGAAAATGGCGGAAACCCCCTCCAGTACCCCGGCGCGAATCAGGGTTTTCGCGCCGCCGAAGCTCTCTTCCGCCGGCTGGAACAGAATGCGGACGCGTCCCGCCAGCTGCGCTTCGCGTTGTTTCAGCAGTAAGGCCGCGCCAAGGATCACGCTGGTATGAATATCATGCCCGCAGGCGTGCATCACGCCGGCATTCAGCGAACGAAACGGCACGCTGGCCGCCTCTTCGATAGGTAGCGCGTCGATATCGGCGCGCAGGGCTATCACCTTATCGCCGCTGCCCACTTCGGCCACCGCGCCGGTTTTCAGTTCATAAGGCAGCAGGCTGATGCCGCCGCTCTGCAGCCAGTCGCGGATCCGCGCGGTGGTGGCCACCTCCTGCAGGGAGAGCTCCGGGTTCTGGTGCAGCTCGCGCCGCCAGCTAATCAGTTGTTGTTCAAAGGACATTCAGCACCTCCTTGCCGTAGTGAGCCTGCGCCAGCAGGCGCAGGGAGTGCAGGCGCGCTGGCCCGTCGCTAATGGGGGTATCAATGATGAGTTCATCCAACTGTTCTTCCGCCTGCAGCGCGTCAAGCCGGGCTTTAACCTGTTCGGGAGTACCGGAGATCAGCGAAGATTCACGGCGGGCAATGCGCGTCGGTCGGCTGCCGGCCTGGCGGGCAAAAGCGACGGCCTGCGCCTCACTGCCGACGGTCACCCGCTGGCCGTTCTCCAGCTCGACGCCCCACACCTCGACCTGCTGCGCCAGCGCGGCGGCGGTGTCCGGATCGTCAGCGACCACCACCTGGACGGCGACCATCGCCTCACGCGGGCTGAGCTCGCGCCAGCGGTTGAACACGGCACGGCGCAGCGCGCTGTCGCCATTGAGATGGGCGGCAAAGACAAAGTTCCAGTCAAGGCGGGCGGCCAGTTCAGCACTCTCCAGGCTGGCGCCGAGGAGAAAACCGTCTGCCCGGCGCGGCGGGATCGGCGTGGCGCGTAGGCTCTCCTCTCCCCCGGGCTCAGTCAGCGACAGCCAGTTATCCAGCTGCGCCAGCTGATCGGCAAAGGTCCCTTTCTCCTCTTGATGCAGGCCCTGCTGCAGGGCGCGGGTGGAGAGCGGCAGGCCGCCAGGCGCCTTGCCGACCCCGAGATCGATGCGGCCCGGCGCGAGGGCGGCCAGCAGGTTAAAGTTTTCCGCGACCTTATAGGGGCTATAGTGCTGGAGCATGACGCCGCCGGACCCAAGACGGATCCGCCGGGTGTGGCCCAGCAGCCAGGCGATAACCAGCTCCGGCGAGGGGCTCGCCAGCTGATCGGTATTGTGGTGTTCAGCGACCCAGAAGCGGTGGTAGCCCCAGGCTTCGGCGTGTTGCGCCAGCGTTAATGTACGCGCCAGCGCCTGCGCGGCGGTTTCCCCGGCGGCAAGCGGACTTTTATCCAGAATACTGATTCGATAAGACATTTCGCAGGCTCATATGAAAGTACGTGCCTGCATTATTAAAATCTCTGCTAACTATTGAGAAACAATTAATTCACATGTGTACTGCTGAAAATTAGATATGCCCGGCTGAACGCTGCGCTTCCAGCTCGCGGAGCAGCGCCTCGGCCTGCCGCGGACTGCGCACCCGGACGAAGCGAATATGACGATATTGCGGATCCTGCATATCGGCCAGATAGCGTCGGCGATGCTGCCGCCAGGTTTTCAGCGTCCAGAGGATGATGGATTCCCGGCTGCAGAACGAACGGCGAAAGCTCTCGCAGTTGCCCGTGCCCGGCCACAGCTCCTGATGTCGCCACGCCCGGCTCGCCGCCCGCCATACCGCCTGGCGCAGCGTGCGCCAGAAACCATAATCTACCCAGATCACCAAATCCACCGCACGCCATTTAACGCTGCGGCTGCGATTGTAATTGCCATCCAGCACCCAGCCCGGCGTGGCCGTCGCGGCGGCAATGGCGGCGAAAAATGCCTCATCCGGCGCGCCCTGCCAGTTCGGCCGCCAGTACAGGCGATCGAGCTCGATCCAGGGTAATTCCAGCCTGTGCGCCAGGCGCCGGGCCAAAGTGGATTTGCCTGAGCCGCTGGTGCCGACCACGTTGATATTCATCTCTGTTTCTCCCCGGTTACCAGACTCTGCCTGGCGATACTCTTGAATCATCTTTCGGGCTGCCGTCCCCCCGGTCATGCCGCGCCAGCGAATGTCGGTTCACTTGGCGCTGGCGTTTTTTGGGCCGACTACAATACCTGCCCTGCACAGAGGAATAAATCATCCGCCATAACCATTCTGCTCCACTGCGTCCGGCCATCAGGCTGGCACAATCCTCAGGCCGGGCATACACTCTGCGTACCTGTGAGCAGTATTCATCAATCCGGAAAGATTATGCTAAAAGAGAACGTAAACGATCTGCTCTCCTTTATGGTGGTGGCGCGTGAACGCAGCTTTACCCGCGCGGCGGCCCAGCTTGGCGTGTCGCAGTCGGCGCTCAGCCATGCCATGCGCCATCTCGAAACGCGGCTCGATGTCCGGCTGTTAACCCGCACCACCCGCAGCGTGGTGCCGACCGAAGCGGGCGAGCGACTGATTCAGCGCCTCGGTCCGCATCTGGAAGAGATCGAGCAGGCCCTGGCTGCATTGCGCGACACCCGAGAACGCCCGGCGGGCAACCTGCGCATTACCGCCGGGGAGCATGCCGCCAGCGCAGTACTCTGGCCGGCGCTAAAGCCATTTATGCTGCAATATCCTGATATTAACATCGAAATCACTGTTGATAATGGGCTCACGGATATCGTGGGTGACCGCTTCGACGCCGGGGTGCGTCTCGGCGAACAAGTGGCAAAGGACATGATTGCCGTGCGCATCGCCCCGGATATGCGGATGGCGGTGGTGGGTTCGCCGGCCTATCTGCAGCGGGCCGGTACGCCGCAAACGCCCTGGGATCTTGCCCAACATCGCTGCATCAATCTGCGCCTGCCGACACGAGGGGGACTTTACGCCTGGGAATTTGCCCGCGATGGCCGGGAGATTCAGGTGCGGGTGGAGGGACAGCTGATCCTCAACAGCCTGCCGCAGCGCATCGACGCGGCGGAGGCGGGCCTCGGGCTGGCCTACGTTCCGGATGACTGCGTGGCGGAGGCCTTAGACAGCGGCCGGCTGGTGCGGGTGCTGGCGGAGTGGACCCCTGCCTTCCCCGGCTACCATCTCTATTACCCCAGCCGGCGCCAGCATACCAGCGCTTTCACGCTGTTACTGGAAACTCTGCGACGCTGATCTCATTGATAAATCTGTCAAATGCTCTCGGTAAATGTTTTAGGTGCGTAACTATTAGGTTACGTGTAGGATTCAGCGCCATGTCTGAGCTTATCTCCTACGTCAGAATGATGAGAAAGCCAGCATAATGTGCCAGCCGTCCTCCATTCCGGCTGCAAACATGGGCATTGACAGGAAACTGATACATCAATGAATACGAAACACGAAAATGCAGCGGAGCATCATGCTGCAAAACGCCACTGGCTTAACTCACATGAAGCGGGTTATCACAAAGCGATGGGCAACCGTCAGGTACAGATGATCGCCATCGGCGGCGCTATCGGTACCGGTTTGTTCCTCGGCGCCGGGGCACGTTTACAAATGGCAGGGCCAGCGCTCGCCCTGGTCTATCTGGTCTGCGGCATCTTCTCCTTCTTTATTCTTCGCGCCCTCGGCGAACTGGTCCTCCACCGCCCCTCGAGCGGCAGCTTCGTCTCTTATGCCAGGGAGTTCCTCGGTGAAAAAGCCGCTTACGTGGCCGGCTGGATGTACTTCGTTAACTGGGCGATGACCGGGATTGTCGATATCACCGCCGTGGCGCTGTATATGCACTACTGGGGCGCGTTTGGCGATGTGCCGCAGTGGGTCTTCGCCCTCGGCGCGCTGGCTATCGTCGGCACCATGAATATGATCGGCGTGAAGTGGTTCGCCGAAATGGAGTTCTGGTTCGCGCTGGTTAAGGTGCTGGCGATCGTCGCCTTTCTCGTGGTCGGCACCATTTTCCTCGGCTCCGGTAAGCCGCTGGACGGCAATGCCACCGGCTTCCATCTGATCACCGATAACGGCGGCTTCTTCCCGCACGGCCTCCTGCCGGCGCTGGTGCTGGTGCAGGGGGTGGTCTTCGCCTTCGCCTCCATCGAGCTGGTGGGGACCGCGGCCGGAGAGTGTAAGGATCCGGAGACAATGGTGCCGAAGGCCATCAACAGCGTGATCTGGCGTATCGGTCTGTTCTATGTCGGTTCGGTGGTGTTGCTGGTGCTGCTTCTGCCGTGGAACGCCTACCAGGCCGGACAGAGCCCGTTCGTTACCTTCTTCTCAAAGCTGGGCGTGCCATATATCGGCAGCGTGATGAACATCGTGGTGTTAACCGCGGCCCTCTCCAGCCTTAACTCGGGTCTCTACAGTACCGGGCGTATTCTGCGCTCGATGTCGATGGGAGGCTCCGCGCCGAAGTTTATGTCGAAGATGAGCCGTCACCACGTCCCTTACGCCGGGATCCTGGCGACGCTGGGGGTATATGTAGTCGGGGTTTTCCTCAACTATCTGGTGCCATCTCAGGTATTTGAGATCGTACTCAACGTCGCCTCGCTGGGGATCATTGCCTCCTGGGGCTTTATCGTGGTGTGTCAGATGCGTCTGCGCAAAGCGATCAAGGAAGGGAAAGCGGCAAAGGTCAGCTTCAGAATGCCGGGGGCGCCGTTCACCTCCTGGCTGACGCTGCTGTTCCTGTTCAGCGTGCTGGTGCTGATGGCCTTCGATTATCCGAACGGTACCTACACCATAGGATCAATTCCGCTGCTGGCGGTATTGCTGGTGGCTGGCTGGTTTGGTGTGCGTAAACGCGTGCATGAGATTCACAGCACGGCGCCGACGCTGAGGAAGTAACTGGCAGGACTCCCGGTTTGTCCATCGCGGGCAAACCGGGAGGTCAGAACTTAATTATCTTCAACCAGCTGCGACACATCGCTGCTGTTAATTTCCCGCTTATTACCTGACTCATCGATATAGCTGGTCATCCCCGTTTCTTTATCCAGCTGCGGCTTGCCGTGGGTAACGATAGTTTGACCGCTCTTCGTGGTCATAACGTAGTTTGACGAACAACCTGCCAGCAGCGCCAGCATCGCGCCGGCGCAAATCACCATGAATGGCTTTTTCATTTTATCTCCACTGATTACCACTGCCCGCACGTGGCGGGAAAGGGTTAAGTGTATAACCATCTGGTTTGTCAGGCCAATAGGCGTTTGTAACAGAGGGTGAGTCGCCAGGCCTGGCCCGGCGGCATGCGGAGCGCGACCACCGTTTTCCGGTTTCGTCGCGCTGAGGTCTTACAGGGCGATGCGGATCACATCGTCCGGCGCGGTGGCTTCTTTCTCACGGCTGGAAGCTTGTTTCACGCTAACGTACAGCGTTTTGCCGTCCTCGGAGAGCGCCAGGCTGTTGGGGTGAGTCGGCGTTTTAAAGGTCTTCACTACCTTGTAGCTCTTGCCGTCGATAACGCTGACTTCCCCGGCCTTACGATGCGTCACATAGGCTTCGTTGCGCGCCGGGTTAAACAGCACCGCCAGCGACTCCGGCGCGGCGATTTTCTCCAGCACCTTGCCGTCGCGGGTATCGACCACCAGCACTTCCGGCTGCTTGCTGTCGGTAATAAAGGCACGATGGCCGGCGGTATCGAGACTCAGGTTAAGATAGAAATGCGCTTTGCCGTCATCCTGCAATTTTTTGCGCGACGCAATCGTGTTGCTCTCGCTGTCGATGGTCAGCAGTTCGCCGTCGGCGTTGGTGGTATACAGACGCTTAGCCTGCGGATCGATCGCCAGACCCGTCGCCATTGCCCCGGTGCCGGTAATGGTCGTTTTCAGCTTCAGGGTCGCGCCATCTACCACCCAAATCACGCTCTCTTTGCCCAGACCGGTAATGTAGACCGTGTTGGTCTGCTCATTGACCGCCAGCTCGCGCGGCTGCAGCGGGCGCACGGTTTCGCTGCGCTGACGCTCGTCCAGCACCAGGCGCCCCTTCACGGCGCCGGTTTTGGCGTCAATAGCGGTGACAGTGCTGTCGACGGTATTGCCAAACCACAGCGTGCCGGTGGCATGGTTGATAGTGGCGCCGAACGGCTTCAGATCGTTGTGAATAATCTGCGTCACGTCGAGGGTGGTGGGGTCAAGACGGTAAACCACCCCGCCTTTGTCCAGCGAACGACTCTGTGATGTGGCGACCCACAGCGCATTCTCCTGCTGGCTGTAGGCCATTTCGTAGGCCCCTTTTCCGACGGCCTTGCGCAGCATCTCTTCCGCGGCGTGGGCGCTAAAGCTGCCTGCCAGCAGCAGAGAAGTGACGAGCAGTGAATGGCGCAGACGCGGCGCGGCAAAATGACGTAATGACATGACGACTCCCTTTGATAAACCAGTATGTGCTGACCCGACATCGCTTCCGGCGGTAAAGTCCTGGCTTTACCCTTATTTTTGAATGCGAATAGTAATCATTATTTATATCAAAGTGGAGCGTTAATTGTTGTTGTGCGGTAAATTCATGCCTGGCGAGCACTATCCGTTAACCAGCAGCAGTTAATAATTTTCAAATATTTTACAAACGAGGTAACATATATACATATGTTCCATTTGGTTCGTCTTTGAGTATTATCGATGAAAATCCTGTCCGTGCGTCACGTCGCCCTCCCGGCCCTGCTCTTGCGCTCATTGCCGCAGCCCAGGCCGCTGATGAACAAACCATGGTGGTGACCGCCGCGCCAACCACGGTTTCTGAACTGGATACCCCCGCCGCCGTCAGCGTGGTGAATGGGGATGAGATGCGCCAGGCCGCGCCGCGCGTCAATCTCTCTGAATCGCTGGGCGCCGTGCCGGGCCTGCAGGTGCAGAACCGGCAAAACTATGCCCAGGATCTGCAGCTGTCGATTCGCGGCTTTGGCTCGCGCTCAACCTATGGCGTGCGCGGACTGCGCATCTATGTGGATGGCATTCCGGCCACCATGCCCGACGGCCAGGGGCAGACCTCGAATATTGATATCGGCAGCGTTGACACCATTGAGGTGCTGCGCGGCCCCTTCTCTGCCCTGTACGGTAACTCGTCCGGCGGGGTGATCAACGTCACCAGCCAGACCGGCACCCAGCCGCCCACCGTGGAAGCCAGCAGCTACTATGGCAGCTTCGGCACCTGGCACTACGGGATGAAAGCCACTGGCGCCGTTGGCGACGGCAGCCACGCAGGCGATGTGGATTACACGGTCTCAACCAATCGCTTCACCACCCATGGCTATCGCGATCACAGCGGCGCGCGCAAAAATCTGGCGAACGCCCGGCTGGGGGTGCGCATCAACGACGTCAGTAAGCTGACTCTGCTGCTGAATAGCGTGGATATCAAAGCCAATGACGCCGGTGGCCTGACCGCCGATGAATGGCGCGATAACCCGCGCCAGTCACCGCGCGGCGACCAGTATAATACCCGCAAGAATACCCGACAGACCCAGGCCGGCCTGCGCTATGAGCGCCAGCTCAGTGCCCAGGACGATCTCAGCGTTATGATGTACGCTGGAGAACGTGAAACCACTCAGTTCCAGTCGATCCCGCGCGCGCCGCAGTTGAAGCCGAGCCATGCCGGCGGGGTGATCGACCTTACCCGTCACTACCAGGGGATTGATACCCGGCTGACCCATCGCGGAGAGCTGCTGGTGCCCGTCACGCTCACCGCCGGTCTCGACTACGAGAACATGAGCGAGCGGCGCAAAGGGTATGAAAACTTTGTGATGGTCAACGGCGCGCCGCAGTATGGCGAACAGGGCGCGCTGCGCCGTAACGAACGCAACCTGATGTGGAACGTCGACCCCTACCTGCAGACCCAGTGGCAGCTCACTGACAAACTCTCGCTCGATGCCGGGGTTCGCTACAGCTCGGTATGGTTCGACTCGAACGACTACTACATCACCCCAGGCAATGGCGATGACAGCGGTGATGCCAGCTATCACAAATGGCTGCCCGCGGGCTCGCTGAAATATGCCCTGACCGACGCGTGGAACGTCTATCTTTCCGCCGGCCGCGGCTTCGAGACGCCAACCATTAACGAACTCTCCTACCGCTCCGATAACCAGAGCGGCCTCAACTTCGGCCTGAAACCCTCCACCAACGACACGGTGGAGATCGGCAGCAAGACGCGGATCGGCAATGGGCTGTTCACTGCCGCCCTGTTCCAGACCAATACCGATAATGAGATTGTGGTCGACAGCAGCAGCGGCGGGCGCACCAGTTATAAAAACGCCGGCAAGACCCGCCGTCAGGGGATGGAGCTGGGGCTGGATCAGCAGTTTGGCGAGAGCTGGCGTCTGAAGGCGGCCTGGACCTGGCTGGACGCGACCTATCGCACTAACGTCTGCGACGACGCCAGCTGCAATGGCAATCGCATTCCGGGGATCGCGCGCAATATGGGCTACGCCTCCTTTGGCTATCAGCCGGAGCAAGGTTGGTACGCCGGGAGCGATATTCGCTATATGAGCGATATCATGGCCAATGACGAAAACACCGCCAAAGCGCCCTCCTGGACGGTGGTTGGCCTGACGACCGGCTATAAATGGAGCTACGGCAGGATGGATATGGATCTGTTCGGTCGCATCGACAACCTGTTCGACCGGGAGTACGTCGGGTCTGTCATCGTTAACGAGTCTAACGGGCGTTACTACGAGCCTGCCCCGGGACGTAACTACGGCATCGGCCTGAACCTCGCCTGGCGCTTCGAATAACGCGCCCCTTCCCCGCCGATGGCTCTCGCGATCGGCGGGCGAAGCGCTTTTCCTTACCGTCTATTCCACCGCCAGGCGGACACCCGCCAACCACCCGCGCTTGACACTCCCCCCCCTTCGTAGTCAGATAGCCACAACATAATCACCATAGTTACTATTTATATTGATCGGCACTTTTATCAGCCAGGGAGGGATAAATGGATAATGTCGTTTATGCGGACTGCGTATTGATTAACGGCAAGGTCGCCACGGTGGACGCACATTTTAGTTTTAAGCGCGCCATCGCCGTGAAGCAGGGATGGATTATTAACGTTGGTGAAGACCAGGAGATTCAGCAGCATATTGGTCCCCAGACGCAGGTCATTGACCTTGGCGGCAAACTCATTTTACCCGCCGCGCATGACTCACATATCCATATCGGCTGGCTCGCTGACAGCTGGCATTGCCTGAACTGCCAGGACGTGCGTTCCCTGGCAGTACTGCGGGAAAGACTGCGCGACCAGGCAGCCCGCACTCCCGCCGGGGCATGGATCCGCGTCTGCGGTCTGGATCCAAACGCAATCAAGGAGTGCGCGGCCGAGCAGCGCTCTCTGACGCGCTGGGATATTGACGACGTCACGGCCGATCATCCCACCCTGCTCGCCCTGTGGGACGGTCACTCCTGCATCGTCAACAGCCGGGCGCTGGCCCTCTCCGGTCTTGACGCCAGCACCCCTGATCCCCTCGGCGGACATCTGGGGCGAACGGCCAGTGGCGAACTGGACGGCAATTTCATCGACCTGCCCGCCCTGCATCTCGCATCCGGCACGATGCCCCGTCTGACCGTAGCGGCCCTCAAAGAGAACCTTCTGGCAGCCCAGCGCCTGATGAACAGCGAAGGGTATGCCAGCTACACGGAAGGCGCCATGGGTCCGGGGGAAAACACGCGCGAGGTGGGCGCTGCGGGGGATCGCGCCATCGCCGCCTACCGTGAACTGCAGGATGAAGGAAAACTCACCGCCCGGGTATCCATCGCCTTTTACTCCGCCGAGCGGGGCGTTCAGTCCTACGCCACCCTGAAGCGCGATCTGGATAGCTTTGATTTCTCCCAGTTCACCGACCGGGACTGGCTGGACTGTCGGACCATAAAACTGTTCTGCGATGGCGTTCCCACATCGCACACAGCGTGGATGAATCAGGATTACGCCGACCGGCCGGGATATCGCGGACGCTCGGTGTTTGGTGGCCCCGAGGCGACCGAGGAAGCACAAGTTGAGGCGCTAAAGCAGATGATTCTGCTGGCTCACCAGCGCGGTTTTCAGGTGGCAGTCCATGCGGTCGGCGATAAGGCGGTAAAAGTCACGATTAACAGCTTCGTGCAGGCGATTCAGCGCTATCCGGGGGAGAGCCGACGGCATTATGTGCTGCACGGCTCAATGGGCGATCGGCAAGATTTCGTGATGGCGGCAAAATACGGCATTCTGCTTTCCGAACAACCCTCACCCGGCGGCCCGGCATATGACTATGAACAGCGCGCCCGCTACTGTGGCATCAAGGGGGAAATCTGCAAAGGGCTACGGGATATCATCGACCTTGGGGTCATCATCGCCGGCGGGTCAGATGGCATTATGGCGCTGGTGAACTGGCGCAAAATGGTTCAGGCAGCGGTCACCCGCAAATCATCTTCCAGCGGCAAGGTTATTCGCCCGGAACTGGCAATTAGCGTGGCGGACGGCGTGCGGATGTACACCATCAATGCGGCCTATCAGGAAGGGAAAGAAGCGGTACGCGGATCGATAGAGGTCGGCAAAGTCGCTGATTTTCAGGTGCTGGACCGCGATATTTTCGCCGTAGCCCATGAAGAGATTGGCGCCAGCCGCGTGGTGATGACTATGGTTGGCGGAAACGTCGTCTTTCAAGACTAACCGCGCTCACCCGGCTCAGGTCGCCGGGCGGGCAGCGTGCTGCATCAGCGGAAGGCGCCTGCCCGCCAGAGCATCGCGCTTCCGCTACGGGCACGAATTAAAGCAGATTTCGCAAGGATAACTCGAAAATAATCTTTTCTGCCTGGCAGGAGAAGGCGATGGAGAGGTCGAGTTTCACCGCGTCGCCAGCGGCGACGATGGTGTAATCGACCTGCGGCGGTTCACTGGCCGGCGCTGCGGCGGCAGCACGTTCGCGCACGGCGGCTACGGTGGATTCCGCTTCTTCGCGGCTTGGGAACACCTTCTCGGCCCGGTAGACGCAGTCCTCGTTATCAATGATCGTCCCGACATCAATGGCGCAGCCTTTGGTGCTGCATTTATCTACTACATCTTTCATCGTAATAACCTCTTGAGTTTTCTTAAGGATAAGAACCCGCCCGCCGAAAAGCAAACCATTAATATCCGTAAGGATTAGCAATTTTTCTATTATATCGCGCCGCGCCGGGCGCCATCTTGCGCCACCGCAAAACGAGGCATCATGTTTACGGACGGTCGCGTAACGATACGCGTTGCCCTCGCAGCAATCGTGGTCTCCATCACACTATTCTGCACACCATCTCGTCTGCCTCGACTCGCAGCGTTAGTCTGGTCACAGAACATCGCCAACAAGGAGCTGCTATGGCACTGCCGATTATGATTGATTGCGATCCGGGACATGATGACGCGATCGCCCTGGTCCTCGCCCTCGCCTCGCCGGAGCTGGAGGTGAAAGCCGTCACCGCTTCCGCAGGCAACCAGACCCCGGAGAAGACCCTGCGCAACGTGCTGCGTATGTTGACGCTGCTGAACCGGCCGGACATTCCGGTTGCCGGCGGCGCGTGGAAGCCGTTGATGCGCGATCTGATCATCGCCGATAACGTGCACGGCGAGAGCGGACTGGATGGCCCGAGCCTGCCTGAGCCGGCCTTTGCGCCGCAGAACTGCACGGCCGTCGAGCTGATGGCCAGCGTGCTGCGGGAAAGCCAGGAGCCGGTGACCCTGGTGGCCACCGGGCCGCAGACTAACGTGGCGTTGCTGCTCGTCAGCCATCCGGAGCTGCACGCGAAGATCGCCCGCATCGTGATCATGGGGGGCGCCATGGGGCTGGGCAACTGGCAGCCGGCGGCGGAGTTTAATATTTACGTTGATCCGCAGGCCGCGGAAATGGTCTTTCAGTCCGGGATCCCGGTGGTGATGGCGGGCCTTGACGTCACCCATAAGGCGCAAATCCTTCCCGCCGATATCGAGCGATTCCGCCAGATTGGCAACCCGGTGTCGACCATCGTCGCCGAACTGCTCGACTTCTTTATGGCCTACCACAAAGATGAAAAGTGGGGCTTCGACGGCGCGCCGCTGCACGATCCCTGCACCATCGCCTGGCTCCTCAAGCCGGAGATCTTTACCACGATCGAACGCTGGGTTGGCGTAGAAACGGAAGGCAAATATACCTAGGGGATGACGGTGGTCGATTACTACCATCTGACCGGCAATCGGCCCAATACCACCCTGATGCTGGATGTGGACCGCGAAGCCTTTGTGGATCTGCTCGCCCAGCGGTTAGCCTTCTACGCCTGACCTCTATGCCAGGCCCCTTTTCCCTGGCGGGAAAGGGGCCTGTTAAGTCGAAGCCCGCCAGGCTAGTCGTCCGCCGCGACGCGGATCACTACCTTACCGAAGTTCTCACCTTTTAACAGGCCGATCAGCGCCTGCGGCGCCTGGTCCAGACCGTCGATCAGCTGTTCGCGATATTTAATTTTCCCCTCCTGCACCCAGCGCCCCATCTGCTGCTGGAATTCGGCGATCCGATGCCCGTAATCCTGGCCGATAATAAAGCCCTGCATCCGGATGCGCTTTTTGAGGATGGTCGCCATCAGCAGCGGCAGACGATCTGGCCCGTCCGGCAGCCCGGTGGCGTTATAGCCGCTCACCAGCCCGCAGACGGGTACCCGCGCTGCGGTATTCAACAGCGGCAGCACCGCGTCAAAAACCTTGCCGCCGACGTTTTCATAATAAACGTCAATACCCTGCGGGCAGGCCTGGGCCAGCTGTTCGGCAAAATCATCCGCACGATGGTCAAGGCAGAGATCAAAGCCTAACGTCTCAACCGCATAGCGGCATTTTTCCGCGCCGCCAGCGATGCCGACGGTGCGGCAGCCCTTAATTTTGCCGATCTGTCCAACCGTGGCGCCAACCGGCCCGGTCGCCGCGGCGACCACCAGCGTTTCGCCCGCCTTTGGCTGGCCGATGTCCAGCAAACCCATGTAGGCGGTGAAGCCGGGCATCCCCAGAACTCCCAGCGACCAGGACGGGTGTTGCGGATTGTCACCCAGCTTCACCAGTCCGCTGCCGTCGGAGAGTTCATAATCCTGCCAGCCGCTGTAGCCCAGCACCCAGTCGCCGGGTTGATAATCGGCATGATTTGAGCTGACCACGCGACTCACGGTCCCTCCCACCATCACCGCGCCAATGGCCACCGGCGGCGAATAGGACGGCGCGTCGCTCATGCGCCCGCGCATATACGGGTCGAGCGATAAATAAACGGTACGCAGCAGCACTTGACCCGGGCCTGGCGTCGGCACTTCGCTCTCTTCCAGGCGGAAATTCTCTGCCGTCGGTTCACCATGGGGGCGGGAAGCCAGTACCCAGCGGCGATGGCGTTGCGGTTGATCTGTCATAGCAAACTCCTCTTGTTAGCAGACTGTACTGAGGCTAGCTGCTTTATGCGCAACGTGCTTTACCATTAAGAGCCGGATGGCGATTGATTAAGGCGAACCACCAGATAGACGCAGGTCTCTGCGGATTCATTAATAAAGCGACAATCGTTGGGCGGGCCAAGCTCCAGACAATCCCCCGCCTGCATCTCATGGCGGGTATTGCCTTCGACAAACACCAGCTCGCCCTGTTGCAGCCAGATTAGCTGGCGGGCAAGCGCATAGGACGCGGCGGGCATCGGCACATCGCTACCGGGCGGCAGCTCAATCTGCACCAGATCGATCGGCAAATCGCTGCGCGGCGAAACGTGGCGGCGGAGATAGTGGCTTTGCGGGTCGCGCCATACCGGCTGGCTGGCAAAGCGCAGCAGCTTGCCCTCCTGCATTTCCGCGCGGGCGATCAGGGTCGACATACTGATGCCGAAGGCGCCGGAAAGACGGCCCAGCATCGAGGCGGTCGGGCTGCTTTCGCCGCGCTCGATTTTATGGATCATCGCCCGCGAGGCGCCGGCCCGTTCGGCAAGGTCGTTCAGCGACCAGCCGCGGGACTCGCGCTCGATGCGGATGCGCGCGCTGATGCGCTGATTGAGGTTGTCTTCTATAGTATTCATAACGTAACACTATAGTGTGCGCCCCCCTATTACACAACCATCCACCGAGACGCGTTATTCCCGGGTTAGCCGTTAAAATTATGCTGAAAACGGATGACAGCGTGGCGTTCATTATTGTAATAATATTGTACTACTATAGTGTACGAAAAATTGAGGTTTGCTATGTCCATTCGCCCTGCCATTAAAGACGACTGCGCGGCGATCGCCGAGATCTATAACCATGCCGTCGTCCATACCGCCGCCATCTGGAATGATAAAACTGTGGATACCGACAACCGCATCGCCTGGTTTGAAGCCCGCCAGCTGGCTGGATTTCCGGTACTGGTGAGCGAGGAAGACGGCGTCATTACCGGTTATTCCTCGTTTGGCGACTGGCGGGCGTTTGACGGCTTTCGCCATACCGTGGAGCATTCGGTGTACGTTCATCCCGAACATCAGGGGAAAGGGCTGGGCCGCAAGCTGTTGGTCGCCTTGATCGCCGAAGCGCGACGGCTGAATAAACATGTGATGGTCGCCGGCATCGAGTCGCAGAATCACGCTTCGCTGCATCTGCATGAAACGCTGGGCTTTATCACCACCGGGCAGATGCCGCAGGTGGGCACCAAATTTGGCCGCTGGCTGGATCTGACCTTTATGCAGCTGCAGCTGGATGCGCGTCAGGACCCGGACGGCAAAGCATGAACGCGTCGCTCACTCTCGCCTGCCTGATCGCCGCCGGCGTTGGCCTGGTAGTGCAGAACACTCTGATGGTGCGCATCACCCAGGCGGCGTCGACAATCCTTATCGCTATGCTGCTCAATTCGCTGGTCGGGATCGTTATCTTCGTGACGATGTTACTGCTGCGCCAGGGCGTCGCCGGCTTTCAGGAGCTGGCCCTGAGCGTGAAGTGGTGGACGCTGATCCCCGGCCTGCTGGGGTCCTTTTTCGTCTTCGCCAGCATCAGCGGTTATCAAAACGTTGGCGCGGCGACGACCATTGCGGTACTGGTGGCCAGCCAGCTGGTGGGCGGGTTGATCATGGATTTAGTTCGCGCCCACGGCGTGCCGGTGCGGGCGCTGATCGGACCGTTATGCGGGGCGGTGATGCTGGTGGTGGGCGCCTGGCTGGTGGCCAGACGCCAGTTCTGAGCGCATCTTCAGAGGATCGCGCCGCCTTTGGTCAACTGCTCGCGGCGCGCGTCCTGCTCTTCCTGATGCTGTCGCCCATGATGGGCGATGGCGGTGCGCAGACGCTGCTGTTGGATATAGCGTTCCTCACGACTGAGTTGCGCATCATCACTCAGGGCGATTAGCAGCTCATTCATATGCGCGATAACGCCCTCGGCCAGGGCGTCATCGACTTTGACGATAACCTCATCCAGATGTGCCATCCTGTTCTCCTTTCGCTTAATTCAGCTTCGCTTTGGAAAAATCGCTCCCCATCATGCTGACGGTGTAGCCGCTGACGTTGCTGCGCGTCGCATAGAAGGTTTTCCCGGTCGCCAGGGTGATCCATGGCGCCTGCTGATAAAAAATCTCCTGCGCCTGTTCGTAGAGTTTGGCCCGCGCCTGCGGATCGCTCACCAACAGCGCTTTCTTCACCAGCGCGTCATAGGATTTATCACACCAGCGGGCGGCGTTGGAGCCGGTCTGGATATTATCACAGCTGAGCAATGTGCCAGCAAAGTTGTCCGGATCGCCGTTGTCCGACATCCAGCCATACAGGGCGCTGTCGTGCTCCCCTTTACGCATACCGGCAAGGTATTCGCCCCATTCATAGCTGACAATTTTGGCTTTGACCCCCACTTTCGCCCAGTCGTTTTGGATCATTTCGGCAATGCGTTTTGAGTTTGGGTTGTAGGGGCGCTGGACCGGCATTGACCACAGGGTCACTTCCGCGCCTTGCTCCAGACCCGCCTGCTTGAGCAGCGCTTTGGCTTTCTGCGGATCGTAGTCATAGTCCGGGAGATCTTTCTTATACCCGAGCATCGTCGACGGGATCGGTGATTTCGCCACGCTGCCGGAATCGAGGAATACCGCCTTGACGATCGCCTGCTTGTCGGTAGCGTAGTTTAACGCCTGGCGCACCAGCACATTATCAAACGGTTTTTTCTCGGTGTTAAACGCCAGATAGCCGACGTTCAGCGCCTCAATCGCATGCAGCGCCAGATCTTTATTGCCCTTAATCACCGGGAACTGTACCGGCGACGGCGCGGGAATAATCTGGCACTCGTTGGTCTGCAGTTTCGCCAGACGGGTCTCGACGTTCGGCGTAATGGAGAAGATTAAGTGCTTGGTCGGTACCTCGCCTTCCCAGTAGTGGGGATTGGCAATATAGCGGATTTGCGAATCCACTTTATACTGCTGCAGCGCATACGGCCCGGTACCGACAGGCCAGTTATCAACGTTTTCCGGCGTTCCTTTCTTCAGCATCGCCTTACCATACTCTGCCGACAGAATAGAGGCGAAGTCCATGCCCCAGTCGGCAAGAAACGCTGCGTTCGGCTCGTTGAGCTCGAACTGCACATGGTAATCATCCACCTTTTTCACCGATTTAATCAGCTTATCGAGGCCCACGTCGTGGAAGTATTCATAGTTCCCCTGCGACACCTTGTGATAAGGATGCTGAGGATCCATCTGGCGCAGCACGGAGAACAGGACGTCGTCGGCGTTAAAATCGCGGGTCGGTTTGAAGAATTTGTTGCTGTTGAACTTCACCCCCTGACGCAGAGTAAAGGTCCAGGTTTTGCCATCCTCAGAGACGTGCCACTCGGTGGCCAGCGACGGGATCGGCGTATTTTTCACCGGGTCAAAGCTCACCAGACGGTTATACAGTACCTGCGAGCTGGCGACGAACGACGGACCGGAGCTGGCGATCTGCGGATTGAAGGACTCCGGAGAGGCTTCTGAGCAGTAGACCAGAGTGTCATTGCCTGCGGCCCAGGCGGCGCCGGCCGGCAGCAGTGCGCTCAGCAGCAGCGCCAACGTGGTTTTCCCTGTAGACATGGTTATAAGTCCTGATTATTGATTATAAGAACAGTAATAACAGCACAGCCGCCTGACGGCGGCAAATAATCAATGGCTATCACCTTATGCAAAACGCGTGGAATTTGCTGGTTTAATCGACGTTGCGCTGCTTTTTACGCCAGAGGGCTTCGGGATGTTGTGAGCCACACAAAATTCCTGCAAAAAAATGTGCGATAACCGCCCGGCTCACGCTTCCCGTCAGTGCCGCCCGGTACACTGGGGGAACCGCAGAACAAGAGGTTTCCACCATGACAATCACCTGCAATCTGTAAATTGACGGCCAGTGGCACGATGCCGAAGGCCGCCGCACCTTTACCCGACGCCACCCGGCCCACGATGAGGCAGCCTCGGTGGCCGCTGCCGCCAGCCTCGCCGACGGCAAACGCTGCGTCGAAGCCGCGGCCTGCGCCTTTCCGCTGTGGCGCGATACTGCGCCGGCGGAACGACGTCGCTTACTGCTCGAGGCGGCGGAACAGATGCTGTTGCGGGAGGCGAAATTTATCGCCGCCATGGCCGCGGAGACCGGCGCGACCGCGCACTGGGCCGGATTTAACGTTCATCTGGCGGCAGATATTCTGCGTGAAGCGGCGGCGCTGACCACCCAGATTGAAGGGCAAATAATTCCGTCCAACGTGCCGGGTAACCTGGCGATGGGCGTCCGCCAGGGGGCGGGAGTGGTGCTGGGCATGGCGCCGTGGAACGCGCCGCTGATTCTGGCCACCCGGGCCCTGGCGACGCCGCTGGCCTGTGGCAACACGGTGATCCTTAAGGGCGCCGAACTTTCCCCCGCCGCTCAGGGACTGATTATCGACGCCCTTGACGCGGCGGGCTTCCCGCCGGGCGTGGTGAACTATCTTACCTGTGCGCCTGAAGATGCGCCGGCGCTGGTGGAATCGCTGATCGCCCACCCGGCGGTGCGGCGCGTTAACTTTACCGGCTCCACACCGGTGGGGCGCATTATCGCCCGCACCTGCGGACAGTATCTGAAACCAGCGGTGCTCGAGCTCGGTGGAAAAGCGCCCCTGCTGGTGCTGGACGATGCTGATATTGAGCAAGCGGCGGCGGGCGCTGTTTTTGGCGCCTTCGCCAACGCCGGGCAGATCTGCATGTCCACCGAGCGCATTATTGTCGACAATGCCGTAGCGGAGGCGTTTATCCCGCTGCTGGCCAGGCGCGCCGCCGCCCTGCCTGCCGCCCTCACGGGCCCGGTTGTCGATATGAACACCATCGCCCGCTGCAACGCGCTCATTGACGATGCGTTAGCGAAAGGCGCTCGCCTGCTGACCGGTGGTAGAGCCAACGATACCCATATGAGCCCGACCCTGCTGGACGGCGTGACCCGCGAGATGCGGCTGTGGCGTGAAGAGTCCTTCGGTCCGGTGAAAGCGATTATTCGCGTTCATAGCGAAGAGGAGGCGCTGGCGGTGGCCAACGACAGCGAGTACGGTCTTTCCGCTGCGGTCTACAGCCGCGACAGCGCCAGAGCGTGGAACGTAGCGCAACGTCTGCATACCGGGATTTGCCATATCAATGGCCCAACGGTGCATGATGAGGCGCAAATGCCGTTTGGCGGCTGCAAAGCCTCCGGCTATGGCCGCTTTGGCGGGCGGGCCGGGATCGCGGAATTCACCGAGCTGCGCTGGATAACGATCCAGACCCAGCCCCGCGAGCTTCCCTTCTGAGGCCCAGCGCCTCTTAACTATGGCTGGCGATAAGCTGCGCCAGCCCCTGCGGATTTTCCCACGCCATCGAGTGTCCGGCATGGGGCACGATGCCAACCGGGATCCCTTGTGCCTGAACGAGGTCGCTATCCGCGTAAGGGAGCGACCGCTCTCCGACGATCAGCATTTTCTGGCAGCGCAGCTGGCATAGCTGGGTAAACCAGGGCGTGTCGCTGCCGCGTATCAGGCTGCTGGCGGCCCGCCAGACGGCCCAGGGGGCGCTGTTTTGTAAACAACCCGCCCACGGCGAGCGCTCCTCCGCCAGCAGCCTGGCATAGCCGTCAGCGACAAAGGCTGACTCTGACTGCGCCGCAATGCGCATGCTGTACTCGCCGCCGCCGGCGAACAGATTGGGTTCCGAGACCAGCAGCGTGGTCACCCGCTCGCCCAGTAGCCCCGCCGCTTCGATGGCGATGCTCCCTCCCATGCTATGCCCGAACAGCGCGAAGCGCTGCAGGCGCAGGTGGCTGAGGAACTGCTCCAAAACTAAAGCCTGCTCATGTATGTTGTAACTAAACACGCGCGGTTTATCGCTATAGCCGAAGCCCGGCAGATCGATGAGTATTTTGCGCCGTTCGCGGAGCGCGGGATCGCTGGCAATGCGGGGATAATCGTAGGATGACGCGCAGCCAAGGCCGTGGATAAACACCACCGGAAGGCCATCTCCCGGGAAATCGTGCCAGCGCAGCGTGGCGCCAGCGACGGACGAATAAAAACCGTTCACCTGTATGCCTCCATGATAAGGTTACTGTTTTTTTATACAGTAACCTTATCCTTTGTGCTACCCCTTTCTGCCGTCTAGCGCCTGAGGGTTAAAACAGCGAGACGAGCAGCGCCATCGGGAAGCTGAACGGCCAGGTGGCGCCGATCAGCAGGGCCGCCAGCAGGCGGATCATCCGGCTCTCTTTGGTTAAAAACCAGCTAATCACGGCGCATATCACGCCCATAATGGCGTAAAACACCAACATTTTTTGATATAACGTCATTCTTACTTTTTCCTTCCCTGAGGGCGTTCCATGGTGGGATGATTATCTGCCATGACGTCGTGATTCAGAGATACCTGTATAACAAAATCAGAAACGGGCTGAATATTCAGAATAAAGCCTGATTCGTCTTAATCTGATAGCGCAACCGCTGGCGCCGTACTATACCTTTAGGACTTACTCATTAGGGTGGCGCTATGGATGTCTCCAGTAAAACCGTCGTTATGATTAATGTCTGCGCCGCGTTCGCGCTTATCAGCCTGCTGTCCGTAAGATTTGGCTGGTTTTAATCATTTAATTCAGCAACGAAACCTAAAAAAGCAGCCCTGGAGGCTGCTTTTTTACGCGCGAACAACAGAGTTGTTATCTTGCTGTCGGGCGGCGGGGGCTAACTGCGCGGCAGCTATTACCTTATTAAGGCTGGGGTTATAGCGCGGCAGTACATTGACTTTTTCACTATCCCATTCGGCGGCGGCGCAGACGGCCTGCCCTACGCCCATCTTCTCACAGCTTTGGATTCGTTTCGCCGGGGCATTACCATAGCTCAGCGCCACAGCGCCGATAGCCAGCAGAATAAAAGCAAAAATTTTCACAGCGACATCAACGTCAAAACCTAATATGCCCTAAATGATCGCATGAGCGGCGGCGGAAAGTCAAACCCGGGGCGCGCTGCCGGGCGGCATCCGGTATTTCCCTCTGCCTCAGGGCTATAAAATATTCAGAACAAATATCATGCGATAACCGTAAATATTAAAAGCTTATCTCTAGCCGTGAAATACTTTCTGTTCAGGGGAGTTAATTTCGCTAATAAGGAAAATATTTCGCCGTCGGCAAGGGGAAAAGGATCGCCGCCTTCGCCACAGGCGCAATATATCGCGCGGGCCGTCATCGTAGGAAGATAAATGGCGATGGCAAGCCGTTGTAACATAACCTCTTCATCTCCGTCATCACGGATAAGAGCCAGAAATAGCGCTAAATGACAACAAATATCATTTGCCTTCGCGTCAGATAATACTTACATTCATAACCATTGGTAATGCTTTAGCGCAGTTCGCGCTGTGAATTTCGAGGTGGATATGTCCGGAATCATCACGCTGGTCATCGCGCTAATCCTGCTGGTCGCGGCGGTGTATAATCTTATTTCCTACATTCGTGACCGGCGCAGCGCCAGCCTGCCCAGCAAAAAAACCAAGCGCTGAAAGTAGTTAAAGCGGTATTCTCGTTACCCCGGCGCGACTGGCCGGCTCATCTCTTCGCTCTTCTGCGAGCACAAAAAAGCCCCTGCCGACAGACAGGGGCCGCAATTCGGTCGCGAACCGCGATGTTGCCGCCCCACCCGCCGGGCGCTGTGCGCCCAGGGTGACTGGCGGACCCCATCCGGCGCTTATCTCCGGCACTCATGATGGCTTAGCTCTTGAAGGGGCATCAGAATAATCTCATATCCCCTGGGTTGAGTTTTGACAATTTTTGCCATTGTGACTATTAGCGGCCTAACACACCCATCGCGCAATAGTCGCCTGGCGCTAAATGGTCAATCCTTTAGCTATGCTTAACCATCACATGGCGGACCACGGTATAATCCTCAAGGCCATACATCGACATGTCCTTGCCGTAGCCTGACAGCTTCTGGCCACCGTGCGGCATTTCGCTGACCAGCATAAAGTGGGTATTGACCCAGGTGCAGCCGTACTGCAGCCTGGCGCTAAGACGATGGGCGCGACCGACATCTTTCGTCCATACCGAGGAGGCCAGGCCATACTGAGAGTCATTCGCCCAGCTCAGGGCCTGCGCTTCATCGCTGAAAGGCGTCACGCTGACTACCGGACCAAACACTTCGCGCTGGACAATAGCGTCTTCCTGCCGGGCGCCGGCGAGCAGCGTCGGCTGGAAGTAATAGCCCGCGCCGTCAGCCCGACTGCCGCCGGTGACCACTTTAATGTGCGGCAGCGCCCTTGCGGCTTCCACCGCCGCGCTAACGCGCTCAAGATGGGCCAGCGAGCTCAGCGGACCCAGTTCGGTGGCAGCGTCCTCCGGCGCCCCCATTTTCAGGCTGGCCACCGCCGCCCCAAGTTTCTCCACCAGCTGGTCATAGATACCCTGCTGGGCGTAGATCCTGCAGGCGGCCGTGCAGTCCTGGCCGGCGTTGTAAAAACCGAAGGTCCGCACCCCATCCACCACCGCATCGATGTCCGCATCGTCAAAAACGATCACTGGCGCCTTACCGCCCAGCTCCATGTGGGTGCGTTTAATCGACGAGGCGGTATGGCCAATGATATGGGCTCCGGTGGCAATCGATCCGGTCAGGGAGACCATTCGCACTTTAACGTGGGCGGTCAAGGGGTCGCCCACCGTTTTACCGCGGCCAAACAGCACGTTGATAACCCCCTCCGGGAAGATATCTTTTGCCAGCTCCGCCAGCTTCAGCGCCGTCAGCGGGGTGATCTCCGAGGGTTTTATCACTACGCAGTTGCCCGCCGCCAGCGCCGGGGCCAGCTTCCAGGCCGCCATCATCAGCGGATAGTTCCACGGCGCGATGGAGGCCACCACGCCCACCGGATCGCGGCGGATCATTGAGGTATGCCCTTCGAGATACTCTCCGGCCGCCATCCCCGGCAGGCAGCGAGCGGCGCCGGCGAAGAAGCGGAAGACGTCGGCGATGGCCGGCATTTCATCATTAATCACGCAGTGCAGCGGCTTGCCGCAGTTCAGCGACTCCAGCTGCGCCAGGGTTTCAGCCTGCGCCGAGATGGCGTCCGCCAGCTTCAGGAGACATTCCGCACGCGTCTTCGGCGTCGTCTGACTCCAGGCATCGAATGCCCGGTCCGCCGCCTCAACGGCGGCATCGACCTGGGCCGCTGTCGCTTCGGCAATCTCCAGGATCACTTCGCCGGTTGCAGGGTTATATACCGGAACCTTCTCGCCTTCACCTGCCACTAACTTACAGTTTATCAATAGGTTGTGTTGCATAGCATTATCCTGTTTCATGGTTTTATTTCCCGTTTCCGGCGTCGTTATCGCCGTCGCGGGTGAGCCACCAGGCCCCTAAGATTGGTATCGTCGTTACCAGCATCACCAACAGCGCGACAACGTTGGTGACGGGCACATCTCGCGGCCGCCCCAGCTGATTCAGCAACCACAGCGGCAAGGTGCGTTCATGCCCCGCGGTAAAAGTGGTAACGATAATTTCATCAAACGACAGAGCGAATGCCAGCATTCCCCCCGCCAGCAGCGCCGACCCCAGATTGGGCAGCACTACGTAACGAAAGGTCTGCCAACCGGTAGCGCCTAAATCCATCGAGGCTTCCACCATACTCCACGAAGTCCGGCGGAAGCGGGCGATGACGTTGTTAAACACCACCACCACGCAGAAGGTCGCGTGCCCCACCACGATCGTCAGCAGGCCAGGCTCAAGGCCGACCGCTTTGAACGCCGTCAGGAGCGCCAGGCCGGTAATGATCCCCGGCAGGGCGATAGGCAGCAGCAGCAGTAGCGACACCGCATTTTTGCCAAAAAAGGCGCTGCGCCACAGGGCTCCTGCAGCCAGCGTGCCAAGCACTAAGGCAATGGCGGTCGACAGGGCAGCGATCTTAAGTGACAGTGTCACTGCCTGCAGAATGTCGCTGCGCCCGGCCGCCTCGCTGAACCAGCGCAGCGTCAGCCCCTGCGGCGGAAAGCTAAAGGCTGCATCTTCCGTATTAAAAGCATAGATGGCGATAATCAGCAGCGGAAAGTGGAGGAATATCACCCCGCCCCAGGTCGCCAGTCGCAGATACCAGGGCGCGCGTTCAGAGTGCATCGAAGGCTCCCAGACGTTTCACGAACGCCAGATAGAGGGCAATCAAGACGATAGGCACCAGGGTAAACGCCGCCGCCATCGGCATATTGCCGATCGCCCCCTGCTGCGAGTAAACCATATTGCCGATAAAGTATCCCGGCGGGCCCACCAGCTGCGGCACGATAAAGTCGCCTAGCGTCAGCGAAAAGGTGAAGATCGACCCAGCGGCGATGCCGGGAATGGCCAGCGGCAGCACCACGTAGCGAAAGGTCTGCCGCGGGGCCGCGCCGAGATCGGCCGAGGCCTGTAGCAACGATCCCGGAATACGCTCCAGCGCCGCCTGCACCGGCAGGATCATAAACGGCAGCCAGATGTAGACGAACACCAGAAAGCGTCCAAGGCCGGAGGTGGACAAGGTATTGCCGCCGACCGCCGGGACGCTCAACAGCGCGTTCAGCGCCCCCTCCAGTCCAAGATGACCGAGGAACCACTGCGCCACGCCATCTTTCGCCAGCAGCAGCACCCACGCATAGGCTTTGACGATATAGCTGGCCCACATTGGCAGCATGACCGCGATATAAAAGAAGGCCTTCATTTTGCCGCTGGTGTAGCGCGCCATATACCAGGCCATCGGCAGCGCCAGCAGCGCGCTGGCCAGCGTGACGCACAGCGCCATCACCAGGGTCCGCACAATAATGTCGTAGTTGGCAGGGTTGAACAGCGCCCGCAGGTTAGCCAGCGTGAAGTCGCTGGTCACCGACATGGTGAAGTCGTCAAAGGTATAAATGCTCTGCCACAGCAGGGTCAGCAGCGATCCCAGATAGATGATGCCAAACCACATCAGCGGCCCGAGCAGCAGTAAAAACAGGGCCAGCGCCGGTCGGCGCCAGAAGATCCCCGATATGCGCCCGGTCTGCGCAGGAATTATTGCCATGGTCATCTCAGCCTCCGCTTTCCAGCGGGGTCATCGCCGAGCGCGACCATGACGCCTGTACTATTTGCCCGGTTCGCGGAACGCTGGCCGCCGCCGCGCCATCGATGTTGGCCTGGCTGACCAGCAGTTTGTCGCCATCCGCGAGGCGGAGCTCGATCCGCGTCGCCGCCCCCTGATACTGCACCGCCTGCACCACACCCTGCACCTGCACCTCGCCGCCGCCCTGCAGGCGAACATGCTCCGGACGCAGCGACCAGCTGCCCGCCATCCCGCACAATCGTCGGGCCGCCTCGGCTGCAAAAACGTTGGCGGTGCCGACAAAACCGGCCACAAACGCGGTCCTGGGGTGCAGATAGAGATCCTGCGGGGCATCCACCTGCTCAATGCGCCCGTTGTTAAACACCGCCACGCGATCCGACATCGACAGCGCTTCGCTCTGGTCGTGGGTCACGAAGATGAAGGTGATCCCCAGCGACTGCTGCAGCTTTTTCAGCTCCACCTGCATCTGCTCGCGTAGTTTCAAATCCAGGGCGCCCAGCGGCTCATCGAGCAGCAGCACCCGCGGCTGGTTCACCAGCGCCCGGGCAATCGCGACCCGCTGCCGCTGGCCGCCGGAGAGCTGGGAGGGCTTGCGATGATGAGCAAAGCCAAGGGCCACCTTCTCCAGCGCCTCCTGGGCGCGGGCATGGCGCGCTTTCTTCGCCATGCCTTTGACCATCAGGCCGTAGGCGACGTTGTCAAGGATCGACATGTGGGGAAATAGCGCGTAGTCCTGGAACACGGTATTCACATCCCGCTGCCAGGGCGGCAGTTCGCTGGCCGGCTGACCAAAGATATGGATGGTTCCGCCGGAGAGCTGCTCAAAACCGGCAATCAGCCGCAGGCAGGTGGTTTTACCCGAGCCGGACGGACCCAGCATCGAGAAAAATTCTCCATCGCGTATGCCAATGCTAACCCCATCCACCGCCCGCACATCGCCATACAGGCGCGATACATTCTGAAACTCGACCGCGTACGTCATTGTTTGCCTCCGATCCTTAGCGGCCGCCCATTATCGCAATATAGTCCTGAGTCCAACGGCTATAGGGCACGTATTTCCCGCCTTCCGCAACCGGCGTTTTCCAGAAGTGGATGCGGTTAAACTGCTCATAGCCGTTGGTCTCACAGCCTTTATCACCGAGCAGCGCGCTGGCTTTACAGCCCTCAGGCACCACCGGCAGCGAACCGAACCAGGCCGCCACATCGCCCTGCACCTTCGGCGTGAGCGACCAGTTCATCCATTTATAGGCGCAGACCGGGTGCTTCGCCTCGCTGTGCAGCATGGTGGTATCCGCCCAGCCGGTTACCCCCTCCTTCGGGAACACGGTGGCGACCGGCTGGCCTTCCGCCTTCAGGCCGTTGGCTTGATAGGGCCACGAACTGGAGGCGGCTACCCCTTCGTTTTTGAAGTCGTTCATCTGTACGGTGGCGTCATGCCAGTAGCGATGGATCAGCGGTTGCTGGTCGCGCAGGACTTTCAGCACCGCGTTGTACTGGGTTTCGGTCAGTTGATAGGGGTCTTCGATCCCCAGCTGCGGCTGGGTGGCTTTGACAAACAGCGCGGCGTCGGCGATATAGATCGGGCCATCATAGGCCTGCACCCGCCCCTGGTTGGTTTTACCATCCGGTAGATCCTGCTTGACGAACACCACGCGCCAGCTGTCCGGCGGCGTCGAGAATACGCGGGTGTTGTACATCAGCAGGTTCGGCCCCCACTGATACGGCGTGCCATAGACTTTACCGCCGACGTTAAACCACGCCCCCTTCGCAATACGCGGATCAAGGGAGCCCCAGCCGGCAATCAGCGCCGTGTTGATCGGCTGCACGCGTTTGCCCATGATCAGGCGCAGCGAAGCATCACCCGAGGCGGTGACCAGATCGTAGCCGCCTTTGGCCATCAGACTGACCATCTCGTCAGAGGTGGCAGCGGTTTTGACATTAACCTGGCAACCGGTGTCCTTTTCGAACTGACTCACCCAGTCGTACTGTTTGTCGGTCTGACCGCGTTCGATATATCCCGGCCAGGCAATAATATCGAGCCGCCCTTCCGGTTTATCCAGCGAGGTGAGCGGCTCTGCCGCCTGAACGGTCAAACAAGCCATACCCAGCACATAAAGGCTGCAACGGGCAATTTTTTTGCTCATCAGGTGTTACTCCTGTCACAAAGGAATTAGCGGCAGCCGTGCCGTAAAAATATCTCCTGAAATAAGGGTAGTCAGCGGATTAACGCCCCCAGGGGAATTTATTCAGGTTGTGACCCGGGACGCATTACGTAAAAATCGCCAACACAAGCAGGACTTTATGGATTATAGACAACGAGTTAGGGAATGAGGAGGGGTATGCATATTTCCTATGGTGAGCGCCGGTAAAATAATGACCGGCCTCGATAAAAATCCTCTTTCGCTTATTTTCGCAGAATGTTTATGATGAGAAAAATAAACGACAGGGTCAGGCAAGCTGTTCGCGAATAAGCTCCCCCAGGCGCTTCACCCCCTGCTCTTCGCGTTCCCCCCAGCCCCAGGCGGTATTAAAACGGAAAAACGAGGTCCAGCTGTCGGAGGTGGAGAACATTTTCCCTGGGGCAATACTGATGTGCGACGCCAGCGCCCGGGCGCTAAGTGCGCTAGCGTCGGCCCCTTCCGGTAGTTCGATCCACAGAAAGTAGCCGCTGTCGCTGTGGTGGACGACGACCTCCGGCGGCAGATGGCGCAGCAGCGCCTGCCAGGCCTGCTGTTTACGCTCCGCCAGCTGACGACGTAGACGGCGCAGGTGGGCGTCATAGCGCTTGGTGGACAGGTAATCCACCAGGGCTAACTGCATCGGCGAACTGGTGGAAAGCGTACTCATCAGCTGGAGCTGCTGGATCCGCCGCGCCTGTTTGCCGGCCGCCACCCAGCCGATACGAAAGCCGGGTACCAGACATTTTGAGAACGAGCTGCAGTGCAGCGTCATCTCCTGGCGATCCCAGAACTTCGCCGGTAACGGCTTTTCGCGGCCAAAATAGAGCTCGCTGTAGACATCATCTTCGATCAACATCACGTTATAGCGCGCCAGCAGCGCCACCAGCGCCGCTTTTTTTTCAGCGCTGAGGGTGAAGCCGAGCGGATTCTGGCCGTTGGTCATCAGCCAGCAGGCCTTCACCGGATAGTTTTGCAGGGCCGCCTCCAGCGCCGTCAGATCAATGCCTTCCCTGACGTCAGTGGCCACCGACAATGCTTTCAAACGCAGCCTCTCCAGCGCCTGCAGGGCGCCGTAGAAGCAGGGGTTTTCCACCACCACCCAGTCTCCCGGCTCGGTCACCGCCTGCAGGCTGAGGTTAAGCGCCTCCAGCGCCCCGGCGGTGATGACGATCTCGTCCGGCGAGACGTTCATCCCCTGCAGGGCATAGCGACGGGCAATGGCATGCCGAAGTTCTGCATTGCCCGGCGGCAGATTCTCAATGACGCTCATGGCGGTGGCGGTTTTACTCACCTGCGCCAGCGAGCGGTTGAGCTGCTGCAGCGGGAAGAGACGCGGGTCCGGAAAGGCCGAGGCAAAGGGCAGCATCGACGCCTGGCGGCTGGCCTGGAGCACCTCAAAGATATAGGTATTGATATCGACGGCTTCATCGCGAGTGACCTGGGCAGGCGGCGCCGGCTGGCGGAGCTTCACCGGCTGGGGGGCAACATAATAACCCGACTGCGGACGGGCGACGATGCGCCCCTGGCTTTCCAGCAGCTGATAGGCATGGCTGACGGTCATAAAGCTCATGCCGCTGCTGATCACCTGCTCGCGCAGCGACGGCAGCCGATCGCCAGGCAACCAGACGCCAAGGGCGATCTGCTCGGTCAGTTGCTGCGCCAACTGTTGATACTTTTTCATTGCGGCCGTCCCCGTACGATAACGTCCCATTATCATATATCAGTTATAAAAAAATCATAGTTTCCTGTAACTGTTATATCTGCAGCGGCGGCCGCGTCGCCGTGATAGCACGAGATGGGTTTAAAATATCACCACCCAGAATAGCGAGATTAAAACAAACCAGAAGATAATCATTACGCCAAGCGTAATGCACAGACTCTGTAATCCTTTTTCAGACATTGGCATTCCCTTTTATTTATTCCCGAGCTCATACAGTACAAATTAGCCGCGGAGCCGACAATTTATTATTATTTAATTTACGATTAACCGGCTCAGCGTTTTTACTTATTCTCATACTAATGAGTGACAATAAATCAGAGTAAAAATCCGTGGCGGATTTCGTAAGCCAAAATATGAGCTACGGCGGGTGGTAAGGATATATTATGCCGACCAGGTGACTACGCCATACCGGCGGCAGGGCCGCGTAGCCAGCCGTTAGCAATAACATGACAGACAGCGGAATAGACGCCTAATCACCTTCCGCAGGGATTAATCAAGGTTGCTCAAGGATATTTTCTCGCCCTGGCAACAGCTGAAAAATCATAACAGCGGCCAACTGTTATGATAAAAAATGGCGTGACTGCCTCTGCCCCTCAGTCGTCACTCCACCTAAAATTGCGCTGAATCAATTTTGTTGTGGAGTCCTGCATGTTCGGTCTTGATGCATTCCATCTGGCGCGAGTTCAATTCGCTTTTACGGTCTCATTTCATATTATCTTCCCCGCCATTACCATCGGACTGGCCAGCTATCTGGCGGTGCTCGAAGGCTTATGGCTAAAAACCAAAAATCCCGTCTGGCGCTCGCTGTACCATTTCTGGTCGAAGATTTTCGCCGTCAACTTCGGTATGGGGGTCGTTTCCGGGCTGGTGATGGCCTACCAGTTCGGCACCAACTGGAGCGGTTTCTCACAGTTTGCAGGCAGCATAACCGGCCCTCTGCTGACCTATGAAGTCCTGACGGCATTTTTTCTGGAAGCGGGCTTCCTCGGGGTGATGCTTTTCGGCTGGAACCGCGTGGGGCCGGGGCTGCACTTTTTCGCCACCTGCATGGTGGCGCTGGGTACTATCATCTCCACCTTCTGGATCCTCGCCTCTAACAGCTGGATGCAGACCCCGCAGGGGTTTGAGATCGTTGATGGCCAGGTCGTGCCCGTCGACTGGCTGGCGGTGATCTTTAATCCGTCGTTCCCCTACCGATTATTGCATATGACAGTAGCGGCGTTTCTCAGTAGCGCGCTGTTTGTCGGCGCCTCGGCGGCCTGGCATCTGCTGCGCGGCAATCAGTCGCCGGCGATCCGTAAGATGTTCTCGATGGCGCTATGGATGACGCTGCTGGTCGCCCCCGTCCAGGCGCTGATCGGCGATATGCATGGCCTGAATACCCTGCAGCACCAGCCGGCGAAAATCGCCGCCATTGAGGGGCACTGGGAAAATCCGCCGGGTGAGCCAACGCCGTTGCTGCTGTTTGGCTGGCCCGATATGGACCAGCAGCGCACCCGCTACGGGCTTGAGATCCCGGCCCTGGGCAGTCTGATCCTCACCCACAGTCTTGATAAACAGGTGCCGGCGTTGAAAGAGTTCGCTCCTGAGGAGCGCCCGAATTCTACTGTGGTGTTCTGGTCATTTCGCCTGATGGCCGGGCTGGGCATGTTGATGCTGCTGCTGGGCGTGCTGGCCCTGTGGCTGCGTCGCGGCGACCGGCTATACCACTCGCGGCCGTTTCTGCGTTTTGCCCTGTGGATGGGGCCATCCGGCCTGATCGCTATTCTCGCCGGCTGGGTGACCACCGAGGTGGGCCGCCAACCCTGGGTGGTGTATGGCGTTCAGCGCACCGCCGATGCCGTTTCCGCTCATGGCGATCTGCATATGTCGGTCAGTTTATTGACCTTTATCGTAGTGTACAGCGCCGTCTTCGGCGTCGGCTACAGCTATATGCTGCGCCTGATCCGCAAGGGGCCGCAGGAGATGCTCCCGGCGACAACCGGTACGCCAGCCCGCCCGCTGTCCGCCGCCACTGAAGGTTATCTGCAGAAGGAGTCCCGCTAATGGGTATCGAATTATCGGTGATCTGGTTCGTGATTATCGTCTTTGCCACGCTGATGTACATCGTCATGGATGGCTTTGATCTGGGCATCGGCCTGCTGTTCAGCACGGTGCGGGGCGGCGGGGATCGCGACGTAATGGTCAACAGCGTCGCGCCGGTATGGGATGGCAATGAAACCTGGCTGGTGCTCGGCGGCGCCGGCCTGTTTGGCGCCTTTCCCCTCGCCTACGCGGTGATCATCGACGCCCTGTCGATCCCCCTGACCCTGATGCTGATCGGCCTGATTTTTCGCGGCGTCGCCTTTGAGTTTCGCTTCCAGGCTACGCCGTCGCACCGGCCATTCTGGGATCGCGCCTTTTTTGGCGGCTCCCTGCTGGCAACCTTCAGCCAGGGCGTGGTGGTCGGGTCGGTGATCAACGGTTTCACCGTCAGCGGTCGCGCCTTCAGCGGCGGCATGTTTGACTGGCTGACCCCGTTCAGCCTGTTCTGCGGACTCGGACTATGCGTGGCCTATGCGCTGCTCGGCGCCACCTGGCTGGTGATGAAAAGTGAAGGCGCGCTGCAGCAGAGAATGCGCAGCGCATCGCGGCGGTTGCTGGGTGCCCTGCTGGCGGTGTTTGCCGTCATCAGCCTGTGGACTCCGCTGGCGCACACGGCGATTGCTGCCCGCTGGTTCAGCCTGCCGAATCTCTATTTCCTGCTGCCGGTGCCGCTGCTGGTGATCCTCGTTAGCGGCTGGCTGTGGCGCACGCTGCATCAGCGCGACCGCCATGTTTCGCCCTTCACGCTGACGCTGGGCCTGGTCTTTCTCGGCTTCAGCGGACTGGGGATCAGCATCTGGCCGCATATTATCCCGCCGGCCATCACGCTGTGGCAGGCTGCCGCTCCCCCGCAAAGCCAGGGCTTTATGCTGGTGGGCGCCCTGCTGATTATTCCGGTCATTCTTGGCTACACCTGCTGGAGCTATTACGTGTTCCGCGGCAAAGTTCAGCCCGGGGAGGGATATCACTGATGCATACTGCCTGGCCTAAACGTCTGCTGTGGCTGATCGCGCTCTGGGGAGGCAGCGTACTGACGCTGGCCGCCATAAGCCTGCTGTTTCGCCTGCTGATGACCGCCGCAGGGCTAAAAGTCTGAGTGGGATGCAGAGAGGTCCGAAAAGGGACTTCTCCATCTTATCTTCACTTTTGCCTGATGAAATACGGTGATACATCTGAAGAAAGGATATTGCTATGAAGAAGTTAGCTTTACTCTCCGCCGTAATGACGCTTGGAATGTCGTCATGGGCTTTTGCTGCCGACAACCCGCCGCCGCCGCCGGAAAAAGGCGCGCAGCATCAGGGTAAACCGCCGGTGAAAAACGGCCAACACGAAGGTAAGCAAGCGCAATACAACAGCAAACAGCCACAACGAGACGGCAAACAGCCGCAGCACGACGGTAAACAGCCGCAGCACAACGGCAAGCAGCCGCCAAAAGGGAGCGAGCACAGCGGGAAACCGCTGCCGCCGAAAGCGTAACACTCTGGCCTGGCTTCCGCGTCAGGCCTTTTTTCATCCTTCGTCAGCCATCGTTGACAAACTCTTGCCGTTCTTTGAGATGCCCGAAAAAAAGCCTGCATTGCGCCTGACATAGTATGTCCACGCCATTGTTCCGTCGAGAAAAGGTATGTTAAAGAGAAGCATAAGCGCCCTGCTGTTGCTGTGCGCATTATTTTCCGGGCATCTGTTGGCCCATCGTCAGGGACACGAGTACTTTCCGGTGCAAAGTCTCGAACAGCAGCTGCTGAACGAAGCGGATAGCGATGAGCTTCGCAGCCAGCACGAGGAGGCCGCCGCAGACCTGCGCGAACATCACCGCTGGCAGGACGACCGTAAACCGCGGGCATCCTGCCAATAGCATCGACTCGAATCAGGCCCCTTTGCGCTTCGGCAGCGTCTTCATCAGATCGTCCGGGCTGACGGAGGCCACAATGCTGCCCGGGTGCGGCATTTTGAGGATATGGTTTTTGATCTTGCCGACCACGTGCATTTCGCACGGACGGCAGTCAAACTTCAGGGTCAGGACCTCATCGCCATGGATCAGCTGCATCGGCGTGGCTTTCCAGCTCTTGATGGAGCCTTTCGCCTGCTTCGGGCAGAGGTTGAAGGCGAACCGCAAACAATGCTTAGTGATCATCACCGGCACATCGCCCTTCTCTTCGTGCGCTTCATAGGCGGCGTCGATCAGCTGTACGCCATAGCGCTGGTAGAACGCCCGCGCCTTGTGGTTATAGACGTTGGCGAGGAAGGAGAGATGGGTCTCAGGGTAGACCGGCGGCGGTACGGAGACCGGCTTGCGGGTGCCGCGCTGCCAGGCGTTGAGGCGCGCTTCATCCAGCATCTCCGCAGTTTCCCGACGCAGCTGGTTGAGCAGGCTGTTGGGCACAAACAGCGGCGGCAGATTAACCTGCACCTCGCGCGCATAGTAGATGGTTTGCCCCAGTTTTGTGACACCGTCACGCAGGTTGGCCAGCGCTTTCTCCGCCTGGTTAGCTTCGGCGAACTCCCCGTCAAGGGTGTGGGTCACGCTGACGCCATCTTCACAGGTCATGGTGAGAACCAGCTGCTCCTGCCAGCCGCTCAACGTCACATCTACCGCGATGCGGCGTTCGCTGGAGGTCTTTAGCAGCGCCTGTTGCCAGTTATGATCGAGGTTGCGGTTGAGCGGCTGATGGGGGCGCACTTTATGCAGATCCGCTGGCATCTCGTTCGGCCATACCCGATAACGGTTTTCGCCGGTTTTTTCCACGGTATTAGCACGGAAGCCCACCACTTCGCGCTTAATCATCACGTTGAGACCATCGCCGTTGGTTAACGGTTCACTGACTTCAACGTCGAGATGGTCTTTGCCTACCTTCAGAACTTCACCTACCGGCAGGCCGATAAATTTCGGCGAATCAAAGGCGCCGATATCGCCTTTGCGGGCATTAACAAAGTAGTCAGTGCTGCCCCGGTGGAAGGTTTTATCCGTGGACGGGATAAAGAAATGCTCAGTGCGTCCAGCCGAGGCGCGCGCCAGGTCGCCGCGATCTTCGATAATGGCATCCAGCATTTGACGGTAGTGCGCAGTGATGTTTTTCACATAACTCATGTCTTTGTAACGGCCTTCAATTTTGAAGGAGCGTACGCCAGCGTCGATCAGCGCCGCCAGGTTGGCGGTCTGATCGTTATCCTTCATCGACAGGAGATGTTTCTCATAGGCCACCACCCGCCCCTGATCGTCCTTCAGGGTATACGGCAAGCGGCAAGCCTGCGAGCAGTCGCCGCGGTTGGCGCTGCGTCCGGTCTGGGCGTGCGAAATGTAACACTGCCCGGAATAGGCCACGCACAGCGCGCCATGGATAAAGAATTCGATAGTGGCGTCAGTGTGGTCGTAAATGGCTTTGATTTGACTGAGGTTCAGTTCGCGCGCCAGCACGATCTGACTGAAGCCGGCGTCGGAGAGAAACTTCGCTTTTTCCACACTGCGAATATCGCACTGGGTGCTGGCGTGCAGCTCAATCGGCGGCAGATCCAGCTCCATGATCCCCATATCCTGGACGATCAGCGCATCGACGCCTGCGTCGTAGAGATCGGTAATCAGCCGCTGCGCCGGCTCCAGTTCATCGTCATGCAGAATGGTGTTCAGCGTCACAAATACCTTTGCGCCAAAGCGATGAGCGAAAGGCACCAGCCCGGCGATATCGCTCAGACTGTTGCTGGCGTTGTGGCGGGCACCAAAGCCAGGTCCACCGATGTAAACGGCATCGGCGCCGTGAAGGATCGATTCGCGAGCGATAACGGCGTCGCGGGCAGGACTAAGAAGTTCAAGACGATGATTGTGCAGGCGCATACGCGTGTTGTTATCCAGTATAAGGGGGTCGAAATGGCGGCTATTGTAGTCAGAACCGGGCGCAGACGAAAACCTTTTCCGCCGTCACACGACGACGAATTTTCACTTTTCAACAAAGTATTGATGGAAAAGATATTTCCCTCAAATCACGGCGAAGAGTACTGTCATCACGTATTCCGGATTTTCCTCGTCACGTTGTGAGTGGTTATCATCAGTCATCTTGTCTGGCCGCGGGTTCGCTCGCGGTTTTTTCTTTTGGATAATGGATAAGAGAATGGAAATGGGCCGCCTGGGCGCCGCGGTTACGATACGCATGCGTCGCGTCGCCGGCGAAACGCCTACCCTCACCCGCCTGCAGCGAGTGCCACTCCCCTTGTAAGCACAAATCCAGCGTACCACTTATCACTACCACATGCTCAATCACCCCTTTCTCATGCGGCGTTGATTCGCTCAGCGCGCCGGGGGCAAGGGTTATCGAAAAATGGTCAAAGCGCAGCTCGGGATCCCACGGGAATACTGGCGTCACCACCATCGCCTGCTGCTGCGGATCAAACGCGGAGGGCGCGGCGCTGGCGTCCGGGACGATGAACGCCGAAAACGGTACGTTCAGCCCGGTGGCAATCTTCCACAGCGTCGCCACCGTTGGACTTGATTCATTCCGCTCAATCTGCCCGAGCATGGCTTTCGACACCCCGGTCTCTTCCGCCAGTCGCGACAGGCTCCAGCCTCGCTGCTGGCGCAGGGTTTTAAGCGTTGCCGCCAGATGTTGCGCAATATTCATCCTTCCTCCCGTTTTTACTGCGCAAAGTATACCGCCATTTGTCTGATTTTTTCAGGACGTTTAACGGCATCGTACGCCACTGGCGGCGAGTTTTTCTCCCAGGGTAGCTGCGCGAACCACCGCTTGTGCGTTATAACGCACAATGATACAGTGAATGGATGTTATAACGCACATGAGAATCATCGATGCGCTCGTTTAGTCTTCCGCTTCCCACTCTGTTCGCTGGCTTCGTCGCCGTGTTGGTGGGGTACGCCAGCTCCGCCGCCATCATCTGGCAGGCCGCCGCCGCGGCCGGCGCTACCCCCGGGCAGATCGCCGGCTGGATGACGGCTCTTGGCCTCGCCATGGGCATCAGTACTCTCGCGCTGAGCGCCTGGCGGAAAGTTCCTGTGCTCACCGCCTGGTCAACGCCGGGCGCTGCGCTGTTAGTTAGCGGCCTGCAGGGGGTGACCCTCGCCGAGGCCGTGGGGATCTTTATTTTCGCCAACTATATCTTATGGTAATTATTTCCCTTCATTGGTTTTCCCCGTAGCTTCTACAGTTCTTGATTCATTCTAAGTAATGAATCAGTTCCCCTTAGCGACATTCACTCCTGACATGTAAAAGCTGGACGCTTTCTGCCTAGTTAAATTGTAATCTAACTATCAGGTGATACATCGAAATAAACTCCTTTACTTTTCTTCAGGTAGCTAAATTTGCTTCTCATTTTCCTTAGAAACTTTATAATTTTTTGATACAAATTCATACCAAGATTCACTAAACTTATGATCCATAAAAGCTCTTTTTAGTCCTGTTACTTGTTTTAAACGAAGAACCTCCTCTGCTTCCATGAATCGGCTACACTAGACTAGACAGAAAAAATAAGGTGTGTAGAATAATAAAAA